>Ga0137399_10000895_pt1 | contig 12947 bp, 11 predicted proteins | sample czorhiz316metaG_FD_104810 | JGI IMG/M metagenome (GOLD analysis project Ga0137399, IMG submission 104810) | Vadose zone soil microbial communities from Angelo Coast Range Reserve, California, USA - czorhiz3.16 metaG | ecosystem: Environmental > Terrestrial > Soil > Vadose zone | place: USA...
AAGAGTATTTGGTGCCTTAGGATGAGTAGATCCAGTTCTTCCCGGGAAAACTGCTTGTTGTGGGTCGCGCGGTGCTTATGATGGACTATGCTATCCGCGCTGAAAAGGCTTTTCCAGCCCCGCTTCCATGCGGCATATGAGATATCCATGTCGTCCACATAACAGGGAAGATACAGCTCATCAAATTGACCGAGCTGGATGAATTTGATCCTGTCGTAAGCTGCCGAGCCGCCTCCAGCCCAGGCCGTCGCAACATATTCCCTCTCACGGTCTAGTTCGTCGACCTCCTCGTGAAAGGCATAGATCATCCCCTTATCCAAGAAAAAGCCAGTTTTTCCAGTCTCCTCCCTCCTCCTTCCCTTCTCTTGAAAAAAAATTTGGGAAGTCACAGCGAATACATTCTCGTCGTCAAAGCCCCCCAGAAGTGGATTTAGAAAATTACGGTCGACGACCATATCGTTGTTCAGAAGGACCACAATGTCGTATTTCGCCGCCTTGATCCCACGATTGTTCCCGCCGACAAATCTATAGTTCCTTTCCAGCTCCAAAACTCGAACAGCGGGATAATTCTCCTTAATAAATTTCACGCTGTCATCGGTGCTTGCATTGTCGACAACCATAATTTCATGGTCGCCGCCCGAAGTGCGGACGGCCTCAATTACGGAGCCAATCCCTTCAGCGAGCAGATCTCTGCCGTTGTAATTTAATATGATGATGGAAGCCCGTTTCTTCATAAGCGGACTATGTCGATCCAGATCCTAAGGTTGAAACTAATCTCAAGTGGATAACTCACTCGATGTTCAGCATGGATTTCAACCTACGGATGTAGTCTCCTTTCTGCTCGAATTCTTGTTCAACGAACATGAGCCGTAAATATTCTTGCATCAATTGGGGATACCACGAGCCGACACGCCTGAATAAATCTCTGTTCTCGGGGGCCCAGGGTTTTCCCTCGGGTCCCTTTATCAGGATAACAGCATACATCCTGGCAGCCATGAACGAAGCGTGCAACCCTAACTGCGAACCTAGCGCACTCAGACTTTTCAAGCTCCAAATGCTGATGTGGCCTCTGCGAAGGGGATCAATATAGGAGTAATCCGGATCGAAGCGCTGGATGGCTTCCCATGTCATTGTGTTGATGAGAAGTTTTCCGCCAGGTTTCAATAAGCTTGCCAACTCTTTTAGAACAGCGCGTGGGTTCTCAAGGTGTTCAAAAACCTCAATGCTATAGATCGCGTCGAAATATTCCGGACCGACGCGCTGCAGTAGCTGATCAACATCACACTTGAGAAGATGTGGCTTCTCTTCAAATCGACCGAATCGATCAACACCCATCGCGTCGATATTGAATATGTCTCGCAATTTCTGGACAGTTAATCCCAAACCGCAGCCAAAATCGAGAATTTTCTTCACCGGGATCGATGACATAAAGATCAGCTCGAGCGCCCTGTTCAGCGAATCCTCCTCTTCGCGGCGCCTGGCTTCCGATTCTTCGTTCGCCCAGTATTCGCTGTCGTAATGTTCATCAATTGCGTGACCCAGCGAACTCGCGCCGAACCCTCTCCTGTGGAATAAGAAGGTGCACTTATGACATCGATAATAGTCGCATCCATCTTTCTGTAGCTCCACCGATGATTCTCCTCCGCAGACAGGACACGGAATTTTCAACGTGCTAGACTCCTTGGTTGGCTGAAGCCCCTGTAGTCGATGAACGGGCTCCTTGCGTGAGGATATCGCCCACCGTACGGCTGGTTGTGGGACTGACTGTTACTGGACTTACTTGAATGCGATGGCGATATTGTTAACAGGGAATTTCTCCCGTGTTCCGGTCCTCTCATCAAGCCAGACAATACCCTTGACAAGAAGAACCTTATTAAGAAAAAAACACACCCTCTTCACTAAAGGGATTCCCCAAACAACACCAAGTATGACCGTCGATACCTGATGGAAGAGAAATGACAGCAAGCCTCCGGCAGTTGTCGTACGTATATCCGCAAATCCTGCTTGGCTCAAGAGATGCCGAAAACCATGTTGAGTGTAACGATAGTAATCGCTTGGTTCTTCGTGGAGACGGGAGAGGTGCGGAGCAGAAAGGATCAAAACCCCATGGGGCTTTAGAATCCGATGGATCTCTCGCAATGCTTTCCAGGGCGACGGAACGTGTTCAAGAACTTGATTGCAAAACACCGTATCATAGGTCTCAGAGCCGATGCTCGCCATGTCTTGGATGTCACCAAGTCGATCGACGTCGCCGTGGCGTCGCTCGACATCCAGACTATCGTAGTGGCTCGCGTGCATCATAAGAAGCGGTTTGAATTGCAGGTGGCCAGCTCCGGCGTCAAGCAATTTACCCTTAGCGTATTGTTTTATGACTGGATGGATCGCCTTGTATAGCGAATAGGTGACCGCCGAAAAATACCAATTGGCATCCGTTCCCGCAAGTTCTTCGTCAATCGCATGCCGATTTTCTTCAACGATACTCGCAATCGACATAGTTCATCACGACGCAACAGTTTTGATCTTCAAGATCTCACAACTTGGTCCTGGCCCAACCAACTTGCAATCGCAAACGTGAATATGTCAGCCACAATTGTGATGATACGGAGTACAACCGCCAGGCCTGCAGCAACTCCGATGCCCAAGGAGCCGCCGAATAAAGCGACGATCACTGCCTCACGGACACCGATTCCCCCCGAAACTCCAGGAATCACAAATCCGAGCAACCATGCAAGCGTGAAACCCCATGAATAGCGATACCAAGGCCACGAGGTGTTAATTCCCCAGACTCCTTCGAGAAGCAAAATAACAAAAATTCCTATAAAAATGTCCATAACCCCAAAGAGCAGCATCGATGGGAGCAGTCTATTCAATCGAAGGTATGAGACTCGCGGTTTGATCCACCGCCGGGCAGCAGGCCAAAGCCAGAAGGCAACGATTGTTGCAGTTGACATGAGCACAAAACCAACTATCGCTGTCGAACGATTCAGAGAAACAAATTCGCCCACAGCAAAGTCAGTGCCGGTTTTGAACCAGTAGAATCCCGCAACGCCGATAATTGCCGCAGTTCCTGCCGCGATCAAAGTTTCCGCTCCCATGCTGAGAATAATTGCTTCGGTGGCAAGCCCGTATCTTTTTCCTTCAGTGACTCGGGCGATGTAGTGAAAGAAATTGCCAGGTAAGTACTTTCGAATTTGTGATATTCCCAGAATTACATATGCTAGACGGAAGGGGAGGATAATTTTTCCGCCGCGTATCAAGAGCGCCCACGCTAAGCTTCCACATCCTGAACACGCCATAAAGAATACGACGGTCGCAACCAAACTGCTCACAGAAGCAACATTCCAGACAATGTTTGGAATTTCACTGAAGTGCTTCCGCAACGAAAGAAAAAGAAAGACCAGTGCGGCCAGCGTGAGCAAACGGCCGCCGTGGAGTGGCAAATTCTTCACGGTGATGGGGCGAGAAAGTCTGTTATGGAGCAGAGTGAGTGACCATGTTTCCTTAAGAGACGATAGGCATCCCGTGTTGGGGCTGAAAAGTAGGTACCACCTTCTTGTTGTGGTGTTCTTTGCCACCGGTTCCTCAACATCATTTCAAGCGAGTCCGATAGGAGGTCTGAACCAGCAGCACAGCATCGTAGATATAAGGAATGAACGGACTCGTGGGGGGTGATTTCGATGCGCTTCTGTGAATAGATTTCTCCCGTGTCAATACCCTCATCCATGTAGTGAAGTGTTACACCGGTTTCTTGCTCCCCGTTGCTAAGCACCCAAAAAGTCGGCGCAATTCCTGCGTAGCGCGGAAGCGGCGCGGGATGAAAATTAAGCGCGGCTTGGCTTGGAATTCGAAGGACTTCCTGTGGGAAAATTCTTTCAAAAAGAATTGACAACAGGACATCGGGTTCGAGAGACCTGAGGGCTTCTACCGTTTCCGGCGCCTTCAAGGATCCCACGAGAAGGCAACGGAGCCGATATTTCCGGCACAACGAATTGATTGTCGGGTGTAGTCCCAGCGCCTGCCTCATTCTTATTGAGCCAAACAGTAAGGATTTTAGTAGCGCGTAACGGAGGCCAGCCCGTCTCACGACTGACATGAACTTTTTCCATCCAGAGGGACCTCGCCGCCCCTCGATTCCAATTATCGCCTGGATATGCTCATGATATTTCTCCGCGAGCTTTTTAAGAATCAGAGGGCTGTAGGGAGACGACCATGAGGTGAAAATCACTAAACGGAACGAGGGATCTGACTTTGATTTCAAGTACACTTGCCGTCAACAAAACCAATATCATCCAGCCACGATTTGCAAGTTACACCTATATCGAACTTCGTCGAAAGCGATCGGATTCCGTTGAAAAACATGCTTCGATCGCACCGAACTGCCTCCGCTAGCGTCTCTGCCAGATCCTTCGAGTTTCCGTTCTGGAAAACGAGCCCGGCTTGATAGCCTCCGACAAGGTCTCCCATATCGCCGGCGTCCGAGACTATAAGCGGAACCGTCCTCTGAGCGGCATCCGATAGCGCCACCGGAATGCTTTCAATTCTCGAGGGGATCACGACGTAGTGGCATCTGGATAGATAATTTGATAATTCTTGAGCGACAATGACGTCCTGAATACGAACGATCCCTTCCAACCGGAGCTGCCGAACCCTTGAGTCGAGTTCATCGCGCAGGACCCCGTAGCCGAACATGTGAATGCGGATTTTTTGTTGGACGATCAGTGGGAGCTTGGCCACAGCATCAATCAGTATGTCCGGTCCCTTATTTGGGTGATAGCGCCCTACGAAGAGAAAATGGAGGCGATCTTCGGGCTCAAGAGGAGCGAGCTGCGGTGTAGGTTGGGGAAGCCTTCTGCTCGATGCGAGAAACCGACAATTTCTCGATGAAATCGCCTCCACTTCGCGCTGCAATCGCACTCCATCTGCGTAGACATTACTCGAGCTGCGAACGATTTTTTTAATTATCCATGCACCAAACGGGATTCTTCTGATCTTCCAAACATCCGATCCAAGCGCCCATGCATCATATGGCGCTTTCGTCTTCCTCTTGGCCCACCAACCCAAGACCCCCGCTGGAACAATCCACATGCAGAGAGATCGCTCGACAGCGTAAGTCCGGGAGATCTGCGCAGTTTTTCTGCATCCATTCCAAAGGAAATGAAGAGCAACGAGCCAGCTGAGCGGATTAAGGAAACTCAGTGAGGCAAGCTCGTGATCGCCGCCGAGCCATGAAAGCGGAAGAATGGTAATGCCGTCATCTGCGTAATACTTTTTCTTCCTGCCGGCGGTTATCACAAGGACAATATGCCCCCGGCGAACTAATTCCAGAGCAAAATCACGAACAAAGAGACCTGCTGCACTTGTCGCATCATCGCGGTGGGATGGGTAGGAACTGGTGATGATCAGGATTCTCACAACAAATGATGGCACTGTTCATTGACTGAGCAAAGAAATCTCGGATCAAACCTATCGCTTCGCATTCATCTCTATTCTCTTGATGCGCAGCAGAACATCCTCCAGAATCTTGCGATTCTTTGCAGTTATGTCAGCAAGCAGGCCGAACAGAAAAACTTGAAAACCGATCACCAGCATGATGGCCGCTATGATAAGCGATTGGATGTGTCCGGCTTGGACGTGCGCGAGAGTGTAATAGAAATAGAAAAACCTGGCCACAAGGATAAGACCTGCGATAATGAGGATACCCGCGAGCGTACTGAACACCCTCAAAGGATTGTACATTGTGTAGATGCGTATAAGTGTAGTAAGTGATCTTCCGATATATTCTCCCGGTGATGCAAAAAGTCGGGATGGTCTTAGACTGCTGTTCGTCTGGACCGGTATGTGCGTTATGGTCAATCCGCTCGTTCCCGCCTGAAGGATTGTCTCCAGCGTGTACGTAAAATCAGAGAACACATTGAGCCGCATTGCTGCTTCACGATCATATGCGCGGAATCCGCTCGTAGCATCCGGAATAGTCGTACTTGAAATTGTCCGTACGAAGGAGCTGCCGGTCCGCTGCAGCAGTTTCTTAAACGACGAGAAGTGCGGGATATTCTTGATGTCCCTCGTTCCTACTACGATATCCGCTTTCTTCCGGAGTAGCGGTTCAACCAGCCTTTGGATGTCTGCGCCCTTGTACTGATTGTCGGCATCAGTATTGACAATGATGTCGGCACCGAGTCTAAGGCATGTGTCAAGACCCAGCGCAAATGCCCGTGCAAGTCCCTGGTTGACCGGCAAACGGACGATATGCTGGACACCGTGTGATTTTGCGACCTCCGAGGTCTGATCGGTACTCCCATCGTCGATCACCAAGACCTCAACGGAATCAATGCCATTAATGCTGCGAGGCAGATCCTTCAGTGTCGAGGGAAGAGAATTCTCTTCGTTGTAACACGGTATCTGGATAATGAGCTTCGTTTTTACTCCAATCCTATCTTTGAAATTATGATCCCGAGTTCACGGACATCCTGGTCAGTCGGTGATATAGTGTTTTCGATTTCCAGAGAAACACATGCAACTTTCTCGTCAAGGCTCAGCGAGTCTCCCAAGGAGATTCTATATGTTTTCGGTTGCTTATTTTCCGAAATCTTTGCTTGAAATATTCGATGATTATCGAAGAAAATCTTCAAATGTTGCGAATTTCCTAGGACTTGATCGAGAACGGGAAACAACTCGATCACGAGATGTTTTGGTTTGAATTCCGTCCCCAGCGGGAGAAAAGCGCTTCCTGTGCGACCCATCCATCTAAAGCCACCTCCCGCACCCTGCTCGAGAGAGAACCAGGAGTCACAGAGTTGATCCTGAAAACCGCCCTTTGAGAAATCAAGCATCCGACTCCAGGCTTTGATGGTCGTTGGGTTGTTATCCGCGTTGATGTGTTCCTGAATGAGTTGACATATCTCATTCGACGGAATCTGACCAGACATCAATTTATAGTATGTTAGTGGAGAGATATTCACTAGCGCATAGTCATTTGTGCGAAAAACAATCTCCTCCTTTAACTGGTCATAGAGATTGGCGTAGGATTTGGGATCGAATTTCTTCTCTTGATATGTGAGCAAGAAAAACACTGGGCTCTTTAGTCTGTACGCTTTGAAAACCCTTGCGTGGCTCCGATAATCGTAAAAATGTTCCCCCCTCCCGGAGAACAACGCTACGATAGGTCCCTGCCACCATTCGTCGACCAAGAATGTTGAATTGGGAGAGAGGACGGCCATCCTGCTAAGAACCGAGTCGACTTGACTGTCAGCGGCGTCGGGATCAGCCACCGTTTGATCAATATTCCACACGGCGTTGTAATAGCTAGTCACCGACGTAGGGAAAAGAAGCAAAATGATCACCACAGCAAATCCGATCCATTCGAAGGGAGGCTTGGCCCTGCGATTCAGGATGAACTCTCTGAGTCCGACGGCCACATCACGCAAGACGATGCTGATGACTGGCAAGAAGATAAGGTAAAACAGAAAGATCCGCCGCCACCATTGCTGTGCAGTAAGAAAATGCCACCAGAACATCCCCAGTACAAAATAAATGATCAAGGAATACAGCACTAATTTCCCCTCCCACCCCACTACTTTCTTTCCACTCCAAACACCCAAGACGGTGATGGCCGCCAGTTCCATATACAAGAGGGGGGCCGGGGTGCCAAATTCATTGCTAAGAACTTCAGCTCCCTCGGAGAAGTTTGAGACCAGATCGTGGGTTAGTTGTGTTCCTCCGAATCCTTGTTTAGTCTTGATGGACGAAGAAATTTGGGCCACTTCTGCCACATATTCGGAGGGACCTAATGAGGAAAGCCTATACAGTTCGAAAAGGGCTGGAATAACAAAAAAACCAGTCATGATCCAAATCCAACTGACAAGAAGGCTTTTTAGTGTTATTTCCTTGTTTAGTGCTCGGACAAGACAGATTGCGACTATGAGAAGTACGCCGAGACTGAAGAACGATAAGGCCTTCGTCACCGCCGCCAGACCGAGGACACAACCGACTAAGAATGAGTACCATTTTGGTCTTCTCAAAGCACTCGGAAGCAAACACACGCCGGCCAGTGTAAAAAAGGCGGCGATAACCTCGCCGTAACCAAAAAGGGAAAATTGGAAGATTTCCGGCAGCGCCACGATTGCGACAAGGACAAAAGAGGCGGGAATCCGAAAGTATGACCTGCAGAAATGAACGAGAACTCCGACAAACGCTAAGAAATAGAGCAGATTTGTCAACTGAGAAGAGAATTTGGAGATCCCAAAGAATTTGAAGAACAACGCCGTCGGCACAATTAGGGTCGGACCGGTTTGAATATTTGCCTTTACACCTTGATAGGTTGTAGCGTACCCTTTTCCCTCGATGATGTTCTTGGCGACCTGGAAATTCATCGCACCATCAAATTCCGGATATCGGGAGACACAGATAGCGGCCGCGTTTCCAACTAAAATCGCAAGAAGCACTAGACTGACGATGATATTTATTCTACCCGGTCCCAGGATTCGGGCCAAGAATGTTTGTTCTCCCATTAAACTTTTCACTATCGCTCCAGATCCAAGTGACGTCGTACCAACCTAAGAATCGCGTTTGGGCAAGAGACCGATGGTCGCGAGCAGTCGATATACTGGTGAAGTGAAAACTCGATTGAGCCGTTTCTCCAACATCGATCCCCAGAGTTGGAGTTCTTCCACCTTTCGCTCAGAGGCTCTAAGGTTCGCCTCCAATGTTTGAACCCACGCAGTACGTTCCTCGAACTCCTTCTGCAGCTTGCCGATGTAATCTTTCCGCTCGCTAAGTTCCCTATCAAGCGCCAACGCCCACCCAGATCGCTCGTCAAATTCCTTCTGCATTCTTCCGGCAGCATTGCGAAGCTCCTTAATCTCCTGCTCAAGCTTCAGAGCCCAGGCAGAACGTTCGTCGAACTCCTTCTGGAGTTTGGCGATATAATTCTTTCGGTCATCCAGTTCCCGGTTCAGCGACCCTGCCCAGGAAGCGAGATCGTGGACCTGCTCCACTTCCTGTGTATCATAATAGAATGAATTCACGCCCGTCTCTTCCGGAGGGGCACCATCGCTGCATAAAGCAACTACATAGACTGGAGCAGCAAAACGCCAGGCCGGATTGACCGGTTTGAAAAAGTCTTCCCGAACCAGGAAACTGAACGTGTTTGATTTCCAGCCGTCAAGCTTCCATAACGCGGAAAGGGTGAGCAACCGCTGGCCGAACAAATCTACGCGCTTAAACGACGCGGTAAGAAGTTCCTGCAAGTTTGAGGGCGTAAGTTCATGTTTGTGAAAGGGATTTGGCTCCGATCTTCCCTTCCCGTATTCTTCAGAATCGGGCGTCGAGAGTACCATCATCCCGCCAGCGGCGAGGATGCGTTTAATTTCCTGCAAGAAACCTTTTTGTTCACCGGAGTCGAGGTGTTCGAATGTCTCGAGGCATACAACGACGTCGACCGATCCATCCTTGAGGGAAATCTTGCTGCACGAGCCCTGCAGAAATTCGATCTTCTTGGAAGTTCCGTAGCGTTCGCGTGCGTGAGTGATCGTCTTCGCATCGGAATCAACGCCCGTCACACTCGCCGCCGCAGTAGACAGGAGCGCTGATCCGTACCCTTCGCCGCAGGCGATATCGAGCACCCGCTTCCCCTTCACATATGGCAGAGCGAACAGGTAGCGGTGATAATGCTCCAGCGCGAGCTGTGGATCCGTTTTCCCCGGAACAAACCGTTCGCCGGTGAACTCGATCGCGTCGTTAGACACTTTCTTATCGGTCGCCGTGGTCACAATCGGAGGATGGTCTTTTCATAATAGCTGATCGCCTGACCCGGATCGCTTTCATGGACGACCTGGCCGCCTTCCATAACGAGGGCTCTGTCACAGTATTCGTTGATCGTCGCCGCATCATGGCTCACAAAGAGAACGGTTTTCCCGGATGCTTTGAACTTCCAGAATTCCCGGCGGCATTTCTGCTGAAACAGCGTATCTCCCACAGCCAGGACCTCGTCGACGAGCAGCACCGGTGCGTCCGAGATAATCGCAATCGCGAAGGCCAGCCGGACCCGCATCCCGGTCGACAACTTTTCGAGCTTCGCATCGGCGAAGCGCTCAAGCTCGGCGAACTCCATGATCTGTTTGAAGCGGGAATCAATTTCACGGCGGGAGAAACCCAAGAGTGCGCCGCTGATATAAATGTTGTCCCTGCACGAAAAGTCTCCCTGAAAACCCACGCCGATGTCAAGAAAGGGAGATATTTCACCGTTGATTGTATAAGAACCCGAGGTCGGGTAATAGATCCCCGCCAGGATGCGGAGCAGGGTTGTCTTTCCCGATCCGTTACGGCCGATGACGCCGACAAACTCACCGCCTTCGACATGAAAGGAGACATTGCGAAGTGCGAACAGTTTTTCATATTCATATGCCGGTCGAAAAACCGAGGTCAGCTTGTGAAAGAGCGTCTTCGTCTTCTCGTGAGGGATCGCGAACTCCTTGGTTATGTTTTGGACCGCAATCATTTAAAGATACTCGGTGATCCTATGCTCGTGCTTCTGGAAGAGCCAGTAGCCAAACCAGAAAAGAACAAGACAGAAGATGGGCGTCGTGATCATGAATTCCGCTGATGGAAAATCATCGTAGATCAGGAAGGCCCGGAGCATCACCAGGATGCGGCCAACGGGATTCAACAAGAGGGCAGCAGTCTTGAGTGGTGCGGGCGCCGTGAGCGCGTTATAGACGATCGGCGTAAGCCAAAAACCCACGTTGAGGCACACATTCCAAATTTGCAGGATATCTTTGAAATAGATATAAGCAACTCCGAGGATGAAGGAAATCCCCGTGGCAAGAAGAATTATCAACAGAAAGGGGAGCACCAACAGCGGCTGGTGCAGAGAGGTGTGATCGAAAATCATCACAACGATCCACACCAAAATCGTGTTGATGACAAAGGAAATCATCGCCGTGACGGTCGATGAAAAAATGATCAATGCTCTCGGAAAATAAATTTTCTTCGCGAGGGCAGCCTTCGATTGCAGGGCACTCATGCTGCTGAGCGTCGCGTCGCCGAAGAAGTTCCAAAACACAATCCCCGACAATAAATAGAGGGTAAATTTGGGGACCTGCGACACGAAAAGGTAGGAGAAGACAAAATGGTAGACGAGAAATAGAAAAATTGGGTTGAGCATCGACCATGCATACCCGAGAGCTGAATCATGATATTTCAGCCGGAAATCGGCAACCGCAAGCTCTCGAACGATGTTCACATATTTTGCAAGATTGCCGACTTTCCTGTGAGGCATCGCCACAAACCCAACCGCAGGCTTCACGGCAGCTTCGATTTCGATTCTGTTCACGTTGAGATTCACTTTCGCTCTGCCAAAGTTCCTACCTTATCGTACAGCTTTTCGACCCGCTTTGCGTACTCGTACCATGAAAAATCCTTGAGTTGTCGCGGGCGCGCGGGCGATTGCGATTCAAAGCTCGGATTGTTCCTCCGCTCAAGACCTTCATGGATGCGCGCAGCAAACGAAAGTGGTTCTCCGGTCTCCGCAACGAAAACTCCATCCATCCCGGCGACCAGCTCGAGCGCACCGGTCGAGCGGCTCACCACCACCGGCACACCGCTCGCCACACCTTCCAGAACGGTAAGCCCGAACCCTTCACTGCCCGAGGGACACACCAACACGTCCAGGCTCCTTAAAACCTCCGGCGCGTCGTCGCGATGAGAGAGGAACACGAGATGATCGCCGAAATCCAGCTCCTCGCCACAGCGGATCACGGAGTCCAGATACTTTCGCAGCGACGGGATCACATCTTCGTTCAGCAAACCGCCCACGATCACAAACTTTACGTCCTTACGCTTCTGAAGCACCGATGCAGCGGCTCGCAGGAAAATCTTGTGGCCCTTGGACGGATCGAATCTTCCCACCATGCCGACAAGCTTCGTCCCGGGTTCAACGCGCAGCTCATCCCTGAGTTTCTTGGCCTCCCCGTTTCTCGACGGTCTGAATTGATCGGTGTCGACTCCCTGGTAGAAGGTTTCCACCTTTTTTGACAGAAGAACCGTCCGTCGCAGGAGATCTTCTTTCACAACCGTCGAATTTGCAATAATCCTTTTGACAGCGAACAGGCCAAGGACGTTTAAGAGGATCATCCTGGCCGGTTCATAAAAGAAAATAACGCTGTAAACCACGGGTATGCGGCATCGGGCGGCAGGGAGAGCGATCAAAAGCAGGGTCAGGACATCGCTGCAGTGAATCAGGTCCACCTCGTTCTCCTGTAAGAAGCGCCGCAGCTCGCGCGATGCTTTCATGGTCTTCCAAAGTACGTTCGGGGCGATCAGCTTCTTCAGCATCACCGCAGGAAAGGGTACGATTGAAGTCTCGACACCAAGCGATTCGACCTTCTCTACGAACGCGCCGCGCTTGTTGAATAGCATGATGGGATGAAAACGTGACTTGTCCAGCTCCTTCACCAGGTAATAGACGGCGTATTCGCCTCCACCCATCTCAGTGTATAAATTCATGAAAAGAACTTTCTTCTTCGAGCCGGATTGAGATGGCTTGATCATGCGCGCATCAAGCTGTTACTGCCTGAGAAGGACGGCGAGGGGCAAGGGCCTGCAGGATGAATCCGGCAGCAACCATAATCTGAGCCGACAGGAAGAGCATCACTTTGGCGATCCCGGCGAGCGAGCGGATTCGAAGCCAGGAGAGCAGGAGCGACAGATACGCCGATACGGGAATCATAGGGGGTGGAGGATTGAGATTCTTCCCCACGATCCGGTGGAGGGTGTACGACCCCCGCCCGTAATTGCACTGCTGCTTAAAAAAGCTTCCCGCCGTCATGGCATGGTAGTGATCGACGAGAAGATCCGTTACGAGCGTGCTCCTTCCCCCTTTCCGAAGTATGGCGTAGTTCAAGGCACGCTCCTCACCGCCGGCCCTCCGAAAACGCTCGTCAAATCCTCCC
>Ga0137399_10000899_pt1 | contig 12912 bp, 6 predicted proteins | sample czorhiz316metaG_FD_104810 | JGI IMG/M metagenome (GOLD analysis project Ga0137399, IMG submission 104810) | Vadose zone soil microbial communities from Angelo Coast Range Reserve, California, USA - czorhiz3.16 metaG | ecosystem: Environmental > Terrestrial > Soil > Vadose zone | place: USA...
AACCTGTCGGCGGCCTGGGCAGTCGGCGCCGCGGCGTTCGTCGGGATGCTGAACGGCATGGGCCGCGATCGCGGCGCGGCGCTCGCGATCGAGCAGGCGCTGCTGCCCGCGACCACGAACGACCTCGGGCGCACCCGCGTGATCGCGTGGTACAACGTGCTGCAGGACTCCGGCCATGCGCTCGGCAGCCTGTGCGCCGGGCTTCCGGTGCTGCTGCGAAGCGCGCTGCACGTGGCGCCGCTCGAGTCGCTGCGCGCCGCGATTCTGGTCTACGCCGGGCTGATGGGCGTGATCGCGCTGCTCGACCTCAGGCTCTCGCCCGCGATCGAGCTCGGCGTCCGCGCATCCCGCGCTCCGCTCTCGCCCGAGTCGCGTGGCGTGCTGATCCGCATCTCGGCGCTGTTCGCGCTCGACAGCCTGGGGGGAGGGTTTCTCACCACCGCGCTGCTCTCGATTTTCTTCTTCCAGCGCTTCGGCGCGGGCGAGGCGGTTATCGGCGCCCTGTTCTTCGGCGCGCGCGTCCTGAACGCGTTCTCGCACCTCGGGGCGGCGTGGCTGGCGCGGCGCATCGGGCTGGTCAACACCATGGTGTTCACGCACATTCCCTCGAGCCTGCTGCTGCTCACGGTTCCGTTCGCGCCCAGCTTCGGGATCGCCGCGGTGCTGTTCCTGCTGCGGGAGGGACTGGTCGAGATGGACGTGCCGACGCGCCAGTCGTACGTGATGGCGGTGGTGCGGCCGGAAGAGCGTACCGTGGCCTCGACCGTGACCGCGCTGGTGCGGACCTCGGCGTGGGCGGTGGCGCCCTCGTTCGCCGGAGCGCTGATGCAGAACGCCTCGCTCGCGGCGCCGCTCTGGATCGGCGCGGGCATGAAGATCGCGTACGACGTGCTCCTGTGGCGCGCGTTCCGTCGGCGCCGCGCGCCCGAGGAGATCGCGGAGCGCAGTTGAGCGCCAGGGAGATGTCCCGCGACGCCACCCGCCGGCCGGCCGGCTTTCCGACGGCGCGGCGCCTCGCTTATGCTGCGGGGCCATGAGTCAATCCCAGGGCTCCATGATCTGCCCGCACTGCGGGAAGCTGATCAGCGTGAGCGAGGAGCGCTGCCCGTTCTGCGGCGCGTGGCGTCCCGGCCTCTACGGATACGCCCCGCTGATCCAGAAATGGTTCGGCCGCATGGATTTCGTCATGATCGTCACGGCGGCGTGCGTGACGCTCTACGTCGCGAGCCTGGTGCTCGAGCCTTCCGCGATTCTCGCGCCCGGGAGCCTGTTCAATTTCCTCTCGCCCGGAATGCGCGCGCTGCTCCAGCTCGGCATGACCAGCGGCCCGGCGCTCCGTGCCGGGTTCTGGTGGACACTGGTCACCGCGATCTACCTGCACGGCAGCCTGCTCCACATCTTCTTCAACATGATGGTGTTTCGAAACGTCGGTCCCGGCGTGGCGCAGGTCTACGGCCCGGCGCGCAGCATGGTGATCTGGACCGTGGCGGGCGCGGTCGGGTTCCTGATCTCGGATCTCACCACCGGATCCGCGTCGGTCGGGGCCTCGGGCAGCGTGTTCGGATTCTTCGCGGCGCTGATCGTCTACGGCCGCCGTGTCGGCCACTCGATGCTCACCCGGCAGATCTGGATGTGGGTGATCCTGAATTTCGTGATCGGATTCGGGCTCAGCCAAGTGAACGTGGTGGCGCACGCCGGCGGCTTCATCGGCGGCTGGGCATTGTCCGAGATCCTGCCGCTCGATCACGAGCGGCGCGAGGGCCTCGGGATCCAGCTGCTCGCGGGCGGGCTGGTGGTGGCCACGGTCGCGGGATTCGTGATCTCCTTCGTGAAGATCACGTCCCTGCTCGGGGCGGGCCCGTAAGACTGCCTCCGGGTCGGCTATTCCCCCGAAGACCTGGGGGCGCCGCGATCCGCACGACTCCCCCCCTGATTCATTGCATTCCGGGGTCCAAACCCGGCTCCGATCCGCGCCCGCTCCACCGGTAAAACCTCAAGCCAATGCTAAAGATCACCCGGCACCCCGCCGATAATCCGTTTGGTCGACCCTCGCCTGCTTCTTGCTTGCGAGTCATCGTAGGAGTGCCCTCTCATGCCCAGCAGTCGATCCCCTGGATTCACCCTGGTCGAGCTCGTGGTCGTATTGACCGTGATCGCGATCGTCCTGACATTCAGCGTCCCCGCCCTGCGATCTCTGGGGGGCAGCCACAGCCTCAAGGGCTCCGCCGAGAACATCGTTGCCCAGTTGAGGTTGGCGCGGCAGAAGGCGGTATCGACCGGGGTTGCTCAGCCGGTCCATTTCCTGGGGACGAACGTCTATCACATTCATTACGCCAGCGGCGTCTCCGCCTCGGCGCAATGGACTTTGCCGCTCCAGATCAAATTCGGACGCAACATGGCGGACTGGTACACGATGACTCCTGACGGTCGGGTCGTTGCAACCGGCAATGCCGACGGTGTGATTCCGCTCGTGGATGATCGGGGGAATCGAGACACCGTAACGGTTCAGTCCTCCGGCACTGTGCTTGCGTATTGATTGGTCATGGAACCTTCAAACCGCGGAATGACGCTGGTGGAGCTGCTGATCGCGTTGGGGGTATTGGCGATCGGGATCCTCGCGATCGGCCGCCTGTTTCCGCTCAGCAGCAGCACGCAGAACCAGGATCGCATGGCGACCGCCGGGTCGGACTACGCCCAGCAGAAAGTGGAGTACCTGCAGAACGTGGCGTGGTCGGATCCGGAGATGGCCGACGGTCGCCACCCCGCTGGCACGGCTACGGAGAGCCTTGGGAACACGGGCGCATGGCAGCGTTACTACGTGGTGCTGACGCTCCCCAACCCTCTCGATAACCTGAAGCGGACAATCGTGACCGTGAACTGGACCGTGGGACACCTGCGGGCCGTCAACGACACGATCTATCTAAGGCGGTGATTGCTGTGCTCTCGCGCCAACTCGAGCATCCCTCCGGCCGGCGAAACCAGGGGTTCACCCTGGTCGAGCTGATGATCACGTTGATCGTCCTTTCGCTCGTCGTGCTGGGGCTGACCATGATTCTCTATGCCACGGCGAACAACAAGATCTCCGTGGGCAACCGGCTCGAGGCGACGCAGCAGGCGCGCGTGGCCATGCAAATGATGGCCCACGACATTCGCAGCGCGGGCTACAACGCCGACGAGGTGACCGACCCGGTGAATCCCCAGCCGTCCGTCGCCTATGTGGATTCGCTCCAGATCCTGATCAACTCCGACCTGAGCGGCCCGGTCGACACGCTGTCCTACGATCCCAACGGCAACCCCAAACCGAAACCGCTGCAGGGCACGCCGTGGAGCCCCGCGCTCAAGTACCGGACCGGCGCGGAACTCACGCGTTGGACGCTCGACGTCAACAACGACGGCGTCGTGGACGCCAGCGATCAGACCGCCGTGGATGGCGCCGACGCGGCGCGCACGCCGAATCCCAACGATTACGTTCTGGTGCGCCAGGTCTACGGTGACTCGCTCAACAACGTGGCGGGCGACAACGGCGGTGCGACCGAGCACGTCGCACTGGTCCTCAAGCCGGGCGGCACGGTTGCGCCGCTGTTTACCGTCTACATGAAGGGAAGCACCACCCCGTACGACTGGTCGAATGGTCCAGTCCCGGCGGCTCAGCTCGCGAACATCCAGCGCGTCGTGGTTCGCGTGACCGCGGGCAGCGCGCGCGCCGACAAGAAGGGGCAGTTCGCCACCACCACGCTCGAGACCGACGTCAATTCGCTGCGCAATTCTCCGGACTTCGGCTCCACCGAGTACGCGGTGAGCGGCTACGTATTCAACGACCTGAACTCGAATCACCAGAAGGACGCGGGTGAGCCCGGGATCCCCGGCGCCACCGTGTTCCTCGGAACCCTCAGCGGCTATACCGACGCGAACGGTCGCTACACGCTGCGAGCTCCGGTGGGGACGTACAAGTTGAAGCACCTCCCGGCGTCCGGGTACTCGGACTTCGCAGTCCCCGACAGCTTCAGCGTGAACCTCACCGCCCCGGTGAGCCATGACTTCGCCGACATCGTGGCTCCGGGCGCGATGGTGAAGTGCGTCGCCTACAACGACCTGAACGCTAACGGCGTCCTCGACGTTTCAGAGACCATGATGAAATCGGTCCGAATGGACATGTCGCCGGGGTCGCTCACCGGCTTTACGAACAGCTCCGGCTACGTGCAGCTGTTCGCCCCGGTTGGCTCGTACACCGTCACCTGCACCGCGCCGGATTCGTTCGCCGTGACCTCCGCGAATCCGGTCAGCCGCACCATGTCGAACGGCGTGCCGGACTCGATCTACTTTGGTCTCACGAACGCGCTCACCGGCACGATCCAGGGAACGGTCTATCGAGACCTCAACCGGAATGGAAGCTTGAACAACGGCGAGCCCGGGATTCAGAACGTGTGGGTCGGCGTCAGTCCGGATGGTGGCCTGACCGTGGCGGGTTATGCGTACACCGACGCGAGCGGCAACTTCGCCATCACCTGTCCGATCAACGATCCGCCTCACACCAAGCCGTATTCCGTCATGGTGGTTCCGCCGAACGGCTACTTCCCGACCACGTCCACCTCGATCGGGTCCGTCTGGCTCCAGAACGGACAGACCATCTCGAATCAGACCTTCGGAATGGCCGCGTTCCAGGTCATCAGCCTCAATGCCAGTCGCGTGTTGAGCCTGGCCAGCGCCGACCTGATCGAAAAGGACTGGAACGGCAATCAGACTTCGCGCGCACACGGTGACGCCGACCTGGTGCTGGGTGCCGACGCGAGCGGCGCGGACAACATCTCGGTGTGGTTCAACCAGTACAACAGTACGCCGTTGTTCAACGACGCCACGGATTACACGCGGCTCGCTCCGCAGTCGGTGCTGAGCATGACGCTGGATACGCTGGATACGAACGGCAATAAGTCGCGCCCGGACCTGGTGACCGGCACCCGGTACACCTCCCCCGGCAACTTCTTCGTCTGGTATTGCCAGGACAACCCCAACGAGGGCTGGTTCCCGAGCAGCTACTCGACCGGTCAGGCCTACCGCACCAGCGATCTGGGGGACGTCCAGTCCATCGTGACGCTGGATTGCGCCGGGAACACCTCGCCCGACGCGCCTGACATCATCGTCGGGACGAAATCGACGATCGCCGGACAGGGCACGATCGAGGTGTGGGCCAGCAACAATGCCGCGACGCCCTCGTACTCGCGCGTCGAGATCTACCCGCCGGCCGGCGCCATCCCGAGCAACACGCTCGGCGAGGTGACGTCGATGGCGCTCGCGGACCTGGACGGTGACGGGCGCAAGGACCTCGTGGTCGGCACGCACACCGGCAACTACAACGGGCAGGTCCTGGTGTTCAAGAACGTCAGCAAGGTCACGGGCGCGCGATTCGTGTACCAGTGCGGATTCACGCTCAACAACGACGCGATCGACGCCCTGGCCCTCACCGACATCGACGGCGACGGCCTCACGGACATCGTCGTGGGGACCCAGACCGGCGTCAACAGCGGCCATCTCACGTGGTATCAGAACACCACGCTCTACTCGATGATGAGCTTCAACTGGAAACGGACCGTCAACACTCCCGGTATCGTGACCAGCCTGGTGGCCGCGGACATGGGCGGGTCCTCGCGCGGCGATCTGGTGGTGGGCTACCGCAGCGATGCCAGCAGCTATGCCGGCGGCGTGCGGATCTACTTCACCGACTCGGGCAATATCCCGAACTCCAGCACCGATCCTTCGTCGGGCACGCTGACGAACTTCGTGCCCGCCATCACGGCGAACAACTTCAACTACGGCGTGTACCCGAGTACTCCGGCGCCGCCGTTCCTCATGGACTTCGCGGCGGGTGTCAAGATCACCGCCACGACCGGCGCTCTGGTCCTCTTCATCCGATAAGGAGCCGCCAAGTGGAGGATATCCTGCAGACGCGTTCGGAGCGTGGTATCGCGCTCGTGGTGGCCATGCTGATGTTGTTCGTGCTGACCCTGATGGTCGCGATGGTGATGATGTCGGTCAACGTCGACACCAAGATCACCGGCCATACCACCCGCGGGGCGCGGGCGCTGAACGTCGCGGAGTCGGGGGTGTCCGAGGCCCTGTCGATGATCCGCTCCGGGGACATTCCGAGCGACGGCAACAATCCGCGCATGGTGGGCCAGATCTACCTGGTCACGAACGGGTCGGTTCCGCCCCCGGGCTCGGCGGACTCCACGTTCCTCTACACCCACCAGCCCGCGGGCGCCTGGCTCAGATACAGCAGTGAATCCCGCGGGCCGGACGTGCTCAGCGTCCAATACCTGACCAATCCCGCGAGAACGATTATCTACCGTTACGACACCACCAAGCCTCAGCCCGTCAATACCGTGAGCGGCCTGCCGATCATGGTGATCAATTCGACCGGACGCTCCGGCCCGGACGTCAAGCGTGTGCAGGTCGAAGTGATCCAGAAGCCCATCGTCGCGAACGTAAAGGCCGCGTTGGCCGCCAATGTGGACATCAAGTTCGTTGGAAACGCCGTGGTGTGCGGATATAACCACAACGCCACCGCCACCGACCCGGATGGCGACAATGGTCGCGGCAATGCCCCGGACTGCTTGCCGTTCGAGACCCTGGGAGGCGACCTCCCGGCGTCCTGGACGACCGGCACGACCACGAACGGCGGAGCGGCGGGCCAGAGCGGCGTTCCCCCCGCGAATCCGAATCTCTCGGGACAAGCGGGCTTCTACAACGGTCCCTGGGAAGCGCTGAACATGACCCAGGCGCAGTTCTCGCAGTTCATGGGCACTCCGGTCGCGAGTCCCGGCAATAACCTGAACGGAATCATCTACGTGGACAACAACGCGACCATGGGCGACCAATCCACCTCGCTCGGGATCCACGGCGGGACCGGCGAGGGCATGCTCTACGTGGACGGCGACCTCACTCTGAACGCGGGGTTCTCGTATCGCGGGCTGATCTACGTCGAGGGTGATCTCAAGATCAATGGACAGGCGTGGGTGCTGGGCGGATTGATCGTCCGTGGCCACGGTCTGGTCACTCAGAACGGTGGCGCCACCATCCTCTACAGCAGCGACGAGATCACGCGCGCCCTGTCGCGTTTCGGCGGGCAGTTCACGACCCTCTCGTGGAAGGAAAAGTAGGCCGGATCCGACCCGCGCGGCAGTCGCCGCGCGCCGCATCCGAGCCTCCCGCAGCCTGATGCGGTGCGGTCCTGGCGCCCCCGGCGTGCCGGGCCGGCGTGACCGCCCCCCCTCTGATCTGATAGATTGCCCCGGTTCGCGGCCCTCGGCCGCGCACACCGCACGCGAAGGTCCCGAGAGTCCTTCAGGCGGTTCGCGCCTTCCCCGAACCCACCGGGATGACTGACTCTTTCTTCGAGCGCACCATCGGACAGTCGCTGGATGCTTTCGGCCGGCTGAGCCAGGACCAGCGCCAGAGTCTCGCCCGCGAAAAAGTCCCGGATCTCAACTTCTTCTTCGACCAGGGCGCGCCGCTCGAGAACCGCGAGGCGCCGCCCCGCACGCGGGCGCTCGCCCGCTCGCTGCTCGAGGCGCTGACCGCCGAGCCGGGCGGCGACGGCCCCGCGCTCACGCTGCGCGAGCGGATCATCACCGACGGATTCCTGCGCTCCGAGGCGGATCGCGACCAGAACGTCTACTTCGGGAAGCTGTTCGCCCGCACGCTGACGCGCGCGGTTCCGGATCTGATTTTCCAGCCCGTGAACCTCGCGGAGTGCGCGCTCGCGCTGCGCTGGGGCCGCGCGCAGAAAGTCCCGGTGACGCTGCGCGGCGCGGCCTCGACCGCGATGGGCGGCGCGGTGCCGAACGACGGCGGGCTCACGCTCGATCTGTCGCGGCTCGACCTGATCGACCTCGAGCCCGAGGCGGGGGTGTGCGTGGTCGGCGCGGGCGCGCGGCTCCGGGCCATCCACGAGAAACTCGCGACCGGCGGCTTCGCGCTCCCGGTCTATCCGTCGAACCTGGGGGGAACGCTCACCGGCTGGTTCGTGACCGGCGGCATCGGGATGAACGCGTTCGCGAACGGCCGCGCGCTCGACAGCGTGCGGGCCGCCGACGTGCTGCTCCCGGCCGGCGAGCACGTGCGATTCCACGACGACGGCCGCCTCGACGTGCCGGGCGAATCCGGACACCGGCGCACGCTCGCCGGGGCCGAGGCCGCCGCCTGGTTCGGCACCCACGGCTATCCCGCCATGACGCTCACCGATCTCGCCGGCAGCGAGGGCGCGCTCGGATTGCTGGTCCACCTCACGGTCGCGGTCCGGAAGCGCCCGGAGATCGGCGCGTTCCTGCTTGCGTTCGGGAGCGAAGCCGCGGCGCTCGAGGCGGCGCGCTGGGCGGCGCGCGAGGATGGCCCGACGCCCGCGAACCTCAAGTTCCTGTCCGGCTCGCACCTTCATCACACCCGGCGCGTGTGGGCCGACGAGGACGCGCGTGACTGGCGCCGGCATCCGAGCGCGCTGTCGTCCGACGCGCAGCTCCCGTGGACCCGCATCGCGGGGCCGGCCGAATTCGGCGTCACCGCGGTCGCGGACGACGGGCACGCGGCCGCGTACCTGTTCGTGGATTTCCTGGCGCTCGACGGGGCGCGCGCGTTCGCGGCGTCGCTGCCGCATTGCCCGGGCTCCCCGCGTGTGCTGGATCGAGAGAGCGTGCGGTTCGCCGCGGAACGCTTCCGCCCGCAGCAGACCAAGCGGCTCGGGCCGGGGCTGCTGGCGGCCGAGATCCTGATGCCGGCCGAAGAAGTGCCGCGCTTCCTGCCGCGCGCCGCGCGGCTCGCGAAGAACGCCGGCAACTCGCTGGACGCCGAGGTCTATTACCTGGAGGACGGCACGGCGCTGGTGCTGGCGGGCTACCTGCTCGATCACCGGCGCGGCAGCTTCCCGGTGGATCTCGTGATCGCGCCGGCGCTGCTCGATCTCGCGATGGCGGGTCATCACGGGCGCCCCTACGTGCTGGGCCGCTGGCAGTCGCCGTACCTGCGCAGGAAGTTCGGTCGCGACGGGGCGCGGCGTCTGCGCGAGATCAAGCGCGCGCTCGATCCCGATGCGCTGCTGAATCGCGGCGTGCTGATCGGGCTCAAGCTGCGCGGCCTGCTGGGCGCTCTGTTCAGCGCGATCTACGAGCCCGGCATCGGGATCGCGCGCGCCGTGTTCACGACCCCGGTGATCTCGCTCGGCGCGCTCGCGGCGCGCGGTGTGCTCTCGCTCCTGCCCGGCCCGGCCCGCGGGCGCGGCGAGCCGGCGGCGGTGGGGGCCAGGTTCCTCGTCACGCCGATCGGCACGACGCCGGCGGCTCCGCCCGCGGGCGCGGCATCCGCGTCGCAGGTCGCGTCGGCGCGCGCGCTCAACTGCGTGAATTGCGGCGAGTGCAACAGCGTGTGCCCGATCTTCCACGAATCCAAGATCCGTCTGCCGCAGATGCTCACCCACGCGGGCGAAGCGCTGCACGCGGGGGAGAAGATGGGCGAGACCGTGAGCACGCTGCTCGATCTCTGCATGCGGTGCGGCAACTGCGAAGAAGTGTGCCAGGCCGGGATCCCGCACCTGCCACTCTACGAGCGCATGCAGCAGGTCTCGGACGCCGTGCGGCCGTACCGGCGCGAGCGCCACGCCGCGATCGTGGCGCGGGTGCGCGGCTCGTCGCGCTACCTGCGCGACTTCCTCGGGACGCGGACCGGCGGCTATCAGAAGCGCGCCCCGGCGGCGCTCGCGGGCGTGGATCGCTACCTGCTGCTGCGCGCCGAGAACGACGCCGGGCCGGCCGCAAGCTGCATCCACTGCGGCGCGTGCGTCGCGGTGTGCCCGACCCATGCGAACCGCGAATTCGAGGGCGCCGATCCGCGCTGGATCACGACCGAGCAGCACCGCTGCATCGGCTGCGGCACGTGTGTCGAGGTATGCCCGGCAAATGCGCTGAACGGCGGGCAGACGCTGCGCGTGATGGAAGCGCCGACCCGTGACTGGTTCGTGGCGATCGAGGAATTCACCGGCCAGGAGACGCCGACCGAAGCCGGCGTGGGTGTCGAGACCGCCGGGCGCGCGGGGCGGGAGTCGCGATGAGCATCGGCATCGAGAAGCTGAGTGGCGAGCTGCGCGGCGCGGTCGCCGCGACCCCGGCCGATCCGCGCGCGGACGGCGCGTTCCGGTCGCAGGTGCGCCTGTGGGAGGACCTGCTCACGCTGGTGGTGGATCCCGAGAGCCCGCGCGTGGACCAGCGCGATCCGAAGCGCGAGCTGCTGGGGTTCCTGCTGCTGCGCGCCGGACTCGAGGAGTCGAAATTCTGGAAGTTGTCGCGCGGCCAGCGCGGGCGCGTGTTCCTGGCGCGCTACTCGCGGGTGTCGCGCGAGATCCCCGAGCTCGAGATCACCGCGCTCGACCTCGACAAGCTGCTGAAGGAGCGCTACCGGCAGGAGCCGCTCACGCTCGGCGCGGCGTGGCACTACGGCTTCTGGAGATCGTACTTCTCGCATGCCGCCATCACCCACCCCGCGAACGACGGACTGCGCGAGGAGTTCTCGACCGCATGGGACATCGTGCGCAAGCAGCCGGCGGTGCTGTTCCGCACCGCTTCCGGCCACGAGCAGGCCACGCTCGAGTCGGTGCAGCTCGACCTGCCGATGATCGTCGGGCCGCTGCCGTATTCGGACGGGCACCGCCTGGAGCGCGCGTATCTCGAGGCGATCGATGCGGCCGATCCCGACGCCGACCTCCACACGCGCTCGCTGGTGGTGGTCGAGGCCGACCGCTTCATCGCGCACGCCACCGCGCTCCGGCCTTACGGCACGTCGATCATGCCGCGGCTCTCGTCGCGCCACCTCGAGGCGCTGGAGCGCGGCGCCGCGGACCCGAGCCTCGCCGAGCTGATCACGCAGGCGCGCGTCGCCGAGGTCGCGTGGCACGGGGAACTCAAGCGGTCGGTGAATGCGCTGCGCCGTCTGAACCCGAAGCTCTGGGTCTCGATCTGGATCCGCCGCGGCGAGTTCCAGAGCGAAGCGACGTTTCTCGCCGCGCTCGAAGCCGCGGTGCGGCTCGAGGGCGTGGCGATGATCCACTACCACTCGGGCGCCGAGAAGTCGTATCGCGTGACGCCGCGCATCGACGAGTTCCTCAAGGCACGCCTGATCCGCGCGCGGGTGCAGCTGGTCTCGGCCGGCGGCGACAGCGACACCCAGGCCTCGGCCGCCACGGTCTACGAATCCGTGCTGCTGGGCGCGAACGGCGGCTCGATGACGCACGTCGCCTCGATCGCGCTGGTCCCCGAGCTGGTGAGCGTGATGCAGGGCGCGAAGGCCGAGCCGGTGATCGCCGCGATCGCGAAGCGCGAGCCGGAGGACCTGCGCACGCTGGCGCTCAACACGCTCACCTGCTGGCAGCACAGCATTCTCGACTTTCTCTCGTGCATGGGGATCGACGACATCCAGAAGACCTCGGGCAACACCATGGCGATCACGGTGACCGAGGACTGGGTGCGCGACGTGGACGCGCTCGCCACGCCCGAGTTCGGCTGCCTGAACGCGGGGCTGAACCAGCGCCGGGTCGAGGCCGAGCCGGTGCCGCGTTCGGTACGCGAGGCGTTCAAGCCCAGCGCGCTGCTGCGCCAGCTGAAACCCGATCTCCCGCTGGTGCTGGCCGCGAAGCTCCTCGCGAACCGCGATGCCAGCTACCACTTGCAGAACTCGAACCGGAATCTGAACGCGGACTTCCTCGAGGTGATCTACCGGATGGCGGCGGGGAAGATGCCGACCGCGGACGAGTTCTTCATGGAGAGCGACATGGGCGCGTTCTCGCTCGACGAGATCGGACTCAAGCTCTCGCGCGAATCCATCGAGTGGTCGCTCGAGCGCCTGAAACGGGACCCCGCGCTGCTCGACTATGTCTCGCTCGCGGTGCCGCGCGGGTTCCTGCGGCCGGGCGCGGTCCCGCCGCGCTCCCAGGTGATGGTTCGCGCGACCCGGGGCGGCGCGGTGCTGGCCTCGTTCAGCGCCGACGCGCGCGGAGGATTCGAGGCCACGCTGCCCGCCGGGCACGCACTCGAGGCGGCGCTCGAGGGCGACGCCACGCTGTGGCTCACCGCCTCCGATCCCGAGGGCGGCGATTCGGCGGTGGAGCTGCTGGCGCGCGATCACGGCGGGCACGGGCTCTCGATCGCGCGCGCCTCGAGCGACGGCGCGATCACGGTGAAGCGCGGTGCGCGCGGGGTGACGCTCGCCGGATTCGGATTCCGCGAGCCGGTGTGGCACGGGCCGGTCAATCACTCCAGCATCTCGCTCGGCGCGGCGTCCGAGGATTTCCTGATGGCGCGGGTCGAAGGCAATGCGGGACTCAGCATGACGTCGTCCGGCGAGGGCGGACCGCTTCGGCTCTCGAGCGACGAGGACATGAAGTGGGAGAGCCTGCAGGCCGCGAGCGGGCACTTCGGCATCCACGCTGCGGACCTCAGGCGGGTGCGCGACGTCGAGATCAAGATCAATCAGGGCGCGAAACCCGGCAAGGGCGGGCGGCTCTCGGGCGCGAAGGTCACGTCGACCGTGAGCCGCGCGCGTAACATCCCGGTCGGCACCGACGCGCTCTCGCCCGATCCCAAGCACGACATCTATTCGATCGAGGACATGCCGGCCGAAGTCTGGCTGTGGCTGCTCTACCACAATCACTGCGGGATCAAGATCACGGGCTCGAACTACACCCGCTACGTCGCGGCCGGGATGTGGTCGAACTTCGTGGTGGATTACCTCCTGATCGACTCCGGGCTCGGCGGCTCGGGCAATTACCACGCGGATTCCTCGCACGTCGGCTGGCCCGACATCTTCCGCACCATGCTGCACACGCACGCGGCACTCGTGTCCGAGAAGGTGGATCTCGACGACTCGGGCGAACTCAAG
>Ga0137399_10000900_pt1 | contig 12911 bp, 9 predicted proteins | sample czorhiz316metaG_FD_104810 | JGI IMG/M metagenome (GOLD analysis project Ga0137399, IMG submission 104810) | Vadose zone soil microbial communities from Angelo Coast Range Reserve, California, USA - czorhiz3.16 metaG | ecosystem: Environmental > Terrestrial > Soil > Vadose zone | place: USA...
CACGGTAACCATCATGGCAATCACGGGGGACGGGACAACGATGACTAAGAGGGGCGGATCGAACTAGTAACGCAAGCTCCCGCCTTTGGAGCAAAAAAAGAATCCCGACCTGCACCCGCGGGTCGGGTTCTTTTATGGGATCGGTTGAGATATTGTCTTTCTCTCCGATCTGGAACGGCCCATCCGCACAAGCCAATACAGACCCGACACGGCGATAGCTACATGTGGCCCTAGCCCAACAAGAAGCGTGACAAGCAGGCTCGTAATGTCGGCGAATCCCCGAAGGCCCCTCTGAAATCCGATTGTCAGTTTGGCGCCGAAACCTGGCTCCTGAACTATAAACGCCTGCGGTTCGTGCAGTCTGACGAGGATGCTTGACTGTTCGATTTGGTCCGCCAGGTATTTCTTACGGCCGGTGAGCTGTTCGATTTCTTCCCGGACCCTCGACAGAACTTCTTCCACTTCCAGGATTTCTTTGACGGTCCTCGATCGTTTGAGAATTTTTTGGTACTGTGATTCGGCCTTCTGCTTGTTAAGCAAGCGAGCAGCTGCATCGTAGTATTCTTCGGTCACGTCATTTCCCCGAATTGTCTCGCGCTCAACCCTGCTGGCTACGGCCTTTATGCGCGCCAACGACTCGTCGAACTTGGGAGAGGGAATGCGGAGTGTGGCTTCGCCGGACCTCGTTCCGCTCCGATCACCCGCAGTTTGATTTGCGACTGAATAAACGACGAAGCCACGACTTACTGACGCGATCGCTTTAATCGTGGTGAGTGCGGCGCTATAATCCTGTACCTCCAGATCAAGTTCTCCCGTCATGATAGTCATCCGGGGACGAATTTCCTGACCCGCCAGTTGCCGATTTCGGGCGGCAGAGCCAGGATACGAAATCATCGGTTGCGCGATACTCATCGGTGCGAAGGAAGGAGCAGAGGGAGGTGGCACTAATAACGCTGCCCTTTGAATTCTCACGGGAGTGGGTTGCCCTCCGGTGCTGCGGTCGGATTGGCAACTGACAGATATGAGAATGAAGAGAAAAGCGGTGGGGAAACGGCTTGGCACGGTGTTCATGGCGTGGCCCTCCTTATGAACTTCTGTTGATCGGTATTACAACAGATGTGCCAATCAGAATTCAATGCGAAATAGGAGGTTTTCGAAAAAGCGATCTTGCAAAAGGCAAGTTTCGTAAGCGTAGCCAGTGGGTTGCATCGCTCGAATCCGAGGCGCTCATAGCACTTAAGTATCCCTTGCAATGTGCATGAGTCTTCCAGGCGGTTGTTTTTGTCGTTATGGGTTTGTACTATTACAGACGTGGGTGTTGATTCCGAAGACCGATCAGACGCCCTGAAGACACCTCATGCTCGCTCATTGTCAACCTATACTTCGACGACTCATGAATCACTTCTTGATCATCGCTGCGTCTGCGGTTATTTGCGCAGGCTGCAGTTCGGGCACACACGCGCTCAAGTACCTTCCGGCGGGTTCAGCGGATTCGACGTGGAGTATTAAGACGGAGAGGAACGATGTTACCGGCGATATGGAGATCAAGATCAACGAGTCGACGGTCTGCGCGTCTTCGATGGGTTTATTCCGGCTCGGGAAGCGAATGAGCGGGATGTATCGGGGCCATACTGTTACGGCGATGTTACAGGATGACAAGTCCTACATGGCGGACGAGAATACGACCTGCATTGTCATCATCGACCGGGACACGGTTGGCCACCTTGAATGGTGAGATCGATCACTCCTCCCGTAGCTGAGATCGAAAGAGTGTAGTCCGATCGAACCGCTTCCGCTACTTCTGCGGCGAATTGATTGATAAAGAAACAACCCTCCCGTACTGTACACCGTTGATCATTGCGCCGGTCAACTGTGAATGCGTCTTCTCCAATGTTTCCTCGTGATAAATGCCGATACCTCTCACCAGCAACCAATTGACCGGGTACCACACTGTATCTCCCGTCTGCGGACAATAAGCTCCTGGCGTAAACCGCATGACCTGGCGCGGCTTGCCAAAAATGGCGGCCCTGGAGATCCCGTCAAAACGCATGAACCAGGGACGGCAGCGCGTTGCCACAATATTTTCACATATCCTCCAGACCGCTCCGGCCGGCTCGTTCAGCCGATAGATGTTTGACTCGCTGTTTTCTCCGCCGCAGTTACCGGACAAGTACGGCGAGAAGTATTGAACTCTGAGCAGACTGTCGATCCGGACATATGCGTATCCGCCCGGGGAAGCGTTCGGCGCTCCAAGGCCATAGTAGCGTTGACCGTTTGGCATGAGGGTATCGGCAACACCCACCCGGCCGGTTGACAAAACACTATCCTCATTTCGATATTGCCACACGTTGCCGGTTCGAAGAGGAAAGAAGTCTTTCAGTGTCGTATCTATTTGTCCCGGTGACTGATAGGACAGGAGCATGGTTAAGGCTGCTGCAGCGGGAAACAGACGGGGTAAGGTCACTGACCTAGCCTCTTCCTGCGCCGGCTGCAGAACGATTCTCTCCGGTGCCTTCGGCACGATGCAATGGTTCGCGTCCCTTGTGGAAGTCAGAACAGGTCAATTCTTGTAAATCCGCTGGGAACTGCCGCGGGAGGGGGTGATCAAAGCTGGATTGAAACAGCCGCAGTCACGGGAAAGTATGAGCTGCCGTTATTCCAGGTATCGAACCACTTGCTTTCGACTATCAGGCTGATGCTCGTGTTCAAGGGGGCGAAAATTCCAAAACCGATCGAGCCGAATCCGTTGGTTAATGTCGAACCAACCGGCCCGTTTTCGTGTCCCGGGTTGGGGATTTCTCCCGGATTCCGCGGCCACTCCTCCTGAATTTTCCCCACATGAAGCTCAGTAAAACCTGTCTCAAGAGACAGGAACGGCCTGACTGAGGTTTGGGTTGATGTTATTCGCACGCCGATCGCAGTCCGATTCATTTGCGTGTTATCTCCGTGGACGCCGATTGGACCAAATATACTCGTAACTCCCCTTTCGCTGGCTCGTCGTTGAGCCATCATCATTAGTGGGTAGATCGTTCGGGGCGTGAAGAGAAAGTTTGAAAACGATTCGTTTGCGGTTAACAAGAAGCCGGGTAATATCGCATAGCTGATTCCCAGGCCGACCGTCCAGCCGTCATCCCAACCAGTAATTGTGTGCCCGTGTCTAGGGTGGTATGTTCTTCCACCGAAGATTTCCAAGCTGAATCTATTCTGGGCGGGAGCTAGAATCGGTAACAAGGCAAGAGCAGCACTGATGATGGGGACGAAATATCGAGTCTTCATAACAGATCCCTCCACCGTTCAAGGTAAACCCGAATTCGGTTATAGGCAAGCCTTTCGGGTTCCTGGCTCCACAGGCAGGGCTCGAACCTGCAACCCTCCGGTTAACAGCCGGATGCTCTACCATTGAGCTACTGTGGAATGTGCAAGTGACTTGGGCAGCTTCTAATTAGGAGATTTCGTTAAAGTTAGACTCTGCCGAGGGGCGGATACGACGGCGATAAAAAAATATAGATAAATCCACCCCGAAAGTCAATCTACTGTTTCTTGACTAATCTTGACCTTTTAGGTATATTAAAGGAGGAATGATGGGACAACTTGAACGCGAATCGTTTATGATAAATAGAATCAAACACTTGATGACCCCCCACCAGAGGTAACGAATAATGGAAGGAAATTTCTCAAACCGGGTTCAGGATGTTATTCGTCTCAGCAGGGAAGAAGCCCTGCGGCTCGGACATGATTACATCGGCACCGAACACCTGCTCCTCGGAGTGATCCGGGAAGGCGAGGGAATCGCGGTCAAGATCCTCCGCAACCTCGGGGTGGATCTCTACAAGTTGAAGAAAGCGATCGAAGATACCGTGCGGACCTCCGGCGGAACGCTGACGATCGGCAACATTCCGCTCACAAAGCAGGCGGAAAAAGTCCTTAAGATTACGTACCTGGAGGCAAAGCTTTATAAATCCGACGTCATCGGAACCGAACATCTTCTTCTCTCACTCCTGCGCGACGACGACAATATCGCGGCGCAGATCCTGCACCAGTTCAATGTCCATTACGATGTCGTCCGAAATGAGTTGGATAACATCATCAGCGGGAAACCATCGAGCCCGCCTGCAGCGACGGCTACCGAGCGGCGCGCCGAGAAATCAAAGACGCCGGTTTTGGATAACTTCGGGCGCGACCTTACGAAGCTTGCGATGGAAGACAAACTCGATCCCATCGTCGGACGGGAGAAGGAAATCGAGCGTGTCGCACAGGTTTTGAGCAGAAGGAAGAAGAACAACCCGGTTCTGATCGGAGAACCGGGCGTCGGAAAGACCGCGATTGCTGAGGGGCTTGCCCTTCGCATCGTGCAGAAGAAAGTCTCGCGTGTGCTCCACGATAAACGCGTGGTCACGCTCGACCTCGCCGCCCTCGTCGCGGGCACGAAGTACCGCGGCCAGTTCGAAGAGCGCATGAAAGCGGTCATGAATGAGCTCGAAAAAGCAAAGGACGTAATTCTGTTCATCGATGAGCTCCATACGATCGTCGGCGCCGGCGGCGCATCGGGATCGCTGGATGCCTCGAATATGTTCAAACCCGCCCTCGCGCGCGGAGACCTGCAGTGCATCGGCGCGACTACGCTCGACGAATATCGCCAGTATATCGAAAAGGACGGAGCGTTGGACCGGCGATTCCAGAAGATTATGGTCGATCCGACCACCGTCGATGAAACGATCCAGATTCTGCGGAATATCAAACATAAGTACGAGGAGCACCACAACATCCGATATTCCGATCTGTCTCTCGACAGCGCGGTCCGCTTGAGCGACCGTTATATTACCGACCGTTACCTGCCCGATAAGGCGATCGATGTGATGGATGAGGCCGGATCCCGCGTCCACCTCTCGAACATCCATGTCCCGAAGGAGATTCTTGAGCTCGAAGGAGAAGTGGAAAAGATTCGCCAGTCCAAGAACCAGGTCGTCAAGAACCAGAATTTTGAAGAGGCCGCCCGGCTGCGCGATCTTGAAAAGAAGCATCTGAGCGATCTCGAGATCGCAAAACGCGAGTGGGAGCTGAAGGCTCAGGAAACGGTGTATGAGGTGAACGAGGAAACGATGGCGGATGTCGTGTCGATGATGACAGGCATCCCGGTGAATAAGATCGCACAGTCAGAGTCGGAAAAGCTCCTCAAGATGGAAGAGGCGCTGACAAAAATGATCGTCGGTCAGAGCGAGGCGATCATAAAACTCTGCAAGGCGATACGGCGGACGCGTGCAGGTCTGAAGGATCCCCGGCGCCCGATCGGCTCGTTCATTTTCCTGGGACCGACAGGCGTCGGCAAAACCGAGATGGCCAAAGCGCTGGCCCGCTACCTCTTCGATTCGGAGGAAGCGCTGATTCGGATCGACATGAGCGAGTACATGGAGAAGTTCACCGTTTCAAGACTGGTGGGAGCGCCTCCGGGATACGTGGGGTATGAGGAGGGCGGACAGTTGACGGAAAAAGTTCGCCGCAAGCCCTACTCGGTCGTGCTGCTGGATGAGATTGAGAAAGCCCATCCGGATGTATTCAATATTTTACTTCAGGTCCTTGATGACGGCATCCTGACGGACAGCCTGGGGCGCAGGGTCGACTTCAAGAACACCATCCTGATTATGACTTCCAACATCGGCGCCCGCGACATAAAAGCGACCGGCGGCTTTGGATTCGGACTCGATACGGTGAAGGACAATTACAAGGCGATGAAAAACACGATCGAGGATGCGGTGAAGCGTGTCTTCAATCCGGAGTTCCTCAACCGCATCGACGACACGATCGTATTCCACAATCTGGAGCGGGAGCACATCAACACGATTATCGACATTCAGATGGAGGAGCTCGTAAAGCGCATGTCGTCGCTCGCGATCAAAATCCATCTGAACAAACAGGCGAGAGAGTTTTTAGTCGACAAGGGATATGACCCGGCATTCGGTGCGAGGCCGCTCAAGCGGGCACTGCAAAAGTTTATTGAGGATCCGATCGCCGAGGAGATTCTACGAAACAAGTTTGGTCAGGGGAGCATTATCAGGGTGAAGCTCCACGCAAAGTCTGATTCACTTCGGTTCACCGAGGGAGGCAAAAAGCTCAAGAAGGGGAACGTCAAGCCGGAAGCTCCGCAGAGCGCCAGCGTTTCTTGAGTTGCACCGCAGTACGCGCACAGCCCCTGCCTGCTTAAGCAGGAAGCAGGGGCGACTTCTTCCATAACATTTCATGCGGCTATCGAGGAAATACTCCCGTGCGCGGGAGTTGTCATTTCAGCAAATCCTCAATGCGAGAATCGCAGACCTCGATCTGCGTCCTGCCGGCACCCTGCGCGACTGTCTCATACAGGTCCGGCATGAACTAAAGCACAACCATATCTCGTTTTTCCCCCACTTCTACTTCGGCGAAGAGCCCTGGGGCTGCATCGACCGCACGGGCTCGATCGAGATCCCCTTCTACCTGGCCAATAACGACCTTCGGCGCGTTGCGGAGCGGCATCAGGTATCCTATTCGAAAATGGAGCTCCTGATGATCCTGCGGCATGAGACCGGGCACGCAATCAACTACGCCTATAAGCTCTGGACCGGCAAGATCTGGAAATCGTTATTCGGAAAATTCAAGGTCCGCTATCCGCGCTTCTACCACTTCAGCGGCAGCAGCAAAGACTATGTGCGCTATCTCCATTACATCGGTCACCCGCACTATGCCCAACGCCATCCGGACGAGGACTTTGCCGAAACCTTTGCCGTCTGGCTGGATCCGGACTCCAAGTGGAAATGGAACTATCGGGCATGGCCCGGGGCGATGGAAAAGCTGCGTTTTGTGGATCGATTATTCCGGAAAGAGCGGGTCGCCGAGCACCGTCCGCTGAAGGTGCGGTACGACGAGTCGAAAAATCACAAGCGGATTAAGGCGACCGTCGCGGAATACTTCGAGATTGAGAGAAAGGTTGATCCGAGGGTTCGGGAGTATACGCTCGACCTGAAGGAAGTGTTCTCACGGGCACACCGGCGGTCGCGCCGTCTGATTCGCGCAGACCGATTTATTCAGAACTACAGTGATTACCTGGAAGAAGAACTTGTCACATGGATTGCGAAGGCGGATCGCCGTGACATCCGAAGGTACCTGCGGGAGCTTCAGACAATCTGCGCTCTGAATAACCTCTACCTGCATCCCGACGAGACAACCGAAAAACTGGTCGAGCTTGTCATCGTATCGACCTACCACGTTCTCAACCGGCTCCGGCTCATCAGATAGGCGAAGGTTCGCGCAAGTATGGAATTTCGGACGTCCCACCCTGGTCACCGAATCGGGTGAGTGACGGAGTGTTCGATTGAACCTTAAACAAATTTCTTCTTAGAAATAGACCTTCAGTGTGACGATCGAATTCTTCTTCGTCGGCATCGTCACCGTGTTGCTCTTATGGGCAATCGTCGATCCATCTTCCTCCAGAAAATTTGATACGACAACCTTCTTGGGCTCTTGCGGCAGAGTAAGTTGAGCCTGAGTATCCTCCCCTCCCGCGTCGTACCATTGGACAACCCAGGCCTCTGAGTCTTCGGCCTTCTTGATCGTCGTGAGAATCAGGTTGGGAGGCGAGAGGCTGAAGAACGATTTGGCCGCGGGGAGTTTCCCCTTGTGGCTCTCTCCCACGACCGCTATCAGTGGATTGTTGAATTCATATCCGCGCCTGACTGTCTTCGCCTCTTTCCATGTTCCCTGGTGCGGATAGAGGGAATATTCGATCGAGTGTTTTCCCCGGTCCGCCGTCGGGTCGGGCCAGCTGGGCGAACGGAGCAATGACAGCCGCATGACGCTGCCTTTAATGTCGTAGCCGTATTTCGATTTATTGAGGAGGCTGACTCCATAATCTCCCTGCGAAAGATCCGCCCATCGCTGCGCCGGGACCTCGACTTTTGCGCTGTCCCATCGGGTGCGCATCTGGGTCGAACGGCGGATTGTTCCGTACGGAATTTCGTACGTCGCCGCCGTATCGGCCACCGTCACGGGGAAAGCAACTTTGATCATGGTCTTCTCTTCCCACCAGTCGACGTCGGATTTGAAGTCGATTCGATCGACGCCTTTATAGAGCATGATGTCCTGCGTGAAGAACGACGACGGATAATCCGGCGTTGGCGGGTCTTTCCGGACGCCGGGTTTCAGGTAATCGCGGACCACGCGGAGTGTCGTTCTCAACGGCCCGGACTCGGCGACCTCGATCTTCCGGAGTCGTGTCGGATATTTCACACCGGTCAGTCCGATATTCCAGGCATCCCACGCCTTCGGTCTGTCTTCCAAGAGTTGAACCTCTCCGCCGTAACCCTTGAGAATTTCCCTGCCGTTTCGCTTATCGACAATACTTTTCACCCAACCGGAGTCGGGATCGATCGTCACACGGAAGTACTCATTCTCCAACGCGGTGCGCGATGATGTCAGAGCGCTCGCCAAAGCCGATGGCTTCTGTTTCCGCAGCGCAAAAACCTTGTACCCGCATGCGGGAACATGGTCCGCCTCAAAGAGCATTTCCCTCGAGTATTTTCCCTTCTGAACCACCTGCGAGGAAACCTCCTTTCCGGCCGCGTCGTAAAGAGCATAATCGGTATTATCGCCTTCGGGAAGCTGAAGGACACCGATGTCCTTTCGCTCCCAGGCGAGGGAGTTGAACACGACGACTGGCGCGCCGTTCCTGGCGGAAGCTGTGTTGATTTGTTTCGCGATCTGGTTGAATGCTTTTCGCAATTCGAACGAGCCGATCGCCTCCACCGCCTTGTACTTCTCCGCCGCGTCGATGTAGTTCTCGCGGATGCCCGAGCCGGGCAGGAGGTCGTGGAACTGGTTGAAGAGGACATTTCTCCACGCCTCCTCGAGGTCGTTTCTGTTATACGTGCCGCCGAACATCGTCGAAATGGCGGAGAATTTTTCCGCATTCGTCATGAGAACCTCGCTCCGCCGGTTCGATTCCTTCATTTTCGCCTGGGTCGTGTACGTTCCCTGATGGTACTCCAGGTAGAGCTCGTCCTTCCAGACCGGAAGATCGGAGAGGTTGTTCTGGCGAAGCCAGTCGATATATGCAGCGGCCGTGCCGTATTCAATAGCAGGGAATACGTCGAGAGTCTTCAGATGGTCAATCCGGTCGAGCATCTCGTTCGAGGGGCCTCCGCCGTGGTCCCCCACCCCGAACAGAATCAGCATTTTGCGGAAGCCGGTGTTCGCTTCAAACTGCCGGAGCTGATCGACGGTCCGGAAGGGCTCGTCGATCACGTTGACGTAATCGAACGGAAAATAACAGAGTACGCGGGACCCGTCGGGCGCCTCCCACCAGAAGGCATGGTAGGGAAAGATATTATTCTCACTCCACCCCATTTTCTGCGTGACGAATGCATCGATCTCGGCGTTGGAATAGAATTGTGGCATGTTCCAGTTGTAACCGAACGAATCGGGGTTCCATCCGATCTTTACTTTGGCTCCGAGCTTCTTGAGAAAATACCGCGTGGAATAGAGAAGATGCCTCACCCACGACTCGCCCGACGGAAGATTGCAATCGGGCTCCACCCACATTCCGCCGACGACCTCCCACCGTCGATCCTTGACCCGTTGCTGGATCCTCGAAAAAACGTCCGGATAGTAGCGCTCCATCCAATCGTGATATGCGGCGGCGCTCTGGGTGTAGGTGAAGTCGGGGCGCGCATCCATCATGTTCAGGACTGAAGTAAACGTATTGTGACAGACCTCGATCGTTTCCTTTTCACGCCACAACCACGCCGCGTCGATGTGAGCGTTGGCGTCGAAATGGAGCGTAAAGCTCTTTGCGAATGCACCGATCGGTTTGAGCTCTGTCCGCACCGCGTCCAGGGATGAGCTGAATTTTTCGACGGATCCGGCGGCAAGCGCATCGAGATTGACTCTCGCCGCAAGGGATTCAAGCAGAGCCGCCAGACGCGACTTTTCGGCGCGATCAAGCGTGGATTTGTCGATATGGGGGTCCTCCTTCTTATGCGCGTTGGTCTGATAGGTATCGAAGCTCAGGAGCTTCTGTCCAACCTGCAAGCTCAGTGAAAAATCTTCGATCCGCTTGTGGAACGGTTTGGAGGCCTCGGATTCGATCTGAGCGCGCAGCAGGCGGAGCGGTCCGCCGGTATTGATTGCCTTGATCGCGATCAGAAACTTCTGTCCGGGTTTCGCATCGCGGGTTAACTCGAATTCTCCGTCCCAGGGGAAGTAGCCTTTGCTCTCGCCGTTGATCCAGCAATAGCCGAAGTCGTCGACGGATACCAGGAACTTCACGGCACCGCTCACGGGTTGGCCGAGGATGCGAGCCGGCAGCACGATTTCCTTCCTGATCCAGCAGGAATCGGGATAGATCCACTGGTTGATTTTCAGATTCTCCCATTTTGAATCGTCAAACCCCGGTTTTGCCGGATCGCCTGTGATTGCCCTCGCGTTCTTCAAATCTGGACTTACCTTCCACTCGTCGTAGGATACGGTTCCCATTGAGTCAAGAGCTTTCACTACTTTGTCAACGTTTGTCGGCGCGCTGAGGGCGACGGTTACCGTGAGGGGCATCGCCAGCGGCAATGACAAAGCGAACACACGAAGAAAGGCGTTAAAGGATTTCATTGCTCACCTCCTATAAAAAACCTGAAGAAATGAACCGAACGTCAGAACAAGAAAACGTGCAACCCCACGACGAGGCGCACCCCGCCGAAATCTCCCTCGAGCTCCGTTTGACGCGATCGCCGGTAGTCATACACGATGTCGGCGAAGAGCGCGGCCCTTCCGCTCTCCACCATTTTCTCCAATCCGATGCCCCCGTAATAACCGACCTTCTTGTCCGCCTGGAGTGTCTGTTCGGGAGATCGGGGGCTGGAGTATTTCTGCCGGATGGTAACATAACTCATTCCGCCAGAAAACCGGACGAAGAACTGCTGTCCGAGCGGCTGTTTGGCCAGGAGGCCCCAGTGGATGAAATTTTCCTCGAGCGAGACGGTGCTGTCGCCCTGAGCGTTCATCGAGGCCTCCGGCCGGAAAAAAGCTATGTCACCGGTGATAAACACCAGAGGCTCTACCGGAAGGCAGACGCCAACCCCCCAGATCGCCTCGGAGTTCGATTTATAAGTGTCATGAAACTGTTCGTTCGATGGAAAGAACAAACCGCCATATACGGTGAATATGAACGGTGGCTGCTGCTGGGCGAGTAAGGGAGCCGTGTCAAGAAGCATCAAAGCAAGGAGGACACAAAATATATGCTTCATGGAAAAACCACGGCGCTGCCGATAGTATCGGCATGAATCATCGAGGAGAAGCGAAATGGTCAATGCCGGCGAGCAGTTCATGCCCCGATCCGCTTCCTCAGTTGATCAAAGAGGACTGCCAGCAAAATGACGACACCCAGCACGACCATCTGGACATAGGATCCGACATTCATGAGATTGAGTCCGTTGCGAAGCACGCCGATGAGCATCGCGCCGATGAAGGTTCCGATGATCGAGCCTCTCCCGCCGAATAAACTCGTGCCGCCGACCACTACGGCAGCGATCACGTCGAGCTCATACATAAGCCCCGCATTCGGCTGGCCCGAGTTCATCCGCGATGCGAGGAGAATCCCGCTGAGCGCTGCGAGAAAACCGCAAATCACATAGACGCTCAGGATGACCCGGTTCGTGTTGATGCCGGAGAGCCTCGCAGCCTCGGGGTTTCCACCGACGGCGTAAACATGCCGGCCAAACCTTGTCTGATGAAGAACGAGATAGGCAAGAAGATACACGGCGATCATGATGATTGAAGGGACGGGGACATCGAGCACCCGCCTGCTTCCGAGGATGCTGAATTCCTCCGGCAGTCCCCAGATCGGCCGTCCGTCGGTATACATGTACGCCGCCCCCCGAAGGATCGTCATGAGCGCGAGCGTGACGATAAACGGGGTAATTCTGAACTTGGTGATAAACATTCCCGCAACTAAACCGGATAGCGCGCCGACCATGAGCCCGCTGACGAGCGCGGCTAAGATTGCCAGGGCAGACGGGAGAGGGTATTTCAACACGCTTGTTGCGATCACACCGCTGAAGGCAACCAGTGCGCCGACCGACAGGTCGATCCCCGCCGTAAGGATGACAAACGTCATTCCCACCGCGATGATCGCGATGATCGACGTCTGAAGAGAAACATTCAGAATATTATCCGCGGTGAGGAAGTATGGGGAAAGCTGAGAGAATATCAGGATCTCGATCAATAGGGCGATGCCGATCCCGAACTCCCCCGTGATCTTTCCGATGGGCTTCGGCAGGGCGCCGGTCCTCGCTTCAGACGGCACCGGCAATCTCCGCCTGCTGGCCGGTCGCGAGCAACATTACTTTCTCCTGCGTTGCATCTCTGCGGGAAACGATCCCCGCCAACCGGCCTTCGCACATCACGGCGATGCGGTCGGAAATTCCCAGAATTTCAGGAAGATCGGAGGAGATGACGATCACGCCGATGCCTTGCTCGATCAGTCGATTCATCAGATTATAGATCTCAAACTTTACGCCGACGTCGATCCCCGACGTCGGCTCATCGAAGATCAATAATCTGGACTTCGTGAAAAGCCACCGGGCGAGCACTACCTTTTGCCTGTTGCCGCCGCTGAGTTTTTCGACCTCCTGCTCGATCCCGGGCGTCTTGATCTGCAGCTGCTCGGTATATTGCCTCGCCACTTCAGATTCCCGTTTCCGGTCCACAAATGGCCCTCTGAGGAGCTCTTGCAAATTTGAGAGCGTGATGTTTTCCCTGACGCTCATATTCATTATGAGACCATAACGGTTGCGGTCCTCTGTCAGCAAGCCGATGCCGAGGTCGATGGCTTCGCGGGGAGACGCCGGATCTATTCTGCTGTTCTCCAAAAACAGATCGCCCCGGTCCCTCCGGTCCGC
>Ga0137399_10000901_pt1 | contig 12909 bp, 13 predicted proteins | sample czorhiz316metaG_FD_104810 | JGI IMG/M metagenome (GOLD analysis project Ga0137399, IMG submission 104810) | Vadose zone soil microbial communities from Angelo Coast Range Reserve, California, USA - czorhiz3.16 metaG | ecosystem: Environmental > Terrestrial > Soil > Vadose zone | place: USA...
AGGTGAATACCTGCATTTGTCAGGCCGCCTAATCCCGATAACCCGCCGCGCAAGCAGGACGAGTAGGATGCCCCGTGCCCCAAGAAACATGCCGGTTACCATCCGGCTAGAACGGCACGGGGCCGCGACCTGTCGGTAAGCAGCCCGAGGAGAAACGAAGGTACAATTTCTGGGCTCGCCTGCAGGAGGACCTTCTCGCATGGATAGCGTTCGCAAGCGTCAAGTGCTCGCAGTTGTCACCTTGCTTTTTGTGTTCGCTATGCGTTCTGCATCCTTCGCCCAATCTGCGCGGGCGACAAAGACGCAAGTCGTCATGCTCGGGACTGGGACTCCGCTGCCAGATCCCGACCGTTCGGGACCTTCACGGCTATCGTCGTGAACGGCACTGATGCAGCAGGAGACTCCGCATGACATGCCGGGGCGGGTAAGCAGTAGCTTCACCGCTACCCGGAGATCGTCGGGCGACGACCGCCCCCTTCCCAATGTCTACAATATTTCCGGCTTCCATTCGTCTACAGAACTGGATGAATCAGACGTCGAACGCCACCTGGGCAATGACCGAGCAAAACCGTCAAATCTCCGCAATCTTTGCGGAGCAGCGATCCCGGCTGCGCAATTTCATTCGCCGTCGCGTGCCTGACCCGCGCGATGCCGAGGACATTTTGCAGGACGCCTTCTACAAGCTGGTGGAAGCGAACCGGCTGTTGATGCCCATCGATCACGTCACCAGCTGGCTGTTTCGCGTGGCGCGCAATCGCATCACGGACCTTTTCCGCAAGAAGAAGCCGGAGACCTTCAGCCACGCCTCGGTCGCGGACGAAGACGGCAACCTCCTGCAGACCGAAGATTTGCTGCTATCGCCCGACGCCGGGCCGGAGGCGCTCTACGTCCGCAACGCGCTTCTGGACCAGCTGGAGCTTGCGCTTGACGAACTGCCCGAGGAGCAACGCGAAGTGTTCGTCGCTCACGAGCTAGACGGCCGCAGCTTCAAGGAGCTGGCCGCCGAGACCGGCGTGAGCGTGAACACACTGCTCTCGCGCAAACGCTATGCGGTGCTGCATCTGCGCGAGCGACTGCAAAGCATTTATGACGAATTTACGAAATCATGAAGAGGAGCGGAACATGAAAAGGAAATGGATTTGGATCGCCCCGCTGGCGATTCTGGGCATTGTGTTATTCGGCTACCTCGGGGGCGAGATTGTGATGCTCCTGTGGAATTGGCTACTGCCACCGCTGTTCGGCTGGCGCACGCTCACCTTCTGGCAAGGGCTCGGGTTGTTGGCACTCTGCCGGATTTTGTTCGGGGGCTGGGGCGGCTCTGGAGGCGGAAAAGGGCATATTCGTCATCGCATGAGAGAACGCATGGCGGAGCGGATGGGGGAACGCATGCGAGAACGGTGGGAAAAGATGACGCCAGAGGAGCGCAAAAAATTCCGCCAAGGCGTTCGTGGTTGCTGGGACGCTATGCCACCGCCGGATTCTGAGGTGAGTGCCTAATCGCAGGCCGCGCTGGGCCGATCGCACATCCGATCAAGGGACCAAGTTGCTGGAGAACACCAGTGAAAGCCGCCGCCTATACCCGATACGGACTCCCGGACGTTGTCCAAATCATGGACGTGGAGAAGCCCGTCCGAAGGACAACGAAGTTTTGATTAAGGTTCGCGCGGCCTCCGTCAACCTGCCGACTGGCGCTTGATGGGAGGCGCGCCGTACGTCTTTCGAGTACTGTTCCGGCTGCGCAATCCCACGCCCGCGGAACCCGGTCGGCTCGGTCATGACGTGGCTGGCCAGGTGGAAGTGGTGGGCAGGAACGTGACTGGGTTTAAGCCGGCCGACTCGGTTTTCGGCACATGCCGCGGAGCCCTTGCCGAGTATGCGTGCACTTCCGAGTCAGCCTTGATCGGGAAGCCGGAAAAACTAACGTTCGAGGAAGCCGCTTCTGTGCCATTGGCGGCGCTCACCGCCTTGCAGGGTCTTCGCGATAAGGGGCGGATTCAGCCGGGACACAAGGTGCTGATTAACGGTGCGGGGGAGGCGTGGGCACGTTCGCGGTGCAGATCGCCAAGTGGTTCGGCGCGGAGTTGACCGCCGTCTGCGGTAGGAAGAATGTGGACATGGTGCAATCGCTAAGCGCGGACCGCCTCATCGATTACACCCGACGATTTCACCAAGAGCGGGCAACGATACGACCTGATCCTCGACAACGTGGGGAACCATTCGTCACTCAAGTGCCGCGAAGCTGTGCCGACTTTAGCCAGTGGAGCTCAATCGTTACGCGAGACTACCTTGTCTAGCGAGCTTTAACGCTTCGATAGCCGCGCCTCGTGCCCCAGCGGTGTCGCCATTAGGCATCAGGTAAATTGGAATATCCGCCTGTTCCTCCCGCTGGGTAGGCATACCCGCGCGGATCTCTTCAATAAACCAGCTCTGGAACTCTGTGCTCGTTTCCAGAGCGCCCCCGCCAACGATCAACGCATCCGGGTCGAACGTATTCACCATCTCGTCGAAGAAGAGTCCCAATGCATTGGCCTGAACCCGGAAAATGTCCCTGCACATAGCGTCGCCTTTGTCCGCCAGACCGCGCACGAGTTTCGCTGCGTGGTGCAGGTCCCCTAATTTTCCAAGATCGTGTCCGGGATATCGCGGCAGGAAAAATGGCAGAAAGGATTTTTCGATAGCGGTGAGCGAGCAGAGCGACTCCAAGTCCCCAGTGCGGCCGCAATTGCACAGCGGCGTCAGCCCGCTAATTCCTACGATGCTCTGGTACGGAATCAGCACGTGACCCAACTCTCCGCCAAATCCCTTCCTGCCTTTAACGACGTTGCCATCCAGGATGACGCCACCGCCCAGCCCGGTCCCGATCACTACCGAAATAGACGTTTCTTTACCAGTGGCGCCGAAAATCGTGAAGTGTCCCCACAACGCACCCGCATTCCCATCATTCAAATAGCTCACAGGCTTGCCGAGCCTCTGCGCGAGTCCCTCGCGGATATCAAATCCCGCCCACTTCAGATGCACGAAATTCGTAGAGCCTTTTGCGCTCAGCAAGCCCGCCGCGCTAGCCGGACCGGGAGTATCCAGCCCGACCGCTACAATCTCTGAAAAAAGAACATCCGACTTTTCAGCCGCAATCTTGAGCCCGTCTTCGATCTGCCGCAGGCAGATTTCTGGCCCCTGCTTCGCAAGCGAAGGGTGCTCGCACAAACCCTCGATCAGAAACTGCCCTTCCCGATTCATCAAGGTATAATTGACGGCATTTCCGCCAAGATCCACTCCGGCCACCACTCGCACGTTTTCTCCCTTCCGGTCCTAGATCCGCGTCCTTCCCAGCTTAACAGCATTGGAATTGTGCCCGAGTGCGCCGCTATCCGCCCGAAGCCCCGAACCTTTGCAATTAGCGTTTTAATCGTCCGAGAAAACGGTCGTCGGTCCGTGTTGGACCTTCATTATTCGGCTTCTATGCGCTGCGACTACGGATCGCCTAGCCGAATAGCGCCAATTGACAACCCGATTCGACGTGCTTACGATTCGACCGCGTTCCGTTTCTCAAACGGACAGATTCCCAATCCTCCTTTTGCGAGTTATGTCGCTGTCGTTCGGGACCACGCGAGGTGAACATCATGACAAAGGCAGTCTTGTATCTGCTCATCGCTACAGGCGTGATCGTACTAGCTTGGTTAGGCAGGCTGAACGCTCAGCAGTCCCGTGGGGAGGCGACTTCAATCGGGAGCGACGACATGGGCGGCGTGGTGACGAGCAACAAGGGACCGGAAGCGGGCGTATGGGTGATCGCGGAGACAGCCGACCTGCCGACCAAGTTCGCGAAAATCGTGGTTACTGATGATAGAGGACGCTACGTACTGCCACAGCTTCCGAAGGCGAACTATAGGGTATGGGTGCGCGGCTACGGGCTAGTGGATTCCTCGCCAGTTCAGGCTGCTCCCGGGAAGGTCCTCAACTTAAGTGCCGTGGTAGCGCCGAACGCGCGTACAGCGGCGGAATACTATCCAGCCGTCTATTGGTTTTCTCTGTTGCGCGTGCCGGACAAAAGCGAGTTTCCTGGGACAGGGCCCAAGGGGAACGGCATCCCGGAAAATATGAAAAGCCAGGGACAGTGGTTGCACTTGTTGAAGACCGACAGCTGCTGGTCGTGCCACCAATTGGGCGAAAAAGCCACGCGAGAAATTCCAAAAAACTTGGGTCATTTTGACTCTTCGAGCGCAGCCTGGGCCCGACGCATACTCTCCGGACAAGCCGGCAACAACATGGTCAACGGCATCGGCCAACTGGGGCCAGAGCGCGCTTTGCCGATGCTTGCAGATTGGACGGACAGGATTGCGGCCGGCGAGTTGCCACCCACCCCTCCGCGACCGCAAGGCGTCGAGCGAAACGTCGTCATCACCGAATGGGGCTGGGCTGATCCCAAGGCGTATCTGCACGACGAGATCGCTACGGACAAGCGCAATCCCACTCTCAACGCCGACGGCGAAATCTTCGGGGCCACCGAACTCAGCACGGATTATCTACCAGTCCTCGACCCCGTGGGCGCAGCAGCTAGCAAGGTGAAGCTGCACGTACGCGATCCGAAAACACCATCGAGCGCAGACGATAAAGTTGTTGCACCTTCGCCTTATTGGGGCGACGAAGCGATCTGGCACAGCCAATCCAATGTCCACAATCCGATGTTCGATGGGCAAGGACGCGTGTGGATTACCTCCAGAATCCGCGGCAGCGACAATCCAGCATTCTGCAAAGAAGGGTCGAGCCATCCTTCAGCAGTCTTGTTCCCCCTCAAAACGAGTGGCCGGCAACTCGCGATGTATGACCCCGCGACGAAACAAGTCACCCTCATCAACACCTGTTTTGGCACACATCATCTGGTCTTTGCCGAGGACGCCAGCAATACGCTATGGACCAGCAGCGGCGGTGGCGGAGGAGCAGTCGGCTGGCTGAACACGAAGTTGTTCGAGCAAACCCACGATGAAGAGAAGTCACAGGGGTGGACGGCACTCATCCTCGACACCAACGGCAACGGAAAGCGAGATCAATATGTGGAACCTGATCAGCCCGTTGATCCTGCCAAAGATAAGCGAATCAACGCTGCTTTCTATGGCGTGACCGTCAGCCCAACAGATGGATCGATTTGGGGAACCGCGTTGGGTTTCCCGGGAGCCGTTGTCCGGCTGAACCCAGGATCGAATCCTCCGGCGACTGCCCTTGCAGAAATATACGAACTGCCGTGGAACAATCCAAACGCGCCTGTTCACGGGTTCTCGCCGCGCGGGCTCGACATCGATCGTAACGGAGTTGTTTGGACGGTGATTGCCAGCGGGCACTTGGCGAGCTTCGACCGGCGCAAATGCAAAGGACCTCTCAACGGACCAACTGCGACAGGGCAGCATTGCGCTGAAGGTTGGACGCTGTACCAACTTCCAGGGCCGCAGTTGAAGGGAGTCACTGATCCAGGAAGCGCCGAGGCCAGCTACTACGATTGGGTCGATCAGTTCGATACTTTCGGACTGGGGAAAAACGTGCCGATTGCCACCGGCAACGGAAATGACGCACTCCTTGCGCTATTGCCCGACAGCGGGAAGTTCGTTGTGCTTCGCGTGCCGTATCCGATGGGATTTTACGCCAAGGGGATGGACGGCCGGATCGACGATCCCAAGGCTGGCTGGAAGGGGAAAGGGACTCTGGGCGACCTACGGCACGCGAACACCTTTTCACGCGGAAGGCGGGAAAGGAACAACGAGCAAGGTCTTACATTTCCAGCTTCGCCCCGACCCGCTGGCGCACTAAATGGCTAACGCAACGCTTTCATGGGGCCTTTGTCGACGTCGGAATCCAGGGTCTCGTTCCACTAAGATCGCGCATCGTCGCTTGGTTTTCATGAGGGCATTGCGGCCGGAGGCGGACGCATATTCGTCGGCAATTTCCAGGCAATCGAGCCGTTTTCTTTCGGAATTCGGATCAAGCCTTCTCTTAGAGCCTTGCCGATCCATTTAAGAAAGGTCGGTTTATTCCCACTCACCAGCACCGGTGAGCATCCCAGCCCCATCAAGGGACGGATCGACTTTCTCTGATTGAGCTCGCGCAAAAACCACGGGGCCCACTCGGGCACCACTGGGAGGCCATATCGCGAGGCGACGCGATAGAGCACAAACACCGGATCGTCATCGCAGAGAATGGTGCGGGTGCTCTCACGGTCCACACCAGGTTTCGTCTTCGCTAACTCGGCCGACACAGCCAGCAGGTGGCGCGCCGGGCGCTTCCGGCCAGGAACCGCGACACTTCCGCGGAAGCATAGGGCCTCAAGACCGAGAGAGGCAGCGATGAGCGTATCGCCGGGGAGTTGAATATGAAACAACGCACCCTCGGTCACTGCCGCCCATAGGGCGCCGATTTCGCCATCGCTACCAATCAGCGAGACCAAGTGGGCAATACCCGGACTCCGCTCATCTTTTGTGGTTTCCAGCACGGCGCGGTCAATGTAAACGCGCACTCGAGTGGTAGTTTCCTTCGTGCGCTTGGTGAACTCCAGCGATCCGAAGCGTTCATGGGCGTTTTGCAATTTCGTTTCCTCCAGCGATGGTTGCATCCCATTCATTCGCGCCTTTAAATTGGGGTTAAAGATGGCCGAGGATCGCGATTCTCAGCGAATCGGCCTGAGTGGTTTGTGCTCGTCTATCTTGCGAGAGAAAGGTGAAGCACACCTGCCGTTGAGAGATATAGCCAATGCCGTTCTGCTATCCGCACCCAACGTCATCATCGCCACCGACTTCCTCGATAACTAGACGCTGGCCATACATCCAGCGTTGTGGCTTGATCTGTGACAGCCAATCCTGGGCCGTTGGGATTCGACCTAGGTCTTCCCTGACGTGTTGTTCTCCTATATACCGGACCGGAATTTGCTTTCCGTCCCTGTTCGTAATCGTTACACCAAAAATCTTCTCACTCAGGAAGATTCCTTCGGCGTGGTGGCGAAGGGCGCGATGACGAAAGTCTACAAAGAACGCCTTGGATTCATCAAACCAGTTGTGAATTGGGAGATAGTCGTCGGCTTGGCCGCCGAACTTCTTGACGCTGCTCTGCGCGTGCTTGAGTGGATGCGCCATAGCTAGACTTCATAGGTTGTCGTTGAGTAGTCCTCGAAGCGGTCATTGCGCTCAACGATGATTTTGTGTTTACGCACGTCCAAGACCACATCTCCGAATCCACCGGCATCGTTTTCGTAACCGTACGGCACCAGCGCTTCGAAGTGCTCTTGCAGATGGGAAGCGTCATGCGTGACACTCTCGCATTCCTCGTAGGCATAAACATCGGAGTGGTAGCACTTGACCTCTTCGGTTGCTCCATCATCGCCCGATCCATCGAAGTGCACGGCGACGAAGGTGACACCCGCGGCCGCTAGGCGGTCACATTGTGCAAGGATCGCTTCTTTGGCTGCGGCTTGTTGTTGTTTTAGCCGTTCTTCATACGTTAGATGGTCTTCCAAGGCGTCTCCTACCTCTCTGCCCAGTTCGGAAATGGATTCCGGTTTGAATGGCGAAACTCGCTGATCAGATCGCGGATCCTAAGGCGTCTTCGATATAACGTCTCGACCAGGCGATTCATCCCATCCACATCGCGTTCGTACCACTCTTCCGGCACCTGGGTGGCGTAACGCCAGAGGTCGCCAAGCCCGGTTTGCTCGGCCCGCGTGAGCGCCGGCTCGAACGCGTCCCACCCAGCCACCCTTTCATATACACACATCCGGGCATACACGCCACGCAACGGAGCGTCTGGGAAATTCCATTCGCCAGCGTTGAAGCAAAATCCCTGGTCTATGAATACTGCGGAGTATGTGCGGCTTCGCTGTGTTTGGCGCTTGAAAATGGCTTGGCGTCCGTCGCTGTTACACGTCCATTTGTCTAGGACTAGGATTCGCGCGAAGTCGTCGAGATTGACGATCTGCTGAAGCGCACCGTCGGGAAGATAGTCAAAAATCGTGGCTTCTATCTTGTCGCCGGCATAGAGAGAAGCAAGCTGCCGACCGCTGCTACAGGGAATCCTAGAGCCGTTCAGTTCCACACGAAGGTCGTCAGTGTGCTCAATGAGCCAGTCCGACACGTCGATCACTTCGACGCGCGGCATTGGCAATCCAAGCCACAATCCAAGATTGGTTGCGAACATTTCATTGGCCAGAACTCTGACATGTTGGGGGTTGTTCTTGAACTTGGTGACATAGTGGGCGCCATCTGAAGCTCGGAGAAGATGCGATTGCGATCCCCCGTGCATCCTGCGGAGGTACTGCACTGCAGAGACACAGGTGTTCATTTTGGGAATCTCCGGTTGTGAATTGGAGTGCGACGCTGGATCTGAGCGGGCTATCGACGGGAAGACTATGTGCTGTGACTACCGCCCAGGTGGGGGCTGTGATGACGACGGGATCACGATTTGCCCGTTTCTATTGAGACTTGCGGCGAGTTGGACAGATGCTTTGACACAACTGGAGCGGCTTCTTCTCCGTATCCTCGCGGGACTGGCTGCGTAAAGATAGATATGGACGCAATTGAGAATCAGAGGCAGGCGGACCTCTCCGGATCGTTTGCGGCGCGCTACCTGGCGCTTCTAGAAACGATCACGCAACTCCGGCCACGTTTGCACACATATTGTTCGCGCATGACCGAATCGCCGCTGGACGGCGAGGACCTGGAAACCTGGCTATCAAAGCCCAAGGCAAATAGTAGAGGGGACGCTTCCAAGTCCCCCTCTTCTGGCGCACGAGCTATTTCAGAGTGGCAATCTCGCCTGTGCAGAAGGCTAGTGTCAGCTCGTTCGAGAACCGCTCCTTCTCCCGAATGACAGTCTTTCCGTCTTCTTCCTCTTCCGAAGTGTCTACCAGCTTGACTGACTGCCAGTGCGCGATGTGCCGCGCTTCCCCTTCCCCGAAAATCCCGTTGAGCATTCCGGCCGTACAGAGCAGCCCGACGTGCCCACCGTGCAGGGGCGTCAGCGGGCGCCCAGTCACGTCTAACTTCGGCGCGAAAAGCACCGCGGAGGCCTGGCGATACGCCGACGATTTCGGCAGCAGGTCTTCTATTTGGTCCAAGGGAAGCCCGCGATGAACTAAACGCGCGGGACCGCCCGGAGGCACGACGTAGAGATGGTCAGGCTCGGAAGGTAGCAGGGGAAGTCCTTGCAATTCTGTCTCGAGGGTACCCAGCCATAGCTGCACGCGAATGATCTCGGAGTCACGCAATCGGTCCCTTTCCTGCCGAGTGCGGCGCACTCCTATCACCATGACTTGCTGATAGCGCACGCATTCCGGTTCCGTGAGCCGGTAAACGCGTATGTCGCGGAAATGAATCGAAAGCAGGACGGCGCAATCCACAATTCGCTTCGCTGGCGCAATGAGCACAAGCATGCCGCCAAACTTCAGCCACCGGTATACATACTCGAGGAAAAGCTTCTCCATGCGCTGCGATTTGTCTTCGCCTATCTCAAAGTCATACGGCGGGTTCAAATAGATCAGTGAGAAGGACTCCACGGGACACTGCACATCAAAGCAGTTTCCATGATTTACGTCGATGCCTTTGGAACGAGCCAATTCGGCCCGTCCAGCTTCTAATTCAATGCCGTACCGGAATATCTTTTGGTCCGAGGTGATGTCGGCGAACGCCGCGCCATCCCCGACGCAAGGATCGAGGGCTGAACATTGTCTGTCGGCGAATCGCAGAAACGAGCGAATCCGTTTGGCCTCCGCTATCGGAAGAGGATAGAAACCTAAACGCTGACGTCCTGCAAGACGCATCGAACGCCTCCTGCTGCTTGCGCTTTCTGTTGCACCCCAACAAGTGAGCTGTGATGGAAATGTGGAACTTCCCGCGACGGTAGCGTTTCTGGCTTGAAGTCAAAACCACCTGCGGTGAGAGCGGAAATAGCGAGGCGACTCAGAACTTAACTGGAGGGTACGAGGATTACGGTCGACCTTAGCTGTCGGCCTTGCGTCGCTCGCGCGCGGAATTTCGATCAAGTAGAAATTGCAAGAGCTTGGTGTCGAGGTAGAACCCGAATGCCTGCAACCGCGGAAGTACGGTGGGCAAGTCCACCAGCCCTGCATCCGCCGCATCGTCGAGGACTCGCACTGTTCAAATCACACGTAGTTTCCGGCGCTCCGCCTCCCGGCGCCCGATCTTCTCGTCGATAATCAAGGCGTCGGCGCGAAGTGTTTCTGCGAGCGTGATGGCTTCTCGTTCGCCCGGGTCAAGTTCTTCCAGCGCCGGATCCGGAGGTACCGCGATTTGCCGTATTTGTAGCCACTCCGGTGGGCTTGTCATCCACTGCCACACGACAGCGGGCGTTCTCTGCGCTTGCAATTCTCGACAACGGCTTCCGGGATTTGATTACACGACCGTAGAGGCGTTGTAGAACTTCAGCGTGCTCGAGAAGGATTAGATAATGGAGGGGGCTCGTGTCGGCGATGACGATCATCGCCCTTGTAATTCCTTACTCCGCGTTTCCCGAAGATATCGACTGGTTTCCTCATCATGTACGAAGTCATCCAATGTGTAATCAAAGGGGATACCAGCGCGCTTCATAAACTCATCGACTTCCGCCCCTGTCTCGAAACCGAGCATCCGCCTTACCTGCGAACGACTAAGGACTCGCGCGCGAAAGCCCTCAACGGCGAGCGTCTCAAGCGCATGCCTGGGCAGATTACCCCACTGCTTTTCCAAGTGATGCTCTATATCCTCGGGAAGTTCAATCCTTACTGCCATGATGTTCTCCCGGACGCAAGGCACGTCGCCACTTCGGCTTCGCCCGCTTATCCAGAACAGACTTTGAACATACAAGACAGCTCGGTCAGGGTCAACACAACGACGTTCGCATTGACCTCAAACAGAACGCTCGTTTCGCACACGAAGGGAAAGTGGTCTCCGCGTGCTTTCTAAGCCCTTGCATTCCCGCAGCTTGTAAGACATTCCCACTTATTTGGCAAGAACCCCAGCTGCTGCTAGAGTCTGCATCATTATGGGGGCGGTACTCCATGCTAGAACGGACCCGCTACAGGAGGTGTGCCAGCGGAAGGTTATCACGACCCATCCAAAAGGGTCCAAGACAGAGTGCGTTTTTGCAGATGGCACTTCCATCTTGATCTCGAATCTCTTGGCGTCGTTCCTTCGCGCGGGAGACGATTTCCTCTTTTCTCTCGATCTTGAGGCGGCCGATTCGAGCACGGAGATTTACATCCGCAACGCAAATCCCCACGCCAAAAGGCGCGATCTTTTTCAAGCGCGCATCGGGTACGCGTCACAGCCGCGAAAAGATAGGCGCAACAACCTCTTTATCCCCGCTGAAGTTTTGAACTCACGGCTCGGGATCTCAGCGATCTACCTGCCGAACGAGGCACTCAGGGACTATTTCTATGTTGGCAATCGCCACCGCGCTTGGGATCGGCAACCCTCTTTGTACGAAGTCTTGCGGGTCAACCGCAACGCATCCGTGGCAGAACTCCGTCTCGGCTTCAAGCTCCGTACTCTTGAACTCCGCACAGCGCAAGGATCCCAAAGCCAGCTCGTAGCATTGGAGCGCGCCTTCAATATCCTTGCGCGCCCAGAACTGCGAGCTTGTTATGACGCTCTCCTGAAAGATCCCGCGTCCCTCACGCTGTTTCCGTATGGGGGATTTGGTTCATTATTTGTTACAGGCGATCTCTCACGCGACGGCTCGATATTTTACAGTTCACGCATCCTCGCGTTTCTCCCTGAGCAGAAGCGCAAACATTTCCGAGCGCCAGTGCGGAGGATCGCGTTTTGCGATGACCACGCCGTCTATAAAGATTCACCTCGAAAACTGGAAGTGATCTTCGACCAAACATTGTTGCCGTTATTGTGGGATTCGAGTTGGAACCAGTGGAAGCACTTGCTGGGCGCAAAGGTCGGAATCAAGGCGACCTTCATTCAGAGCGGCGGGTATCAACACCGTGCTGGCGCATGGCATCTGGCACAGTGGGACACCGCACTTCCTAGCCGCGTCGAAGTCGCCCTGCCCGCAAACATTGCCGAACAGGTCGCCGATGCTCGCAAGACCCATCATCGCTTCGGTGAATTTGCCGAGGCGCTTGATCTGATTCGCGCGCGAATCGAATCTGTGCCTGTCGAGAGAGCCGATCTGCAAAGACTCTGCACCGAGTTGAGCATACCGGGCGATTTTGATGTCTCCCAAATTACCTGGAAGCCGGACTACGACGCGTTCTATTACAAGCAGCTCTGCAAGCGTGCTCGTCGCGTTTACCTGTTTCGGTCGGAATACATCTTTGATCTTGAGAGGACGGTCATCGTCGAGACGCCGCAGCTCGGCCACGCGACTTATCTCTTCGCGAAGCCTAAAAACATGTCCGACTTTCTAGTCATGTACGGCAGCGTCACGAAAGCCGACATTCGTCACAATCGCGGCAACGTAGCGGAAAGGCTAGCCTTTTTGGGTCGAATCATTCACGGCCACAACCCGCAGGCCTGGCTGAAGGAATTGAAAAGCTGCCTCGGCGAAGTCGTCGACTACGCCGAGGCTTCGGATTAAGGGGCCTTGAGGCGCCTCCGCCGAGGCGGCCTCAAGACAGCATGGGGCGCAACCGGGTGTTCCAACCGACGTCGCGTTGAAGGTCTGCGACGCCGTTACGCCGTTGGTCCGCAAGCGAGACGGCACCCGCCTCGCTTGCGGGAAAAGGATCCATTTGTCGAGCCTGCTTAACGTGCACTGAAATTGCACGCGAAGGAGCGGTCGAACCGACCATTTATGCTGGTGACCCAAGTCGCCTATTTAAGAACCCGCTGCGAAAGCTAAGTGATTGTGGAACCGCGTCTTAGCTCAAAATATGCGCCGTTCGCAACGAGGAGGCCGGGGGTTCGAATCCCCTCTCGTCCACCA
>Ga0137399_10000904_pt1 | contig 12903 bp, 13 predicted proteins | sample czorhiz316metaG_FD_104810 | JGI IMG/M metagenome (GOLD analysis project Ga0137399, IMG submission 104810) | Vadose zone soil microbial communities from Angelo Coast Range Reserve, California, USA - czorhiz3.16 metaG | ecosystem: Environmental > Terrestrial > Soil > Vadose zone | place: USA...
GGATTTCACGGAGGCCACCGCTATAGTGTCTGCGCCATCTCGACCACTGGGAAGACGATCAAGCTCCGGGTTGGCTGCGAGTTCAAATACGAAGTGACCGCGCCGGCCACGATGACCGTACAGGTACGCCCTCGTTCGGACGCGCGCCACCGGCTGGTTACCGAGACCTGGCAGACCGATCCCCAGCTGCCGGTCGACGAGTACGTGGACATCTACGGGAACCCGGTCAAACGCCTGGCGGCGCCCGCCGGCGACCTGACCCTCCGGTATGACGCCAGGTGCCTCGTTCCGGACGAACCCGACCCGGATGGTTCAGGCGCCGGGCAGCTGCCCGTCCAGGACATCCCCGGCGAGCTCCTTCACTTCACGCTGCCGAGCCGGTACTGCCTCTCCGACGAGCTGATGGGTGCCGCCTGGGAGCTCTTCGGCCAGACCCAGCCCGGTTGGGCGCGCGTGCAGGCGATCTGCGACTGGGTTCACGACAACGTCCGCTTTCAGTACGGCACGAGCAATCCGCGAACGACGGCGCTGGATGTTTTCAACAATCGTGTCGGAGTTTGCCGCGACTTCGCGCACCTCGCCGTATCTTTCTGCCGAGCCATGAACATCCCGGCGCGCTACGTCTTCGGCTACCTGCCCGACATCTATGTCCCGGCGCTTCCCGAACCGATGGACTTCGCGGCGTGGATGGAGGTGTGGCTGGGCGACCGCTGGTGGACGTTCGACCCCCGCAACAACGCCAGGCGCGTGGGCAGGGTGCTCATCGGGCGAGGCCGCGATGCGCTTGACGTCGCGATGCTCACCACTTTCGGACAGGCCGAGTTCCGCTCGATGACGGTCTGGGCCGACATCGACGAGGCGGTGTGATGGCGGTCGACGTCGCGTCCATCGATTGGCCGGCTGCTCGCCGCGCCGCGTACGCCGTCACACAGAGCTTCCGGTACGAGTACCCGGAGCCGATCCTAGACCTGAGCCACCGGCTCGTCGTCATCCCGCCGGAGCGTTTCGGAGACCAGCGCCGGCTCCGGCATGAGCTGACGGTCGGTCTCGACGACGTCCAGCTCGAGGATCGGCGCGATCGCTTCGGCAACGTCGTCGTGAACGTGTTCGCGCCACGCGTCCCGTCCGCGATCGAATTCGACGTCCAGGTCTCAGTGGAACGTAGAGCTGGCGTGCCTCACCGTCTCGAGGACGGCTGGCTTGCCGAGGGCTACCTGCTCGAGCCTTCCGCTCTGACCGCCGCCGACGATCGTCTGCGCCGCGCCGCGGACGAGCTGGGCACGAAGGCACAGTGGGGCCCCGAGCTTGCCGTCCGCATCAACGAGTGGGTCCACGAATCGATGACCTACCGGTACGGCGTGACGGGCGTGCGGACGACTGCGGCCGAGGCCCTCGCGTATGGGGCCGGGGTTTGCCAGGATTACGCTCACGTCATGCTTGCCCTCTGCCGCACCTGCGGATTGCCGGCGCGCTACGTCTCCGGTCACCTGCTCGGTCAAGGCGGAACGCACGCCTGGGTCGAGGTGCTGCTGCCGACTGACGACGGCACCGGCGATGCGATCGCGTGGCCGTTCGACCCCACCCGCGCGAGCCAGGGTGGGCTCGATTACGTGACGGTCGCGGTGGGCGGCGACTACGGAGACGTAGCGCCGACATCGGGCACGTACCGTTCGAGATTGCAAGGCAACCTCGTGACCCGCAAGAGCGTGACGCTGGTCGAGCTGGAATACGAAGCCGGTTAGGGCGCCGACCGTCTATGCGACTCTCCTAGGCAGCCGAAGCGGCGCTCTCGTCGCCGGGCTGTTCCCGGCGACCGTTGCCACCGGCATGACTCTGATCGCCGTCCCGCTCGAGCTGCGCCAGCTGCACGCCACCCCGGGCCAGATCGGCATCACGCTGTCGATGTTCGGCCTCGGCATGCTCCTCTTCGAATGGGTCTGGGGCGTGCTCGCCGACAGGTTTGGCTATCGCGGACCGCTGCTCGTCTCATTGCTCCTGTATGCGGCCGGCATTCTCCTTCTGGCGCGCGCCGATACGTTGGTCCTGATCGCGATCGCCTACCTGCTGGCGTCGGGGATGATGGTCGCGGTCGGGCCGATCGGACGCTCGTTCCTCGGCACTACGCTCCCCGCGCGGTATCAGGGAACGGGTCTGGCGCTCCTCTCCGCGCAGTGGGTGATCGGAGAGGCCGTCGGCGCCGCAGCGGGCGGGTTGCTCATCGATCACATCCCCATCCGGTCGGTGCTCTATATCGCTGCGCTCCTTCCGGCCGCGACAGCGGGGCTGCAGGTTCTGGTCTTCCGCGGTTATATCGAGACGCGCGTCGGGCAAGCGGCGGTGGAGCAGGTCGAAAACGGCAATGCCTCGAACGGGGCCGATGTGATCCGAGTGATGATCGTGACGGCGTCGATCGTGCTTCTCTTCCAGGTCGGATTAGGCGGCGAGCTCGCGCTCCTGCCCCTGCTCGTGACCTCACACCTGAACCTCTCGGCGTCCACCGCCGGCACCGCTGTGTTCGTCCTCGGCATGGTCGGTGGGCTCCTCCTGGTCCCTGGAGGACTGGCTTCGGATCGTTGGGGTCGGCGGTCGACCATGGTTGCGGGCGGCCTCGTCGCGGCGGCCGGCTTCGCCGTTTATGCCATCGCGGGAACGTTTGGGGCGGTCATCGCCGGAGCCGCGCTGCGTGCAGTCGGTGGGTCACTTCTCTGGCCCGCCGCAACCGCATGGATCTCCGAGTCGTCACCTCGCCGGCGACACGCATTGGTGATGGGACTCTTCGGCGAGTTCGAGAACGTGGGCGTGACGATCGGACCGATCCTCGGCGGCATCGCATGGTCGCTGGCCGGTATCCAGGCCGCGTTCGTCACCTACGCGATCGCCTCGCTGCTCGCCGCGCTGGTGGCGGCGCTCGCGGTTGGTAGTCGCGCTCCGCATCGGGAGCAGCTGCAGGCTCAGGCGCGCTGAAAGCCGTCGCGGGTCCGGAGGCCGAAACCTAGGCTGCGGTCGAAAGCGATGTGCGCGCTCCAGGCCAGGCCGCCGGCGAGCCAGGCGGGGTACATCAGCGCCAGGGAGACCGCGACCAGCACGGCCGGCGCCCAGAACCGATGCACCGCGTTGTACAGCGGAACCGCGCGAGGGTGGAGCTGGCCGCGCTCCAGGCCGTGGCCCCCACCGGCGAGCAGGGCCAGGTCGGGCGCGATCGCGAATACGACCAGCTGCCACCACGCTGCGTGCTGGGTCAACACGACGCCGATGCTCACCACCGTCGCCAGCAGCCCCAAACCAAAATATGCAGCCCGTTTCACTCTCTTATGGAATCCTCACGCCACTGTTATATATCCGTGGCCATGACACGCTCCTTGATCCTGGTCGTCGAGGACGACGCCCGCCTCGCCGCGACGCTCGAGCGAGTGCTTGTCGCCGAGGGCCACGAGGTGGCGCTGGTGGGGGATGGGTTGGAAGCTCTGCGCCGCGCTCGCGAGCGGCCGCCCGGCCTCGTCATCCTCGACATCATGCTGCCAGGGCTGGATGGGATCGGTGTGTGCAAGCGCCTGCGTGCGACGGCCCAGTTTCCGATCTTGCTGCTGACCGCGCTGGGCGGGACCGAGGAAAGGGTGCGGGGCCTTGACAGCGGGGCCGACGACTACCTGGTGAAGCCATTCGCCTACCAGGAGCTGCTGGCGCGTGTGCGTGCGTTGCTACGGCGCGCCGGTCCCTCTGACGACGTGCGCTTCGCCGACCTCGTGCTGGAGCCGGCGAGCCGCGGCGCCTGGCGAGGATCGCGGCCGCTCGCCCTGACGCAGACCGAGTTCGCGCTCCTCGAGCATTTCCTGCGCCACCCGCGCCAGGTGCTGACGCGCGAGCAGCTGCTGGAAGCCGTCTGGGCCGGCGAGCCCGAGAGCGACAACGTCGTCGCGGTCTACGTCGGCTATCTCCGCCAGAAGCTGGAAGAGTCGGGCGCGTCGCGGCTCATCCACACCGTGCGCGGCACGGGCTACGCCCTCCGCGAAAGCTAGTGTCCCTTCGCCTGCGCCTTGCGCTCTTTGGCGTGGCAGTGGTGGCCCTGACATTGCTGATCTTCGGCGCCCTGCTCTACACGCTGGTCTCGCGCAGTGTGAACAGCAACCAGGACGACGCCCTGCGCTCGCGGGCTCATGAGGCCGTAGCTGCTCTCAACGCCTCGCCGGAGCTGACGGCGCGTGCACCGATCGCCCCAGCCGACCTGCTCTCGAGCGGCGACGTCTTCGTCGAGGTGTTCGACCCCGGCTGGAACTTCGTCTACTCGACCGCTCAGTTGAACGGCGCTCCGCCGATGCCCTCGGCGAGGCTGCGTGTCGCGACCCCCCAAGTCTCGAAGGGCATCTTCGATACCAACGGCGGTTTTCGATATTTCGCCGTCCAGTTCGCGCACGGCTATGTGGTCACCGGCCAGTCGACGAAGGTGCCGCAGTCGAACCTTTCCGGCATCGTCGGCTTCCTGGTCATCTCCGGCATCCCCACGCTGCTCGCCGCGCTGGCCGCGTCGTGGCTCGTCGCCGGCCGCGCGCTCAGGCCGCTCAAGTCCGTTGCTGTCACCGCCGACGACATTGGCCGGACACGCGACTTCGCGAGACGATTGCCCACACCACGCAGCCGGGACGAGGTGGCCGTGCTGTCGGCGAGCTTCAACCGGATGCTGAGCCAGCTCCAGGACGCGTTCGAGTCACAGCGAAGATTCGTCGCCGATGCGTCGCATGAGCTGCGCACGCCCCTCGCGACCATCCTCGGCAATGCGGGGCTGCTCGCGCACGGCCCCGCAATCGCTGAGCCCGTGCGCCGCGCCGCCGCCGCTGACATCGCGGCGGAAAGCGAGCGCATGGGCAGGCTCGTCGACCGCATGCTCACCCTCGCGCGAGCGGACGCCGGGCTTCGACTCGACCTGGCGCCACTCGACCTCGGCTCGGTGGTCGCCGATGTGACACGGCAGGCAGCGGCTGTGCACCCGGCCACCAGGTTCGAGGTGAGCACGATCGACGCGGCCGTCGCCGGCGACGAGGACGCCCTGCGAGAGCTGCTGTGGATCCTGCTCGACAACGCGCTCCGCTACGCGCACTCGACGATCACCGTCGCACTCGCGGTCGATTCCGGCTGGGCGCGGCTCATGGTCGGCGATGACGGTCCGGGCATCGCCGTCGCGGATCAGGAGCGTGTGTTCGAACGCTTCTACAAGGCGGATGCCGCGCGGGCGATATCCGGAGCAGAGCCCGGCGGGCATGGCGCGGGGCTCGGCCTCTCGATCGCCCGCTGGATCACCGAGCAACATGGCGGGCGCATCATCATCGACACCAGCAGCCGCGGCGGCGCCGGCATCTACGTGGACCTGCCGCTCTTACGCCGTTCTTAAGCACGAGCGCCAATCTCAGCGCATGTACTCCGTCAGCGCCGAACACCTCGTCGGACTCATCGGCGGCTTGATCGCGCTGCCTCTCGCCCTCATCGGCCTGCGATTCCATCAGCGCTGGCGCACCGCACCCGGCACCGTGCAGGCGGCCGCTGTGCTGATGGCGGTCAGCGCGGGAGTGCATCTGGCGCTCATTCCGCATCACCTCGCGACCCAGCCACTGACGTCCGCGCTTTTCCTCGTCAACGGCGTTGCGTTCATCAGCCTCGCTGCGTCGTTCACGTGGCGCTGGTGGCGGCTCGCGTCGTCCGCACTCCTTATCGCCACCGTGCTCGGATACCTCACTTATGTGGCGATCGGATTGGAGGGCCCAGACCAGGTCGGCATAGCCACCAAGCTCGTCGAGTTGACCGCCCTGGGACTCGTGCTGGTGCCGGTGCGCGGCGAGCGCGCGGCGCATCGTGCGTGGCGCCACGCCGGGATCGGTGTGGCAATGCCGCTGTTGATCGTCATCAGCGGCGCGACAGTCTGGATCGCCGACCTGGCGCGGCCGGACGCGCGTCACGTCCACGCCGGCGCGCTCCTCCAAGCCACGAACACCATCCCGACACCTGCGCAGGTCGATGCCGCCAACCGCCTGTACGAGGAGACCAGTTCGGCCATCCTCCCCTACGAAGACTGGCGCCAGGCGTGGGCTGCCGGATACCGTCCGGGCGGCTCGGCGTCGCTGCCATCAACGCACTGGATGAACCAGGGGTTCGTCGATGCCGGCTATGTCATGGATCCGCACCGGCCGCAGGGCCTCGTCTATGCCAACACGCATCACGGCCCGGTCCTGCTCGGGGCGATGTTTCAGATGAAGAGCCTGAACCGGTTCGGCCCGGACCCGGGTGGCCCGATGACGGCGTGGCACCAGCACGAAAACATCTGCTTCACGCCTTTCGGCCTCGAGTTCAGCCTCATGACGCCCTTCGCGACCTGCCCGCTCGGCGCCATCGACATCAGCGCGCCGCCCATGCTTCACGTCTGGATCGTCGACAACCCGCATGGTGGCCCGTTCGCCGTGGACATCGATCCATCGGTCGTGGCGGCGCTGGATCGTACCTGATGATCACAAACCAGACCAGCCGGCCCGAGATCGTCTACGTGTTGTTGCTGGTGCAGGCAATCCTCTGGATGGTCGCCGGGCTGTCGGCCTTGCCGTTCGTGCTCGGGGGCGAGATCCATATGCTCGGCCTCGGGCTGGCGACGCTGCTGCTCGCGCTTTTCGTGTGCCTGGTCGGCATCGGGATTCTCTGGCGACGCCACTGGGCTCGCCGCGTCGCCATCTGGCTCGAGGCGGTCTGCCTTGCCGGGTCGGCTCTTCTATTCCTGCTGCCGATCGGCGCCAACCACGGTCCGGTCGCGATGATGACCAACTTCTTGCTGCCAGGAGCAGTGATCTGGTTGCTCTGGGGGCGGCGGACGCGCGCTGTTTTCGGCTAGCCGGGGCGCTGGCCGCGCCTCTTCTCGAGCGCGGCGTTGGCCTTGGCCAGGTCCGCGTAGAGCTGACGTGTGTGAAGGAGATTGCGCACGCGCAGCACGACCTCTTCGCGCTCGAGCGGCTTGGTGAGGAAGTCGTCAGCCCCAAGGATCAGCGCGCTGTTGCGGGCGACCTTGCCGGTGTCGCCCGTGAGCATGATCACCGGCAGATAGCCGAGGCTCTGGCGCGCACTGCGTAGTCTCCGCAGCACTTCGAGGCCGTCGGGATCCGGCATGTGGAGGTCGAGCAGGACGATGTCCGGCTCGAACTCGAGGAACACCTCCTCGACCTGACGCGAGTCGGTGAGGGTGCGGATCTTGTCGCCGACGCCGGCGAGAATGGCCTCGAGGAGGAGGACATTCGCCTCCTCGTCATCGACGATGAGAATGCGGCCGCTCACGTTGTGGAAGCCGCCGGCGTCTCCACCGGCACCGTGAAGTGGAATTCGGAACCTGTCCCTACCGTGCTGTCGACCCATATCTTCCCGCCGTGCATCTCGACGATCTGGCGGGTGATCGCCAGGCCCAGCCCGGTGCCGATGATCTTGGCCTTGTTCTTGTCCTCGAAGCGCTCGTAGCGGCCGAACAGCTTCTTGACGAACTCGGCAGGGATGCCGAGGCCGTGATCGCGCACGTCGACGCGCGCCATGCCGTCCTGCACCTGGCTCGTGACCAGTACCTCGCCACCGCCTGGCGAGTATTTGACCGCGTTGCTCAGCAGGTTGGACACGACCTGGAGCAGGCGGTCGGCGTCGCCGCGCACCGCCGGCACTGACGCATCCGGCCGGCAGATGATGGTGTGCTTTGGGCTCGACGCCTTGGCGCGTTCCACGGCGTCGCCGATGATGCCGTTCAAGTCGACTGGCCCTATGTTCAGAGTCATCCGCCCCGCCTCGATACGATCGAGGTCCAGCATCTCCGTGATCATGCGGTTCAAGCGCAGAGCGTCGTTGTTGATGTCGCCCGCGAAGGCCTTGGCTTCGGCCGGCGACAGGTCCTGGTCCCGGATCATCTCGCTGAAACCCTGGATGCCGACCAGAGCAGTACGAAATTCATGGCTGACCAGCGAAACGAACTCGCTCTTCAGCTGGCTCAGCCGTTCGAGACCCGCGAGGTTGGCCATGGCCGCCTCCTGTGCGGTGTGCTCGGCGGTCGCATCTTCGAACATGGCGAGGAAGAAGTCAGTGCGGCCGCCGGGTCTCTTGATCGACGACGCGCTCCAGTGCAGCCACGTCGAGGTGCCGTCCGCACGCAGCGCGTGGCTGTCGGATTCGATCGTGTCCACGGCGCCGCTCCACAACGGCTGAAAAGTCCTGACCACGCGCTCCATCTCGTCGGCGGGCAGGAAGCGGCCGACGGAGCGCCCGACCATGTCGGACGGCTTCGTGTGCAGAAGCACCGCCAGGCGGGGGTTGGCGTCGATGATCTTCATGTCCACTCCGACGCGCGCGATGCCGAGGGGAGCCTGCACGATGACCTGGTTCAGAAGTGCCGTGCGGGCCTCGAGCTGTAGTTCCGCGTGGCGGCTCTTCCCGAGCATGTCGAGCGAGTCACGGTGGGTCAGGACCTGGTTGGCCACGAACAGCACGCCGATGCCGCCGGCCAGCGCCGTCAGGAACTGGTCCAGGCCGCGATTCGCGGACGCTATTCCCAGCGCCACCGCAGCGGCGCAGAGCGTTGCGGCCCATGGCAGCGCCAGCTGCCAGAGCGTGATCGCTCCCTCTTCGGTTTCTCGTTCGATGGCCGGCGCCGGCCACAGCGGCGCGAGCGCGATCAGCAGGAAGCCGATGACCCACCCGATGTCCAGGATGCTGCCGATCGCGCCGTATGTGCCGTTGGCGGTGAGGTACGTGAACGTGCTGTCGGCCACGGCGATGGCGGTGAGCCCGCCGATCAAGAGCAGCATCCGGCCGACCTGCGCCCTGCTGGCGCGACGCAGCGCGATGATCAGGACGGTGATGACGACGATGTCGCCGATCGGGTAAGCCAGCCCGATGAACGTCGCCTCTTGGGATTGCTGCGACTGCTCGTAAACCGTGCGCAGGCCGAGTGCCCAGGCAATGAACAGCAGCGACAGGGCCACGATCGCCCCGGCCAGAACGGCCTCACCGCGTGTGGCCAAGCGGGTGGGCGCCGTCGTAAAGGCAAGTACGCCGGCGATGGCGAGCGGGATCTCGAGCAGGAAGCCCGCGTCGGCGGCAGAGAGAAAGGGTTCGTTCACCCCCTGGAACACCTCGTACCAGGACCAGATCGCTTCGCCGATGCACCAGCTGGCCGCCCCGGCCCCCAACAGCGCCCATGCCGCGCGCGTTCGACCGGTCGACCGTACGGAGGCGACAGCCAGGCTCACCGCGGCGATGCCGGCGGCGACGCCCTCGCCGATGTCGTCGATCGCGATCGTGGTCTTTTCGCCGCCAAATCGAAAGGTCTGCCAGACCAGGAAGGCCGCGCACACGGTGACGACCAGGGCCGCCGCCAAAGCAAACCGCCTCCATTCGCGGGTGAGCGCGCGGCGCCACAAGGACGGGACCAGCGCGATCGTGGACGAGCCGCCGGCGGTGGTCGTCATCCTCTGCAGGCCCGGGGCGAGGTCGGCGGGGGAAGTTTGCCAGGCCACTTATCGGGAACCGTATGTTAATTCATGCGGAGCTTGAGTTAACATTGCCCCCGCCCTGGTCGCACTTGGTGGGAACGACAAAGGCCTCGTTTCCTCCGAGCGAGAGGAGGAGGACGAGGATCTAGAAGCCGGCGAACCGTTGGTCGCGCGCCGAATGGCGCCGCTGGCCGTCTCGGTCGCCGCCGTTACCCTTGTCCTGCTGCCGGCGGCGGTTGGCGTCAACATCCTGGTCGGCTCGACAGTATCACTCGAGTTTGCGGCCGCAGCCTGCTTAACGGTCCTCGTCTCGATCAAGATCGCCGCCGCCCTGGGTGGTCTCGTGGCCGCCGCCGGCGGGTCGCGCTCCTGCTCCCCTTCGAATCTCACGTGCTCCCGACCCCTGGCGCTGACGGCGCAGAGGAGGTGAGATTCATGAGGAAGCTGATCCTTGCTGCCGTTCTGGCGGCCACGATGGCGATCGCGTTCGCGACCACTGTGGGCGCCGGTCCGGTCCCGCACTGCTGCTGATCGACCCGAAACGTCGTAAGCGACGTTAATCGTTCGTTGTCAAGTTGCTTAAGGTCAGATAAGCTGGCGCGCAATGCCGGACGCTGACGTGCGCCCCGACCCAGGTCGTCCTTCCGGCCGGCGGGGTCGACGCCACGGTATCGAGATCCGGCCGGGAACGGTGAAACAGGCAAGGGCTGAGGCGGGCCTGAGCCTGGCGCAGGTTGCCGGAGACGCCATCAGCCGCACCGCGATCTACTTCGTCGAAACCGGCAAGGCCAAGCCGTCGATGGAGACCTTGAAGCTGATCGCCGAGCGGACCGGGCGACCCCTGGACTTCTTCCTGGCGCGACCGTCCACGATGGAGCCGCGCTCCTCAGCGCCGACCCTCGAGGTCGAGCTGCTCCTCGCGACGAACGACCCGCAGGCGGCGGTTGCCGCCGGCAGAGAGATCCTTGCCAAGGAACAAGACCCGGAAACGATTGCGCGGACCAAGGCCCTGATGGCTTACGCGCTTCTCCGCCTGGCGCAGCCTGCCGAAGCACGCCGGCTGGCCGCTGCTGCGCGGAGCCACTTCGAGAGAACCGGCGACCGCCTCATGACTGCGGAATGCCTCGGTCACGAAGCTTCCGCCGCCTACCTGGCCCAGGATCCGACCGCGCTCGGGCTGGCTGAACGAGCCCTGGACCTATGCCGCTCTCTGCACCCCATCCCTCAGACGACCGAAGCCCGCTTGCTCTTCGTGCTGGGCTCCGTGCACGCGGTCAACCAGGACTGGAAGGCCGCGATTGAGGCATATGAAAGCGCCATCGCGACCGGCTCCGTGGTCCAGGACCTGCGCCGGCTGTCGATGATGTACGGCGGCCTGAGCAGCGCTTACGGCGAGATCGGCCAGCTGAACATGGCCGAGTACTACGCCCAGCGCGCGATCACCATCCACGAGACGCTCGACGACCGGCTGTCGCTCGCGCGCTCCGAGAACAACCTCGGGCTCGTTCTCATCCGCCGCGGCGATCTCGTCGACGCGGAAGACCACTTGAAGCGCGCCAGCGTTCTGTTCGACCAGACCGGTGTCGAAACGGGCAAGGCCGAGGTGCTGCTCAGCCTGTGCGAGCTCGAGATCGCCCGTTCCCGGCTGGACGAGGCCGAGCGGCTCGCCATCGAAGCGCGGCGTTTTGCCGAGCGCCACGATGAGAAGGCGACCCTGGCGGAGTGCCACATGTGGATCGGACGCATCGCCGCCGAGCGGGGCGACCATGGTCGCGTCGACGCGGAGTTCGGCGAGGCGTGGGGAATCCTGGACGCGCTCGGCGCCACAGAGCGTCTGAGCCGGTGCCATGTGCAGTACGCGGAGATCCTCGAGAAACGAGGCGACCTGGCCGGTGCCAACCAGCAGCTGCGACTCGCCCTCACTCACATAGTCCCGGGTCGAGTCGCGTCGGCCGCTCGGCAGGATCGCTCCGTCTCCGCCTGACGTTCGCCGCAGACATTTCTGAGACAGCGATAAGACGGCGTTATTTCAAACTTTACCGACTACAATTTCTGCTCCGTGCCACACTTAACAGCCCCTCACGTCTGGCAGCCATGACATGGCGGTCGTACTCGTAGTTGATGATGGGGCCGCCAACCGCCAGCTGGTGCAGGCCTACCTGACCGGAATCGACTGCGAGGTGCGGATGGCGGAAAACGGCGAATCCGCCCTCGAGCAGATCAAGGCTGAGCCTCCCGACCTCGTCCTCCTCGACGTCCAGATGCCGGGTCTCGACGGATACGAGGTCTGCCGCCGGATCAAGGCGGGCCCGCGCGGCCGGCTGCTGCCGGTGGTCATGATCACGGCGCTGAACCAGACCGACGATCGTGTTCGGGCACTGGAGTCGGGAGCCGACGATTTCATGGCCAAGCCGGTGGAGCGGGTCGAGCTGGTCGCCCGCGTCAGATCGGCTCTGCGGCTCAAAGCCCTCTACAACACACTCGACAGCGCGGAGCAGGTGATCTTTTCGCTGGCCGCGGCCGTCGAGGCGAAGGATTCCCTCACCGAGAAGCACACCCAACGCGTGGCCGAGTCGGCCCGGCACCTCGGCGCCCGGCTGGGCTTGCCCGAGGTGGCGCTTGATGCTCTCTACCGCGGCGGCATCATCCACGACATCGGCAAGATCGGCATCCCCGACGCCATCCTTCTCAAGCCGGGGCCGCTGGACGCCGTGGAAACCGAGCGCATGCGCTCCCACGTCGTCATCGGCGAGAACATCGTCCGGCCGCTCCGATCCGCTTCGAGCCTGCTGCCGATCATCCGCCACCACCACGAGCGGTTCGACGGGCGCGGCTACCCTGACAACCTCCGCAATCGGGAGATCCCGCGGCTCGCCCGGATCGTCTCCGTCTGCGACGCATTCGACGCTTTGGTCAACGACCGCCCGTACCGGCCGAGGCTCCCCGTCGACCAGGCGCTGGCAGTGCTGATCGACGGCGCGGGGCGCCAGTGGGATCCCGAGGTCGTGGAGCTCTTCGTGGGCGAGATGCCCGCCATCCATCGGCTTGGCGCGGCCTGAGCCAACATCCGTGACCGAAGTCCTGGCGTTCCTGCAGAACCTGACCACGGTTGCCTTCGTTCTGCTCGGCGTTGCAGTCGGCATCGCGTGGGCCCGTCACCGTGACCGCTCGCAGGGATTCCTCGCCCTCGCGATCGTGCTTCTGTCCCTCGTCTCGCTGCTCGGCCGAATCCCCGCGCACATCGCTCCGACGCTTCTCACGACGATCAACCTCGTCCTCTTCGTCGGCTCGGCCTACGCGCTGTTGCGGTTTCGGGGCTCCCTGATCCCGCTCCCTCGCGTGTGGCACGCGGCGGCGGTGGCCGCCATGGTCGGGGGCCTCGCGCTCTTCCTCGGGTCCACCCTCCTGA
>Ga0137399_10000909_pt1 | contig 12886 bp, 12 predicted proteins | sample czorhiz316metaG_FD_104810 | JGI IMG/M metagenome (GOLD analysis project Ga0137399, IMG submission 104810) | Vadose zone soil microbial communities from Angelo Coast Range Reserve, California, USA - czorhiz3.16 metaG | ecosystem: Environmental > Terrestrial > Soil > Vadose zone | place: USA...
CGGGGTCAAAGACATGACCGAGGTCTTCGCCGCCGTCGCCGGAGCGCTCTTCGTCGCGCTGGTCCTGCTCGCGTGGATGCTGCTCCGCCAGATCGAAGGCGTCCGGAGCGAGGGCCGCGAGGGCCAGGAGGCCGTGCGCCGGCAGGTCGACGGCCTCGCGCTCCGCGTGGCGACCGAGCTCAAGGGCGTGAGCGCGGAGGTGACGCGCCAGCTCGAGGCGGGTATGAGGCTCATCTCCACCTCTCAGACGACACTCGGCGAGCGCCTTGACCGGGCGGCGAAAGTCGTGGGCGAGGTGCAGGGGAGTCTCGGCAAGCTCGGCGAGGCCACGCAGCGGGTCGTCGAGGTCGGCAAGGAGATCCAGGGGCTCGAGCAGATTCTCAAGTCGCCCAAGGTCAGAGGCGGGCTCGGCGAGATGCTGCTGGAGCAGCTCCTGGCCCAGATGCTCCCGCGCGAGCACTACGAGCTCCAGCATCTGTTCAAGAGCGGCGAGAGAGTCGACGCCGCGATCAGCCTCGCCGGGCGGCTGGTGCCCGTGGACGCCAAGTTCCCGCTCGAAAACTTCCGCCGGATGCTCGCCGAGCCCGAGGAGGAGCGGCGCCGGCCTCTGCGGAAGCAGTTCGCCCGGGACGTGAAGACCCGGATCGACGAGATCGCGAAGAAGTACATCCTGCCGGACGAGGGCACCTTCGACTTCGCGCTGATGTACGTGCCGGCGGAGAACGTCTACTACGAGATCATCATCAAGGACGACGCGGACGCGGGCGACGAGGCCATCGCCACCTACGCCCTGTCGCGGCGCGTCGTGCCCGTGTCGCCGAACAGCTTCTACGCCTACCTGCAAGTGATCATCCTCGGCCTGAGCGGGTTGCGGATCGAGGCGCACGCGCGGGAGATCCAGAACGACCTCGCCCGGCTCGCCGGCGATCTGGAAAAAGTGCGCGAGCCCATCCGGACGCTCGGCAAGCACCTCGGCAACGCGCAGAGCCAGTTCACCGATGCCGAGCGCGCGCTCGACCGCTTCAAGGACAAGCTCGAGGCCATCGAGCGCAAGGGGGAGCAGGCGGCGCTCCCGGAGGGTCCAGGATGACGCTGAGCGCGATCGACTGGGCGATCGTCGTGGCCTATTTCGCGCTCTGCACCGGGATGGGGCTCTACTTCACGAGGCGCGGGGGCGAGAGCCTCGACCAATACTTCCTCTCCGGCCGCCAGGCGCAGTGGTGGCTCGCCGGCACGGCCATGGTCGCCACGACGTTCGCCGCCGACACGCCGCTCGTCGTCACGGGCCTCGTCGCGACCAAGGGCGTCGCGGGGAACTGGCTCTGGTGGAACTTCGTGATGAGCGGGATGCTCACCGTCTTCTTCTTCGCGCGGCTCTGGCGCCGCGCCCGGGTGATGACCGACGTGGAGCTGGCCGAGGTGCGCTACAGCGGCACGCCGGCGGCGTTCCTGCGCGGGTTCCGCGCGCTGTACCTCGCGCTGCCGATCAACCTGATCATCCTCGGCTGGGTCACGCGCGCGATGATCAAGATCCTGACGATCGCGCTCGGGCTGAGGGACGTCACGCTCGCCGGGATGACGGTCGGTGGCGAGGTCATCGCCGTGGGCATCTGCTTTCTGATCACCGTCCTCTACGCGGTCGCCGCGGGGATGTGGGCCGTGCTGTGGACCGACCTCGTCCAGTTCGTCATCAAGATGAGCGCGGTGATCGTGCTTGCGGTCTACTCGGTGCGCGCGGTGGGCGGGATCGAGGTGATGAAGACGAAACTCGTCGAGCATTTCGGCAGCGAGACGGCGGCGCTCTCGGTGCTCCCGGTGAGCGTGACGGCGGGCGGTATCTACTCGTATGCGTGGATGCCCCTGCTGACCCTGGCCGTGTACCTGTCGGTGCAGTGGTGGGCGGCATGGTACCCGGGCGCGGAGCCGGGCGGCGGCGGCTATGTGGCGCAACGAATCTTCAGCGCGCGCTCCGAGCGGGACGGCGTGCTCGCCACGCTCTTCTTTCAGATCGCGCACTACGCCCTGCGGCCATGGCCGTGGATCGTGACCGGTCTGGCGACGGTGATCCTCTACCCGGCGCTTCAGGACAAGGAGGCGGGATACGTGCAGGCGTTCGTGGATCTCTTGCCGACGCCGTGGCGCGGCTTCATGCTCGCCGGGTTCGCCGCGGCGTACATGAGCACCGTCGGCACGCACCTCAACTGGGGGGCGTCCTATCTCGTCAACGATTTCTACAAGCGCTTCCTCAGGAAGGACGGGAGCGAGAAGCACTACGTCGCCGTCTCGCGCGTCACCACGGGGCTCCTCTTCTTCGCGTCGGTGGCGGTGACCTCGCAGCTCTCGAGCATCGAGAAGGCATGGGAGCTGCTTCTCGCCATCGGCGCCGGCACGGGGCTCGTGCTCATCCTGCGCTGGTACTGGTGGCGCATCAACGCGTGGAGCGAGATCTCGGCGATGCTGGCCAGCTTGGCGGTGAGCCTGCTCGCGTTCGCGTTCATCGCTCCGCGATTCGCGGCGAACGACCCGAACGCGCAGGCGACCGTCATGCTCGTGACGGTCGCCTGCAGCACCGTGGTGTGGCTCGCCGTCACGCTGCTCACGCGGCCCGAGCCCGACGCGGTGCTCGAGTCGTTCTACCGGCGTGTGCGTCCCGGCGGTCCCGGCTGGGCACGTGTGTCGGAGCGGCTCGGCTTCGGGCGCGAGCCCATCCCCGGCGGCGCGCTCGCGTGGACGAACTGGGTCGCCGGCATCGTGGCGGTGTACGCGACGCTGTTCGGGATAGGGAAGCTCGTCTTCGGCTACACCGGGACCGGCATGGTGATGCTTGCCGTCGCGGCGTCGGCGTTCTACTGGATCTCGCGCTCCTTCAGGGGCGAGTCGGCACCATCGGCGGGGTGAGATCCGGATCCGTCCACGGGGGTGGTGCCGTGCCCAGGCGTGTCCGACCGGCGGCGGTCGCGATCGCCGTCCTCGGCTGCGCACTGGGACTCGCAGGCTGCGCGACGTCGCGAAATTGCGCCGTCGTATCCTCCCCGAAACCGGACGCACCGACTCCGGTCGCGGCCGCCCCGCCCCCGCCCGCGGCTTCGGCGCCGACGCCTGCCGCGCCTGGGCCGGCCGCGCCCGCACCACCCCCGCCGGCGGCTCGCGCCCCAGCTCCGGCCCCAGCACCCTCGCCGGGCGCCGCGACCCCGTCAAGGGTTCCTCCAAAGGAGAATGCGCCGCCGGTCGCTGCGAAGCCGCCGGCTCCGCCGGCCCTGGACCTGGCTGCTCTGGAGAAACGACTCCGAGAAACGAGGGCCATCGGGCTCTTCACCAAGCTCTCGCTGAAGAATCAGGTCGATGACCTGGTGGCTCAATTCCGGGCGTTCCATCAGGGCGCCGGAGTCGCTCTCAGCAAGCTTCGGCAAGAGTATGACCTGCTGCTCCTCAAGGTGCTGTCGATCCTGCAGGATAGTGACCCAGTGCTCGCCCGCGACATCGTGGCGTCTCGAGAGGCGATCTGGAACCTCCTCGTGGATCCGGTCAAGTTCAAAGACATCACCTGATGGGAGGAGAAGACCTGTGAGCAAACGTGTCGGAGGCTGGGCCGTGGTCGCCGCGTTGACGACGCTCTTCTCCGGCCCGTCGCTTGCGCAGGATGACGCGTCGCTTCTCAGGGATCTGACGGCCACGATCGCGCTGCAGGGGCAGCCCTGTGGTCGGGTCGTCACCGCCGTCCGGCAGGGCGACAACGATTACGTGGCGTCGTGCCTGGACGGGCACCGCTACAGGGTGTTCATAAACGCGCAGGGCCGGGTCGTCGTGGAAAAGCAATGAGGCAATACAACGCGTGAGCGCGGGGCGACTGACGGCTAAAAATGAAACGGCGGCAGGGCGCCGCCGTTTCGCTCGCTCTAGGCCAGCGTGCGCTCGTTCACATTAGTGTCTTAGCTCAGGCGGACCGAGGCTCAGTCGTCGTCGCTGCTCGACCTGCCGTACACCGCGACACAGCCGTTCAGACAGTTCGGGAAGACGTTGTTGGCCGCCAAGGGCACCAGCACGTGGTTGTTGTGCGGATCCACTGCGAGTGAGTGCGCCGTTCCCGCGGGGAACGCGGCACTACAGTTGAGCGGGTTGAGGGTGCAGTTCTTGGCGGCGACATTGAGGGTCGGAACGACTTGGACCAGGCTCTGGCTTTCCGCGTCGATCACGCCGAGCACCGGGCCGCCCGGCTGGTTGCGGGCGGCGAGGTAATAGCGTCCGTCGCCGCGGTTGAACCAGACTTCGTCGCTTCCGGAGACTCCGGGGACATTCCGGTCGATGGCGCCGGTTTTTGCGTCCATGATCACCGAGATCGGCTTGGCGGAGTTCGGATCAGAGGCGGACCACGCCTTGCCAGCCGTATCGAAGGCCTGACTGCAGCCAACGAGCAGATCGTCGTGCGGGCCGACGGTGAGTCCAGCCGGCTGGCAGAGCTCAACGTGGAACAGCTTGTCGATCGTGCCGGTGCTATGCGGGTCGATTCTCACGACCCCTCCGTCGGCGAAGGAGCCGCCGCAGACCGGGTTGTCGACGGGCGGGCTGCCAATCTTCCGAGGACAGTTCACTTCGGGGATGGAAAGATAGAACTTGCCCCGATGGTACACCGGCTGTTCCGCACCATTGGTCGCATCGAAGCCACTGTGCGCCGGGTCGAGCGTGATCGTCGCGCCGACGGTCAGGTGTCCGTTGGCCTTGTTGACCGTGATCAAGGTCCCAAACGGCGGGTCGTCCGCGTTGTTGGCGACGAGCAGGATTCCGTGGTCCGGGTCGTACGCGAGCTCATCGGCCCGCAGGGGATCGTTGAGCGCGGTCCTGACGTCGCTCACGATGGTGTCGCTCCGGAGATCGATGGTGACCACCCTGCTGTTGGCGTCGGTCACAAAGAGCCAGTGTCCACTGACCACGACGCCGTTGGGGCCGGATCGGCCGTTGTCCGCCGTGCCTTTCACGGGATCAAAGGCGACTCCCGCGAAGGGCGCCGACCCGCCCGTGATCGGCCTCACGAATGTATTGGTCCTCGCGTTGAAGACGTCGACGCTCTTGTTGGAACGATCGGCGACATAGAGAAGTTGCGTGTCCGCGTCGAGCCAGCTGATATCCCAGCCGTGGAGGGGCTTGAGTGTCGTCGGAAGTGAGATGGTCGTGAGAAGCTTGATGGCCCCTCCCGTTCGCCCCTCGCCCTGCGCCCAAGCTCGGTCCGATCCGGCGCTGAGCATCAGGAGTGGAACGATGGCGGCGAGAAGCAGGACGAGCGTGAGCGAGCACCTTCGCATCATGACAAAACCTCCCGTTGTGGGAACGCCAGCATCAAGCGATGGGCAGAGAAGAGACGACTCTTCCTCCTTTCCGCGTGTGAAGTGTGGCCTGGTTCGCGGTCCTGAGGGACCGCGGGTGCCGGAACGACGTTACGCGAACGGGTGAGGAGGAGCTCGGGTGGAGGCGGACTCGAGCGGATCGGCCGAGACGGTTTGTGGTCCGCTCGGGAGGATCAGGCCGAGACACATCGCGACGCGCCCAACAGGATCCACGGTACCGGACTCGAAGACGGTGACGGCGCCCGTGATGGCGAGGACGACGTCGTCGTAGTCTGCGTCATCGTAGAAGCCGGGGATCCACGTCGGGTCCGGCGGGCTGGCATGGGCGAGAGGCGCAAGCAGGAGCAGGGCGCCCAGCAGCGGGACTACGATCGACGCCCTGCGTTCCATGGGCCGGGACAATACGCCGGCGGGACAGCAGGCGCAACTCTGTTCTTGAGTCTTGATTCTGGGGCTTTCCGGAAACTCATCGAGCCCCCTTTGCGCCGAGTGTCCGCCTGGCTTCCACCGACGCGAAACCGGGCCCGAAAAGCGGCGTGGTATAGTTGGCTCGATGACGACCAAGCCGATCCCCATCCAGGTCTACGGGATCAATCTCCTGGTTCGACTCATGGCGGAAGGGCCTGCGGACGTCCGCGTGCACTGCCCGAAGGGCTCGCCGATCCGTTACGGAGAGGTCGCGGCGCGCGGCGACGGCTTCGACGAGGGCGCCAACGCCTTCCGGGACATGCCGGAGCTGAACGTCGTCGTCGCGTTCGAGGAATCGGCCGAAGAGGTCGAGGGTCACTATTTCTACATCGCGGGCGAGGAGTACCGCGTCATCCGGCTGGACTCCGTCATCCTGTCCTTCCCGCACGAGTAGGTCCCAGTGGCCCGGAGCCGAGCTCTCGAGGCCGCGCTCGCCCGCGTCGATCCCGATGAGCTGATCGAGCTGACGCGCGAGCTCGTCCGCATCCCGAGCGTCGTGAAGCCGGGCGACCCGGACGGCAACGAGGCCGCCGTCGCCCGCCGCGTCGAGCAATTCTTCAGGAAGGAAGGCTTCGCCCTCGAGGTCCACGAGGTCGCGCCGGGCCGGCCGAACGTCGTGGCCTGGCTCGGCGAGAAGGGGAGCGGGACGAAGAGCCTGCTGTTCGAGGGCCACACCGATGTCGTCACCGAGGGCGCCGTGAAGGAGTGGTCGCACCCGCCCTTCGGCGCCGAGCTGGTGGACGGGCGGATCTACGGACGCGGCGCGGCCGACATGAAGAGCGGGCTCGCGGCGGCGATGATCGCGGCCGCGGCGATCAAGCGGAGCGGCGGCGCCTTCCGCGGGAAGCTCGTCGTCGGCGCCCTGGTGGACGAGGAAGGCGACATGCTCGGCGCGAAGCATCTCTCCGCGACGCCGATCGGTCGTGAGCTCGATGCCGCGATCATCTGCGAGCCCGAGCAGAACGAGCTATGCCTCGAGCAGCGCGGGGTCGTCTGGGCGCGCGTCACGATCCGTGGCCGGATGGCCCACGGTGCGATGCCCGAGGCGGGTGTGAACCCGATCGGCGCCCTCGGCGCGCTGCTGGACGAGATCCCGAGGCTCGAGCGACGCCTGAGGAAGCTCTGTCGGCGGAGCCCGCACCTCCGCCCGGCGACGGTGACTCCGACGGTCGTGAGGGCGCCCGTCGACGGCGTCCCGCAGTCGAATGTGATCCCATCGGCCGCCCACGCCGTGCTCGACGTGAGGCTCACGCCGGGGCCCGACGAGACGGCGGTCGCCGCGGAAATCGACGCCACGTGCGCCGCGGCGATGCAGCGTCTCCCCGGCGTCACGATCGAGTGGCAACCGATCAACGGCTATCGCCTCCCGACCCGGGTCGAGCGCGGCGAATCCCTCGTGCGCGCCATGACGGCGGGCGTGCGCCGGGCGACGGGCAAGCCCCCGCGCTTCGGTGGCGTCCCGGGCTCGACGGACGGCACGGTCCTCCGGATGACGCTCGGCATTCCGATCGTCACCTGCGGGCCCGGCAACCGCCTGATCCCCCACCAGATCGACGAGTACGTCGAGGTGGCCGAGCTCGTCGATGCGGCACGGATTTACGTCGCGTCGGCGCTGATCTTCCTTTCATAGTGTCCGAGCCCCTTCCGCGTCTCCGTCGGGTGGACGCCTTCCCCGTCGAGCACGAGGGGCGGTCCTGCATCGCCTTTCGCGATCCCGCGGGCTACACCGATGCGGTGGTCGTTCTGCCGCAGCCGCTCCTGGAGGTGGTCTCGCTCTTCGACGGCGAGCACACGATCCTCGACATCCAGGCCGCGGTCATGCGACGCCACGGCGAGCTGTTGCCGCGCGAGCGCATCCAGGCGATCGCCGACGCGCTCGACGCCCAGGGGTTCCTCGACACCAAGCGATTCGCCGAGCGTCGAGCAGGCGTGGACCGGGAGTTTCTCGGCGCGCCGACACGGCCGGCGGCCCACGCCGACGGCGCGTATCCGGCCGAGCCCGAGGCGCTCCGCCGGACGTTCGACGCGTTCTTCGCGCCGCCGGGCGGCCCGGGCGCCGTGGACGGACAGGTCGTCGGGGCGACGCGGGTGCGGGCGGTGATCGCGCCCCACATCGATTTCCATCGGGGTGGGCCCGCGTACGCCTGGGCGTACCGCGACGTCGCCGAGCGATCCGACGCCGACCTCTTCGTCATCCTCGGCACCTGTCACGCCGGGATGGAGGACCCGTTCGCCATGACCCGCAAGGACTACGACACGCCGCTCGGTCCTGCGCGCGTGGCGCGGGACTTCGTCGAGGCCCTGGCGGCCCGCGCCGGGCAGGACTGCTTCGGCTCGGAGCTGGCGCACCGCGCCGAGCACTCGATCGAGTTCCAGGCGGTGTTCCTCCGCTATCTTTTTGCCGGGCGCCGCGACGTCGAGATCGTGCCCGTGCTGACGAGCTTCGCCCACGAGGCGCTGGCGCGCGGGGGCGCGCCCGAGGACGACCCGCGGATCCCGCGGTTTCTGGACGCCCTCGGCGACGCGATCGCAGGGAGCGCGCGGCGCGTGGCTCTCGTCGCCGGCGCCGACCTCGCCCACGTGGGCCCGCGCTTCGGCGACCCGGAGCCCGTCTCGGCGCTCGAGCTGGAGCGGATCGGGCGAGAGGACCGCGAAATGCTCGCGGCGGTGGAGGCGGCGGACGCGCGGGCGTTCTTTGAGTCGGTGGCGCGCGACAGCGACCGCCGGCGCATCTGCGGCCTCTCGCCGATCTACGCGCTGCTCCGGACGCTCGGCGGCGCGCACGGCGTGCTCCGGCGGTATGCCCAGTGGCCCGACCCTGAAGGCGTCGTGACGTTCGCGAGCGTCACCTTCCAATGACGCCGCGCGACGAGACCCCGAACGTCGGGCCGCAGTGCGAGCCGAGCGGCGCCGCGCCGCGAGGCGAGCAGTAACATGACCGAGGATCGCGCCCCGACGGCAAATCCATGGACGCTCCCGAAGCTTCGCATCGACCTCGACGGCGACTGGTACGACGGCGACGTGCAGGTGACACATGAGGGGATCCTGGCGAACCTCCGCGCGGGCCTCAAGCGCGACGCCGAGGGCTACTTCATCCAGACACGCGTCAGGATCCCCGTGGAGGTTGCCGACGCGCCTTTCATCGTCATGCGCTTCGAGCGGCGCGACGACGAGCTCGTCGCCCACCTGAACGACGGCACACAGGAGGTGGTGGACCCCGCAACGCTCAGGGTCGGCCCGGGCGATGTTCCGTACGGCGCGGTGAAGGGTGGCCGCTTCGAGGCGCGCTTCAGTCGTGCCGCCGCGTACCAGCTCTGGGGCCTTGCCGAGCACGAAGAGACGAACGGGCGGAGCGTCCTCCGGCTGGGCGGACGCGAATACTCGCTGAGGAGGAGCCGATGACCCGGACGCTGGTCGCGGTGGGCGCAGGGCTCGTCGTGGGCGCGGTCGTGGCGGGCTGGTGGATGGCCTCCGCCCAGGAGGTCACGGTGGACTCGCTCGGTGACCGGGTCCAGACGCTGGCGCGCGGGCGGCTGCCACTCTTCGCCGAGCAGGGCGACCTCGGCCGTCTCTACGCGTTTGCGGCCGAGAACGCTGACGTGCTCAAGTGGATTCCGTGCACCTGCGGTTGCGGCGCGCTCGGTCACGGCTCGAACCGGGCCTGCTACGTGAAGGCCGAGACGCCGAGCCACGTCACGTTCACCAGCCACGCCGCGACGTGATCACTCTGCATGGACATCACGCGTGACGTGATGCGCCTGAAGGCCGAGGGCAAATCGCTCGCCCAGATCCGCGCCGCGATCGACGCGACCTATCTGAAGTTCGGTCCGCCGACGCCGACACCGCGGCCGCGGTGAAGTTCGGGGCGGGCCGGGGGTTCAAGTAGTATCCTCGCCGGCATGAAGGTGGCGGCCGTCCTCATGGAAATCTTGAGATCGGCGGGCGTGCGCTACCTCTTCGGCAACCCCGGCACGACGGAGCTGCCGTTCCTCGACGCGCTGCCGGACTCGGGCCTCGAGTACGTGGTTGCCCTCCAGGAGTCCGCGGCCATGGCGGCGGCCGACGGATACGCGCAGGCCTCGGGAAAGCTGGGCGTCGTCAACGTCCACGTGGCGCCCGGCCTCGCCAACGGCATCTCGATCCTGCACAACGCCTCGCGGGCCAAGACGCCGCTCGTCGTCACCGCCGGCCAGCAGGACACGCGCTTCCTGATGGACCAGCCGATCCTCGCCGCCGATCTGGTGCGGATGGCGGAGCCCTTTGCGAAGTGGGCCTACGAAATCCGTCGTGCCGAGGAGGCGCCGTCCGCGCTGCGCCGCGCCCTCAAGGTGGCGCTGACGCCGCCGACGGGACCCGTGTTCCTCTCGCTGCCGATGAACCTCATGGGCGAGGTCGTCGAGGACACGGGCGAGGGGCCCCCAGAGGTCGCGACCCGGGCACTCCCTGAAGCGGGCGCGGTGGGCCGAGCCGCGCAGCTCCTGGCGGCCGCGAAGGCGCCGCTCGTCGTCGCCGGCGACGGCGTCGCCCGGTCGGGCGGCGTCGCCGAGCTGACCACGCTGGCCGAGCTCCTCGGCGCGCGGGTCCACGGCGAGCCCGTGTACCGGCGGACGAATTTTCCGGGCAATCATCCGCTCTGGCGCGGCGGCCTCTTCCCGTCGCCCGCGGGCGTGCGGAAGGCGCTCGACGACACCGACGCCGTGCTGATCGTCGGGGCCAACGTCTTCACCTGGTTCCTCCACACCGAGGGCGCGCCGTTTCGGCGCGGCCTCACGGTGGTGCAGGTAGACGACGACCCGTGGGAGATCGGGCGGAGCTACCCCGTCACCCTGGGCATCGTCGCCGACCCGCGCGAGACGCTGGCCGCACTCACGCGCGCACTGGCCTCGCTGATGACCGCCGACGCCAGACAGGCGGCATCGGAGCGAGGCGACAAGCTCCGCCGCGCCCGCGGCGAGCTGATTGCGCGCGCCAAGGCCGCCGCGGAGGGCGAGGCCCAGCGAGCGCCGATCGGCCAGGCCTACCTCATGCAAACCCTGGCGTCGCTCCTGCCTGACGACGCGATCGTGGTGGATGAGTCGGCGACGTCGCTACCCTTCGTGCTGCGCTACATGCCCTTCGGCGCGACCGGCTCGTTCTACGGATCGAAGACGGGCACGCTCGGGTGGGGGATGGGGGCCGCGCTCGGCGTGGCGCTCGCTTCGCCGGGGCGCAAGGTCGTCGCGACAATCGGCGATGGCTCGGTCATGTACTCGCCGCAGGCGCTCTGGACGGCGGCGCGCGCGCGGCTGCCGATCACCTACGTCGTACCGAACAACAGCTCGTACGCCATTCTCAAGTCTGGGATGCTGAGCCTCGACCTCGAGTCGGCCAAGCGCGGGATCTACCCGGGGATGGACCTGGTGGATCCCGAGATCGACTACACGGGCCTCGCCCGGTCGCTCGGCGTGCGGGCCGAGCGGGTGGAGAAACCGGGCGAGCTGCGCGACGTCCTCGCGGCGTGTCTAGCGCACGCGGGGCCCTCGCTGGTCGACGTCGTGATCGACCGCGGCTTCAAGGCCATGCTGTGATGGCCGGGCGAGCCGCAGGGCGTCGCGGGGCTGGGGCCCCGCCGCCCGAGGCGAGCGAAAGGTGATGGCCGGGCGAGCCGCGGGGCGTCGCGGGGCTGGGGCCCCGCCGCCCGAGGCGAGCGAAAGATGATCAGAACGGGGGGCGAGTGGGTGGTGGAGACGCTGCGCGCCGAGGGCGTGCGCGTCGTGTTCGGCATCCCCGGAGTCCACAACCTCGCGATCTACGACGCGCTCCTCCGGCAGTCGGCCATCACGCACGTGCTGGCCCGTCACGAAGCGGGGGCGGCCTTCATGGCCGACGGCTACGCGCGCGCCTCGGGCGCGCCCGGCGTGGTCGTCGTGACCACGGGCCCGGGCGCGACGAACACGCTGACACCGCTCGTCGAGTCGTACGCGGGGTCGATGCCGGTGGTCGTGGTGATGTCGGACGTCGCGTCGCACCTGGTGGGCCGCGACCTCGGCGCGCTGCACGAGGTCCCGAACCAGATCGACTGCTTCCGGCCCGTCACGCGCTGGGCGGAGGCGGTGACGGAGGCCCAGGCGATCGCGCCCGCGCTCCACGGCGCATTCGATCTCCTCAGAACCGGCCGCCCGGGGCCGATCGCCATCTCGATCCCCAACGACTTCCTGGCGGCTCGGGTCGAGGGCGCGCCGCGGGACGGCGGCCACGGCCGGCGCCCGCCGTGCCACGTGAACGAGATCCGCGAGGCTGCACGACTCCTGCGCGGCGCCGCGCGGCCTCTGATCATCGCGGGCGGGGGGGTGATCGCCGCCGGCGCCGAGGCCGAGCTCCAGGCGCTCGCGCGCCGTCTGGACTCGCCGGTCCTGACGACCGTCATGGGGCGGGGCGCCATCAGCGAGCGCGACCCGCTGTGGCACGCCGTCCTGCCCAACCGCCACGCGAGCGAGGCGGTGATCAAGGCCGCCGACGTGGTCCTCGCTGTCGGCTGCAGGTTCGCCCATCGCTCGACCCAGGGCCTCTTGCTGAACCTCTCGTTCGATCCGTCCCAGACGCTGATCCACATGGACCTCGATCCGAGCGTGATCGGCGCCCTCTTCAAGCCGCAGCTCCCGATCGTAGGCGACGCCAAGGATGGTCTCGCACGGCTCGGCGAAGAGCTCGGGTCCGTGCGAGCGGCAAGTGCGTGGGACCACCGGTGGCGAAGGGAGCTCGGCCCGGCGGCGAGCCCGCGCTACACGGCGGAGATCGCACGGCTCATCGAGACGCTGCGCGGCGCGCTGCCGGAGGACGCGATCGTCGTCAACGACCAGACCGGCATCAACTACTGGATGGAGTGGCGCTTCCCCGTGCTGGCGCCACGCACGTTCCTCTATCCCGTGGGATCGGCGACCCTCGGCTACGGCGTGCCCGCAGCCATCGGGGCGAAGCTCGCGCGGCCCGACCGCCCGGTCATCTGCGTCGCGGGCGACGGCGGCTTCATGTACTCGGTGAACGAGCTGGCGACGGCCGTGAAGTACCGGCTGCCGATCGTCTTCCTCGTCATGAACGAC
>Ga0137399_10000910_pt1 | contig 12882 bp, 8 predicted proteins | sample czorhiz316metaG_FD_104810 | JGI IMG/M metagenome (GOLD analysis project Ga0137399, IMG submission 104810) | Vadose zone soil microbial communities from Angelo Coast Range Reserve, California, USA - czorhiz3.16 metaG | ecosystem: Environmental > Terrestrial > Soil > Vadose zone | place: USA...
CGACGATGTAGCTGTAGTAGAGGGTCCCGCGAGAATCGAAGGCCAGCGACGGGTCGGACCCGAAGCAGGTGCCGTTCTGGTTCTTGCAGGCGGGCAGCGGCAGATCGACGCCGCCCCAGCTGGCGCCATTGTCGGTCGAGAAATAGCCGCGCATCGGATTGCGGAAGATCTCGTTCGAGCCGGCGGCCAGCCGGTTCGGGCGGGTCGGGTCGATCGCGATGAAAGTCTCGCTCTGTGGACCGCACTCGTTCGAGACGTCGACGTTGCGGTCGACCGACAGAGATACCGTGCCGTCCGGAGAGGCGTCGGGCGCGTGCGTGGAGAGGTACTGGTACTTGTCCCACCAGGTCGGCTTGCTCGGGTCTCGGACGGCGAGGGCCGGCAAGGCGACGGCGAGCACCACTGCAGCGGTTCGGATGGACATCTGCGCCTCCGGAGAGCGCAGAGAGCTACACCCGAACCCGACTGCTGCCAAATCCGGCAGGATTCGGCTCAACGGCACCGCGCTTCATCCGGCTCGGCTCTTACGTACCGGACTTCTTCTCACCGTAGGTCCACTCCGGCTCAGAAGGGGGCGCCGGAGGTGCGGCGGGCATATCTCGCCCGCAGAACCTGCACACCGTCGCTTCGCGCTTGATCATTTCGGCGCAGAAGGGGCACTTCCTCGCGTCGCCGGCGGCAATTTGCATGGCCTCCTGCTGCTTGCGGTCGGGCTCCTTGAGAATCCCGATGAAGAACCCGACCAACGGGCTCAAGAACAAGCTCCACGCAAGGCCCACTCCGAAGGAAAGCCCCTTCGTCTGCCAAAACCAGCCGACGAGGAACGAAAACACAATCCAGCCGATGAACCACTCCATGATGACCCCTCCCATTGAAGGTCGTCACGATAGCGATTCCGTGCGCGCTCAAGCAAGGAGCGAGCTGCTTGGCTGCGCGCGAGCTGATCGACGCGGCCCGCCCTCGCGGCTGCGGGCTGGATTGTGCAGGACGCTGCGAACACGAACCTCAGCGCAGGGCGAGGCGTCGCGGTGAGGGAATTCCCGTTGGCCTCGGGCCGACCCCCGCGAGCGCACCGCACGTTCGGATGTCAGGGGTGCGATCTATGCTCAAATCAATGAAGCGCGCGCGCGGGCAGACGGCGATGAAATTTCGGTACCGCGGGCGGGGCGGCTACCGGGAGGGCGCAGGTCGGCCGAAGAAGCCGGGAGCAGGTGTGCCGCATCGGCCGCGAGGCCCCTTGAGCGCGCGGCATCCGGTGCATGTCACCGCACGCGTGCGGGACGACGTGGCAAAGCTACGCAGCAGGGCGTGCTTCCGCGCGATTGCGCGCTCTTTGGCGGCGGCGCGCGAGCAGGTCGGGTTCAGGCTGGTGCACTTCTCGGTTCAGATGAACCACATCCACCTCGTCGTGGAGGCGGACGACATGTCCGCGCTCGCGCGAGGGATGCAGGGCCTCGGCGTCCGGATTGCGAAGGCGCTGAACCAGGTGCTCGCGCGGAGCGGGAAAGTCTTTGTGGACCGCTACCACGCACACGTGCTGCGCTCACCTCGGGAAGTCGCCAATGCGGTCGCGTATGTGCTCGGCAACGCGATCATCCACGCTGCCCGGCGGGGCGAGAGCGTGCACCCGGACGCAATCGACCCGATGTCGTCCGCGTGGGAGCGGCACTGCGTGGCGCAGCCGCACACCTGGCTGCTGAGATGGGGGTGGCTGCGCGCCATGCCAGCGGGTTAGCCGATCATTTCCGGTCGGCGACGCGCACCACGAAGCGAAGGCCCGACCAGGTCTCGTCGATTGCGCACACCTCGTTGTCGACCAGCCCCGAGGACAGACCGATCTCGCGCACGACGCTCTCGTCGAGGTCTGTCGAAAACCCCGGACGACTTCTTTGGCCAGGCGATCCAAAGCCCGCCGGCGCGGTCCAGACCACGCGCGAGCCGGGCGAATCGCCGCCCGAGCTCGGCGCGTCGATCCGTGAAGAACACCACCACATCCGCGGGCCCACGCGAGGCGAAGCGGACGCCGGCAGGCAACGCGCCGAGCGCGCGCGCAAACCCTTCGGGAGCGGCGACGAAACGAAGCCGCGCGCCAGACCGGATGCCGAGCTTCTGCGGCAGCGGCGTCCCCGAGTAGCCGGCCATCGCGCTGCTCTACCGCGGCGGCGACGCTTGGCGGCCAGCGAGACAGAAGTCGCAGCGCCGGGCTGCTCGGGATCAGGACCTGCGGCTCCGCGCGCGCCCGCCCTTGCGGCCCGCCATCGCGCGCTTGCGCGTGGTCGAGCTGCGGCTCTACGAACGCGAGGTCCGGCGCCGCGACTTGCTGCTGCCCTTCGTCTCGCCCTTGCGGCGGCGCGTTTTGTTCACCGTCGCCGCCGCGATCCGCTTCGCCGTCGCGCTGCTGCGGCCGCGGCTCTTCGCGCTGCGCTTGATCTTCTCGTACTGGCGTTCGCGCTTGCTGCTCCAGGAGCTGGGCATGCGTCTCCTCCGCGCCTCATCGGGGCGCCAAAGCGAAAAAGCTACGCACTGCCTGGCGGTGTGCCACCTTCGGGGGAGCCGGCCCGCGCAGCCTGCGCGCCGGCGAGGCGTCGGCCGGCCACCGCGCAGAGCGGCAGGGCACACAGCTCGACGGCAGCCGCGACCGCGAAGAGGGGGCGGGCGCCTCCGAGCAGCTGGTAACCCGCGCCCGACAGGCCGTAACCGACGGCGTTGCCGGCGCCGAAGACCAGCGCGGAGAAGAGCGCCTGCCCGGTGGCGCGGAGCCCGACCGGCACCAGCCGTCCCATCGCCTCGACGGCGCAAGCCCACCACACCCCGAACGTCAGGGCGTGGAACAGTTGAAGGACGATCAGCGCGGCCGCGCCCTGCGCCCGCGAGACGAGCCACCAGCGCAGCACCGTCCCCGCGCAGGCCGCGGCCAGCAGCGCCGGCAAATGGAATCTCCTGAGCAGCGCCGGGAACGCCCAGAGCGCGGCGACCTCGGCCAGCACCCCGAGCGCGAGGCCGGCGCCCGTCACGGTGGACGGCAGCCCATCGTCCCGTACCAGCACGCCGAAGAGCAGGTGATACGGCGCGCAGGACGCCCAGTGGATCAAGCAAAAAGCGAACAGGAGCAGGATTACAGGGTCGCGGAGCAGGGCCAGCGCGTCGCGGACCCGCAACGGAGCCGCGGAGGCGGAGGTCGCCTCGGGGGGAGAGGGCGCCGCCTGCAGCAAGAGCGCGTACCCCGCGACGCAGGCCATGGCGGCGAAGGGCACGAGCGGGTCGGCCGGCCTGTCCCCGCGCGCCGCGAGCCAGACGCCGAGGCCCTGCGCGACGACCACGAACCCCAGCGAGCCGAAGAGCCGCGTGCGCGCATAGCTGCGGCTCGCCTCACCGCGCGCCCACTCCATGGTGAGCGAATCGAGCAGCGGCACCAGCGCGCCCCCGAAGGCGGCGTGCGCCACCAACACCGCGCCGACGGCCAGCGGCGTCCGTGCCCACGGCAACGCACAGAGGGCGACCATCGCGCCCAGCGCGCAGAGCCGCAGCGTGGCGGCGCGCGATCCGCGCCGGTCAGCCGCATGACCCCACAGGAGCGCCGCCGGCGCGGCGACGAGCTGCGCAGCCATGGACACCCCGCCGATCGCGTCGCCACCAAAGCCGAGCCCGCGCAGGTACGGCGCGAGGTACCCGAGGACCGCGCCGACGTAGCCGTAATAGAGGAAGTAGACGCCCCGGAGGCGGCCTGTCACTCCGGTTCCAGCGTGCAGAGGAGCGGGAACTGCGCCTTGCTGGCGAGCGCGGTCGTCTCGTTGACCTTCGTCTCGGCGATCTCGAAGGTGTAGACGCCCGCCACCGCATAGCCGTGCGTGTGCGCGTGCAGCATGATGCTCGCCGCGTCGCTCTCCGATTTGTGGAACACCTGCACCAGCACCAGCACGACGAACTCCATCGGCGTGTAGTCGTCGTTGTGCAGCAGCACCTTGTAGCGCTTGGGCGCCTCGAGCTTGGGCTTGGTCTTCGGGCGCGTCTTGGTGACGACGCCGGGCTCGCTCTCCTCCTGGCGCTTCGGGCTCATGCAGGCTTGAGGATAGGCGATTGCGCCGACCAGCGCCGCAGGGCCTGCCGGCGTTCCTCGGTCTCCGCGGCGAGGGCGCGCCGCATGGCCTCGTCCAGCCGCGCGTCGAGGAAGGCGTGGGCGCTCCACGTCTCGCTGGGCAAGAATCCCCTCGAGAGCTTGTGGTCGCCTCCCGCGCCGCCCTCGAAGGCGGTCACGCCGCGCCGGATGCACTCGTCGATGGAGTGGTACAGGCAGACGTTGAAGTGCAGGAAGGGGTGCTCCTCGAAGCTGCCCCAGTAGCGGCCATACAGGCGATTCCCGCCGGCCACGTTGAAGGCGCCCGCCACCAGCCGGCCCTCCCGCCGCGCCTCGACCACCTCCAGCGCGCCGGGCATCCGCTCGAAGACCAGGTCGTAGAAGGCGCGGTTCAGCCATCCGCGTCCCCACATCAGCTTGCGCACCGTCGAGCTGTGCAACTCGTGCGCCGCCTTGGCCCACTCGCGCGGCGCACGGGACAGCTCCTCGCCGCGGACGGTCCGGATGGCGATGCCCTGCTCCTGCGGTGCGCGGCGCTCGCGCCTGATCGCGTTGCGATCCTTGCTGCGGAAGCGCGCCAGGAATTCCTCCGGCGTGCGGTATCCCTCGTTGCGCCAGTGGAACTGGAAGCCCATCCGCAGGGCAAGGCCCGCCTCGCCCAGCTCGCGCGCCTCTTCTTCGGGCGGGAAGAGGACCTGCAGGCTCGGGATGCCCTCGCGCCGGCACAGGGCGCGCGCCCCGTCGGCGATCCGGCGCACTGCCTCGGCGCGGTCTTCCCCTGGGGCGACCAGGATCCGCCGCCCGGTGCAGGGAGTGAAAGGCACGGTGATGCAGAGCTTCGGGTAGTACGGCAGCCCCGCGCGCGCCGCCGCGCCCGCCCAGTCCCAGTCGCGCGCGAAATCGCCGTCCGAATCCTCCTTTACCCACGCGGGGGCCGCCGCGATCAGGCGCCCGCGGCGGAAAAGAGCGAGGTGGCGCGCGGACCAGCCGGAGCGGTCCGAGGCAGAGCGCGAGCGCTCCATCGCCTCGATCCAGTCCCAGCGGACGAATGGCGTGGCGGCCGCATCGAGCAGCCCGTCCCAATCCGCGCGCGGGACCTCCGCGAGACCGCCCAGGACCTGGATTCCGTCCTTCACCAAGCAGCGGAGCTTGCGCGGCGACAGGGTTTTTCGCAACGCGTCGTTTCCACGGGGCCAGGTAGGCCACCCGGGGGGCTTGTGTGTACTAGTGAGCAGGCGGTAAAACGCTTGCCCTGGGGAAAACGTGGGGCGTCCTGCCCCGCGAGGGACATCCAAGCGCGTTTTTGCTCGACCCCGGCTCACGCGGGGCCGCGGTCGACCGGTAGGGGGATCGGACAATGCAGCTCGGGGTCCTTTTCGCCGCAATCTTTGCGGCCACGGCGGAATCATCGATTGCGTCCGGAAGGCTCCTCCTCGCCCAGGCCGTCGTACAGCCCGGCCTGCAGCCCGCCGCGACGGCGGGTGAGGGGAAGATCGATCACAAGCCGCTGGAGCGGACCCCGCGCGGCGCTTCGATCGTCATCCGCGCGAAGGTGAAGGACCCTGCGCGCCTCTTCGCGCCGCTCGTGTTCGCGCGGCCCGCCGGCTCGCAGCGGTTCGGCGCCTACAGCATGGTGGACCGGGGCAGCCGCGGATTCTTCGCACGCCTCCCCTCGTCCATGCTCGACGAAGGGTCGTTCGAGTACTTCGTCGAAGCGCGCCACGACGAGGGCGAGCCGACGCGATCCGGATCGCCCACCAAGCCGTTCATCTGCATCGCGTTCGACCCGCCGGCGCGGCCGGTGAAGGCAACCTTCCGCACCGAGGAGCCGGGCGCGACGCTCAAGATCGACGACAACGACGCCGGCAAGACGCCGGTGACGGTGTCGCTCGGTCCGGGACCTCACGTCATCCAGGTGATTTCCGCCGACGGCCGCAGCACCGAGCAGCAGCTCGACGTCAAACCGGGCCGGAAGCTCGACGTGCTGGTCCCGCTGCCCTCGCGGGCCGGCGGACCGGCCTCGCTGGGCGTGAGCTCCGATCCGGCGGGAGCGCGCGTGTTCCTCGACGGAACCGCAGTCGGCGTGACGCCTTACTCGGTCGAGCTGGCGCCCGGCGCACACGCCGTGGTGGTCGAGCTGGCCGGCCGTCTCCGCCAGGAGCGGCAGATCACCGCGCGGCAGGGGCGCGACGTGCAGCTCGCCTTCGTGCTGCCCGCCATGCCCAACGAGCCGGCGCTGACGGTCGAGTCGGAGCCGGCCGGAGCCTCCGTGACGATCGACGGCAAGGAGCGCGGGCGCACGCCGTTCCTCGCTCCAGTCGCGGCCGGCCCGCACGAGCTGGTGCTGCGCCTGGCCGGGCGGCGCGAGGTCGGCACCGAGTTCACGATGCCGAAGGACAAGGATCTGTCGCTCCGCATGGAGCTGGGCCAGACCGCGGGAGCGCCGCGTCTCACCGTCGCCTCCGCCCCGGTCGGCGCGGCGGTCCTCGTCGATGGCAAGGAAGTGGGCCTGACGCCCTGGAGCGGCGAGCTCAAGCTCGGCGACCACGCCGTGCAGGTCCGCCGCGCCGGATACCTGATCGCCGAGCGCGCGGTGACCCTGCGGGCCAACCGGGACGCGCACTTGTCCTTCGCGCCGGAGCGCATCGCCGGTCCCGGCCGGCTGCGCGTGGAGACCGAGCCGCCCGACGCGGAGATCGCCATCGACGGCCAGGCCGCGGGCGTCGCGCCTTACTCCGGAGATCTGCCCTCCGGCGACCACAACGTGGAGATCTCGAGCGTCGGCTACCGCAGCCTCGCCCAACAGATCACGCTGGCGCCAGGGCAGCAGGTGTCGCTGCGGCTCACGCTCTCGGCTGCGGGCGGCGACAACGCGCCGCCCATCGTCGGCGTGAACTCCGCTCCGGAGGGAGCGCTGCTGTACCTCGACGGCAAGCTGATCGGCCCCACGCCGAAGAAGGCGCAAACCACGCCCGGGCAGCACGAGCTCCGGCTGGTGCTGGACGGATACAAGGTCTGGTCGGCGCCGACGCGCCTGCCCGACAAGCCCGGCTACGAGCTGCGCGTCGCGGTGGCGTTGAAGCCCGTGCGCGAGGCCGAGGCGCACGACGCGCCGGCGGCCCTCGAGCTGGCGCGCGCGGAATACAAGCGGGCCGAGGCCTGCTACGCGGCGGGCGACTATGTCTGCGCCACGGCGGGCTACCGGGCCGCGTACGACTACAGCCACCGCCCGGAGATGCTCTTCAACCTCGCGCAGGCGCATCGCCGGCAGGGGAACCTGAAGGAAGCGCTCGACGCCTACGAGTCGTTCCTCCGCGAGAAGCGGGACCCGAACCCGAAGGTCAAGGCGCAGGCGGAGCAGTACATCGCGTTCTGCCAGCTGGTCCTGCAGCCGACCCCCATGGCCGCGCCCGGCGGACAGCTCGCGCAGAAGCCGCCCGCGAAGGAGCCGCCGGCCGGAGCCGTGCAGCCCCTGCCCGGGGCCGAGCCGCCTCCGCTGCCGCTTCCGCCGATCGCGCAGGTCCAGCCGGGCCGCACCGTCGCGCTTCCGCTGCCGATGCTCCCGGACGAGGACACGCAGGCTCCCGTCCTCACGCACCAGGCCGTGCGCAAGGCGCCGGCCGGGAGCGTGCTCCGGCTGGTGGCGCGCATCGTCGACGAGCGATCCGGGGTCGGAGACGCCCAGGCCTGCTGGCGCAACCTGTTCCACATCGAGTACGAGTGCATCCCGCTCGCCCCCGCCGCGAACGACGAATACTTCGCGGTGGTCCCCGGCGCAGCCGTCGCGGACGGCTTCGCGTACTACCTCGAGGCGCGGGACTCGGTCGGGAACGGACCGACACGGAGCGGCACGCCGGAGCTGCCCCATTCCGTCGCGGTGCAAGAGGCCGAGACGCCGCTGCGGCAGGCGGTGGCCGAGGCGATCAACCCTCCGCCGCCGGGCGGACCGGTGCAGGCGCGCTTCGGCGAAGCGGGACCGCAGCAGTTCGACCTGCAGAGGCCCGTGGGCAGGCTCATCGACGATCCGCGCGGCAGGCAGAGCGCCTGGAACGTGTCCGCTCACGGAGGCGCCGAGCGCAGCAGCGAGAGCGACACGGCCGCCATCGTCCAGTCGCGATTCGGGATCGACGCCTCCAGGCTCGTGGCGCCGCGCGTGCTCGCGATCGCTCGCTTCGACTGGCGCAGCGCGAAGCAACCCTACGTGCCCGATCCGGGAGCGAACACCAACCAGAGGATCACGCTCGACGAGCAGCGATACGACGCCGCGCTCGCGGTCGGTTACGACGTGGGCGACGCGATCTGGGGCGACGCCTTCTCGCTCGTCCCGACCGCAGGCGTGCAGTACCTGGGCATCCGCAACGGGACCTTTCCGGTCGACCTGATCGGCGCCGACCTCGGCGCGCAGGCGCGCTTCCCCCTCTTCTGGCGACTGTCCGCCCAGGTCGGTTTCGCCTACGCGTACAACTTCGCGTCTCCGGACACGCGCTCGGCGCTGGGCACGCTCCGCAGCCACGTCAGCACGCGAGGCGGGCTCACGCTGCCGCTGGGCCGGTTCGGCCTCTCGCTCGACTACCGCAACGACGTTCTGAGCTTCTCTCACACTTACCGGGTGGCGCACGGAGCCACGCTCGGATTCGGCTCGTCATTCTGAGGGGGACACCACCAATGACTACTCGACTCGGACGAGTCGCCGGCTGCCTTGCGCTCGCGTTCGCCACCGCTCGCTGCGCCGACAAGATCCTGGCGCCGGTGGCCAACGCCGGCACCGCGGTGACCGTCAACATGGGCAGCTCGGTCGCGCTCGACGGGCGGTCCTCGGCCGACCCGCAGGGCCGTTCGCTGGCGTACGACTGGTCGATCACGGCACGCCCGGTGTTGAGCCAGACCTCGCTCAACGACGCGCACATCGCGACGCCGAGCTTCATCCCGGATCTGGACGGCAGCTACACCATCGACCTGGTCGTCTCGAACGGGGTGCTCTCCAGCCCCGCGAGCCAGGTGATCGTCACGGCGCGCAAGTGCAGCGAGGCGGCGCCGGACGTCACCGCGGCCGTCGCAGCGCCGGCCAATCCGAACACCGGCAACACGGTCCAGCTCTCCGCGACCGTGCACGACGCCGACAACGACCCGGCGTGCAACCTGAACCAGACGTTCACGCTGCTCTGGACCGCCGTCGCGCGCCCGAGCGCCAGCATTGCCGTGCTGTCCGACCCCGCGGCCGTAAGCCCCACCTTCGTGCCCGACCAGACGGGGCCGTATCAATTCTCGGTCGTCGCGACCGATTCGACCGGCCTGCGCTCCGCACCGAAGTTCCTCACCGTGACGACGACGGACTGCGGCAACCACGCGCCAGCGGCGACCATCGCCTCGGCCCCGGCGAGCCCTGTCCCTGGGTCGAGCATCCAGCTCACGCCCACGGTGACCGATGCCGATAACGCGGGCACCTGCCTTCTCAACCAGGGGTTCACGTATGCGTGGGCGCTGACCCGCCCGCCTTCCAGCGCCACGGCGCTGCTCTCCGATCCCGCGGCGACATCTCCGTCCTTCACACCGGACGTGGCAGGGACCTACCGGGCTACGCTGACGGTGACGGACTCGGCAGGGCTGTCTTCGAAGGTGGCGGTCCGCGACGTCGTCGTGGGACCCTGCGGCGCCGGCGCGGTGACCTTCGCGGCACCCGCGATCACGGCGGTATTTGCGGAAAGCGCCGCGAACGTGGGGGCGGCGGTGACGCTGACGGCGCATCCCCTCGACCCTGCTGTGGCGTGCGGAGTCCCCGCGGGCTCGGTGCAGTACGTCTGGACGCTGGCCGGTCCGTCCGGCAGCTCGGCAGTCGCGTTCGCGGTGCAGGCCGGAGCGCAGTTCACCTTCACTCCCGACGTGGTGGGAACCTACGACGTGTCGGTGCGCGCCGTGGATACCCGGGGTCAATCGGCAAACGCGTCGGCGTCGGTGTCGACGAGCACCTGCGGCGCCGCTCCGATCGCCGTCCAGCTGACGCCGGCCGCGAGCACCGTGAACAGCTACCAGCCGCTGACGCTCACGGCGACGCCCGCCGCCACCGGCTGCCCGGCGCGATTCGCGCCGCAGATCGCGTGGGCAGTCGCCGGCGTCGGCGCTCCTGCGCAGCTCAGCGGAAGCTTCGGCGGGACCGTGGACTTCCGGAGCACCGGGCCGGGCGACTACAGGGTCTCGGCAGTCGCAATCAACACCAGCGGTCACGAGGGGCAGGTGGGCACCGCATCGGTCCACGTCGACGCCTGCGGGTCCCGGCCGCCGGTCGTGGTCACGACCGGCAACTCGCCCACGTTCCCGGCGCGGCGCCAGACAGTGACGCTTTCCGCGACCGCAGTCGATCCCGACGGCGCCTGCGGCGATGCGCGAACTTCGACCATCGGTTTCGAGCTGCTCTCGTTGCCACAGGGCAGCGCGGTCTCCTTCGCCGCAGGCGCGACCAGCTTCCAGGCGGACGTGGAGGGGAAGTACGCGTTCCGCGTCGTCGCCACCGAGGACGGCACTGGTCTCCGGTCGGACGCCGCGATCCTGAACGTCACGGTGCTCGATCCCGATCCAGCTGCCTCGAGCGTCACCGCCGTCGCGACTGGCGGATCTGGCTTCGTGGTCGCGAATGACGTCGAGACCGCCACCGTTACGGTGACGGTGCGCAACCGTCTCGGGCAACCGATCGGTAGCCTTCCGGTTTCCCTCGCCGTCAGCGGCTCCGCGAACACGTTCAATCCGCTGTCCGGCTCGGGTAGCACCAGCCAGGCCGGAGTGTTCCAGGCCACGCTGAGGAGCACGAAAGCCGAGACGAAAACCATCGCCGCGACGGCGAACCCGGGGGCGGCACCGGTGGTTCTGAACGACCATCCCTCGGTCAGCGTCGTCGCCGGCCCGACTGCCAGCATAGTGTTGACCGGCCTCCCGGCGACCGTGACGGCTGGGGTTGCGAGCACGGTGACAGTGACGGCTTTCGACGCGTTCGCGAACGTCGCCAAGGGGCCGAACGCGTACACCGGCACGGTCCACTTCACCTCGACGGACCCCTTCCCGGCCAGCTTACCCGCAAACTTCACTTTCCCTCCGACCGACGATGGCACGCACACCTTCATCAACGGCGTCACGTTGTTCACGGCCGGTTCGCAGACCGTGACGGTCACCGACACGGTGAACGGCACGCTCACCAGCTCGCAGCCGGCGACCGTCAACGCGGCCGCGCCGGCGAGCGCTGCCTTCTCCGTGCAGCCGAGCTCCGCGACGGCGGGAGTCCACATCGCCCCGGCCGTTGAGGTGACCGTGACCGATGCGTTCACGAACCTCGTTCCCGGCGCGTCCGTAACGCTTTCGATCGGTGTCAACGCCGGAGGTGGGACGCTTTCCGGCACGACCACGCGCCCCACGAACGCGACCGGGGTCGCCAGCTTCGCCGACCTCAGCATCGACAAGACGGGCACCGGATACAAGCTGCACGCGACCGTGCCGAGCATCCCGTCGCCGGTCACTGCCGACAGCACGGCTTTCGACATCACGGCGGCCGCTCCCGCAACGGCGGTCTTCTCGGTCCAGCCGACGATCACCACGACCGGGCTGCACATCACTCCGGCGGTTCGGATCACCGTCAAGGACGCCTTCTTGAACCTCGTGCCCGGGGCGTCGGTGACGATCTCGATCGGAACCAATCCTACGGGCGGCACGCTGTCCGGCACGACCAGCGGAACCACGAACACGAGCGGCGTCGCCAGCTTCGCCGACCTCAGCATCAACAAGGCGGGCACCGGCTACAAGCTGCACGCTGCCGTGACAGGCACTCCGGGCGACGGCAGCACGGCCTTCGACATCGTCGATCCAGCCGTGATCACCACCTTCATCGCCGCGCCGAGGAGCATCTTCAGCGGCGGAGCGACCCAGCTCAGCTATCTATTCAGCGGCGGGACCGGGTCGATCGATCCCGGGGGACACCCCGCAACGTCCCCGGGCGCGACCGTAGTCATGAACGTGGCCACTACGACCACGTTCACGCTGAACGTGACGAACGCGGCGGGGACGGTCACTTCCGCAAGCGCAACAGCCACCGTGACCACCCCCACCGCCTGGGTCGACCTGAACAACCCGACACCGACATCCCCGGACACCCGCGCCGCGCAGCCGTTCTCGATGACCTTCGATCCGGCGGATCCGTCGACCATCTACGCCGCCACGCTCAAAGACGGAGTGCTGAAGACAGCGACGGGTGGCCCGCCCTGGAGCGGCACGGGTTTCCCGGCCGCGACTCCTGCCCTAGGCGTGAGCGTCGCACATCCAGCCGGCGCGCTCTCCGTCTGGGCTTCCGTGAACTGCACCGGGAAGCTCTACCACTCCACAAACGGGTCCACGTGGACCGAGGTAACCGGACCCACAAATGGCCTGCCAGCCGCCGCCTGTCCGATCGGTCGGAGCGCGATCGTCCTCGACCCGTCCGATCCGCAACAGCAGACGCTGTACGTCGCATTCAGCCAGGACGGGTTGTTCCGTTCGACCGACGACGGAGCCACGTGGTCGAAAATTCCTCTACCCCTCACTAGCTCGACCTTCGACGATCAGCCCACTGCGCTCGCCATCGCTTCGAACGGCACGGTCTTCGTGGGAACCGCGCCGGGGAATCTCTTCCATGTCTCCGGAAGCACGGCAACCCTGCTCATCACGACTGATGCAAGTCAGGTCAACGCGATCGCGACCGATCCGGAGGGAACGACGGTTGTCGCGGGGCACGGTGACGGGGCCGTGGAGTTTGCGACCGGGCCGGGTTTTGCGTTCACGGCGCGGCCTCC
>Ga0137399_10000911_pt1 | contig 12879 bp, 13 predicted proteins | sample czorhiz316metaG_FD_104810 | JGI IMG/M metagenome (GOLD analysis project Ga0137399, IMG submission 104810) | Vadose zone soil microbial communities from Angelo Coast Range Reserve, California, USA - czorhiz3.16 metaG | ecosystem: Environmental > Terrestrial > Soil > Vadose zone | place: USA...
CGGGCGATACGTCGAATTCGAGCACGCCGGAGACGGTGCAATTGCCGATCGATCCCGATGCAGTCCAGACGATATGTCCGGTCAGTTCTACAAATATCCGGCGCAAAGTTTTCAACGGGTCTCGCCGATGCAATTGACGTTCATCAAGATCTCCCAAAAAGTGATCTTTCTCGGATTTTCAATCTCAAGAGGGTACGGAAGTAGAAAACTGGCGCAAGCAGCAACCTGTCTTCAGCTGGGTTAATGATCAAGGCGTGCAAGTCGACAAAGGGGAAAAATGCCGCGACGGGTCGATAATTGACCATTATCCGGTCTGTTAGAGTAGATTTCTCGTATAGAGCGATTCGTGTTGCTATTGGCAACATTCGGATATAGATTGAAGTATCACCCCTGGGAGCTGCTGTACCCTATTCTCCGACAGACCGACAGCTAAAAAGACATGCCGGAGGATTGTAATTTTGGTCAGAATCGCGGCCTCTCATAAGCGCCAGAGAGAAGGACATGAACTCATCACGACTATTGGATTTGGATTCAGGAACGGTTGGTGTCGTCGGAACGTCGGGCTTTCAGAGTGCTTGGACAACCAAGATCAACCGAACGGCAAGAACCGGTTCAATCCCATGGTGAAGCACGGTAATGAAAGGAGTTGGGAACGAGAGAGATCATGTGTGTCAATATTCTCGATCCGGGCAAGCAGATTCAAGTTCGTTTTAGAACGGAGTTTACATGTGTAAAATAACATGCTCATTTTTTGTTGTCCTCGTATTATTTTTATACTCGAGAGCAAGCTCACAAACGGTACAAAAACTCACAAACCCAAATGCCGCAACACAATGCAAATGGACTGGTACGATACACTCCTCAATGACGTACATCGGGACTCAAACAATTACCGGCACAGTGACGTTCGAATTTGTCAGAAATACCGCTTTGGGAATAGAATATAAGCTGGCAGGCGGTCACGTCAGCTGGGCTGCCTCCGGAACGTACGGTGGTACTTGCCCCGTTACTGGGGGGCCAATGGAATTCGATGTCTCAGCCGATTCCGGAGACTGGGGATCCCTGACCGTTTACGTGCGCGGCGGTTATGCTGGCAGTGGAAGATTTGCTAAACTCAATACCACTAACCGGCTCGTGACAGTAACTTGTCCCGAGGGCACGACGACATACCCGCCAGATGTGAATGGGTTTAGCCTGGACGACACCAGCTCTCTCATTGTGGACGACATGTTGGCGGGCTCAACTTCCGGGTCGAATGTAATTCAATCATGGTTCTACTCGTGGAATTTGCATCTGGAGGGCGTCGACACCAAGTTATCTGTTGAATCCCTGTCGTCTGTCGATCGCGTTACCTATGACGACTGGTTGCCGAATGCCGGGAGAGATGAAAAAACCCCCGGTAACAGTCTAACAATCCAGGCTCAATTAATCGAAGCTGACGGGTCGGCCGCTTGCGCCAGAGCAGATTCATTCAAGTTCGAACTGATAAATGTTTCAAACGAAAAGGGCATGGCGTTAAACTATCCAGATTCAACGAAGGCACAGGAGGATTTCGACCTGCACTTTGATTACGCGTTTATCGGCCCGAGGGATGTCATGAGCGCCGATAAATTGACGTTGATTACCGAAAAAGGTAAGCAAGCCATCGCCCAACTTTTTTCGTACGATTGGGGTGCTTACGGGACGCTGAGAGTAAGCGCCTACATGCACTATGGCAAGGTGATTGTCGGTTTTCTCAAAGGACATACTGAGATCACCGATATTACGATACCGAGGAGAAGCAACGGCTCGAAAATCGCCGACAAGTGGAAGGCGGATCACGGGGTTTCCGGTCTGGACGATCTCGATGACAGTGAGAAAGATCCCATCGGCGACGGCGACGCTGGCGACGGCTTTCCCCTGTATGAGGAATACCGCGGGTTTTATGAGAACGGAAGACACATCTTCGGCGATCCCAAACGAAAAGACCTGTTCGTCTTCTCGGCTCATCAGGAGTTCTATCCGGGGATCCAGCTCCTCGCGAGGGTGACAGGTCTCAGCATCCACTATAGACTGCGTGGAAACGAATTCGATGCCGCGAACCGGGTGATGAATATAAATCGCGGCAGTGCTCCGCACCTAGGTTTCCAACAGCATGCCCTTCGCATCGTCAGGGCAACGGCTGGCGCCAGCAGGTCTCCTATCGGCCCGCCCAAGTACGCAGATACGACAAGGATCTCCCCACAAGCATACGGCTTTACTACCATGACAGTCGGCCGCCGCAAGGAGATCACGAACGAGCTCCACTCCACAGTAGCCCACGAGCTGGGACACGCTGTGCGGATTGAACATCACGGGTCGACAGACAAGAAAAAGGCGGTCTACACCTCCAAAAAACGTGATAACCCCATCACGGGGAGACCGGAGTATGAAGTAAAGGAAGACGGCATCGTAGTCGATCCGAGATATGAAAATGACCGGCCGTATCCACATGAAATCAAAGATACAAACTACGTGGGCGTGTGGGGGGGACTGCACAGCGGCGAGGATGATTGCATCATGAGGTACGATGTCGCGTTTGCGTATATACCCGGTCCCGGAACAGGGAGCAATATCCGCTATATCATCGATGGGAATGAGAGGACCGGTCTTGCGTTGTGCGACAAGCAGCAGGATCACCCGGGGGGGCTGAATGATGTCAACCGACATCCGCGTCCCCGCTACCAGAATGCGACGGTCGGAAACTGCAAATCCCAGATCTGCGTGAACGACAAATATCATTGAATTGTCCGATGAAAACTTTCAGATTGCTTCTTCTCCTCTTCGCGGTTTTCGGGATCTGCGGGGCGCAGAACCAGTCCCCTCCGCCGGTGGTCCTTGGGTTGAGCTTGAACGAATCGGAGCTACCGATTGTCTACGACGGCTGGCCGCTTCTTGCAGCCGTCAACCTGACGCCAAACGCGAAGTCCCCGCTGCCGGGTATCCCCCTCCAGCCAAATTGGGTGACGGCGCTTCACATTGTCGTACGCGACACAGGAGGCGGGGTGCAGTCATGGCCGTTTCATCTTGTGGCGGCTCCCGACGATAACATTATCCTCGACAGTATGACCTATGCGCTGACCGGATACTGGCTCGAACCGTCGCAGCTGCAGGCGTTTCCCGCCGGCACGTACACTGTTACGGCTCTTCTCGATTCGGGCGCGTACAACGGCGCAGCGTACGATTCGTCCGGAGTCGAAAGCTCCCCGGTCCTCATGACAATCGTTCATACACCTGAATCAGGGGGTCTATCGCTCACAACGGAGAAGAATCTCCTCCTTGCAAATCTCCATCTCATCAAAGGGGAGAACGGGATGGCGGAGAGCTATCTCGACACGATACTTTCGTATGATGCAACCAACGTCACCGCCCTTTCCCTGCTCGGCCCAGTCCTCGCCGGGAAAGGAGACGCAGGAGGCGCGCTTCAAGCGTATGCAAAGGGCATTTCCGCATTCGACCGGCAGAACCCGAACCCAGAAGAGCCTCCCCGCGAGCTTTTGAGAGCGGAACAGGCTTATCGTTACGCGCTCGATACAGCCGCTTCGTTTGTCGTGACGATGGGTTTGAAGGACTCCACAAACCCGTTTTACGGTCGGGGGAACGCGTCGTGCTATTATGTCGACAATATTCCCCGGCGTGAGATTCAGTTCGTGAGGGGAAAATCATATACACTCCGCATGCGCGACATTCCTGACACGGATGCTTTCTATCTTTCGACCGGTATCACCGGAGGGGGAACCGCGCCTTATATGAACGGGGTGACCGGCTCCCCGGCTGACAGCAACGGTACGCTTGCGATAACCGTCCCCCAGAATGCCCCCGACACGCTCTATTACCAGAGCATGGGGCATGAATTCACGGGGTGGATCATCAATGTCAACGACAGCACGACTGTCGATGCTGTCACTGAAAATCGAAGGGGAATTCCCGTCGAGTTCTCCCTCTCGGACGCCTACCCGAACCCGTTCAATCCTTCGACGACAATCGGATATACGCTCCCGCAGACATCGCGCATCTCACTGAAAATATACAACGTGCTTGGAGAACTCGTCGCCATTATGAGAGGAGGGATCGAACACAGCGGGTATCGGCAGGCGCAGTTCAATGCGTTGAATCTTCCGAGCGGAGTGTACTTTTATCGGCTCGAGGCCCAGGGTCTGGAGCGGCCTGCGCCCCTCTACTCCGCCACAAAAAAGTTGCTTCTTGTGAGATAGAGGGAGATACACTCATGATGCGTCTCAGAAATGTCTTTTTGATCGCGGCGCTGGCCGGTCTAGCTACCGGCTCGGACGCTCAAACCGAAAGCCTGCGGCCCTTGCGGGCCGCGTCGCAATGCATGTGGACCGGAACCATCGGTGCATCGGTCACTGGAGTCGGCACAGAGACAATCTCCGGATCACTGACGTTGGTACTTGACCACAGCGACGCGAACGGCCAGTTCTACAAACTCTCGACCGGACATATCGTCTGGACTGCATCGGGATCGATCGGCAATTGCACCGTCTCCGGCGTGCTCGAATTCGACGTATCGCCCGACTCCGGCGACTCTGGAGAACTCTACATTGCTCAGGCCGGCGGTTACAACGGTAGCACAGGTTTCGCGAAACTGCGTAACCCCCAAAAACCTTTGGTTACCCTCACATGCGGTGGACAAAGCAGCAACGTGCTTGGCGAGTTGGCCGGAACTCTTATCCGTGATACCAGTGCGACATACGCCGGCAGCCATATTTCGGGAACGTATTCCCCACAGGTTGTTCCTCCCTACCACTACTCGTGGGATCTTGCTCTCACCGGGGCGGCCACAAGGTTGGAGATCAGACCTGATGACTACAATAATTGGATGCCTAAGGGAGGGAAGAAGGAAGATGAAATCGGTAATATGATCACGGTCTGGGTACAGCTCATGGAGCAAGACGGGAGTACTGCATGCGGGGCGGCGGATTCTTTCCGATTCGAGCTTGTCAACGTGTCGCACGAACCGGGGGTTGCCTGCAACTATCCGAACGCATCCGCCGCGAAATCCGATCCCGATATGCATTTTTCGGATGTATCCCTGTTGCACGGAGAGTTCCGGAGTCCTGACAAACTCTCCTTGAAAACGGACGGCGGGATCCAAATGATTGTCTTGATCAACTCCTACGACTGGGGTGCGTACGCCGATCTCAAGGTCACCGCGTTCATGCCCCTCGGTAAACAAATCGAGGGTGGGCTTCAGGGCCAGCCGGCGGTCAAGGAGGTGCCGATCCCAAAGCGAAGCAACGGCTCGAAAATCGCGGACAGGTGGAAACAGTAGTGGGGAGTAAGGAATCTGGATGACATGGACGACAGCGAGACTCAACCAACCGGCGACGGAGACTGGTTCTGCGCCCCGCAGATCCCGGAAACCGCGAAGAGGAGAAGAAGCAATCTGAAAGTTTTCATCGGACAATTCGATGATAGTAGGATATCAATTCCGGGAGAAAAAACAATCACCGGAACAGGTGATTTTGAGGCGGGGGTGAACTCCTTTCTGGTTAGTTCGTGGGTGGGATGGGCGAAGAATGGCCTGTTTCAGCAGTCCGGAGAGCAGCCCGGGGAAGACGCCTCCCTTCGGGATGTGACGATTTACCCGGTCTTCAGCTTGCTTGCCGGAGGGCTTCCGCCCCGCTCACAATTTCGAGCAACTCTTTTGTAATTGAGGCCTGCCGGGCCTTATTATAGGAAAGCTGCAGATCGTGGATCAAATCGGAGGCGTTTGTGGTGGCATTGTCCATTGCCGTCATCCGAGCGCCCTGCTCCGCCGCATTCGATTCAAGCAGGATTCGCCACAACTGAACGTTGATGTTCTTCGGAACGAGGGCCGAAATAATCGCCTCGCTCGAGGGTTCGTAAATATAGTCTATCTGCGATTTTTTGATAGCAGCGGGAGTATCGGCGGGGGCAATGGGGAGAAACTGCTCGATCATGATCCGCTGCTGCATTATTGACTTAAACTCGTTATAGACAATATCGATTCGGTCGTAGTCCCCCCCGAGGAACCCGGCCATGGCGTCGGCGGCGATCGTCCGTGCCGCGCCGAATTGAAGGGCGGCGAAGAGTCCGATGTATTTACGCGCGATCGGATACCCCCTCTTCGAGAAGAAATCGAATCCCTTTTTCCCCACGCAGATGAGTTTTACAGCGCCTGAAGCCTGCAGCTCTCCATACTGCTGCTTGCTGTGGGCCGCCGCCGCTCGAATGAGATTACTGTTGAACGCGCCGCAGAGGCCGCGGTCGGCTGTGACGACAATGATCGCCGCCTTTTTCACCGGTCGTACGGCGAAGTGAGGATGGACGTTCACATCCACCCTCGCAGCAAGGTGGTTGAGCAATTCTTTCATCTTGCGGGCATAGGGCCTGGCGGCAATGACGGCATCCTGAGCCCTGCGGAGCTTGGCAGCGGCAACCATCTTCATCGCCTTGGTAATCTTCTGCGTGCTCTTGATGCCGCCGATGCGGCGGCGGATCTCCCGGAGAGTGGCCATCTTTAGATACGGTCCCGGATCACTGGTTCACGCTCGCTTGAAACCCTCGAGGAATGCCTTGACCGCTGTGTGAAGCTTTTTCTGCAGTTCATCGGATAGGTCTTTCTTGACTATAATTTCTTCCAGCAGGTCCCGGTGCTTTAATTCCATCAAATCAAGAAGCTCTCGCTCGAATCGTTGGACATGCTGGAGCGGAATTTCATCCAAATATCCGTTGGTGCCGACAAAGATGCTGACGACCTGCTGTTCAACGGGCATCGGCACGTACTGCCCCTGCTTGAGCAGCTCCACCAGCCGGGAGCCCCGCCGCAACTGGGCCTGCGTCGACTTGTCGAGATCGGACCCGAATTTCGCGAACGCTTCGAGCTCGCGATATTGCGCGAGATCCAGGCGCAGGCGGCCTGCGACCTTCTTCATCGCTTTTATCTGCGCGTTTCCGCCCACCCTCGATACCGAGATCCCGACGTTGATTGCCGGGCGGACGCCGGAGTTGAAGAGGCCGGGTTCGAGGTAAATCTGGCCGTCAGTGATCGAGATGACGTTCGTCGGAATATATGCGGAGACGTCGCCCGCCTGCGTCTCTATAATCGGAAGCGCGGTCAGACTGCCCCCTCCCAATTCCTCATTCAATTTAGAGGCGCGCTCCAGCAATCGTGAATGGAGATAAAACACGTCGCCGGGATAGGCTTCGCGGCCCGGGGGCCGTCTGAGCAACAGTGATACCTGTCGATAGGCCTGAGCATGCTTCGAGAGATCGTCATAGATCACGAGCGCGTGCCGTCCGCTGTCCCGGAACAACTCTCCCAGCGTCGCTCCCGCGTACGGCGCAATGAACTGCATGGGCGAAGGGTCGCTCGCCGTTGCGGAAATCACCGTCGTGTAGTCCATCGCGCCCTGTTCCTGAAGTTTGGCGACGACCTGGGCCACGGTCGAACCCTTCTGTCCGATCGCAACATAGATGCAATACATCGGCTTGACTCCGCGTTCTTGCGCTTCTTTGGCGTGCGTTGACCGCTGGTTGATGATCGCATCGATCGCGACCGCGGTCTTCCCCGTTTGGCGATCGCCGATGATTAACTCGCGCTGACCGCGGCCGATCGGAATCATTCCGTCGACCGCCTTGATTCCTGTCTGGAGGGGCTCCTTTACGGGCTGCCGCTGAATCACGCCCAGGGCCTTGCGTTCGAGCGGAAGGGTCTTCTCTGTCTTGATCGGACCGCGCCCGTCGATCGGGCGGCCGAGGGGATCGATCACGCGGCCGAGCATTTGTTCGCCGGCCGGCATCGAGGCGAGGCGGCCGGTGCGTTTAACAACGTCCCCCTCCTTAATCAGCGTGCTCTCACCGAACAGGATGCACCCGACATTATCCTCCTCGAGGTTCAGCACCATGCCAAAGACATTGTTGGGGAACTCCAGCAGCTCGCTCGACATGGCGTTCGCCAGGCCGTAGATCCGGGCGATGCCGTCGCCGACCTGCAACACCGTGCCAACTTCGTAGGTATCGATTTCCTTCTCGAATCCGGACAACTGCTTGCGGAGGATCGCCGAAACTTCATCAGGTCTGACTTCTGCCATCATTCAATCCTTTTTTTCTGTTCTTATGTGCCCGTTCCTCACGCCGCCGCCCCGGTTAAACGGCGATACACAATTTCGAGTTGATGCCGGACGCTGGCGTCCCATACCCTATCGCCGAGCTGCACGATGAAGCCGCCTCTTATCGAAGGCTCCAGTACATACTTCACCCTCACACTCTTCTTCGTCGCTTCCTCCAGCCGGCTGACCAGCCGCTTTTCCTGGGCGGGTGTGAACGGTACCGCCGCGGAGGCCGTCACATTGACGACTCCCGCCCGCTCATCGCGAATCCGGAAAAACTCCCGGATGATATACGGTAAGAGGCCTTCGCGGCCGCGGGAGGCAAGAAACACCACGAACTTGAGCGCCGTCTCACCGATTCGGCCTTTAAAAAGCTCGCCCAGGATCTGTCTCTTCTTGAGCGTCTTGACCACCGGGCTCTCCAGGAACAGGTTAAAATCGCGGCTCTGTGAAATCAACCGTTCGAGAGCGAGGCAATCTCGATCCACCTCTTCGACCTTCTTCTGTTCCCCGGCTACGGCCATCAGCGCGAGCGCATAGCGACGCGCGGCCCGGTGTCCGCCCATGATCCTCAGTTCACCGAAAAGGAGTCGAGGGAGGAATCAATGAGCTTGCGATGGCGTTTTTCATCGAGCGTCTCATCAAGAATCTTCTCTGCGACGCGAATCGCGAGCGTCGCAACTTCGCCGCGTAATGCAGCGAGGGCGGCTTCCTTCGCCCGTTCGATTTCCTGATTGGCATGATCGATCATGCTGCGCGATTGCTGATTGGCCTTCGCGACAATCTCGTCCTTCAGCTTTTCCGCAAGAGCCCGGCTCTCGCTCAGCATGCGCTGGCCTTCCTGTTCCGCGCCTGCAAGGCGCCGCCGGTTTTCTTCCATCATCTTCTCCGCTTCCGACCGCGCCTGTTCGGCGCGTTCGATAGCGGTCCGGATGTGCTCCTCCCGCCGTTCGAGGCTCTCCAGCAATGGCCTCCAGGCGAACTTCCGCAACACGAGGAGCAGGAGAACGAACGTGATAATCGTCCAGACGATCAGTCCGGGATTTACTTCAAGCATAGTCGTACATCTCCTTTAAAAAACGCCATTCACCTCTCCGGCTCCTCCCGGAGGAGGGGCCGGAGCGCGCCGCTATTTTCCGACTTTGAGCGACAGGATGAGACAGATGACGAGCGCGAAAAATGTGACCCCTTCAATAAGAGCGGCGGCAATCAGCATCGCGACTCTGACGGCTCCACCGGCTTCGGGCTGACGGCCGATGGCTTCCATCGCGGCTGCCGCGAGTTTACCGATTCCCAGACCGGCCCCGACAACCGTGATCCCCGCACCGATTCCGGCCGCCAGGAAGGCGAGTGTACTTGGATCCATTCTGTAGCTCCTTTCAAGTAGTAAAGAAACCCCGCCCTGCGCGACTCAGCGCGACGGGATGTGGTTTATCAATGGCTCTCCCCGGCTTCGGCGTGGCCTGCCTGCATGCCGAGGCCCATAAAGAGAGATGTGAGCATGGTGAAAATATACGCCTGCAAAAACGCGACAAACAGTTCGAGCATCGAGACCCCGAGCGCGAAGCCGATAGATGCCGGGGCGATCAGGTATGTCTTGAAGAGAAAGATGAGCCCGATGAAAGAGAGGATGACGATATGGCCCCCGATCATGTTGGCAAATAACCTCATGCAAAGGGCAAAATTCTTGGTGAACAAACCCAGGACTTCGATCGGAATCATGATCGGCCAAAGCGCCCAGTGCACGCCGCCGGTGAGGTGGGCGAGGTATCCGCCGATACCCTGCTCGCGGATAGCGGCGAGCTGGATCACGACGAAGGCGACGATCGCAAGGCCCGCCGTCACGCTGATATTGCCTGTTGCGCTCGCTCCGTAGGGAAGCAGTCCCAGCAGGTTCATGAAGAGGATAAAGAGAAACGTGGTCAGAAGATATGGCATGTACCGGACTCCGCCTTTTCCCATATTCGGAACCACCACTTCATCGCGCATGAAGACGACGATCGATTCCATGAGATTGCCGATCCCCGAGGGAACCATTGCCTTCCGGTTCTTCCTTGCCGCTGCTGTGGCGATGGCGAACAGGATCAGCGCTGCGATCCATACAAACAGAACGTGCTTGGTAATCGATAAATCGATCGTGACGCCTCCGATGGAAACGGGGGGATAGTGCGGCAGCGCGACTTCTCCCCAGGGAGTATCGATTTCGTGCGAATCCCGCACGTGACGAAGGAGCTCGCCGAAGATATTTCCGCCCGCATCTCCGCCACCCTCGGTCCGGGAGGCGACTCGAATGCTGTCGGAAAGATGTTCCTGCAAGGCGGCGAATCGTGATGCGTCAACGAGCACGATGAAGGTCCGCGGTCACTTGTGTGCGAATTTCTTTTGAATAAACGAGATCTCAAGAGCCAGGAATAACACATAAAAAAATACAATCGACCAGACCAATGGCTCCGTATGATATCCGAAGACTCTGATCAGGAGCACGAGCACGGCTCCCAGTGCGAACATCCGGATTCCCATTCCACCCAACACGTATTTGAGAAAGGTTGTCATTGATTTGCCGTAGGAGTACTCAATGGCTGCATAACCGGCAAGAACGTTCAGCGTCGTGATCAGGGCTCCGATCAGGACCGCCTCTCTGACCTCGCTTGTTCCGTACTTCACGAGGGGGTATGCCCCCCCGGCTCCGACGATCATCAGCGTGATAAAGACTCGCCGGGGGAACGACCAATCGATCTTCCTCATCCGGGCTTGCGATCCTCCCCCTTCTCCTCTCCCCCGACACTCATCGCAGTCTTGATGAAACTGTAAAGGCCCGCCCCGACGCCGAAGATGATGCCGGCGATCAGGAGCCACGGAGCGGTGTGGAACTTTTCGTCCGCCCACCGGCCGAGAAAGAACATCAGGACCACGGAGGTCGCAAGCTGGATCCCTGAGCCGATGATCGGACCGACGCCCCGGAGCGATTTGCTGTACTTCGAGAAGCCCGAACTCCGCTTCTCGCGATCCGGGTTTTCCACGGCCAGGCTACTTCTGATCGGGCCGCCGGAGGTCCGGCTTCACTTCGGAGGTGATTTGGGGGGGCATCCCCTTTGAATCCGACATGATACATTTCCCGTCGAACAGGGCCCCCTCGTCAATCACCAGCTTTGCCGCCCGGACATCGCCGCGAACTACCGCTTTTGATTCGAAGACCAGCTTCTCCTGGGCGAGGACCCCGCCGTTGATCTTGCCGCCGACCGTGACGGTCTTTGCCGACACATTGCCTTCGACCTCACCGGAGCTTCCGATGGAGACAGTCTGCGCCGCGACAATCTCGCCCACGACCCGGCCCTCAATGCGGATGCTTCCCGGACTCCGGAGCTTGCCTTCACAGATGGTTCCCGCCGTGATAATACTCATCGCCTCGTTGCCTGGTTCGGTTTTCACTCGGGTAAACTCCTTTATTGTGTGGTCAATAGATACTGTTGTGGGTTGCCCGGCACGCCGTCCCTCCACACCTCGAAGTGGAGATGAGTCCCGGAGCTTGTCCGGCCGGTGTTCCCCATTAAAGCAATCAGTTCGCCCCGCTTTACCTGTGCGCCCGTGTTCTTCAGGACCGACTGATTGTGCTTGTAGACGGTCACAAATCCCTCCGCATGGGCGATCATCAAGGCGAACCCGTCGTCATAGGTCCATCCCGCGAAGAGAACATGACCGTCTGCCGCCGCGAGAACGCCCGTGCCCGGCTTCCCCGCGATGTCGATTCCATAATGAAATTGCCCCGGTTCGAAACTCTTCGTGAGGTAGCCGTCGGCCGGCATCGTGAGGGGGACTTCCAGTGCCGCCTTTGCGGAACCGGCCGGCTGTTCCGGTGCCGTCGCCGAAGCGGCTCCGTTGTTCGGAACGGCGCTTTCGGGGGGTGCCGAGGGCCCCGAAGAATCGAGGATGGCCGACGCGAGTGCTACACTCTCCGGCGCCGAGAGTGTCTCGCCAAGCGCCTTTCGCAGCCGAAGGTTGTACTCACGCAGGGCATCCATTTCCTTCGAGATCGCCAGCACCTGCTTCTGGATGTCAAGAATCTGGTTGCCGTATCGCTTCTCCTTTTCCTTGTCCCTTATCGGCAGATAGGTACCCACGGGAGTATAAACGATTCCGGCGAGCGTCAGTAGAATCAGTACGAGAATTGCGGATAAGAGGCTGATAGCGAGGCCCTTCCGGGAAAAGGAGAACGTCCGGGTCGATCCGGTTGCCCCCTCTTTGAAGACAACGACCGTGTACCGGGGCTTCTCAGTCTGATCGGGCTGATCGGGCACATTTTCCTGGGGCATGAATCGTCTTCAGACGTCAGAGTCATAAAAATCGGGCTTAATATATATAAAATCCGTTAGAATGTCAAAGAATCGCCAGATAGACTATAGTAAAAATGCGACAACAGTGGGTGGCGGCAGCGTAGCTGAAAAGCGAGGGGCGGTGTTACTCCTTATAGAGAAGATATTTTGCGCGGCGCTCCTTGAACTCGTCGAGTTGCGATTCGAATGGCTCGAGGATCTCTTTTTCCACTTTCCCCCGCATCAGTCTCTCTCCGATATTTGTGTCGCCTGTGAGCCGGTCGAGCCGTCCCTGCAGGACCTGGATCTTGCGGGGATAGAGATCGTGTAATATTGAAAGCATCATCAGTCCCGTAAGTACGGGACGATACTTCTTCCTGTCGACGACCCGAACATACACCCCCCGGCACTGTTTATCCTTGAATTTTGGATCGGGCGCAGCGATGGAGTCTGCC
>Ga0137399_10000912_pt1 | contig 12878 bp, 12 predicted proteins | sample czorhiz316metaG_FD_104810 | JGI IMG/M metagenome (GOLD analysis project Ga0137399, IMG submission 104810) | Vadose zone soil microbial communities from Angelo Coast Range Reserve, California, USA - czorhiz3.16 metaG | ecosystem: Environmental > Terrestrial > Soil > Vadose zone | place: USA...
TCGTCCACGCAGGTGGTGAAGTAATTTCCGGGCTTCCCCTCAAAGAATCCTCGCGATTCGATGATCTGAAGGTTTTCGTCTGACAGGTATTTTCTCGCCGAAGGCAGCGCCGTACGGAGTTCGACCAGCTCTGCGTCTTCGAGCGGGGCCCCTTGCCCTCCCCGAATCGTACAGCAGGCCCCCTTGCATCGGATCAGGTCGCAGGTAAACCGCTCGTGGGCGATCTCTTCATCGACTACCGCTTCGCCGATTAAAAACATACACTATGATAATACAAAAGTTTTGGCTAAGAGAAAAATCAACTTCTCCGATTCATTTCTTCAGGAATAATTTTCCGGGCAACTGTTTCACAAGTCCTTTGAACTCCAGGCTTAACAGATTCACCAGAACATCTGCCGGGGAGAGACGGGCTTCCTCTGCGAGCCGGTCGACATGGGACGGATCAGTCGTCAGGACATCAAAGATGGTTTTTTCGAAGAGCGTGAGATCGGGGGGAGGCGTCCGCCCGGCCTCTATTCCTTCCCTGCCGGCTCGACCAGGGAGAGGAGGGAGTTTCGGCCCCAGCTCGACGACGATATCGTCAACCCCCTCGACGAGCTTCGCCCGGCCCTCCTTGATCAACACGTTGCAGCCGTGAGAGCGCTTGCTTCTCACATCTCCGGGCACAGCGAAAATTTCCCGGTTCTGATCGATTGCCGCATTGGCCGTTATCATCGCACCCCCGGTGAGATCGGTCTCGATGATCAGCGTACCGAGGGAAAGTCCGCTGATGATTCGGTTTCGGCGGGGGAAATTGACCGCATCGGGTTTGGCTCCCATCTCATACTCGCTCAGGACGAGCCCGTGGCCGGCAATACGTCGGAAGAGTCCCCTGTTCTCAGGCGGATACACCACATCGAGTCCGGAACCGACGACGGCGATCGTTCGGCCGCCGGCTTGCAGCGCGGCGTTGTGGGCAATCGTATCGATGCCGCGCGCCAGTCCGCTTACGACAATAAGGCCCCGGCGTGCCAGAGCCGAGGAGAATTCCTCCGCGAGGGCCGCGCCGTACGCCGAAGGCGAACGGGTGCCCACGACGGCGATTGCAAGCGCATCCTCTTCATGATACTCACCCCGGGCAAAAAGAAGAGGAGGCGGATCATAAATCTTTTTTAATAAGTCCGGGTAACGTTGATCCCAGAATGCGAGAATTGTTCCGCCCGCCGTATTCAGCATCGAGAGCTGGCGCTCCGCGAACGCGCGGGCTTCGGCCGTACGCCGGTCGCGCAGCGAACGGACAATCGATGAGGCGAGCGGACGGCTGATGCCTTCCACCGCCGCGATTTCTATTGCTGTGGCTTTAAAGACAGGAGACGTGCCGCCGAAGTGCGAGACGAGAGCGCGCAGCCGGTTTGCACCGATCTGCGGAACCTGGGAAAGAACCAGGAGATCAAAAGCGGAAACCATGTGTGCCTCCCCCCGAGGACAGGATTACAGAACGCTCAGAGCCCCCCTATCGGGTGAAACGGCTCATGACGATGGAATACAGCCGGCGCGGGAACGGAACCAATAACGCGATCGGGCCGTGCCTTTAGACCTTCTCGACGTCGAAGCCGTCCACCACGGCGACGACGACCGAATGCACCGGTACTTTCTTATTCTTCAGGACCTGGATAGCCGCCTGACCTTCCTGAACGATGAGAACGGTGTCACCCACCCCGGCATCGACGGAATCGAGAGCAAGAATGTCGCGGCCGATGAATTTCCCATCCAGGCCGATGGGTTGAACAACCAGAATCTTGTACGTCTTGAGATGTTCATTCTTCTGGGTCGAGACAATCGTTCCGATCACCTTGCAAAGCGTCATGCGCGGTCCGTTCGTGTGCGAAGAAGCTCTCCGAATCGCTGCGACAGCTCCTCTGCCTTGCCGGAGGTCGGGGCTTCGGCGATGATGCGGATGATCGGCTCGGTATTCGACCGGCGCAGGTGGACCCACGAATCGTCGAAATTCAGCTTCAAACCGTCATCCGTATTGACGTTGCCATTTTTCGCATGTTCCTTCCGGATCGCCTTGAGGACGCTTTCAGGATTACGGTTTTCCAGGGACACTTTCGTCTTCACCATCGAATATCGGGGCATCGTCGCTTTGAACGCCGAGAGCGTACCCCCAAACTCCGCTAGTTGCTGCATGATCAGGCCGATGCCGACAATTGCATCCCGCGTGTAGTGAACTGCCGGCAGAATGACGCCGCCGCTACCCTCACCGCCGACGATCGCTCCGAGCTCCTTCATCTTCTTTGCCACGTTGATCTCGCCAACCGGAGTGCGAACCACCTCGGCTCCAAACTTCTTCGCGACGTCGTCGACGGCGCGGGTGGTGGACAGGTTGACAACGACAATCGGCTTTCCGCTCGCCCCCGGCCGGCCCCTCTCCGAGCCGAGCTTCTCGAGGATAAATCGCACGGCTGTCGTAACCGTGAGTTCTTCGCCGAATGGCTCCCCTTTCTCGTCAACGAGGGCAAGACGGTCGGCATCCGGGTCGACCGCCACCCCGCAGTCTGCATGCTCCGCGGTCACGCGCCCCCGGAGCTCGACGAGATTCTCAGGAACCGGTTCGGGATTTCTGGAGAAGAGTCCGCTGCAATCACAGTTCAACTCGATCACATCGCATCCCAGCTCGCGCAGTAGCTGGGGAACAATCCTCCCGCCGGCGCCATGAACGCAGTCGGCGACAACCTTAAATTTCCTGCGCCGGATGATGCCGGCGTCGAAGAACGGCAGATGAAGAACCAGGCCGATATGGCGCTCGATAAACGAATCATTCGTTTCATGCTCCCCCAGTTCGTTCCACGCAGCGTATGTGCCCGGCGTTTCGGCAATCTTCCACAGGCGGCTGTTTGCTTCGCCATCGAGGAACATGCCGTCTGCTCCGAAAAATTTCAGTCCATTCCATTCGATCGGATTGTGGCTGGCGGTGATTGAGATCCCGCCTGCAGCGCGGAGTTGCTCGACGGCGAGACCAATGGTCGGGGTCGGTACGATGCCGAGGGCGACGACGTCGCATCCTGCCGCCAGGAGCGTAGAGGACACGATGTTTCCCACGATCTTCCCGGACACACGCCCGTCCCGTCCGATGACAATCGCTCCCCGATTGGAGTACTGTGCGAAAGACCGCGCGTACTTGACGATCACCTCCGGAGTCAGGCTCTCACCCACGACACCGCGAACACCCGAGATACTGACCATCAACGACATGGACTCCGACCCCGAAGATTGATTCACGAATGTACTAAACTCCCGCAGGAATGGCAACAGGCACGACGGCTCCCATCGATGATCGATCACCCTCTCAGCATGTGGATCTGCCACAAGTCCCTGCTGCTCATATGGAGCAGCGGAGCGAGCGCGAGCTGTCCGGTCTTGCCGATGCTTTTCTGCAGGTATTTCAACTCGGCGAATTTCTCCGGAAGTTCGGGACCGGATGGAGGATTGAAGCCGCCGCTCCTCATCATCAGCACTCCCTTCGCCCGGATGGCCAATTCGGTATGAAGCCGAACCAGGCAGATCATATCGACGATAATCTCACCGCGGAACTGCTTCTGCAGCGTCTGGAAATAGTCGCCGATTTTCGTCTGCGCGATGTCGCCGCTCGTGATGATGTCAAGAAGCTGCAGGTCAGTGTCAAGTCCCACCCCCAGCCATTTCCGCGTGGTTTTTTCGCTTTGCCAAAAGATGACCGGAAAAAGAGCCAGCAGAAATGCTGTCGGCAGCAGCGGCGACAGAAGAAAGTGATTATAGAACGAGTGCATCACGATCGCCGCAGCGAGGCCGGGAATCATCGTTCTGACCTTCAATCCACCGAAGCGGTCGGAGAGACTCTTGGTGATCAGTGCGAAGATTGCCGTCGTGCCTCCATGCATGACCGCCGTCCCCAAACCCCGGGCAACCCAGAGAAGGATGTGCTGGCCGGGTAAGGACTCAAGGTAGTAGATGTTCTCAATCAGCGAGAACCCCGCTCCGATGGAGAATCCATAGATCGCCGCATCGACGCCGAAGCCGACCCTCTTTTGCTTCATCAGGTGCACCATGTAAAGGGCTTTAAAGAGCTCCTCGACAATCGGCCCTCCGTAGAGCGAATAGATGCTGGAGCTGATATGAAGCACGCCCAGCGCGACCCCGCTGAATAGAAACGGTGGAATAGTCATCGCGCAGCCGACAAGGATTGTCAGGAGTATCGATCGGAAATTCACGAGTTTATAGCTGTCCAGGAAGACGAGCGCCGCGAGGAACGCGAAAACGGGTAGGAGGCTGATCAGACCGCTGAGCACGGCGCGCTCAGAGTATTTTCAACGAGAACATGAACTCTCTCGTCGGCCTCTGATGCTTCTCGATTGCGGCAGCGTAGCCGAGGGAAAAAGTCGACTCGAGCCGGGAGAACACGACCAACCGGAAATCGAGTTGCAGTCCGGCGTCGGCAACGGTCTCTCTCACATCCGCCCTGTCAATATTAGTCTGAAGGACCGACGAGAAGAGCGACAACTGTGACCAATTACAGTACAGGTTTAAGAAACCGAATCGCCTGAAGCGGAGGGGAGGAAGCACCCATTCGATCGTGAGCTTCCCGTAATTCGTTCCCCCGACCTCATCCAGCTCGATTCCCGGGAACGCGGAGGATTCCCGGTACCTCTTGAAATCCTGGAAGTCGACCCAGTTATTTCCGAATCCGCCGAAATAGAAGTTCGCAAACGGCTCGTCGGGATCCCCGAACGAGGTGCCGGCTGAACCCCGAAACCAGAGAGATGAATGATCGAGAGGCAGGAGGAACCCGTAGTCGGCGAGCGCATTCGTGCGGAGGAGGTTTTTCGCATTGACGCTCGTATTCATTGCGTTCAACTGCCAGCGAACTCCCTGTTCTGCTTCGACCCCTCCGAGCGAGCGGCGAAGGTATCGATAGTTGAGTCTTCCACTCGTCGTAAAAAAGCGATCGAAGGAGGTCGAGACATTCTGGAAATCGGGCAAGCGCTCCAATCCCCCGTAGCCATTCAGACTGAGCGTATAATCGAGCGTCTGCGGGCTCTCATTCACAAGAAAGTCGGTGAATTGGACGCCGAGCGCATACCCCTTTCGGCTCTGCTTCGTGGGACCGAAGAGGTCATAGAAATCGGCCCGATTATAGCTGGCGCTGAGTTTCCACCTCCAGAAGCGATAGTTGAAGGAAAGATGGGCGCGTTCGTTCTCCGAAAGACCCGTGCTGGGAGAATACGACACGGTCAGATCGAGATCATGAAACAGGAGAGGATCCAAAAAATTAAACCGGGCTCCCACCGAGGAGTAATCCTTGTATCCCTCGACGACCGGATATGCCGACACGAGTCTGATGCTTTGCAACCCGTTATAGGCGCCCGAATCGGTCGCCACGGTGTCGAGATTCACCGTGAGCGGAGAGGGGAGCGTCCAGCTTTTCACCACCGGATACTTCTCGACGACATCCTGACCCAGGTATCGTACTGCGCTCACATCCTCGACCGGCCTGTTTGCGATCATGACGGGCACAAATCCCTTGCCTGTGTACCGAAACACGGCCAGCGAATCGTCCGAAATCGGAACGGGCCTGAAGAATCCCGTCTCGCAATTCGAGATAGCTTCCATCTTCTTCCTGCCGAAATCGTAACGAAAAACATTGGATACACCGCTGTAATACGACGTTCCAAAGAGATACTTGCCGTCGCGGGAATAGACGAAATTTTCGGGGGAATTGTTGGCAAACTCATAGAGCATCTCATACGAGCTGTTCCCGTTCAACAGTTCCAGGATCGGCATCCGGAGCAACTGCTGCCTGCCGCTGATTTCGATGGTCGATGCGGTAAGAAAACTCCCGTCCGGAGAAATATCGAGATCGAACATGTCTCTCCCATAAGGAAGCCGCAAGACCTCGGTCCAAAAGCTGTAGGGAGGCGAAAATTTGACCAGCGTTGACAGACCGTTGTGGTGCTGGATTCCCCAGACGGCCTTTCGGGTCACATCGAACGCCAGATCTCCTGTCCTCGTTCTCTTGAGCAAAACGCGGTTCTCGCCTGTTTTGACATTGACGACATTCAGATCGCGCCAGTCCCTGCTATTGTGGGTCGTATAAAAGAGGTTTCCGGAGAGAGGATCGTAAGCGAGTGAGCAAACATAATACATCGCCGGCGAGGGGAGATCACAGATCCTTTCGACAGTTCCATCGGCGATCGTGATCGATGAAATATGCGCGAGCTGTCCGGGGTAGTTCGTGGCCGCGTACAACTTCCCCGTGAGGGAGTCGTAGAATGAGCGCGACACCGCGCCGAGCGCTCCGGGAGCCAAGAGCCGATAGTGTGTGACCGGGAACTGCCGGACTGAATCGAGGTTTGACCGCTGCCAGCGATGCTCCCAGTCGATCCAGCGGGACCATTCATCGTCAAGGGATTGGTTATACACTCGCTCGAATTGCGTCGCGAAATATTGTCTGCTGTCGTCCGTGCGGTTGAACCAGGCGATCAATTTATCGGGCCCGTATTGATCGGCAAGGTAGGTGACGAACCGGGTTCCATACAAGTATGAATTCTGACCCGTCTGGAAGTCAATCGTCGTGCCTTCCGACTCCAGGCCGACCACATCGAAGAAAAAGCTGCTGTCGCGCACCATCGTGCGGAAGACCATCTCGTCGTATCCTCCGAGGACCCTTCCGATCCCTCCGGCCATCCAGGTTTCCATGAACACGGCGATTCCTTCGTGATACCACCGCGGTGAATACTTCCGCGGCGTCGTGAGGTAGCTGTAAAAAATAGAGATGGGATTGTCTGCCGAGGGCGAGACTTTTCCGAGGAATATCGATCGGTACAGCCGGTCGGTACTCGACGGCTTGTCGGATGCAACAACATGCATGAGTTCGTGGCTCATCACCCAATTCAGCCGTTCATTCGTCGGGGATGTCTCGTAGACATACTCGTACGGCTCGATGCCGAGAATCATGTAATTGAACGGGAGGGCCGATGCCCCTGCATATCCGTAGTCATCGAAGTCCTGGAGAAGTATCGTCACCTTCTGGGAAGGGCTGTAGTCGAACGTCCTTCGGTGAAATGCAAACGAATTCTCGAAGCAGCGGCGGAGATGCGGGATCACATACGTGTGTTTCGGATCATAGTAGAGCAGGCGTAGATTTCGCGACTCCATGGAATAGAATTGGGCATGGGTTTCGCTTCGCGCGAAGAGGGAGATAACAGTGAGGAGGAAAAATCTACTCGCCGTCCCTCTCAGAAGACGCTGCAGTGAAAGCTGAAGGGTGGAATTCCCTTGCGTACGAGGAATGTGCCAGTGCGGCAGCACCAATGTCATGAAAAAAACGAGAGGAGACGGCGTTACCCGTCTCCTCGCAGTCCGTGGAAATGGTGGTTCAATTCCTGAGAAACCTCATTGCATCTGGCGCTGGTCCTGCGGCGGAGCAAGCCGGCTCTCGACGTTGTTCAATCTCGCCTCAAGCGGTACGGCACGAGAGTCCACCGGTATATTCAGCCGGCTCTCAATATTATTCAGCCTCGCCTCCAGGAATGCCTGACGCGCTTCCGCCGTTCTGGCAAGCCTTGCTTCCAAAGCCATCAGCCGTTGCGCGACGGGAAGACCCGCGGTTCGCTCCATACATCGTGCTTCCGCCGCCATCATTCTGGCTTCGAGAGGTGCAGCCTTGCTATCCTGATGGATAGCGAGCCGAGCTTCGATGTTTGCAAGGCGCTGTTCGGGAGGTATCGCACGTGCTTCGGGAGTTATCGCCTTTGCTTCGGGAGTTATCGCCTTTGCTTCGGGAGCTATCGCCTTTGCTTCAGGAGCTATTGCCTTCGCCTCTGGAGCTATTGCCTTTGCCTCGGGTGGTGCGAGCCTGGCTTCGAGGTACGCGAGACGTGCTTCGAGGGGCAGTCCCGCACTCTTCTCCATACATCGAGCTTCAAGCTGCTTCAATCTCGCCTCTAGGGTTATTTGCTTGGCTTCCAGAGGTGTCTGCTTGGCTTCCAGAGGGGCAAGCTTTGCCTCGAGATACAGGGCTCTCGCCTCCAGGAACGCCTGACGCGCTTCGGGAGCCATTCTTGCCTCCATCGCGTTTACTCGCTCTTCCAGTGTGGCTATCGGGTCCGTTGAATTTTGTGACCCGCCAAGTTTGACATCCTTATCGGTGAGTTGGCCGGCGTTATACTTCTGTACGCCGCCGATGGTACCCTGAACCCCCTCGTTACCGGGCCACGGATACAGGAATGTGAAATAGAGAATAGCGACGGCCGCCAAGGCACAGGCACTGATGACCATTCTCTTTTTCTGGTTATTCATACGACCCTCCTTATTGATTGATGAGATTGGTGGAATTTTGGTTAATTAAAAAACCTTGTTCTAATCGAAATACCCGACGCGCGGATCGAAGTTGGGTTTTGTTTCAACCGTCATTCCGAGGTCGCGGCGGCCGAAAATACCCTATCGGAGAGCAATTTCGAGGATCGGTAGAACGACACCTTTATCGGGACCGCGCGCTGGCTCTTCCTGCTGAAGATGAGAGTATACTGATTCCCCCCGGCATTGCCGACACGCACGGAATTCGGTTCCATTCTGAGATTATCGGGTTCCGGATTTTGCTGGCTGAAAGAGCTGAAACCTATATCATTCTCTGCGAAATCGAGCGCAACGTCGACATCCCGGCCGCCCTTGACTTGCAGCTCCACCAGAAGAAGATCCCTGGATCCCCGAAGTGTCATCTGCCCCTGAACATCGCCAGCGCCCATCTCCCCCTGATCACTGACCGTAAGACCGGGGAACGGTCCGGTTCGCGTCATGGTCCCGGAGAGGTTGGAAATGCTCTCACGCTGGTTCGGGGGGGAACCGCCGTCCAGGAGCGAAAAGCCGATGATCCCAATCGCCAGACCGGAGGCGAAAACGAAGGCATAGCTGCGGTGGATTCGCAGGGATTGGACTAATTGGGTGGCCATTGCTGAGACCAGGTTTTGCTTCCCCGAGGGCTGATGAGCCGCGATTGAATTCAGAATCCTCTTCTTGAGATTCAGCGGCGGCTCGACAAGCGGGACGGCGCCCAGCATGTTGGATAATTTCAAGATATCCTGGTAAAAATCGCTCGCTCCGGAGTCGTGGGACAGGTAGCTTCGCAGATCGGAGCTTTCCTCCGCTGAATTCAGTCCATCGACTTCGCGGTGGATGAGGGTGATATATCGTTCTTCGATCATTGGATAAAATGCCCCTTCATGAGTCTGGTTCGCAACACCTGACGTGCCGAATACAACCTTGATTTCACGGTCTTTTCGGGAATATCGAGAATATAGCCGATCTCGTTGTAAGACAGATTATGAAAATGGTTCAATACGATGATCGCCCGGTCTTCAACTCTCAACTGCATCAAACCCTCATCGACGATTCTGGTAAGATCGCGTTCGTCTGCAAGTTGTTCGGATGACCGGTCCGGATCGGGTATGTTTTGATCCAACTCTTCATGTTGCTTCTGCCGGTTTACAAAATTGAGTGATTCGTTGACCGCAATCCTATAAATCCAGCTGAAAAACTTATATCTGGGCTTGTATGTTCCCAGAGATTCATAGGCTTTGAGGAAAACCGACTGTGTAATATCTTCTGCATCCTCGGGTCGATTCCTCATTCTGAGAGCGACGTTAAAAATTACCTTCTGGTATCGCTCGACGATTTGTTCAAATGCCCTCCTGTCGCCGGCCAGAGTCCGGCAAACCAGGGATTTATCTTCGTCATCTACCATACATACACCGGAAACAGAGAAAAGTTGGTGCTAGTGCGCGCTGCCCGGTAATCCGGGCCGGCCCCCTTCCGGAAGGGGAAATCAGCGGATTTCGAACACCCGGTCAAATCCCGCATATCGAAAGATATCCCTGATATGGCTATTGAGGTTGACGAGGGTCAGCTTCTGGTCCGACTCGCTCAATCTCTTCTGCGTCATGATCAGAACGCCCATGCCCGCACTCGAGATATATTCAAGACCTCGGAAGTCTATCGTGGAGGAGCGGTCGACTCGATCGAGCGCTTCTCTGGCAACCGCAACCTGGGAGGCATCGAGTCGTCCGACAAGCTCGATCTCGTTATTGCTCTTGACTGTGACCCTGAACACCGGATGACTTCAGATTTTTTGTGACCATGATTTTGCTCACACGATTGGAGTACTCGTACCTCATTTCGTCGACCATTTTCCGCACGAGATGAACCCCGAGCCCCCCGACCGGTCTCCGGCGCAGCGGTTCATCGACGCTCACTTCCGGGAGTTTCGTCAAATCGAATTCATCCACGTCGAAATCCGTGAGTTGGACGACCGCCGAATCACCAACCTTCTCGAGACTCACGGCGATCTCGTTCTGGCTGCCGCGGTTGTATTTCACCAGGTTTGTGAAGAGCTCCTCGACGATAAACCGCAGCGCGTATGTTGCGGAATGATTGAGGCGATTTAAGAGCATGAATTCGTCAATGTACTCGAAGACCGAATTCAACGACCCCATCTCCTTCGGAAACTTTTTTTCCATTGGAGTGAAACTGGTAATGAGGAATAGCCCGGGCGACCCGAGCCCGTCGCGCTTGATCTGATGAACCCGCCCCCGAAAGGATTGGTCAATTGTATGAAGTTCTGAGTCGAAAGTCAACACGGCCAGGGAGCCGGAATTGCAGGCCGATTCGCCCCTTATTCGGCGGTGCCGAAGATCCGATCGCCCGCGTCTCCGAGGCCCGGCAGGATGTATCCCTGCTTATTCAGCTTCCGGTCGAGGGCGCACGTGTAGACCCTTACATCGGGGTGGGTTCTCGTGAGCAACTCAACGCCCTCCGGCGCGGCGACCAGGCATACGAAACGGATTCTCTCGGCGCCCTTCTCTTTCAACAGCGTAATGGCGGAGGTTGCGCTTCCACCGGTGGCAAGCATGGGGTCCAGAACGATCACGAGCGCAGGGCGCAATCTTCTGGGGAATTTCAGGTAGTAATCCACCGGTTTGAGCGTCACTTCGTCCCGGTACAGACCGATATGCCCGACCCGGGCCTCGGGAAGAACTTCCACAAAGCCGCCCACAAGCCCCAGCCCGGCGCGCAGAATCGGGACAAGGATAATCGAATCGGAGACAGAGTAGCCGGTTGTTTTCTCCAGCGGCGTCGTGACGGACACCCGCCGCACGCCCAAATCATCCGTCACCTGGTAGGCCATCAGGCTTGCCACCCTCCTTAACACCGAGCGGAAAATGTTGCTTGGGGTTTTTCTGTCACGCAAAAGCGTCAGATCCCGCTTAATCAATGGATGGTCGATCAGTGTAAGCTTCGGCGCCGATCGGGTGCGGGAGCGTTTCTTGCGGCTCTTAGTCGGCATGTTGTACCCTCTTTTTCGCCTGGTTGGCGGCGACGAGGATGGGATCCCAGAGCGGCGCAAAGGGAGGAGCATAGATCAGGTCAAGCCGGGAAACCTCGTCGATCGTCAGTCGCTGCTGTATCGCCACCCCAAGAATATCCGCGCGCAGGACCGCCCCGTCTCCGCCGTAAAGATTCGCCCCAAGAAGCCGCTTCGACCGCCTGTCGAGTATCAGCTTCACGGTTGTCTTTTGGGCTCCGGGCATAATGGCGACTTTCCCGAATGCAGTGATCGATTCAGTGGCTACCGAAAACTTGGCCGCCCTTGCCTCTTCGGAACTCAATCCTACCTGCGCAACCTCGAGGCCGAACACCTTTACGGCGATCGCCCGAATGCCCCCTTTGAACGTGGCGTGACCTCCCGCTGCGTTTTCGCCGGCAACCCATGCCGCCCTGCTCGCCAGAGTTGCGAGCGGAAGGTACATGCGCTTGCCTGTGATGACATTTTTTACCTCGCAGCAGTCTCCGGCGGCAAGCACGGCATCCACGCTTGTCTGTTGCCGCTCATCGGTAACGATCCCGCCGTACTCGCCCAGCCTGAGGCGAGCTTCGGCCGCAAGCTCAACGTTGGGTTCGACGCCGAGTGAGAGGATAACGAGATCGCACTCGAAGGAACCCCGAGTGGTCACTACGTAGCGAATAATTCCCTGTTTATCCTGCACGAGAGATTCCACCGACGCGTTCGACACAAAATGGATGTCATTGTTTACGAGCTCATCCAGGATCTGCTCCCGGGTCTCCTGCTCTAGTCCCGCCATCGGGAGGCGGTAGCGGTGTATCAGCGTCACATCCAGACCCCTCGCCCTCAACGCCTCCGCAATCTCCATGCCGATGTATCCGCCGCCGATGATGACCGCCTTGCCGGGGGACTCGATCTTGAGATAATTCAGAATTTTGAGTGTGTCGTCCCGCGTGCTAAGGTGGAACACATTCCGTGCATCCTCGCCCTCGACGTCAAGACGGCGGGGGCGCGAACCGGTCGCAAGAATAAGCTTGTCATAGTCGAATTCAATCATCGAGCGGTTCTTCAGGTCCCGGACGGCAATCCGGTGCTTGCCCGGCAGAATCTTTTCAACCCGATGAAGCGTTTTGACCTCGAATCCCTTCTCGCTGCGGAGGCGCTCCGGGGTATAGGCCACGAGCTTTCCTTCCTGCTCGATCATCCCTCCGATCGCGTACGGCGCTTCGCAAATGCCGTACGAGACGGTGTCGGACGCTTCAAACATCGTGACCTCGGCAACCGGGTTCGTTCGCACCGCTTTGGCGGCAGCGCTCGGGCCTGCGGCGAGTCCGCCCACGACGAGGATACGCCGCTTCTTCATGATTGATCGTGCGGGGTTGGAGATGCTGGGGACAAGCGGTCTTCAGCTGCTTTTTCGGAAGTAGACGGAAACGGGGGCGCCTGTGAAGGAAAAATGCTCGCGGAGTTTCCGTTCGAGGAATCGCCGGTATTCATCCTTGATCAGTTTCGGCTCGTTGGTGAA
>Ga0137399_10000913_pt1 | contig 12872 bp, 10 predicted proteins | sample czorhiz316metaG_FD_104810 | JGI IMG/M metagenome (GOLD analysis project Ga0137399, IMG submission 104810) | Vadose zone soil microbial communities from Angelo Coast Range Reserve, California, USA - czorhiz3.16 metaG | ecosystem: Environmental > Terrestrial > Soil > Vadose zone | place: USA...
CAGGCGCGCGTGCGGCAGCCAGCGGCGCGATTCGGCCTGGGACTCCGCGAGCGTGTTCTGGAAGAAGCCGCGAAACGCGGCGCGCCTGAGCGCGACCACCATCACGAAATCGCTGTCGCCCGTGGCGCGCGCGGCGGAGAGCAGGGAATCCAGATACGCAACCGCCGTGTTGGGGCCGCGGCGGATCAGCGAATCGGAGCGGGAGAGCTCGGCGGCATGAAGCGTCGAAGGCCATGACTCGCGCGTTGCCGAAATCGCGGGCGACGCGGAAATCAGCGTGCAGACGAGGGCGAGGCTTCCGAGGGGTGAGGTCATGGCGACGCGGGCGACGAACCGCGCCACCCTGCGTCAGGGTAGCCGAATCGAGCGCGCCGGTGTGGTGGAGATCAGATCGCCCCCGCGCAACGCCTCCACCTCGACCGAAACCACGGCGCCGGAGGTGAGCCCCGCGGGGAGTTGGCCGGCGCGAATCACGGCCTCGGTGTCCTTCACGCCTTCGACGCGCGAGGTCTCGATCAAGTCGGCGCCGAGGAACACCACCCGATACTGGTCCGCCTGCGGCGCGGGGGTCCAATGCAGGACCACCTCGCCCGGGGCCTCGCGAACGCCGGTCATCCGGAACTCGGTCGCGCCCATGCTGCCGCGCATCAGGTGATCGCCATCGCGAAAATTCAGCGTCCAGGTCGCGAACGCGATCACCACCACGACCGCCGCGAACGCCAGCCCGGCACGAGTGGCCGGACGGCTCAGCATCACGAGCAACCCGGTCCGCCGCGAGCCGCCAGTGTGCCCGACGGCGTCCGGCGCCGGACGTGCGGGTGCGTCCACCACGCCGGCCGCGACCAGCCGCCGCTCGAGCTCGTCCCGCGCGTCGTCGAAATCCCCACCACCGGATGCCGCTGGCTGCTCGAACTCTTCCAGCATGTGGCGCATGGCCTGGAATTCCGGCGACGCTTCCGCGCGCCGTCGCTCCGGATCTTCCTCCGGCAGCGCGATCAATCGCGCGAAATCCACCGCGTGGAGTCGTTCTTCCATTACGACCCTCCTTCGTGATCCAGCGCCGCGCGCAGCTTGCGCCGCGCGGTCTGCAGCAGCCCGCGCGCGCCCGAAGCTCCGTCGACCCGCAGCACCTGCGTGATGTCCTCGACGCTCATCCCCTCGTAAGCCCTGAGCCACAACGCGGCGCGCTCGCGCGGATCCAGCACCTGCTCCATCACCGCGAAGATCCGGCGCATCGCTGCGGCCGATTCATGCTCGGCATCCGGCCCCGCGCCTCGGGCCCCCAGGCTGTCCCCGTCGATTTCCCGATCCAGGTCGAGCGAGCGGCGTCGCACGGCGCTCAGGCACCGGCGGTGCACGATCACGAAGAGCCACGCCGAAAACTTTCCGCGCGGCTCGTAGCGCGGCAGCGCTTCGACCATCTGCATCAGGCTTTCCTGGGCGAGATCGAGCGCCGATTCGCGCTCGCGCACCACCCGGAACGCCCATCCATAGACCCGTCCGGACCAGCGTTCGATCAGCCCGCTCAACGCCGCGCGGCCCCGGGCGCCCCCCCGGTCACCGAGGTATTCCGCGATCAGCGCTTCATCCGGTGTGGCCTCGTCCGGTCGGCTCCGCATGGGGCCAAAGCCTACCGTCTATCGAGGAAGAACGCATTCCGGGGCCCCGCGTCACAACCGACCTCGGGTCTTGACGGGAGGGTTACAGTAAGCGCCTGCAGTCACCTCCACTTCGGGAGAACCTCATGAGCAACCCGCGACCCTCCGCCACACCGCTGCCCCCCGGCTCGTCCGCACCCGACTTCACGCTGCGCAGCACTCCCGACCAGAGTGTCAGCCTGTCGGATTTCCGCGGGCGTCCGGTCGTCCTCGCGTTCTATCCCGCCGACTGGAGCCCGGTCTGCGGTGACCAGATGTCGCTGTACAACGAGGTGCGCGGCGAATTCGCGCGCTTCGGCGCCCAGCTTCTCGGGATCTCGGTGGACGGAGCCTGGTGCCACGCCGCGTTCGCCGGCGACCGCAAGCTGCACTTCCCGCTGCTCGCCGACTTCGAGCCCAAGGGCGAGGTCGCGCGGCGTTATGGCGTCTATCGCGAGGGGGAAGGGGAGAGCGAGCGCGCGTTGTTCGTGATCGATCCGACCGGCATGATCACGTGGAGCTACCTCTCGCCGATCGGAGTGAATCCCGGCGCGGACGGAATCCTGGACGCACTGGAGGCGATGGGGAAAGGGGTGCCGCGTTGAGCCTGAAACCGGCAGTGAGCGAGCGGGATCACGTCGCGGGACCATCGAATGCGCGGATCACGCTGGTGGAGTACGGCGACTTCGAGTGCCCGCACTGCGGCGCCGCATTTCCGATCCTGAAGCGCATCGAGCGGCAATTCGCGGCGGACCTGCGGTTCGTGTTTCGCCATTTTCCGCTGAGCGAGGCACATCCGCACGCGGTGCAGGCCGCCGAAGCCGCCGAAGCCGCAGCAGCACAGGGGAAGTTCTGGCCGATGCACGAATTGCTGTTCGACAATCAGAACCATCTGGGCCGCGTTGATCTGCTGCGCTACGCGAAGCACCTCGGCCTCGATCTCGGGGCGTTCGAGCGGGATCTCGAGGCCCATACGTTCCTCGCGCACATCCGCGACGACGTCGAGGGCGGCATTCGCAGCGGAGTCAACGGCACGCCGACGCTGTTCATCAACGGCGCCCGCTACGACGATCGCGTCGCGTTCCCGACGCTGGTCGCGGCGCTCGAGGGGGCCGCGGTTCGCTAGCGCCGCCCCGCCGGCTAGGGGCGCCTGAGCGGCACGACACTCTTGTCGTCGAGGCCCAGGACGTTCACCAGGTCCGAGCCCGCCGGGACGATGAACTTGGACTGCTGGGCCAGCACGTTGTTCAGCACGTCCAGGCGCTTGCTCACCTCGGCGCGCTCCTTGAAGAACGACTCGGCCGCGTTCGAGACCATTGCGATCGCCTTGGCCTCGGCGGTGGCCCGCGTGACGCGCGCCTGGGCATCGCCCTCGGCCTTCAGGATCTCGGACTGCTTCACGCCCTCGGCCTGGAGGATCTGCGACTGCTTCACGCCCTCGGCCTCGAGGATCGCCGCGCGCTTGTCGCGCTCCGCCTTCATCTGGCGCGACATCGCCTCGGTGATGTCCGCGGGCGGGTCGATCTTCTGCACTTCGACGCGCGTCACCTTGACGCCCCAGGTGTTGGTCGCCTCGTCGAGCACGGCGCGCAGGTTCGCGTTGATGAGGTCGCGCGCGGTGAGCGTCTCGTCCAGCGACTTGTCGCCGATCAGGTTGCGCAGGTTGGTCTGGGCCAGCGTGGTCGCGGCGTAGCCGAAATTCTGCACCTCGAACGTGGCCTTCACCGGATCGATGATGCGGTGGTAGATCACCGCGTCCACCGTGACCGAGACGTTGTCCTTGGTGATCACCTTCTGCGGCTCGACGTTGATCACGCGCTCGCGCATGTCCACCTTGGACATGTCCTCGATCAGCGGTACCAGGAACGTGAGCCCGGAGTCCGCGGTCGCGCGATAGCGGCCGAGCCTGAGGATCAGACCCTTTTCGTACTGCTTCACCACGCGCGCCGAACGCGCCAGGGACACCAGCATGATGAAGAGGACGATGACCACCAGCGCGCTGCCCAGCATCGAGATCGTCATGACGCCCTCCGGACCATCAACGTGACGCCGTCCACACCCTCCACCGTGACCTCCGTGCCCGCTTCGATCGGACCGCCGCCCGTGACCGGCCGCGCCCGCCACACCTCGTCGCGCACCTTGACCTGTCCCGGCTCGTGGTCGGCGATACGCTGCATCACCATCGCGCGCAGGCCCACGATCGCGTCGGTGTTGGTCTGAACTCCGGGCCGCTTGAGCCGTGCGCGCACCCAGCGCCGCCCGACCGCGATGTACACCACGCACAGCACGCTCGCGGTAACCAGGCCGGCGGTGAAGCTCCCGAGCGCGAAGCCCACCGCGCCGCCCAGGATGAGCGACGATCCGAGCAGCACCAGATCGAATCCGGCGAAGCCGCCGAGCACGACTTCGGCCAGCACCATCAGGGCTCCGCCGACGATCAGGATCCAGTTCAGGGTCACGGCCATGGACATCCTCCTCGAAAGCGCTCCGAGTCATCCAGCAACAGAGAACGCAAACGATAGCAGACGCGCGCGGCGCGACAACCCGGCGCGCCAGCACTCCTACGTGCGCGGATCGCCGCGGGATGCAGGGCTGGCTAACTCGTGACGCAGGGCCGGTTGCCAAGCGCGTCAGTCGCCGGCCTTGGGAAGGCGCGGCGCTGCTTCGGGCCCGACGGTCGCGGTCCGCTCGTCCTTCGTATGGCTGGAGAGCAGAGAATCAGGAGGTCGTGCCGGCGCCTCCCGCCGGACTCGGCATGAGGCTTGCCGCGATCGGGGTTTCCGGCGCGCGCGCGAGATCCGCCGACAGCGCCTTTCGCATGCCGCGAACGATGCTCGCCACGTGGCGGCCGTTGTGCTGCGGAAGGATCGTGATCTCGACCGCTCTCCCGAGCACATCGAGCGCGCGCGGGCACATGTCCGGGGAGTAAGTGATCTCGCGGTGCGCGAATCGCCACGGGCCGCCCCCCGGCGAGAGCGGCCGCTGATGCATGATCGAATCCCAGTGTCGATAGACGTGCAGGTCGGCGGCGCCCGGCTGGTAGCCGCGGGAGCAGGCGACGCCTTCGGCACGCAGCGCCGCGCAGGTCCGATCGGCGAGCCCCGGCGTGGCCTCGAAGAAGGTCAGACAGGTCGCGGTATCGCCCTGAATGTCGACGTCGCCGCGAATCCACCGATCCCGACCCAAGGCCAGCTGCTCGAGCACGCGGCGCAGCTCCGACTTGATCCCGCGCATCCGCGCCAGCATGCGCGGCACCCGCGCAAGCTGCACCCGACCGACGGCGGCCGCGAGCTCGCTCATGCCGTAGTTCATCGAGAGCGTGCTTCCGTCGGTCCTGCCGTGGAACTCCCGCATGCGTTCCATCACCCCCGCGTCGCGCGCGACCACCGCGCCCCCCTCGCCGACGCACACCAGCTTGTAGGTCTGCAGGCTGAAGCAACCAACGTCTCCGATCGTGCCGAGGTTGCGGCCCTCGTGGCTTCCGCCCAACGCCTGCGCGGCGTCCTCGATGACCCGCAGCTGGAAGCGGTCGGCGATCGCCTGGATCTGGTCCATGCGGGCCGGGGAGCCGCGCATGTGCACCGCCACGATCGCCCGCGTGTGCGGCGAGATCGACCGCTCGATCGAGCGCGGATCGAGCGTGAGGGTCTCATCGATGTCGGCGATCACCGGCACCGCGCCGACGTTGCACACCGAGGTCGCGGTCGTGAGCCACGCGTAGGCGGGCACGATCACCTCGTCGCCGGGCCCGATTTCGAGCCCGACCAGCGCGCAATGGAGTGCGGCGGTCCCGGACGAGACCAGCAGGCAGTCCGGGGCCCCGAGATACTCCGCGAGCTGCCGCTCCAGCGCGCTGCACTCCGACGGCGTCCCCCACGGGCCGGCCTGGCGGCCAAGTCGCTGGGATCGGATCACGCGTCGCAACGCACGCTCCTCTTCGGCGCCGAGCGCGAGCGCCCCGGCCATGGGCGGCAGCGTGACCGGGTTGTGGCGAAACGCGCGCCGGCCCATCCGGGCCGCCGACCGGCGCGCCAGTTCCTTCAAGCCCGATGCGAAGCCGTTTCGATTCACCCGCCCGACATCCCGAGTCGAATCGATCATGTTCGTCCTCCCATCCGCCGGTCCCGATCGGGCCGGCATCCGAGCCCAGGGTCGGCGGTCACCGCGGATGTGGCATTCCCGCACGTTCCGAATGCCATTCCATCGCCGATTGCGGGACCGGCGCCGGCCCTTCGAACGCGTCGGTCCACGGCGATCTCGCGGCAGTGAGCGCCGCGAAGCCCAACCGTGCCTTCAGGTGATCCGCGAGGCGCAGCGACAACGCGACGATGGTGAGCGTGGGATTCGCGAACCCGCCGGTCGGAAACACCGAACTCCCCGCGACGAACAGGTTCGCGACGCCGTGCACGCGACAATCCGGGTCCACCACGCCGAGCCGCGGGGCGAGGCTCATTCGTGTCGTGCCCATGTGATGGTGAGCGCTGGGATCCAGGCGGGCTCCGGGGCGGACCACCACGCGCCCCACTCGAGCGCGCGCCAGCTCCTCGACCAGCAGGAGCCGCGCGCGGGCCAGATTGCGCCGATCGGTTTCACCCCAACGCCAGTGGAGCTCGGCCCGGGGCTGGCCCAGAGGGTCCAGGGTTCGATTCAGCACCACGCGATTCTCGGGATCGGGCGCCTGCTCGAGATGGATCTCGAGCTCGATCGGGCCGCGGGGGCGCAGCGTGATCGACAGGTTGTGCAGCCGGCGGGCCCGCATGGCGGACTCCGACAGCGCGAGGCGTCCGCGCACGATCCCGGCGGGGGTCTCACGCACTCTGAAAAAATCGAGATCGTTCCCGATCCGGAAGTTTCGCGGGATCAGGACGCACGCGGTATCGCGTGGATGATCCATGAAGCAGCGTCCCACCATGTCGTGGCGATTGCCGAGCCCGTCGCTGGAGGCCCGATTGGAGAGCAGCAGCAGCCGCGCGTTCTCGATCCCACCCGCGGCCAGCACGAAGCAGCGGGCGCTCACGGAAACTCGCTCCCCGCTCAGGGTCGTCGCGTTCACGCGCGTCACACGCCGGGCGCCGAAGTCGGTCTCGAGGTCGGTAACCGAGGCCTCGCTGCAGAGGAGGACGTTGGGGGCGCGTTCGATCCGGCCGGCATGGAATTCGGTGAAACGGCGCGCCGTCCCGAGTTGGTACGTGCCGGGATGGAACGTGCCGAGGGCCGATGGGACCAGCCGCGCGCCCGATCCCGCAGACCCGTCGGACGCGGATTCCCCGCCGGCGAGCCCGCAGAACGATCGCGCCCGCACATAGTATGGATCGAGGGTCCGGTGCGCGATCGGCCATCCACTCAGCGGCAACCAGGGGCGGGCCTCGAAGTCGATCGGGTCGAGCGGGGCGTACTTCGCGACCCGTTCACGGCCGAACCAGGTGTTCCAGATATGCGGCGTACCCCCGACGCGACGATGGCGCGTCCGCGCGAGATCCGCGTAGCGGTCGCCCACTGTACGCCCCGACGAGAGCGCCTGAGAGGCCGCATCGCTCTCATGCGCTCCACTCTCGAGCACCACCACCTCCACATCCGAGCCGACGAACTCGCTCGCCAGCGAGAGCCCGGCCGGACCGCTCCCAATCACGCACAGGTCCGTCTCGAGCGTTCGATTCGCGAGCCGCCTGGCCACCGTTCTCATGGCGCAAGTCCCCGCACGCCCTGGTGCATTACGGCCCATCGTTATGGGGCGATTCCCCGACCTCGATCAACCCTAGGGGGGCGCGTCGCCCGGCTCAATCCAGTGGATACCTGAGCGAGGGGACGGGTTCGCGCCGGGTCGCGACCCAGCCTCCTTCCGGGGGAAACGACGCGTCACGCATGCACCGGAACCGTGATTTGCAACGAATCCGGCGGGCGAGAATCCCCAATCTCGTGCCCGCAAGGCCCCGAGAGGTCCGAAGGGACGGCTCATTTCGCGGCTTGCGATGCGCTTAGTTCGTGGCAATCAACGGTTTCACAAATTGCCGCGCGCATTCGCCGCAATCTATCTGTGCCCGCGGCACGCCGCCTGCCATGGCCGAGGTCACCCCCGCCCAACCATAGTGCTTGGTGATGCGATCCCGCGCGCGCTCGCGCGGGGCATTCGTTTCATTATCGATCAGGGGGTCAAGGGTGCGTCCAGCCTCGGCGGTTTCCTTCCTGGCCGCGATCGTAGTCGGGCTCGCCGGCCTGCTGCCGGCCTCGGCAGCGACCGCCGGGCCATACACGCGGCTTCAGATCCTGCTTCCCGGCGAGTCGGCGGCGCCCGGCACGACGAACGGCAAGACCGGTGTGCCCCGCACGCAGACGGTGGGCGTTCCGTTCTCGATCACGATTCGGGCCTGTGACGACACCTGGAATACCGTCTCGACTGTCTCCGATGCCATCCAGATCCTGAGCACCGACCAGAGCGCGACGCTTCCGGCTCCCGCGCAGCTCTCGTCCGGCCAGCGGATCTTCAGCGTTACGCTGAATGCCGCGGGCACGTTCACGTTCCAGGCGCACGACCAGACCGACGGCACCATCCCGGACGGCGCTTCCGCGGGCGTCAGCACCCTGGTGCTCCAGGGGTTCGTCTTCTCCTCGATCAGCCAGAAGAACCAGAACGCCGGTGTTCCCATGTCGACCACGATTCGCGCGGTCGACCCGCAGGGCAACACGGTCTCGGGGTTCACGGGCGTGGTGCGGCTCAAGGAGATCACGAGTTACGGCGACGGACGGGTCTCGCCCGACTCGGTGACGTTCTCGGCCGGCACCTGGTCGGGTTCGGTCGCCATGTACCGCGCCGACGAGACCAGCATCAACCGCGGCAACGTGAACCTCTACGCGTACATCGGGAGCGCGCCGTCGAAGAACGGCACCAGCGACCCGTTCACCGTCCACCCCGGCTCGTTCCGTCGCGTGCAGATCGTGGTGCCGGGACAGACGCCGCTCCCCGGCAGCGTGACCGGCGTGATCGGGAGTCCCGCGTCGCAGGGAGCGGGGCAGGGGTTCACCACCACGGTCTACTCCACCGACAATTATTGGAATCCGGTTTCGAGCGGCGACGCGGTGCGCATCACCTCGTCCGACCCGGCGTTTACGGCGGTCTCGGGCACGCTGAGCGGCGGCTCGCGCTCGCTCTCGGTCACCTTGAACACGGTCGGGGCCCAGACCCTCACCGTGAACGACCAGACCAACGGTTCGATCCTGAGCATGACCAGCGCCCCGATCAATGTGATCCCGAACTCGGCGCATCATTTCGCGTTCGCCACCATCACGTCGCCGGTGATCGCGGGAACGCCGGTTTCGATCACGGTGCGCGCGGTGGACGTCGGCGGCAACAACGTACCCAACTACGCCTCGGACGCCCTCCTGATCGCGAACACCGGGGCCGGCAGCATTTCGCCCGAGCTCATCTCGTTCACGAACGGCGTATGGACCGGGTTGGTCGTGTTCCGCGGCGCGGGCGGCGCGGTGCAGGTCACCTGCGCGGACTTCTCGTCGCCGCCTCACACCGGAACCAGCAACAGTTTCGTGGTCCAGCCCGGCCCGTTCGCCGGACTCCAGGTGCTGCTGCCGGGTGAGAACGCGCGTGGCGGCACGGCGGACGGCAAGGACGGCACGCCGACCGGGCAGATCGCGGGCGCGCTGTTCACGCTCACGGTGCGCGCGGTGGACGCGTATTGGAATCTGGTCCCCGCGGTAAGCGACAGCGTGGTGCTGGGATCCAACGACCTGTTTGCCTCGATGCCGGCCGAGACCTTGTTCGCGAACGGGCAGGTGCTGATCCCGACGCGGCTCTATAGGAGCGGCCAGACCCGCATCTGGGCCAGCGATCCCATCACGGCCGGCATCAAGCCTGACACGTCGAGCTACGTGACGGTGACCGGTGGCTCATTCGCCCGGGTGCTGATCCTCGCGCCCGGCGAATCACCGGCGCCCGGAACCGCGAGCGGACGCACTGGAATCGCAACCGATCAGTCCATCAACTACTCGTTCAATGTGACGGCGATGGCCGCCGACCAGTGGTGGAACCCGGTGGGCGGCGTTACCGACGTGGTGCACCTCACGTCCAACGACCCGCTCGCCCAGCTCGCGCCCGACGCCCCGATGGTGGACGGCCAAGTGGACATGAGCGTGAGGCTCGCCACCGGCGGGTTCCAGCAGATCACCGTGGCGGACGTGACCAGCCCGGCGAAGACCGGCAGCACCACGCAGGTGCGCGCCATCTCCAGCGGGTTCCACCTCCAAGCGTCGGTCACGCCGAGCTCCGCGAAGGCGGGCGCGCCGTTCTCGCTCACCGTGAAGGTGACGAACGACGCCGGCAGCGTGATCCAGGAGATCAACTCGTTCGTGACGATCCAGGTTCAGAACTCCAATACCGGTGCCCCGGGCCGCGGCGCGCTGCTCAGCACCCAGTTCCAGCTGCTGCAGGGCCAGCGCACCGTGTCGGAGACCTACACGTTCGCCGAGCCCATCGTCCTGGTCGCGCATGACGACGCCGGCAACGCGCCGGGCATCACGAACCCGATCACGATCACGTCGGGCAATCCCTCCGCCATCCACTTCACCAGCAATCCGACCTGGGTGGGCGGCAGCAAGCACGCCACGCTCTCAGCGAACCTGGTGGACGATTTCAACAATGGAGTGGCCGGTGCGGCGATGACGTTCTCGCAGCTGAGCGGCACCGGGACGCTGACTGCGGTCGACACCGTGACCGACAGCGCCGGGGTCGCGCACGCCGTCTTCCTGAGCCCGCGCCAGCCCGAACACGATCTACTGCGCGCCAGCTCCTCGGGCCTGACCGCCGATCTCAACCTCGAGACCGCGTTCGTCGATCCGTCGGCCGCGGGCGGAACCGTGACGAATTATCCGAATCCGTTCCATCCGCCGACGCAGGGCACGACGCTGGCGTACAAGCTCGACGACCCGGCGAGCGTCACGATCCGGATCTTCAGCCAGACCGGTGACCTGGTGCGCCAGGTGACGTTCGATCGCGGCGGTACCGGAGGCACGACCGGTCTCAACACGTGGATCTGGGATGGACGGAATGGCAAAGGCAACCTGGTCTCGAGCGGCGGTTACGTCCTGCTGCTCGAAGCCCAGGGCACGGGTTCGACCCTGAACGTCATGCGGCGCAAGATCGCCGTGGTCCGCTGACGATGGAGGCTCTCATGCATCGCAGGCTTCGGAGGAGCCTCGCCATCCTCGCAGTCGCGGCGAGCCCCCTGCTGTCTCACCCCGCGGCATTCGCGGCGGACCAGAACGGCGGCTATCCCGGCTCGTGGCTCACGGAATACGCCGGCGCGCGCACGCTCGGCCTGGGCGGCGCGTTCGTCGCAGTCGCGGACAACTCGCTCGGGAGCCTGTGGAATCCGGCGGGCCTCCAGCGCATGAACCAGAACGAGCTGATGTTCGAGAACGTGCGGCTGTTCGAGGACACGTCGATCAACAGCTTTTCGGCCGCAATCCCCGGCAGCTGGCTGCCGAGCTTCGGCCTCAGCATGGTGGCGCTGCGCTCCGGCGATTTCCAGCGCACCAACGAGCTGAACGACAACCTCGGCACGTTCAAGGAAAGCGAGACCGCGTACACCTTCACGCTCGCGAAGGCGATCACGCCGCGGGCCTCGATCGGCGCGAACCTCAAGCTGGTGCAGCAGAGCGTCGAGGACTTCAGCGCCGGCGGCGTGGGCGTCGACCTCGGCGGTATCGTCGAGCTCAATCCGATGCTGCGGGTCGGTTTCACCGCCGCGAACCTGGGCGGCCCGAACATCACGCTGCGAAGCACGTCCGAGGCCTACCCCATGCAGTTCCGTGGCGGAGCGGCGTGCGACCTGTTCCACGGCCGCGGGCTGGTGGTGTTCGAGCTCGACCACGGGTCGGTGAGCGGCACCCAGTACCACGCCGGGAGCGAGTACTGGATCCAGCCCAGCGTGGCGCTGCGGGTCGGGGTCGAGAACGATCGCGCGACCGGTGGATTCTCCTATCGCTTCACGCCCCGGTACCAGATCGACTACGGCGTGGCGGATCATCCGCTCGGCCTCACCCACCGCGTCGGACTCTCGTACCGGTTTGCGGGCTTCTTCGCCGGCAGTCAGGCGGAGCCCAGCGTGTTCTCGCCCACCGGCGAGAAATCCACCACCAAGATCAGCCTGAATGCCCGCACCAAGGGCGAGGCGGATCACTGGCAGCTCGAAGTCGTGGACAAGACGGGAGTCGTGGTGCGCCAGTTCGGCGGACCGGGTCTCCCCCCGCCACACGTGCAGTGGGACGGCAAGGATGAGACCGGTCTGCCCCTTGCCGACGGGGTCTATGCCTACCACCTGACCGTGCAGGACAAGGCGGGACGTGTGCTCACGGGCCCGACTCACAAGGTCGAGATCTCGACCGGCGGCCCGCAGGGCTCCGTGCCGGTCGTCACGAACCCCAGCCCCAACAACCCCTAAGCGCCGAGGAGCCGAAGCCATGCACGCTGGTTCCAGATTGAGCTGGGCGGCGGCCGCGAGTCTGTTGCTGATCCTCGCCCCCGCGGGTCCCGCGACGGCGAAATCCCAATCCAAGCCGGCCGCCGAGGCCGCCCCGGATCTGCACGCGACCGCGCGCGCATTCGAGTCCGCGCGGCTGCTGCGCGGGGCCGATCGTCTCGCCGAGCTCGAGCGGCTCGACCAGGCGGCGCTCGGATGCCTGAAGGGTGATCTCGACGATCCGCAGCGCGCCGCGGTGCACTTCCTGATCGGTGCGATCGGGTCCGAGCGCGGGGACTTCGACGCCGCCGGCCGCGAGTATCGGCGCGCGGCCGACGAGGATTCCCATGGCCGCTTCGCTGACGACGCCGCGTTCGCCGCGATCCGCGCGATGGAGGCGGCGGGCAACGACGCCGAGGCCTCGCGCGAATGGGTGAAGTGGCAGAAGACCTATCCGACCAGCCCGTTGATCCACGAAGCGCGGCTCGCGATCGCGTGGAACGCGCTGCGCCGCGGGGATGCCGCCGAAGGTCAGCGCACGCTCGCCGCGCTCGCCACCGCCGCGCCCTGGATGGCGACCGATCGCCGCGTCACGCTGGCGCGCGCCACCGCGCTCGAACTGGCCGGGAAACCGACCGACGCGCTGGCTGCGCTCGGCGTCTCCGCGGCCGCCGGCCGCACCCCTGCCACCGCACGCGGCGGCGCGAGCAATCCTTCCGCGGCCTCCACCGGGGACCCGGCGACCACGTATCTCTCCGCGGTGTGC
>Ga0137399_10000915_pt1 | contig 12851 bp, 10 predicted proteins | sample czorhiz316metaG_FD_104810 | JGI IMG/M metagenome (GOLD analysis project Ga0137399, IMG submission 104810) | Vadose zone soil microbial communities from Angelo Coast Range Reserve, California, USA - czorhiz3.16 metaG | ecosystem: Environmental > Terrestrial > Soil > Vadose zone | place: USA...
CTCCAGGATGCCCTTAGCTGGCATGCGCGCTCACAAAGCGAGCCGGGGAGAACCCGTCGAGCTCATAGTCGGTGCGGCCCTCCAGCGCGAGCTGCATCAGGGTGCGCCCGACCAGCGGGCCGAACTTATACCCGGTGCCGCGCCAGCCGACCCCGACCAGGATGCGTGCGAAGCCCGGCAAGGCCCCCAGAATGAAGTGGTCATCCGCCACCAGATCATACGAACACTGGTCGACCTCCTTCACATCCACGGCCTCCGCGTCGCGCAGTGACGGCATGCATTCGTCGATGAAGCCCCGGATGTCGCGGATGAAGGTCTCGGCTTTGCGGACGTCGGGCGGGTTGTAATAGCCGATCTTCACGCCCGGCGTCACGCCGGGGACCATGGGGTGCCCGTAGACGCCGATGTCCAGGTAGGCGAACACGGGTAGAGCCGGAGCCATGAAGAGCGAGCGCTGCTCCGGTGGAGGAATCAGGTATTTGGTCTGGCTGGGCCGGTCCGGTCGGAGGGGGAACTCGAGGTCGCAGCCGTCGACCCGCGCCAGCAGGTCATTGGTCCCCAGGCCCGCCGTCAGGACCAGCGACCGCGCGTCCCAGGCGCCCTGGCTGGTGGCAACGCGGACGCGACCGTCGCGCTCTGCGATGGCCTCTACCTTGACCGCTTCCACGATGGTGACCTTCTGCTTGCCGAGCGCCGAACGGAGCGCCCGGGTGATGGCGGGGACCAGGAGGTAGCCGGCCTCCACATCCAGGCGGCCCAGGTCCGCGTCGAACTGGGGAAACCGCCGCTGAAGGCCGTCCCGGTCGAACGCTTCGGCTTTGAGTCCGAGGCCGGTGAGAATGTGGAAACTTTGCTCGGCGTAGGTCCGGCCCAGGTCGGGTGTCACCCGTTCCCTGGCCAGGTTCAGACAGCCGCAGTCGATCACGAAGTGCTCGCCGGACTCGGCCTGCAGGTCGAGCCACAGCTGGCGGGCCGCGTAGGCGAGCCGGGCGTAGAGGGGGTCGAGGTAGTCATTGCGGATGGAGCGCGTCAGGCAGAAGGAGGCCGTTTGCGGATCACCGATGCGCGACCGCTCCAGAATGGTGACGGTCGACCCGGCACGGGACGCGTAGTAGGCCGTGAACAGGCCCATGATCCCGCCGCCGACGATGACGAGATCCTGGCGAGCCTCTGACACCCGGTTACTGTAGTGGGTCGGTCAGTCGGCCGGGCGCGTGCAGTAGCGCGCGTAGTGGGCCCGGTACCCGAGCAGCCAGCCCAGCGGGGCGAGGCAGATGAGAGCCGCCTGGGCCCGTCGCGACTGGTTCAAGGGACGGCTCTCATGGCGGTAGGCGGCGGTCAGCACCGCGTACTGCAGCACGTTGCGGATCCCACTCAGGTTGAGCCGCCCGTCGCGGGCCAGGCCGAACGAGGTCTCGAAGTACTCCTGCTTGAGGAGCCCCGGGCGAAACTCGATGATCAGGTGGGCTTCCGTGTCGCCCGCATTCCAGAGGTAGTGAGGGGTGCGCGGTCCGACCGTCAGGGTCTCGCCAGGTCCGAGTTCGAGACTGTGGCCGTCCACCATGAAGCTGGCCCGTCCCGACAGCACCAGGAACCGGGACTCCTGGACGGGATGGACGTGGGGGACGCCCACACTGCCCTGGGGGGCAAGCCAGGACTCGTACTGCAGCAGCTCACCATCCGTTTCCGGAACCGTCTTGAGGAACCTGACCCGCTCGCCGTGGAGCGGATTCTCGATGATCGGTCCGGCCGCCGAGCCGCGGTCGCTCGTGGTACTGGCGTCGATGGTGTGCCGAAGTATCCCACGGTCCGTTGTGTTTTTGCAAGGATTTTCGCGCCAAGCCGCCTTGGACGGGGCAAACAATCTGCCATACTCCGCGAAGTCGTGACCCCGCCGGCGCTCGTCTTCGCCAACTTCCTGGCGCCCAACCTGACGCCGGCCTACGCCTATGTGGCCGAGCGGGTGGGGACGCTGCTCGGGCGTGGTGGGGTGCTGGCGAAGACGGCCGACGAGGAAGCGCTGGTGGGCGGAGGGGTTGACGTCGCCTTCCTCTGCGGGTTGCCCTACGTGCGGCTGGCCGCGCTTCCCGACTCACCGGTCCGCGCCATCGCCGCCCCCGTCGTCAACCAGCATCGCTACGACGGCCGGCCGATCTACTTCTCGGACGTGATCGTCCGGCGGAACGGGCCGGTCACCAAGTTCCCGGACCTCCGTGATCGGGTGTGGGCGCACACCCAGCCGACGTCGTTCTCCGGCTGTGTCCTGACCCGCTACCACCTCCTCCAGCTGGGGGAGACGGAGCGGTTCTTTGGACGGGTGATGTACTCGGGATCGCACCTGGCGTCGATCCAGGCCGTGCTGGCCGGCAAGGTCGATGCCTCGGCGATTGACTCCCACGTGCTGGGCGTCGAATTGAAGCGCCGCCCCGCGCTGGCGTCCGAGATTCGGGTAATCCAGGTGCTGGGCCCATCGACCATCCCCCCGGTGGTGGTGTCCAGCAAACTCGCGGCCGACGTCCAGACCGCCATCCGCGATGCCCTCGTTGGCCTGAGCGGCGAAGACGGCGGTCGCGAGCGGCTGGCCGAGGGACTGATCGAGCGCTTTGTCCCGGTCGACGATTCGGATTACGACGACATCCGGCGAAAGTCGGAGGTGGTCGCCAGCGCGCACACGGCGTGGTTGGCCTCCGCTCCGCGCGGCGAGGAGTCCGCCGCGGGTTAAGGAAGGCCGCCTGCGGCACGTTCGCTGACGTAATCGTCGAGTTCGGAAAGCCGATTCGTAAGGCGTCGAGTTGGTGTCTGAGTTGTGACCGCTGCGTCACGCTGAAACCGTACGCCCGCGATAAATTGGGAGTGTGGTATCTATCGCCCTATCCGTGCTGGCGGTATCCCCTCTCCTGATGGCTCACCTCTTTGTGCGTCCGTCAGCCCAGAACGCGAGGCGGCTTCGCGCCCGCAATGACGCGCACCTGCGGCTGGCGCAGCTCCAGACCGAAGAAGTCGCGCTGCATCAACGCATCAACGCCCGGCTGCGGTAAGACCTCAAGTCAAACCCGATCCCTAAAAGGCAGGCCGCGGGGCGGCGATCAAGCCCATCTGGGCGGCTCCTGCACTGAATACCCCCACCCTCCCCTCCCCGCAAGGGGGAGGGAGAACTCTGTTCTTCCGCAAGGGGGGAAGAAGGAGAGAAGTAGTTAGCGGGGAACCAGCTCGCGCGTTTCCGCCCGGGTGCCGTTCCAGGCCGCTAGCCAGGGGACCGCGGCGGAGAGACGCTGGCCGGCCTCCAGCATTTCCTTGATCAGCCGCTCCCGGCGGGCCGGGGTCATGCGCGAGGTGGGAATGCACATGGTGAGCGCCGCCAGCACTGCGTTGGCGGCGTTTCGAATGGGCACCGAGACGGTGTACAGGCCGTCCGCGGTTTCGCCATTGTTCTCGGCGTAGCCGTCGCCCCGCACGTGCTCCAAGATTTCGAGCAGCTCGGCGACGCCGCGCAGTCGGCGGCCGGTGGGGGTGACCAGCGTTCGGCCGGCGTACTGGGCCGCCACCACCTGGGGCGCCCGGTCCGCCAGGATGACCCGGCCGCTGGCGGAAGCAAACGCCGGAGTCCGGCTTCCCACCTGGGTGACCAACCGCACCGGGTGCGAGGTCTCCTCCAGGTCGATGAACATCGAGTCCTCCATGTCCAGCACCGCCAGGCAGGTGGTCTCGTTGTGCGCGGTCAGCAGCTCTGCGGCGCTGGCCCGGAACGCTCGCACCAGCGGAAACTCCGCTGCCCGGGCGCTCATGCCGAAGGCCCGCGTGCCGAGGTCGAACCGCCCCTCGCGGTTGCGAACCAGCCAGCCGCGCTCGATCAGCACGGCGCACACCCTGGACAGCGAGCTCTTCGGTACGCCCAGCGAACTGGCCAGGTCACTGAGCGTCAGAGGGGCTTGCGCCACCAGCGCCTCCAGCACGGAGACAGCCGTGTGGATCCCGGGCGACCGGCGGCCGTTGACATGCCCAGACTGACGAGACCCCCTCCCCAACCCTCCCCGCAAGGGGGAGGGAGAGTCAGCTGCGGGTGACCGCTTAGAAGTTGAGGCTGATGTATTGGACATCGAGGTATTCTTCGAGCCCGAGCCGGCCGCCCTCGCGGCCGTCTCCCGATTCCTTGATTCCGCCGAAGGGAGCCTGCACCCAGCCCAGGGCGCCGTCGTTCACGGCCACCATCCCGAAGTCCAGCGCCTCGCTCACCCGGTGGGCGCGGCCCAGGTCGCGGGTGAAGACGTACGCCGCCAGCCCGTAAGGCGTGCTGTTGGCCAGCCGGATGGCGTCGCCCTCCGTGCGGAAGGGAATCAGCGGAGCGACGGGTCCAAAGGTCTCCTCCCGGGCGATGGTGGCGGCCGGCGACACGCCGGCCAGGATGGTGGGAGCAAAGAACCGTTGCGGATCGAGGCCGGTCGGGGTGTCACCGCCGGTCAGGACCCGGGCGCCGCGGCCGACCGCATCCACCACCTGCGCCCGGACTCGGTGCACGGCGGCGGCATCGATCAGCGGTCCGACGGACACGCCCGGCTCGAGGCCGTGGCCGACGCGCAGCGACTGCGCGCGCTCGGCGAGGCGGCCGGCGAAGTCATCGGCGATCGCCTCCTGGACGAACAGCCGGTTGGCCGCGATGCAGGACTGACCCCCACCCTGGAACTTGGAGAAGCCAATCTTGGTGGCGGCGACGTCCAGGTCGGCGTCATCGAAGACGATGGCGGGGGCGTGTCCCCCCAGCTCCAGGCTGATCTTGGTCACGGTGCGAGCCGCTCGTTCCATCAGGAGCTTGCCCACCTCGACCGACCCGGTAAAGCTGATCTGGCGCACCTGCGGCGCCGTGGTCAGCGCCTCGCCGATGACGACCGGGTCGCCACAAACCAGGTTCACCACCCCGGGCGGGAAGCCGGCCTCGTCGAAAATCTCGAACAGGGCCGTCGCCGAGATCGGGGTTTGCTCAGCCGGTTTAAGCACGACAGTGTTGCCTGCCGCGGTGGCCGGCGCGATCTTTCGGAGGATCATGCTGCTGGGGAAGTTCCAGGGCGTGATGCAGACCACCACGCCTCGCGGCCGGCGGCGGACGTAGAGGCGCTGGTTGGGGCCGTTGCTGGCCAGGATCTCGCCCCAGGGGCGGCGAATCTCCTCCGCGTACCACAGCAGAAAATCCGCTCCCCAGAGCACTTCGCCTCTCGCCTCGTCAACGGGTTTGCCGTGCTCGAGGGTCAGGATGCGAGCCAGCTCGTCGGCGCGCCGCACCACCAGGTCATAGGCGCGCCGCAGGACCTGGGATCGTTCGTCGGGAGCCAGTCCGCTCCAGGTGGGAAACGCACGTGCCGCCGCGCCCACCGCGGCGCGCGCCATGTCCGCGCTGGCCGACACCACGTGGCCGACCGGCTCGCCGGTGGCGGGGTCGTGGACCTCCAGGCGGCCGGCACCCTCGGGGTCCAACCAGCGACCGTCGATGTAGAGACCGCTGGCCATGCTAATTGGGTTGGCGAGTTTCACCGGCGGAACCCCATTCCTCGTGGGGAACATTCTGGGTGGTCGCCACGCGTGGCGTCAAGGGCGTTTAGACTTGACATTCCGCGCTGGGCTGTGCCATACATTGACGCTACGGCCCATAGGAGGAACGCCTGGGCAGGCGTTTGCCACGGCGGCAGTTCGAAGCCACACCAAAGGAAGGGGACGATGGACAGAGACCAGCAGCGCATTGACTCGATCAGGCGGCAGCAGTCGGAGCTGGAGAACCACGTCATGGACGAGTTCTTCGCCGGCCGTATGTCGCGCCGGGAGTTTGTCCGGCGGTCCACCGTTCTGGGGATGGGCCTGACCTCGATCGGGGCCTTCCTGGCCGCCTGCGGGACGGGGACCACGACGCCGCCGGCGACCGGCCTCAAGAAGGGCGGCAAGCTGATCGTCGCGGTCATCGCGCCGGCCGGCAAAATCGATCCCCTGAGCGTGGCCGACGAGGGCGGGCTGGCCGTCCTGGGTCAAGCCGGGGAATACCTGGTGTGGTCGGACAAAGACCTCAAGCTGAGGCCGGTGCTGGCGACCAAGTGGAGCTCCAACTCGGACGGGTCCGTCTGGACCTTCACCATCCGGTCGGGCGTCAAGTTCAACGACGGGACGGCGCTGACCGCCAAAGATGTGGCGGCGACGATGAACACGCATGCCGACCCGGGGAACAAGTCCAACGCCCTCTCCGCCCTGAGTGGCGTGCTCTCCAAGGGTGGGGCGGTCGCCAAAGACGACACCACCGTGGAATTCCACCTGGACGCCCCCAATGGCAGCTTCCCGTACCTGATCAGCTCCGACAACTACAACGTCATCATCCTGCCGGCCGGCTATGACTATTCCAAGAAGTACGAGGACAGCTTCCTCGGCACCGGCCCCTGGAAGAAGACCAGCTTCACCACCGGCAAGGGCGTTTCCTTTGCCAAGAACGCCAGCTACTGGGACAGCGGGGCGCCCAACCTGGACAGCCTCGACATGACGTTTTACGCGGAGGACCAGCCTCGCATCCTGTCGCTGACCAGCGGCACCTCGGACGTGATCAGCCAGTTCCCGATCGGGGCCGGTCAGCCGCTCCTCAATAATCCGAATGTGATCGCCATCGGACTGCGGTCCACCGCGCACAGGCAGATCCATATGCGCACCGACAAGGGGGCCTTCACCGACAAGCGGGTGCGACAGGCAATGGCGCTGGTGGTCAACCGGTCGGACCTGGTCACGGGCCTGCTCAAGGGCAAAGGCGACATTGGGAACGATTCGCCCTTCGCCCCCGTCTTTCCGTTCACCGACACGTCGGTGGCGCAGCGTGCCCTGGACGTCGCCAAGGCCAAGCAACTCATGTCGGACGCCGGCAAGTCCAGCGGGTTCTCGACCACCTTGTACACCTGGAACAGCTACGAGATCCCGGACCTGGCGGCGTTGGTCAAGAGCGCCGCGCAGCAGATCGGCGTCAATGTCGCCCTGCAGGTGCTCGACCCCGACACGTACTACAGCAAGTACTGGCTCGACTCAGAGCTTGGGATCACCGACTACGGCCACCGCGGCGTGCCCAACGTGTTCCTGACCGCGCCCCTGACCAGCAAGGGCACCTGGAATGCCGCCCACTTCGCGAACAGCGCCTATGACGACCTGGTGAAGCAGTACGTGTCGGCCTCGGACGTGCCGGCCCAGAAGAAGCTGGCCGGCCAGATCGAGACGCTGCTGCTCGACCAGACCCCGATCATCTTCCCCTACTTCTACTACCACATGTCGGCCACCAAGAACACGGTGTCCGGCGTGGAGCCGACCGCCATGGGACACATCAACATGAAGGCGGCAGGGATCAAATCGTGACACGCTCGACCAGCTGAGCGTTCGCCCGTGGCCCGCTTCCTGGCGCGACGGATTGGCCTGGCGCTGGTCACCCTGTGGCTGCTTTCCATCATCGTGTTCGTGGGCGCCAACGTCCTGCCCGGGGATGTCGGCCGGCGCATCCTCGGGCCCTTCGCGGACCCGCGGGCGGTGGCCGTGTTCAACCACCAGCTGGGGACCGACCGGCCGATCCTGGTCCAGTACTGGTCCTGGCTGACCCACGCGCTCCGGGGAGACCTGGGCAACTCGATCGCGTTCGGCGATCCGGGGGTCTCCATGTTGACACGGGCGCTGGGCAATTCGTTGAAGCTGGGGCTGGTGGCGTTTCTGCTAGTCGTCCCGCTGGGCGTTCTGGGCGGCATCGTGGCGGCGCTCAATCGGGACCGCTTCCTGGACCGGCTGATCACCATCGCCGGGATCTCGGCGACCGCGGTGCCGGAGTTCGTGTTCGCCATCCTGGCCATCCTGATCATCGGCGTCGCCCTGAGGCTGCTGCCCATCACCGCGACCGCCCCCGACGGCAGCAGCGTCCCGGTGCAGTTCGGGTACCTGATCCTGCCCGCGATTCCGCTGGTCCTCGTCCTGTTCGGCTACATCGCGCGCATCACCCGGGCCGGGATGATCGAGGCGCTGGACGCCGACTACACGCGCACCGCCGTCCTCAAAGGGTTGTCGTACGGCACCGTGATTCGCCGGCACGTCCTGCGCAACGCGCTGCTGCCCACCATCGCCGTGGTCGCCACCCAGACCGGGTACCTGATCGGCGGCCTGGTGGTGATCGAGTTCATGTTCAACTACCAGGGCATCGGGCAGCTGCTGTTCCTGGCCGCGCAGAAAAAGGACTTCCCGCTGCTGCAGGCCGGCGTCATGGTGATCGGCGCCGTGTATCTGATCGCCACCCTGGTCGCGGATATCACCTATTCCCTGCTCAATCCGCGCATCCGCTACGGCGGCGCGGACTGAACCGGGGAAGCCATGGCCGCCACCACCATCGACCAGGTCATCAGCTCCCCTCGGGTCTCGGCCCGCGGCGAGCGGCTGGGGCTGCTCTGGCGGTCACCCACGTTCCTGGTGGGGAGCGTGATCGTGCTCTTCTGGGCGCTCAGCGCCATCTTCGGCCGGCTGGTGGTGCCGCATGATCCTTTTCAGCCGGACATCCTCCACGGGCTGACGCCCCCCTCCCCGGCCCACTGGTTCGGGACCGACAACCTGGGGCGAGACGTCTTCTCGCGGGTCATCGTCGGGGCGCGCGGCATCCTGACGGTGGCCCCGCTGGCCACCCTGGTCGGGACCGTCCTGGGCACGTCCATCGGCTTGATCGCGGGATTCTTCCGCGGCCTCGTGGACGACGTGCTCATGCGGGCGGTGGATGCGTTCCTGGCGGTCCCGGTGGTGATCGTCGGCCTGCTGGCGCTGGTGGCGCTGGGGCCGTCAAACCTCACGGTCATCCTGGTCATTGGCATCGTTTTCACCCCGCTGATCGCGCGGACCGTCCGGGCGGCGGTGCTGGCCGAGCGCGAGCTGGAGTATGTGCAGGCGGCGCAGCTCCGGAAGGAGAACGCCCTGTACACGATGTTCGTCGAGATCCTGCCCAACGTTCTGCCTCCGGTGCTGGTGGAGTTCACGGTGCGCCTGGGCTACGCCATCTTCGTGACGGCCACGCTGTCCTTCCTGGGCTTCGGCATTCAGCCGCCAGCTCCCGACTGGGGCCTCACCATCTTTCAGCAATACATCTATCTGATCGGCGGGGCCTGGTGGCCGGCCCTCTTCCCGGCGTTTGCCATCGCCAGCCTGGTGATCGGCGTCAACCTGGTGTCGGACGGCCTGGTGCAGGTCTTCGGCAAGTCGTGAGCCAGGCAGCCGCGCCCCCGCCGGTCCTGGACGTCAACGACTTCAGGCTGTCCTTCCGCGTGCGCGGCAGGGACCGAACGGCCATCCGGGGCGTGTCCTTCACCGTCGGGCAGGACGATTCCTACGGCCTGGTGGGCGAGTCGGGATCCGGCAAGTCGACCATCGCGCTGGCCATCGTCCGCTACCTGCCGCAGAACGCGCGCATCACGGGCGGGTCGATCCGGGTGGCTGGGCAGGACCTGGTGGGCATGCACGACGCCGAGCTGCGCAAGCTGCGGGCGTCGACGGTCTCCATGGTCTACCAGAACCCGGGCTCGGCGCTGAACCCCTCGATCCACATCGGCAAACAGGTGGTCGAGGTCTTCCGGATCGCCGGTTTGGGGAAGGACGAGGCCCACGACCAGGCGCTGGCCATGCTGAAGAAGGTTCGCATCGCCGACCCCGACCGGGTGATGGAGCGCTACCCGCACCAGCTTTCCGGCGGGATGCAGCAACGCGTCGTGATTGCCATGGCGCTGGCCAAGAACCCGGCGCTGCTGATCCTGGACGAGCCCACCACCGGGCTGGACGCCACCGTGGAAGCCGAAGTGCTGGACCTGATCTCGGCGCTCCGCCGCGAGTACGGGACCAGCATCCTGCTGATCAGCCACAACCTCGGTCTGATCGCCCGCCTGTGCGGCCGGATCGGGGTGCTCTACGCCGGCCGGCTGGTGGAAGAGGGGTCGTGCGACTCCCTGTTCGCGGACCCGCGCCACCCGTATACGGTCGGGCTGCTGCGGGCCATTCCGCGCTGGGGGATGAGCAAGACGCAGGGCGTGCTCGACACCATCCCCGGGCTGCCGCCGCCGGTGGGGGCCAACATCCCGGCCTGCGTGTTCGTGGACCGGTGCGGCCTGGCCCAGGACATTTGCCGCGAGAAGGAGCCGCCGCTCTTCGACCTGGGCAACAGCCGCTGGAGCCGGTGCTTCTTCTACGAACGGGCCAACCTGCTCCCGGTGCACGAGCCGCCCGTACGGGTCCGGGCGCCCCGGCATGGCGAGGCGCAGACGCTGATCAAGGTCGAGCATCTGAACAAGACCTTCCGGCACGACGGCCAGAGCTTGAAGGGCGTGGTCGACGTGTCGCTCGTCATTCGCCAGGGCGAAGCCCTGGGCCTGGTGGGCGAGTCGGGCAGCGGCAAGACCACCCTGGCGCGGGTGCTGTTGGGGCTCACCGCGCCGGACAAGGGATCGGTGCTGGAGGTGGAGGGCCACGCTCTGATTCCAGTGATCGGCCAACGCCCGAGAGACCAGGTGCGGGCCCTGCAGATGGTGTTCCAGAACCCGGGCGGCTCCCTGAACCGGCGCCACTCGGTGCGCCGCATCCTCGGCCGGGCCCTCTCCCGGTTGATCGGCCTGGTGGGCCGGGCCCGCGAGCGCCGGATCCTGGAGCTGGCCCAGTCGGTGCGCCTGGACCGGTCGCTGCTGGACGTCTGGCCCGACCAGCTGTCCGGCGGGCTCAAGCAGCGGGTGGCCATTGCCCGCGCCTTTGCCGGCGAGCCGCGCCTGGTGGTGGCGGACGAGCCGACCTCGGCTCTCGACGTCTCGGTCCAGGGCGCCATCCTCAACCTGCTGGTCGACCTGCAGGCGGAGAAGGGCGTCACCTATCTGTTCATCTCCCACGACCTGGGCGTGGTCCGCTACCTCTCCGACCGGATCGCCGTCCTCTACCTGGGGCGGCTGATGGAAGTCGGCGATGCCGAGACGGTCTTCACCGGGCCCCATCATCCCTATACCGAGGCGCTCCTGTCGGCGGCGCCGGTGGTAAAGGGTGAGCAGCGCACCCGGATCCGCCTGCACGGCGAAGTGCCCAGCGCGGCCTCGCCGCCGACGGGGTGTGTCTTTCACACGCGGTGCCCGCGCTTCATCGGGGACATCTGCGTCAATGTCGAGCCGCCGCTGCTGGAGGTCGAGCCGGGGCACATGATGAGCTGCCACATCCCCATCAGCGAGCTGCGAAAGATGCAGCGGCCCGAGGCCGGCGTGCCGGTGCCCACCGAGCGGACGACATGAAGATGCTGGCGGCGGTGCTCGAGCGGACAGGCGGGCCGGTGGAGGTCACCGAGGTGCAGCTGGCGCCCCCCGGGCCGGGCGAGGTCCTGGTCCGGCTGCACGCCAGCGGGGTGTGCCACAGCGACCTGAATGCGGTCGACGGCACCTCCGAGACGCGCTGTCCGGCGGTGCTCGGCCACGAGGGGGCGGGCATCGTGGAGGCGGTGGGCGCCGGCGTGCAGCTGCGTCCCGGCACCCACGTCGCCCTGTCGTGGATGCCGTCCTGCGGCCGCTGCGAGGAATGCGTGCGCGGCCTCACGCACCTCTGCCGAACAGCGTGGGCGGCGATGGGCCACGGCGGCCTGCTCGACGGGACGCCGCGCCTGTCGCGCAACGGCTCGCCGGTCTACCACTATTCCTTCCTGTCGACCTACGCCCAGGCGGCGGTGGTCCCCGAGGCCAGCTGCGTGCCGATCCCGGACTCTGCGCCCTTCGATGTGGCCGCCCTGGTGGGCTGCGCAGTGTCGACCGGCGTGGGCGCGGTGTGGCACACGGCCGGAGTGCGGCCGGGCGAGCGAGTTGCCGTGTTCGGCTGTGGCGGGGTCGGCCTGAGCGCGGTGCTGGGCGCCCGCAGTGTGGGCGCGGTGCCCATCGTGGCGGTGGACGTTTCAGAGGACAAGCTCCGCAAGGCCACCGAACTGGGCGCCAGCCGAGCCGTGCGCTGGGCCGGGACGCCCGAAGCCACCGCCGAGGCGGTCAAGGGGGCGTCGGGCGGCGGCGTCGACTACGCCTTCGAGGCCACCGGCCGACCGGAAGCCATGCTGGCGGCCTTCCTGTCGACGCGGCCGCGGGGCGCGGCGGTGCTGATCGGGATCTCGCGCGCGGATGCGTTGCTGTCGTTGCCAACCATCCAGATCCCGCGCGCCGAGCGCCGGATCCTGGGCAGCGCCTACGGGTCGGTGAGCCCCCATCGCGACTTTCCGGCCATCCTGGCGCTGCACGCCGAGGGCCGCCTGCCCCTGGAGCGATTGATCACGCATCGGCTGCCGTTGACCGGCGCGCCCGAGGCGCTGGAGCTGGTCCGCGGCGGGATCGCCGTGCGCGCCGTGTTGGACCTGGAGGACCACGGCGCATGAAGAAGCGCGTCACCCGGCGCCCGGCAGGCGACCTCCTGGACGGCCGGATCGGCGAGGCCTGGTCGGGGGTGGCGCCCAACGGCAGCCACATCAACGTGGTGCTGGGGCGGCGCGGGTCGCCCACCGCCGCGGCCATCGCCGGCGCGCTGGCCACGCCGCGTCCCGGGCACGTGCCCTTTCTGGCCTGCATCGAGCCGGGCACCGTGGTCCGGCCGATCACCGTAGTGGTCAACAAGTCGAGCCTCGGCGAGCCCACCCTGGACCGCATCACCTGGGGGGCCGCCCAGCTCGGCATCGCACAGGGCGTGCTGGATGCGGTGGCCGACGGGACGCTGCCCGCGGAGGAGGTCGATTCGCTGGTCCTGCTGGTGGCGGTGTGGGTGGATCCGAAAGCGCACCAGGAGGCCACCGTGAAAGCCGCCAACCGGGCGGCCATGCGGGCGGCGCTGGCCGA
>Ga0137399_10000916_pt1 | contig 12850 bp, 6 predicted proteins | sample czorhiz316metaG_FD_104810 | JGI IMG/M metagenome (GOLD analysis project Ga0137399, IMG submission 104810) | Vadose zone soil microbial communities from Angelo Coast Range Reserve, California, USA - czorhiz3.16 metaG | ecosystem: Environmental > Terrestrial > Soil > Vadose zone | place: USA...
ATGCCGATCCGCCCTCCGTCGAGCGTATGCAAAAACTGCCGGAAGCCGTTGTTCACGGGGCCGAGCACGTTTTCCTTGGGGACGACGGCGTCCTGGAAGATCAATTCACGCGTGTCGGACGCCCGCCAGCCCAGCTTGTCCTCTTTCTTGCCCGACAGGACGCCACGGTTCTTCGGCAAGTCGCCGGCGTGGCCGATCCCGATGCGCTTGGTCTCCTCGAGATCGCAGGTGTCCTTCGTGACGATAAAGGCGGTAATGCCGTGCGTCCGTTTAGCGGAGGGATCGGTCCGTGCGGTGACGCAGAAGATCTCGCCGACGCCGGCGTGCGTGATGAAGATCTTCGAGCCGTTCAGCACGTAGTGATCGCCGCGATCGACCGCCGTGGTCTTCGTACCGCCGGCATCAGAGCCGGCGCCCGGCTCGGTCAGACCGAAGCCGCCGAGCACCTTGCCGGTCGCGAGGAACGGGACGAAGCGCTGCTTCTGTTCGTCGGTCCCGAAATCCATGATCGGCGACGTGCCGAGCGTCGTGTGGGCACTGACGGTGATCGCGTGGCTCGCATCGACCTTGGCCAGCTCGTGGATGACCGTGATGTACGACAGGTAGTCCATCCCTGACCCGCCCAGCTCCTCCGGCCACGGAATCCCGAAGAGGCCGAGCTCCGCCATCCGCTTGACGTTGTCCCAGGGGAAGCGGCTGTCGAGATCGTACTGGCGGGCGGTGGGTTTGACGACGTTGCGGGCGAAATCTCGCACCATCTCGCGGACCTGGAGGTGGTGGTCGGAGAAGTAGAGGCTGTCGTGCATGACGAAATATAGAACGGACGACTGGAAGCTATTGCCCCATCCGGGCCAGCTTGAAGAGACCTAGTCCGAAGTACCAGTACCACCGATCATCGGCGTTCTCGGGCTGCAGTTTGCGTCCCAGGCCGAGCTGCACGAAGTCCTGGAAGAGGTTGAGCGACAGGCCCACGCCGAATTGCACCGCCTGAGTATTACCGGTCAGGGTCACGACGTGCATGCCTGGGCTGAGATCGATAAAATTCCACAGGCGTGCCCTGCCTGATTCCCCACGCGTCCGGTGTCGCAGCATCCAGCCGAGCACCGGAACTGGCCGCAGGGCTTCGTTGGGGTTGCGCTGGCCAAACACCCGCCCCTCAAAGCCCACGCCCGCCGCAAAGCGACTCGAAATGCCGAGCTTTTCGAGTCGAAAGGTCCATTCGTAGGTTCCGGCGGCGGTGCGGTCGGAATTCAGCAGGTCTGCGCGAAACACCAGCAGATCGCCATCGGTGCGGTCTCCGCCGGCTTTGGTAATGAGGATTTCCGTCTCGGGAGCGCTCGCCAGCGGGCGCGGCGTGAGGTCGAGGCGTTCGATCCAGTCGTCACCAAAGGCGGTTGCGACGCGCGCCACGTTGTCGCCGTGAGGTAGCAGCTCGCGCGCATGTCGGACGATTTCCTCCAGGCGGCCGTAGGCGGCTGTCGCTGCGCTGAGTGCCTGCCTCACGGTATCGGGGAGCGTGAGGTTGTCGACCGTCACCATCAAGCCGAGCTCGCGTACGTGGCTCGCCAGCGTCCGGTATAAAGGCTCGAGCCGGCGTACGCGAGCGCCCAAAGCTCTGGCGGTATCGAGGGCCTCGGTAAGAGTGGAAAGAATCGCGAGGGGATTCCGCTCGCCCGTTCCGATGGACTGCAAATCCTCGCGCAGGCCGCGCACCGGCGTCACAATACCGGACACCAGGTCTGAGATCTCGCGCAGGTCCGCGCTCACGCGACGGGCGGCTGCCTTGGCGGAGTCGGGCACGGCGTCGACCAGGGCGTTCGGCCGGGTGGCCGCAGCCCGGAGCGCCTCAGCCGCGACCTCGATCGCGCTGATCAAGTTGGCGGCTGACGCTCGCGCGTCGGTCGCCAGGTCCACGTAGTCCTTGAATGCCGTCTTGAGGAGGTCCCCCACGTTGCGAACTTTGGACGCGAGCTCCTGGTGGAACTCTACCGACGCCTTCTCTTCCGGGGTCATCACGGTGCTGATCTTCGATACGAACGTGGCGTTTTGGACGGCCGCCGAGTCGTAGCCGCGAAGTCCCACCCGGATCGAGTCTCCCTTCGGCGTGATACGCCACGCCAGCAGGCTCAGCGTCCCCAAGGGCTCGCCCTCGGTACGCTCGGCTTCCCGCAGGAGTCGGACGAGCTCCGCTTGCAAGTAACGAACGAAGTCGCCCATTTGCTCGCGACCCATGTAGGGCTCGGCCGCTTGCGCCGCTCGCACCGTGAGATCTCCCTGTGCCGCGGGCTCTTGCAGTCGCACTTGATGTTCGAAGAACGCGACCACGTGGCGGCGGTAGCTGCCGTACCACCGGGTCGCGCGGGCGCGTGCCGAATCGAACGCAGCGGGGGCCCGCCCTACACTCTGCGCGAGTGCCGACGCTATCCTGCCGTATTCGGCCAGGTCATCTAATAATTGAAGGATGAGCCGGCGCCCCACCGTATCCCCCGCCGTTGACGCGGCGACCGGGCGATACGCGGTCAGTGCGGCGGGATCAAAGCTCACGCGCACCAAGCCGTTGACGTCGACGGGTCTGATGACGCGACTCGAGGGCTTCGCGCTGTCGCCGTTCTCGTTCACGATTGTGAGCCGCACGTAGGACCGGAGCAATCGGGCAGCGTCGGAGTGGGGCTGCTGGCCGACGGCCGGCGCTGCAGCGATGCCCACGCCCAGCGCCAGCGCTCGCCACTGCAATGGCTTCACTTCAGCACGACCGGCGGCGTCGTGCGGTTGTCCGCCGCCTCGATCGCCTCCATGAAGAAGACCGCTAGGGCTTTGGATCGCGACACGTACGCACAGACGATCCGGGGCGGGAGTGCGAGCGCGCATGCGAGGAAGTCTGGATCGCCGGGCCGATACGATTTGCGCTCTTCCCCTGTATAGATGCTGATGTCCTTCACCCAGACGGCGACCTGGATTTCAGGGAACAGGATGGCGTTGTCGGCGCTCTTCACGATCTCGCTCATGCCCTGTCCGTTGCCGCTCAGCAACAGGACCACCTGCTGCGGGTTCGCCAAGGCCTGTTCGAGTTGGGCGTGGGTCGTGACGACGGTGGCCATCAGTAACCCGTGCAATACTGAAAGTGCATCGGATCTTTGCTTTTGCCGGACCAATCCCCGCCCCATTTGAACCCGGCCGCGCGAAAGATCTCGATCACTTCAGCAGGCATATCTCCCGCCCCGCCCTGCGCGTTGGTCTGGGTATTGAGATCGATAGCGATGCCCCAGCAGTGCGTGGACAGTTTGTCGATGGTCCGCTTGCCGCGGAAATTGTAACAGCCACCGAACGTGCGGATCTGGGGTTGCAGACCCTTGTCACGTACCGTCGCGAAGACCGCCGGGAATATGTCTTTCAGCTTCACGTGACACTGGAGTCGTGTGACCGACGTCGTCGGCTCCCACGAGAATGGGATGGAGAACGGCAGCGCGGCGCGGGTCAGGTTCTCGGCCTCCCACCGCGGGTCCAACGTTCCGTCGTCGCGGATGTAGTTGTAGATGTTTCCGAAAGTGGCGAGCACCTGGTCGAGACCGTTGGGGACGGCTAACGCCGGCGCAACCGACGCTGCCGGCGCGGGCGGCGCGGGCGCAGGTGCCGGGGCCGGAGGCGGCGGGGGTGGCCCAGGCGCTGGGCCATCGAGTTCCCGGCGTGAGGGGACTTCCAATGTTTGGCCGACGGCAACGAGGTTCGGATCTCGAATGCCGTTGTAGCGGCACAGCGGGTCGAACAGTGCGGCATCGCCGTAGAACCGCTTGGCGATCTTGCCCATCGTATCGCCACGCGCGATCACGTAGCGCTGAGCCATAGTGCCAACCCCGGCGAAGGACTTGGCGAATGTCCGGCGCGCCGGGAGGCGCCGGAATAGATCTTTCGGTCCAGCCGAGATTCAGATCGCGATCTAGATCGCGGCCACTCGCCGCAAAATCCTCCCCCCGTGCCGCAAAAACGCCCTAGTGCGCGCTGCGGGCGAGCTACCTCTTAAGGCATGTCTGTGCCCCGCGACATCGGCAAACCCGATACGCCGGTCCGCGCCATTGTGTTCTCGGGCGGCATGGTGGACACGGTGATGCAGCTCGGCGTGGTGCACGCATTGCTGGTGACGCGTGCGGTCCGGCCGGACGTCGTCGTCGGCATCTCCGCGGGTGCCATCAATGCGGTCGCGCTCGCGGAGGTTCTGCAGGCGGGCGAGACCGTTCCCGACAAACGCCTCCACGCGCAGATCATTCGCTTTCGCCAGATCCTCGATGCCTACCGGCGCGCGCCGGGCGAGATCATCGATGCGCTCCTGCCGGATCCCTTCCAGGTCGAGGCGCAACGTCCACTGGAGCCGCTGCGGTTGCCGATTCAGCAGCAACTCGAGCGCAATGGGCGACTGGAGGCGGTGCGCTCGCGCGCCGGCATGATCAACCTCTACAACCAGCTGCTGGACATGCGGATGTCCATTGGGACGTTTGTTCGCGCCGTTCGCATCCTGCTCGGGTTCCAGGCCGCGGCGGAAATTCGCGCGCGCGGTGCCTGGCGCACCGCGGTCATCGACCAATGCATCCAGGGTTGGGTCGTGCTGGGCAGCAACCTGTTTCGCCTGGCGCCACTCGTTCCTGATATGGTGGCGGTGTTGCTCGGTTTCAAACGCCGTCAGGAAAAGGGAGCGACGGCGGCCCAGATCATCTTCCAGGGCGAAGTGATCCCGCGCGCGTTCAAGGCCTTCTCGTACGCGGCATCGCTCATCGGGCTCGCCGCGGTGTGGCTCGCCATCTCGGCGGTGGTCGTCGTTGCGCCGGCGGCGCTGGCACACGCGTTGGCGCTGCTGGCTCCGGGGCTCGTCGGCCATCGGGGGCTCGTCACGGTGTTCAGCTATCTGGTCCTCGCCTTGGCGGTATTGGGGCTGATGCAGCACCGCCCGGCGCGCGGTCGCTTGCGGGCACTGTTCGTCGCGCTCGGCCGTGCAGTCCCCTACCTCGCGACGTTTGTCATGTTGGTGATTCAATGGAGCCTGTTCGTTGGCATTCCCGTTCTGTTGCTCTGGTTGGCGTTGCTCAAATTCGACCTCGCTGCGGCCGCGGCGGCCTGGCAGGGAGCGCTGCAACACGGATGGTTCCCTGTGTACGTCGCGTTGCTCGCACTGTGTACCGGGTTCATCGCGTGGCGCCGCTACTTCGCACAGCCGCCCGCACGGCCGTTTTGGGCGCGGCTGTTGGAACGCTACGAGTTGCACGATTCGTTGTTCAGCTCCTATCCCCTGCGTCAGCTCTTTGTGCGCCTGTTCGATCCTCGCTACTACGGCGGGACGCAGATTCAGGATGCCGTCGAGCGCGCGCTCAGCGATGACGATTCGCCGTCACGGCAGAACATCGCCGGCAAGGCGTTGCAGGACTACACCCTGCCGAAGGTTGGCTTGACGGTCGCGGACGTGTCGACAGGACGGCTGCACTTTCTCGATCCGGCCGTGCGAGTGGTCGACGGTCTCTTGGCGGCGACCGCGATGGTCCCGCTGTTTCCCCCCGTCCCGATCGATGGCACGTTGTGTGTCGACGGAACGAACATTTCCAACGAGCCGACCCGCGCGCTGTTGGACTTCCTGCGAGATCGGCTCGATCCCCAGGCAACGGTGTTGCACATCTACAACGTCGCGATGCTTCCGGTGAGCGGCCGCGGACTGACCGGCGCTCCCGAGCCGCACGAGTCCGAGTTGATCGTCATCGCGCAGCGCGCGATGCAGCTGCAGCGCTACCGCGATGCCACGCTGGAGCGGCGCCTCACCGAGCTGTATACGAAGTCGATTCCCGGCGACCGCATTCTGTATCCCGCACCGGATCCCAATGCTGCGGAGCCTGCCCCCAAGCAGTACATCCGCGCTTGGGTGCATGCCATCGAGCCTGATCGTCCGCTCGAGCTCACGCAGCGCATTGTCGAGGCGGAATCCACCGAGCGGCGTCGCGACGTCATCACAGAAACCGTTGCTGACGGGTGCCGGGCGGCACTCGAGGTGATGATCCAGCCCGCGATCGAAGAAGTCCGAGCTGAAAAGGGAGCGGCGGTGCCGGACAAGGCGCAGCCGGCCGAGCGGCCGGTGCTGCCCTGTCGACTGGCGGTGCAGAAACACCTCAAGATTGCCGACGCGGGCCTGCCGGGAAGCGAAGCCGGCGACGAGCACGGGCCCGGCCTGTCCGAGGTGTGTCGCGTCTGTGCGATCCGCCGCGAGACGACGCTCGAGGGTCGGCGCATCTACCTGAATCCGGTGTCGCTGCGGGTGCCGCCCGAGCACTTTCACCAGCCGCGCTGGCCGAGCGAAGAGCACAAGGAATTAGTCGGCGAAGCGGACTTCGATGTCACGAAGAAGACCGGTGAGTTCGCGCGGACCCCGGCGGCGGACGCTCCGGCGTGGCAGTGGCCACTCGACCGCGGTGCGGAGCTCGGTACGCAGCGGCCGCTGATCAGCCTGTTGTTCAGTGGCGGCGTGTTCCGCGGCGTCTACCAGATCGGTGTTCTCAACGCGCTCAGTGAGGTGCAGCTCCGGCCGGATGTCGTCGCCGGTGCATCGGTCGGCTCGATTACCGCCGCGATGGTGGCGCGGGTGCTGCTCGAGGATAAGGACAAGCACGCACGGCAACAACGGATCGCCGAACTGGCCGCGACCTACCTGGCGCTCGATCGGCTCATCCTGACCGACCGGCTGGCTGATTTCGTCCGCAATCTGACCTTGCGAGCGGCGGCCACGCGCTTGTCGTTGCGCCAGGCCGATAGCGCATTTCGCCGCTACGACCGTCCCGGTCGCGGTCAGTTCGAGCAGGAATTGCGCGTCGTGCTCGCGGGACTCGAGCGTCTGTTCTACATCAGCCCATTCGAAGTCAAAGCGCTGGTCGAAGCGATCCGTGACCGCCGCACGCACGACGTCTATCACCTCGTGCGGCACTATCTCCAGGAGTGGTTGGACCGCAGCGGCATCGAGACCGAGGGGCTCGGCGCCGAGCCGCTCGCCCTGCTGATTCGCGAGCACGTGATCGAAGGCCTCGCTGGAGCTGCGGAGCCCGCGCAGCTGCCGTTCGACGTGTTTCTCAAGGACGGCCTCTGCCTGCTGGCGACAACGACGAATCTCACCCAGGGCCGCCTCCAGATCCTTGGCGACGACCAGATCTGGGCTCATACCAAGCTCACGTTGCTCGACAGCCTGCTGGCGAGCAGCGCATTTCCCGGAGTGTTCCGGCCGCGCGAATCGTGGGAGCTCATGCCCGCGACCAAGGACGAGGACCAATTCATCGATGGCGGCGTGATCGACAATCTGCCGCTCGACGCCGTCGCGGAGTTTCTCCATCGCGCCGCGGTTGGCCGGAAAATCGAGCCTCGCCCCGCGAAGGCACCGCACCTGCTCTTCTCGGCATCGCTCGAGACCGAACTGACCCAATTGGGGGCACCGCAGATCGCCGCGTTGCAGGGCAATTGGCCGGCGCTGTTCCGACGCACGCGGCAGCTCGGGTACAACCAGAAGTTGGAAGTGTACGCGGCGACGCAGCGTGATCTGCGCGCGATCCACGAATACACGGTGGCGCACGGCGGCTCGCCGGCGTGGACGCCACTCGATCTCGAAGTGGTCACCGTGCGGCCCAAGTGGCTGTGCGGGACGTTCGCGTTCCATCCGATGCTGGGGTTCCGTCGGGCCAAACAGGCAGCGAGCATCGCGCACGGCTGCGCCACGACACTGGCGCAGTTGGGCGAGCTGCCCAAGGACCCGAAGACGAAGGAGTGGGCCAGCGCGTGGGGCATCAGTCTCGATCGCCTGCCGCCCGTCGATGCGGCGCCGTTGGTCCCGCGCGATCATGGACCGAATAAGTGCTGGTTCCGGCCGGACGTCGATTGTCCGTTCAGTAGCGTACAACTCGCCGGGCTGAAACTCGAGGAACACACCGCGAAGCAGCTGGAATCGATCTACCACGCCTGCGGTCGTGCGGAGACGCACCAAGCCAAATAGGAGTGGACTATGGCGTCGCTACTCGAAGTGGTCATCGCATTCGTCGCCGTCATGCTCGTGCTCGCGCTCGCCGCGCAAAGCCTGCAGGAAGTGATCAAAATCATGGTAGCCGTGAAGAGTCAGACGGCGGTGCGCGCGTTACGGGGCTTAGTGCTCGAGGCCGCGAAGGCAAGCAAGCTCCTCGAAAGCGATGGTGACGCGATCTTCAAGACGGTGGTGGAGCGACTCCAGGGGCTGGGCCAAAACGGCGTGCGCAAGACCGCCTTGCGGCTCGACACGCTGAGCGCCGAGAAGCTGGCGAGCTTGATCGAGACCTCGACGCCGGTCGCCGGCTCGAGCCTCGAGCCGACCGTGGGCGCCAAGTCCGACGATCGGCTGAAGGACGTGGCGAAGAAGGTGATCGATTGGTTTCCGTTGGCGTGGGATCCGGTGGATGATCGCTATCGGCGGCGGATGCGGGGGTATGCGATTCTGTCCGCCGCGATCGTGGTGATTGGATTCAATGCGGATGCATTCGCGGTGTTGAAGCGGGCGCGCGAGGACCCCGCCTATCGGACGGCGGTGACGGGTGCGGCTGCGCAGCTCGACACGTTGTCCCAGCGCCAGCGCCGGCTGGCGGATACGACGCAGACCGGCGGCGATACGACGGCGGTGGGACGCAGGGCGCGTGCCGATTCGCTCAAGGCGGTCAGCGACACGATCAATGCGAGACTCGAGGCGATCAGGGCTGGTGAGGCGGGATTCGTGCTGGGCGCGCCGGGCGGGCAGCGGTGGGACGACATCAAGTGGTGGATTGGGATCATCCTGTCGACGTTACTCGTGAGTCTCGGCGCACCGTTCTGGCACGACGCGCTGGAGTCGTTGTTCGGGCTCAAGAATCGGATTGAGGCGCAGGCGAAGGCGGCGTCAGCGACCGCTGCGGTGCGGGAGGCGGTGAAGGAGAAGGTGGGGTAAGCGGAGCTCACTCCTGAGTCCGTGCGAGCTGCTGCTTTGCCAGCCCGGCGTACCTCCCGTTGGTGCCCCGGGCGATTTGCTCCAGCAGAGTCAGCGCGGCATCGGTCTCGCCGAGTCGTTGCAACGCGAGCGCGCGGTAGTAGTTCGCCCGAGCGTCGTCCGTCCCCACCTTGTCCAGAAAATCGAGCGCGTTGCGGGGCGCGCCCGCGTCCAAGGCCAGCACCGCCAGGTCCGTGAGCGCCGGCGCGTAGCGCGGCGAGATGATAAGGAGGCGCTGCAGCTCTTGTTCGGCCCCCAACCGATCGCCACGTGCCAGCAGAGCTGTGGCCAGATGGTGGCGCGCCGAGCAGTCTTCGGGAGCGATCGCGAGTGCCCGCCGCAGCGTGTCACACGCCGAGCCGAGGTCTTGGCTTATCAGTAACGCGAGGCCGAGTTGATCCCAGGCCTTCGCGTTGTTGGGTTCCAGGTCGATCGCCCGCCTCAATTCGTTGGCTGCTTCACGCGGCCGCGCGCGCGCGATGAGCACTTGCCCGAGTGCGATGCGCAGCCCGGCATCGGCGGGTGCGGTTTGCAGGGCGAACCGAAAGGCCTGTTCCGCCGAATGCAGCTCACCGCACGCCAGTAGGAGCCGACCGAGGTTCGCGGCCGCGAGCGTATTGCGAGGATCCAGTTCCACGGCGTGTTGCAGCCGCTCCACTGCCGCGCGGACGTCGCCGCGCGTGGCTAGCACCAGGGCCAGGTTGGCGTGGGCCATACTGCGTGAAGGATCGATCTGCAGAGCGCGCTCGTAACAGTCCACCGCCTCATCGAGCCGACCCTGCTGGGTGCGCGCGAACCCGAGGTTGTTCCACGCCACCGCCGACTGGGGCTCGGCGGCGAGCGCCGCTTCGTATTCGCGGCAGGCGCCCTCCAAGTCGCCGTCGAGTTGCAGCGCAACCCCCCGGGCGAGCATCGCGCGGGCGGTGGGATCGGACGCCTTGGCTGGTTGGGATGCGGTTTCCATATCTGAATCCTCCCGTGATCAGGCAATCCGGTCGACGAGACCGTGCAAAATCGCGCCGGGATCGATGTCCGGCACGGTAAACTCGACGTCGTTCAAAGAGATGTCGAACGGCTGGCCTTGGACGTAGTGGATCGGGAAGCGTATGCCGAAGCGCAGGTTCGAGCCGAATTCGTATGAGGCAAACCGCCACGTGTTGCCGTACACCTCGAATCCCAAGACGCGCACACTGACGTAGCCGGAAATGTCGAAGCGGAAGATCGGCTCGGCATGGATATCGCCGTACGCGTCGATACGGAGCCCGGTGGAAGGCAACCAGTCGATGTGCACCCCAGCTTCGGCGGCGCCAGCGAGGCCGAGCATCCCGCCGATCTCCAGACCCCCGGTCGCGCTCGCGCCTGTTATGCCGAGCCCGATACCCGCACGCACTGCCAGCCGCAGTCCGGCGTCCGCGGGAATGTTGAGATGGGCGTCGCCGGTGACGTGGGTCTGCTCCTCGTGCGCCGGGTTGTACGTGATGCCGAGGCGCAACTGGTCGATGACGCCGGGGCCGATTCCTGCCTCCGCGCTCAGGCCGCCGCCGATCTCCGCGACGACTCCGGGGAAGATCGGCACCTGGATGGCGATGTTGAACAGACTCTTGTTGATCTGCTTGCGCGAGAAAATCTCTGTTTGGCTCGGCAGGGCGATCTCACCGGCTACCGTCACCTCGCCGTTCGGCGCAAAGCGCACGCCGACCGTGCCTTGGAGCCACGGGGCGATCCGAACAGTGAGGGTGCCACCCCCGTAGACTTTGAGCTCGATGCCGATCTCGTCGGTCGGCTGTCCGGCGGCGTCGAGGACTCTATTCGTGACTCCAAGATCCAGCGCTCCCGAAAGCAGTCCCCGGGAGTAATCGGCGTGACCGAAGAGCGTGAGCGCCCCATTGTCATATGTGACCTCGAGCGTCGTGTTGATGCCCGGGATCGCAGGGACGGCGGTGCCGTGCGCGAAGAGTTGAAAGCCGGGTGCACCAGTGGGTCTGCGCACTTCGGCATCAAGCGACCCGCTGCTGATCCCCGGGACCCCGCGTCCCAGGGTGGCTGAGCCTCGGATCACCAGACCCTCTGCCTCGGAATACTCGATCCCGAGCGTGGCTGTCTCGACGCCCGGTATGTCAGGCGCCACCGTGCCACTGGCCTCGACATGGGTCTCACTGAACGTCGCGGTAGCGTCTAATGAGCGGATGCCGCGCACCTTGCCGGGTTGCGTAATACGCAGCGTACCGCGCCCGCCGAAGCTCCGGTCGCGATACCAGATTTCGATTCGGGCCTGGTCAAACAGCTTGCTGTCGAAGTCAAAGCTGCCACCCGCCTCGAAATTCCCGCTTCCGTCAACTCCGGCGGTCAGGGAACCGTGGCCGAGTCGATCGACGCTGAAATAGACAGCGCCTTCGGCCCGGAAACCTTCGGTTCCGACCATGATGCCGAGTGTCGCGTCGTCGATGTGAATACCGGGCAGCGGCAGGGCAAGCTCGCCAGCGCTGTAGAAATACACCAGCGCGAGGTGCCCGCCGCGGAGCACGACGTCGATCGGCGTAGTCCCGAGCAACGGCAGCGACGGCGTCAGGCGCGCGCCGGCCACCAGTTCTGCACCGTCGATCACGGGCGGCTCGAATGTGATCAGGCTGAGGGGCGCGAAGTCGGTACCGCCGATCGCCGGTGGGTTACCCAAGTAGGCGGAATACTGGCCCATCTTGTGCAGCGGTACCGGGAATGGCGTCTGGACCTTTTTGAGCTGCGGCGGGAGCTCGAGGGTCGCCTGGACCGAGCCCACCTGCGCGTTCTTCGCCGCGTCGGCCGCGTTCGCCTGGACGCTGATGCTGCTGATGATCAGGCCAGCGACGTGCTGGTGATCGGGGGCAGCTGGGACAGGAATCGTCTGCCCCTGGGCGAGACCAGGCCACTGGGCTAATAGAGTGCCTCCGGCCGAGACGAGCGCAAACGATGCCGCGCTTCCGAACTCTCCAACGTTGCCGATGTCCTTGACGGGCGTAAGGTGGTCGCCCGCCTGGATTTCGGCTCTCGACCACCAGCGCCCGCCCGCGCTCCCTTCAGTTCCGGGTACCACACGATCGAAGTCGATCGGGTTGTCCTTGAGGTAGTCTTCCACGTCGCTCGCTTTGGCAGGCAGGCCGGTGGTGGCTTCGAGGTATCGGACTACGTTGTTGCGGATGCTCTCTTTCGTGCGCGCCCCTGCGCTGGCGTTACTGCTCTTGTCGAGCAGTTCCATGTTCTCGATCGTGTTCGCTGCTCCCGAACTTCCGTCCCATCCTCCGACCTGCAGTTCGACAATGTGATCGACTTCCATAGGGAAGTCTTCCCAATTGCCAGTTCGATCCCATTGTGGCGTCTTGAGGAAGTTCGTGAGCGTCTTGAGATTTCCGGTGCGCGTGTGGGTACCCACCTCGACCGTCTTCGTGCCTGCGAAGGACGGAGTCAGCCCGATGGTGTCTAGCCTCTCCTGCGGGAGCGTCACTCCCCCGTCGGCCAGCCACACACTGTCCCTTTGATCAGGCGAGCCACGCTTGAACGGATATCCTGGGACGCGCTTGAGCTTCCCTTGCTGGGCCCACGCGTCGTACACCCGACGATGCCGCTCCTTGATCGGCGGAAGCCTGAACGTCTTGAGGTCGGGCAGCGCCGCTGCCGCAGTCGTAGGCGGGACCGCCGTCGGCGGCGCGCCTTTGGCCCGCTGCACCATTCGCTGCGCGGCGCTGCCTTGTTGCACGACGTGGGTTGCCTCGTGCGCTAGCAGTCCCAAATCGCCGGACGACTCGCCGGGCCCCATCCAGATGTCCGAGCCGTGGGTGAACGCGCGCGCATTGAGCGCCGACGCCGCGGCGCGGGCGCTCG
>Ga0137399_10000917_pt1 | contig 12839 bp, 10 predicted proteins | sample czorhiz316metaG_FD_104810 | JGI IMG/M metagenome (GOLD analysis project Ga0137399, IMG submission 104810) | Vadose zone soil microbial communities from Angelo Coast Range Reserve, California, USA - czorhiz3.16 metaG | ecosystem: Environmental > Terrestrial > Soil > Vadose zone | place: USA...
AAGACCAGGAATGTCCAGGTGTGGAACAGCATCGGCGGCGGATGATAATGTCCGAAGCAACGGGCGGGAAAGTCAAATCAGTGAAGCGGGATTTGACTCGTCAGGCGGCTTTCAGGCCATGAAACTGCTCGGCATGAAATCGCTATTTCCACTGGTGATTGTGCTCGGCGCATTGGCGCTTCTCGGACGCGCAGCAGATTCCCCGCCGGCGCAGGTCATCCAGATTGACCATCAAAAGGTCGCCGCGGCATTTGCCAAAGGCGAAGGACTTCTCGCAACTAACAATTTTAAGATTCAGGCGGGCCGACGCGAGGTCGCTGGTGAAGTCGAGGTGCATGACAGCGATACCGATATTTTTTACATTCTCGAAGGGTCGGCCACTTTTGTGACCGGAGGCAACCCGGTGCAACCTCGGACAGTGGCTCCCGGCGAGACGCGCGCCCGGGAGATTGCTGGCGGCCAGGTTCGCGAGTTGGTGAAGGGCGATATTATCGTCATTCCCACACGGGTCCCGCATTGGTTCAAAGAAGTGCGCGGTCCTTTGCTTTATTATGTCGTCAAAGTGAGCAAATGAATCGAGTGAGAGATTAACTTTTCAAATGAGCAGGTTTTCACTTGCAGTCCGGTGCTGGGTCGCGTAGCAGGTCAACATGCCGATTCATTTGCCACCGATTTCACGACGCCGATTTCTCTCGCGGACTATCGCGGCTGGAGCCGGCCTGGCGCTGAGTAGAGGCCTCTTTGCCGCCACCAAAAAGACTGATTCCGATTTTTGGGCGCTGCTGTCGGACACGCACCTTGCCGCCGACCAAAAGCAACTCGGCAACGGGATCAATATGGCAGAGCATTTTAAGCAGGTTTCGCTCGATGTGATGTCATTGCCTAAGCGGCCAGCGGGCGTGTTTATTACCGGCGATTGCGCGTTCAACCGCGGTGAGATGGGGGACTATGCCACATTGACCCAAATGCTTGAACCAATGCGCAAGGAAGGAATGCCAATCCACCTTGCGTTGGGGAATCATGATCATCGCGAGCGGTTTTGGCAGGCGTTGCAAGAGGAGAATGTTGCGAAACGTCCGCTGGCGGACAGGCAGGTGGCGCTCCTTGAGACGCGTCATGCGAATTGGTTTATTCTCGATTCGCTGGAAACTACCCTCTCGACGCCCGGCTTGCTGGGGCACGAGCAATTGGAGTGGCTAGCGTCGGCGCTTGATGCGAATACGAAGAAGCCGGCGCTGGTGTTGGTTCATCATAATCCAGGGTTGACCGGCAATCTTGGACTCAAGGACACGGCGGCATTTCTGGAGATCATCCGCCCGCGCCAGCAGGTGAAAGCGTACATTTACGGCCATACCCACACATGGAGAGTCGTGAAGGATAGCAGCGGCATCCATCTGATTAACCTGCCCCCGGTGGCTTACGTGTTCAGCGAAGGAGAGCCATCCGGCTGGGTGCGAGCGACATTGAAATCCGACAGCATGCGTCTGGAGTTGCGATGTTTGGATATCGAACATAAGGCGAATGGGCAAGTTGTGGATTTGAAATGGCGCGCGTAGGCAGAGCGGAAGATGCAACCACAGATGAACTCAGATGGACACAGATCTTACAGGGATTATGGCCGAGTCATCTGGAATGTGCCGTGATCGTATTTGCAGGAGTAGGTGGAAAAGAAATTGGTGGTGTCGGCGTGGCCTTCATAATGGTAAACGCCGCCGGCGAGCCGGCCGAGATTCGCAGCGCCGGAGAACGAGAAGCCATTTGTTGTCGGCTCGGCTTTCAACGAGACAGTGTAACCGAAGCTAAGGACTTTCATATACTTCGCATGGAAACGTGCGCGGTACATGGCATCATCGGTCCTGGTGACCACACAGCGCAACTTACCGGCATGACCATTGGCGTCGCTGTGCCAGGTGCCTTGCCAGCGGCCTTGCAGGCCTGTGTCTGAGGCCGGAGTCGCAGCGGCCATTTTCCATTCATGATTGAAGCTGCAACCGCTGCCGAGAACTAATGCGATGAGGAGCAGAAGCAAGGCAAGAGCTGACACGAGGCGAGTCTTTGAGCGATGCATAATTAAGAGAAGCTATGCGGGAAAAGGAAAACGGGCAATTTGGAATCGCAGGCACTATTAAAATGCCCCGGGTGCGATTAAAAGTCTCGGTCACAGCGATATGGAGTGCGGCGTCGCGCTTCGCTTGCCATCGCTTGCCGCTCACTAGTCGCTGGCGGGTTGCGAGGGATCATCTCCCGATGGCTGCAACAGTGTGCGATCTGCCACAGGAGCACGGCATAGAATCGTTGCCATTGGCTGTTTCAGGTGCAGGAGCGGTCGCGTTTGGCTCATAATCCAGATACGGACCAAGCCACCGCTCGACTGCCTGCAACGGCATGTCTTTCCGCGAGTGATAATCCAGCACCTGGTCGCGGCCAATCTTGCCCACGGCGAAATACCTTGCTTCAGGATGCGCGAAATAAAGTCCGCTCACGCTCGCACCAGGCCACATCGCGCAACTCTCGGTCAATCGGATGCCGGTATTCTTCTCCGCTTCGAGGAGCTTCCAAAGTGTCCACTTCTCAGTATGGTCGGGGCACGCCGGATAACCGGCCGCAGGCCGGATACCGCGGTACTTTTCGCGGATTAAATCATCCGTCGTGAACCGCTCGCTCTTTCCGTAACCCCATTCCTCGCGGACGCGCTTGTGAAGGTACTCGGCGAAAGCCTCCGCGAGCCGGTCGGCCAGCGCCTTGACCATAATCGAATTGTAATCGTCGTGATCCGCCTCGAACCTGCGGCAGAGTTCCTCCACGCCAAAGCCTGCAGTTACCGCAAAAGCCCCGAGATGGTCCGGCAACGTGCTGTGTCCCGCCTGCTGCGCCGAGGCAATGAAATCCGCCAGACAGTGGTTGAATTGGCCCGCGGGCTTTTCCATTTGCTGCCGCAAAAAATGGAATCTCGTCAGCACGGCCTGGCGCGATTCATCCGGGTAAAGTTCAACATCATCGCCGACGGCATTGGCTGGGAAGAAACCATAGACCGCCCGCGCCGCAAGCAGCCGCTGCGAAACGATCTGACTGAGCAATGCCTGCGCGTCCTCGAAGAGCTTCCTGGCCTCAGAATTCTCCAGGATGGCGGGGTAGCGCCCGCGCAGTTCCCAGGTATGGAAGAATGGAGACCAGTCGATGAAGGGGACCAGATCGGCCAGCGTGATGCGTGATGCCTGGTGCGTGATTTGAGAATCGGCGTCCGATGCAAGAATCCGCAAGCCGGTGAACTCGGGTGTGGCAATGTCGCTGGTTTTCCATTCAATCGGCGTGCGTCGCTGGCGCGCTTGTTCGATAGTCAGCAGCGGCTTGGCTTTTTGTTCGCCATGCTGGGAGCGCAGTTTGGTGTAATCGGCTCGGACCTTCTCCACAAACGCGGGCTTCAGTTCCGGGTTGATCAGGCTCCCGACCACGCCGACTGCGCGCGAGGCATCGAGAACGTGAATGACCGGCTGCGAAAAGCTGGGCGCAATCTTGACTGCCGTATGTGCTTTGCTGGTGGTTGCGCCGCCAATGAGCAATGGCAGGGTGAAACCCTGGCGTTCCATTTCTTTCGCGACGTGGACCATTTCGTCCAGCGATGGCGTAATAAGCCCGCTCAGTCCGATTATGTCGGCTTGCTTTTCTCGAGCCGTCGCCAGAATTTTTTCCGTCGGCACCATCACACCAAGATCAATCACTTCGTAATTGTTGCAGCCCAGCACGACCCCCACGATGTTCTTTCCGATGTCATGGACGTCACCTTTTACGGTCGCCATGACAATGCGGCCCTGGGGAGCGTGATTGCCGGAGAGCTGCTTCTCTGTTTCCATGTAGGGCAGCAGGTAAGCTACCGATTTTTTCATCACGCGCGCGCTCTTGACGACCTGCGGCAAAAACATTTTCCCGGAACCGAATAAATCACCGACGATATTCATGCCGGCCATCAGCGGTCCTTCAATTACCAACAACGGGCGGACGTATTTCTGGCGCGCCTCTTCGGTGTCCTCGTCGATATAATCAACAATTCCCTTCACCAGCGCATGACCGAGCCGCTCTTCGACGGTGCCTTTGCGCCATTCATCCTCCTCCACGGCAGCTTTATCCTTTTGCTTCAGCGTTTCGGCGAATTTTACGAGACGCTCGGTCGCATCAGGCCGCCGATTGAGCAGCACATCTTCAACCAGTTCCAGCAAGTCTTTCGGAATTTCCGCATAGACTCCCAGCATACCTGCGTTCACGATTCCCATGTCCAGCCCGGCCTTAATCGCATGATAAAGGAAAGTGGTGTGCATCGCTTCCCGGACGAGATTGTTTCCACGGAAGGAAAATGAAACGTTGCTGATGCCGCCGCTGACGCGCGCCAGTGGCAGATTTTCCTTTATCCATTTGGTCGCCCTGATGAAATCGACCGCGTAATTGTTGTGCTCTTCGATACCGGTGGCGACAGTCAGCACGTTGGGATCGAAGATTATGTCCTGCGGCGGAAAACCCACTTCCTGAGTCAGGATGCGGTATGAGCGGGTGCAGACTTCAACCTTGCGCTCAAAACTGTCCGCCTGGCCCCGCTCATCAAAGGCCATGACCACGACTGCCGCACCGTAACGTCGAACAAGTTTTGCCTGATGCTTAAATTTTTCCTCGCCTTCCTTGAGGCTGATCGAGTTCACCACGCCTTTGCCCTGAACGCATTTCAGACCAGCCTCGATGACGGACCATTTTGAGCTGTCGATCATGACCGGCACCCGGGCGATGTCCGGCTCCGAAGCGACCAGGTTGAGAAAGGTCGTCATCGCTCTCTCTGAATCGAGCATGGCTTCGTCCATGTTGACGTCGATGATTTGCGCGCCGTTTTCCACCTGCTGCTTTGCAATGGTCAGCGCCGCTTCGTAATCGCCGTTCAGGATAAGTTTGGCGAATTTCGGTGAACCCGTAACATTCGTCCGCTCGCCGACGTTAAGGAAATTTGTCTCTGGCCGGAGGGTAATCGCCTCGAGACCGCTCAAGCGGGTATAGGCCTCGACCTTGGGAACCACCCGTGGCGGCAAACCGCGAATCGCTTCGGCAAGCGCTTTGATGTGCGCCGGGGTAGTGCCGCAACACCCGCCGACCATATTGAGCCAGCCATTTTGCGCCCACTCCTTCAGTTGCGGCGCGAGCGTCTCTGGAGTTTCAGGAAATCCAGTGGGCAGCAGCGGATTCGGCAGACCCGCGTTTGGATGGGCGCTCAAAAAAACGGGCGCAAGATTGGCTAGTTCTTCGATCAGCGGCCGCATCTCCTTCGGACCCAGCGCACAGTTCATCCCCACGCTCACCAAAGGCACGTGCGAAATGGAATTCCAGAAAGCCTCCACCGTTTGGCCGGTGACTCCGCGATTGCTTCCCGCCTGGATGAACGTGACCGAGGCCATCAGCGGAATTGAATCGATGCCCCGTTCCTCGAACAGCTTCAGGATCGCAAAAAACGCCGCCTTCGAGTTGAGCGTATCAAAGATCGTTTCGACCAGCAGCAAGTCTGCGCCGCCATCCAAAAGTCCGCGGGCTTGCTCGTAATAAGCGAGGCTGACCTCATCGAATGTCGCCCCCCTTGCCGCCGGATTGTTGACATCGGTCGAGATGGACGTGGTCCGGGTGGTCGGGCCCATCGCGCCAGCAACAAAACAAACGCGTTTCGGCTGTGCGGCCATGACGGAATCTGCCGCGCGGCGCGCGCACTGGGCGGCTGCGACGTTGATTTCATAGGAAAGCGATTCCAATCCGTAGTCCGCCAGTGAAATCGCCTGCGAATTGAAGGTGTTGGTTTCGACGATGTCTGCGCCTGCCTCAAGATATTCGTGGTGGATTTCCTCGATGAGGCGGGGCTGAGTCAGACAAAGCACATCGTGCAATCCATTAAGATCCCGCTGCCAGTTCTTAAAGCGTTCGCCGCGATACGCCGATTCATCCTGCCGGCGACTCTGGACCACTGTGCCCATGGCCCCGTCGATAATGAGGATGCGCTCGCGCAAGAGGCGCTCCAGCTCCTGGATTCTGTTGGCAGCAGTTATCACGTCTGGAGGTGAAACTAGCGGAATGGGCAATCGGTTTCAAGTTAAAAATCAACATATCTTGATACGTAGATATGTTCAATAAACTCCAAAACCCAAGAACCCAAATCCCCAAAAAAATGCCAACCACAGGTCCGAACCAGATCCCAGGCTTGCGGTCGCCCATTTGGTACTTGGAGTTGGAATTTGGAATTTGGGATTTGGAGTTTGGAGTTTGGTGTTTGAAGAAAATGGGGTCCACTCCCTATAGGAAAGATTTCACGAGATGGCAAACTACTGCGGCATGAGGGTGAATCGATTCGACATTCGCAAAATTCGCAAGCTCGCGGACCGGGAACGGTACGCTGAACTTTATTTTCACTGGCGCGAAGCCGAGCACATGATCGCTTCAAATCTTCCGCCCGTCCGCCGCTATGGGCGCAGGCTGAAAAAGCGCGTTGAACGTCTTTATGCGAATTGGTTCGGCACTATGGGGCAGCAGAGCTACGTGCCTCAGACAGCTTTTGAGATTTGAGCGAGCGCAGGCGGACTTGGCCCAGGGAGAGAATTACCCGACAGGCTTCGCGCTTTGAACCCCCGGAACCTCGAAGAAGCCACTGTCTTCTCTCCTCCTCTGGAGGAGAGGGCTGGGGGAGAGGAGGCCCTTTCCACCATTTCGCGTGGCAGGTTCGTGGGGAGGGTTGCATCAGCCTACAATCCCAGAGCCATCAAAATTGCGCCCGTTTGGGATTTGAGAATTGAGATTTTTTTGAGATTTGGACTTTGGGATTTGGATTTTGGGATGAGATTTGGAGTTTGTCAATTTCCGCCCCAATCATTTGCCGCTCTCAATCACCCGAATCTTAACGTTCCGGAACGCCACCTGGCCATGATCTCCCTGGAGCGAAATCGCGCCGGTGTTTGATTTTGCAAACAGCGGCATCTTCGCAAACTTGCTCTTCGCCACGCGATTGTTGAAGTCTTCGCTTCCCAGGACGTACTCGAAATATTTTACGTCATTTATATCATGCTCACATTTTTCCGGAGATATGAGCAGACGAATGTGGTTCCACTCCCCGGCGGGCTTGGTGGCATCGAGGCATTTTCCTGTCTTTGAATCCATGGGCGGCTGGTAAAGCTGATAAAGCCAGCCGCAGCGGATTGGGTCGGACGCTGCCGCATTATCCTCAAGTTGGAATTCCGGGCCGGTGGCCCACGGAGCCCGGCCCTCGTCGGTGACATGGAACATGATGCCGCTGTTGCCTCCATGGGAAATGTTGTAATCGAGCTGAAGCTCGAACCAGGCGAATTGATCTGCCGTAACCAAATCCCCAGCATTCTTTGGGTCGATTACGGCCATCGTCTCGTCTTTGATCTGCCATCCAGGCCTCACCGTATCGCTCTTGAAGTTGTGCCAGCCCGCGAAGTCTTTGCCGTTGAAAAGCAGGCGCCAACCAGCGGCTTTTTCGGCCGGAGTCAGGACGTTCTCGGCAGATTGCGCACAGTAGATAACAGTGGAAAACAAAAGAGCCGAAGCTCCTGCCAATAATCGGCTAAAGGATTTCATAAAGGAGATAAGAGAATTGTTAGTGGTGTCACTTGGCCGTGAATGATATTGATTAGCAAAGAACCGTCAAGTCGCCGAACCTCCGCTAACGTTTGACGATAGAAATGTTCTGCGTGCTCAGCTCTATGTTATCGCCTAAACAATTGAAGTTTGCAGAGAAGGCTGCTCGGGAACAGCGTGACGTGATTTTGCAGCTTAATCAGCTTGTGAAAGACATCGACCGATGCGAAAAAACCATTGCCGGACTGAAAATCGAGCTGGACGCAGTGAATGCGCAGCACCAGGGCCGAAACTCCACGCGCGAAGACATTGCTTATCTGACGGATCTCCTGGAATGCGCTAAAAAGAAACTTGCCTGGGAAAAGCAAATGGCGAGCCTGCAAAAGCGGACGCCCGCGATTCTTGAGACCATGACCCGTCTAATGAACGATCCCCACGCACCGCCTGCCGAGCAGACACGCGCCGATATGCTCCAGGCACTTCAAGCAATCCAGGCCGCGATGGAACGGCTCAACCAGGTCAAAGTGAATTAACTGGTCTTCACTGCCCTTGACTAAGCAGCGGTTTGACCAGAGGCTCTAACCACGTCCACCCGAAACACATGCCATCTGTTGCGCAAATCTTGATTGCAGAGACTCCGGCGAGCCCCATGGCGAGCCGCTCTGAAGTGCGGGCTGTGCCGGGACGAGGCCTCGAAGGGGATCGCTATTTTCTTGGAGCCGGTACCTTCTCGCCAAATCCTCACAAGCCTGATTTCGAGATCACGTTGATTGAGCAAGAAAAAGTCGAAGAATTTGCGCGCGATTCCGGGCTTCTATTCACCGCGTCTCATGCCAGGCGGAATATTGTGACTGAAGGCGTGGATTTGAATTCTCTCGCCGGAAGAGAATTCAATATTGGCAAAGTGCGCATCCGCGGTATCCGGCTATGTGAGCCCTGCACGTATCTCGCAAAGACAAGTTTTCCCGAGACGCTGAAAGGCTTGGTTCACAAGGCCGGCTTGCGCGCCCAGATTTTGTCCGAAGGTACTATCTGCATTGGCGACGTCATCAACGCTGTTTAGAATCATCGCCGGCAAAGCCAGACACTATGAACAAAATCGCGACAATCCTCTCCGTGCTGCTCGTTTCCACGTCGGTCGTCTCTGCCGAGGATAAGGCGCGGGCCATCCTCGAGAAGGCTATCCAGGCTCAAGGCGGAGAGGCCAAGGTCGCCAAACTCCGAACCATGCGAATCAAGGTCGAAGGCACTGCGTCTTTTGTTCCCGGTCAACCTGATCTCCCCTTCACGATTGAAGACGTCTGGCAGATGCCCGACCAATACAAGACATCGTCCACCTTCCAATTCCAGGGCCAGAAATTGACCCAGATTCAGGCCATCGATGGGGACAAGGGTTGGATTCAAGCCAACGGCCAAACACAGGTCATGCCCAAGGACGCCTTCGACGAGATGAAGGAGCAGACATACGCAGAGGATTTGGATCGCCTGGCCTTCTTGAAAGAAAAAGACGTTGATATTTCAACGGTTGATCCAATCGAGGTGGATGGAAAGCCTGCGGTTGGCGTGCTCGTCAGATCCAAAGGCCACCGCGACGTGAAATTGTACTTTGACAAGACGAGCGGGTTATTGGTGAAACGAGCGCATCGGCTGCTCGACCCATCGTCCGGCAAGGAGGTTTTACAAGAGGTCGTGTTCAGCGACTATCAAGAGAAAGACGGGCTTAAGAACGCCAGGAAGATCGTTGCCTTTCGTGAGGGCAAGAAGATAATTGACGCCAGGGTGACGGAAATCACCTTTTTCGACAAACTGGATGAAAAGGTGTTCGCTAAACCGTAGCCGGAGATCGCTGCGTTTGCCTTTGAGTTCATGTCCGGCCTCCCGAACCCGGTCCAACAGCTTGGCTTTGGTAGGAATTAAATTCCCAGTCCTCAATTGAGTCCTAAATTGTCAGACGCTTCGCATGCATGTCACCGCACCAGACATTTTCACTCGACTCTAAAGGCCATACAAAATGCGCCGTATTGCTGACTACGGCTGGTATGCAGTTTGTGGAGCATCGTCGCGAATCGCTGCGAATGTTTGACCATAACCCCGAAACTATTGTGGTTTCTGGCGATTTGAGCTCGCCACGCGGCAGGTTTCGCAGTCAGCTTCGCTCCTGCGGTGGTAAGTATGGTTTTGTCGTCACGTTACACGGAGATGCTGAAACGACGATTGGTATCCTTGAAGATCTGGAGAGAGCATTCAGAGGGCATTTGCGAGATGAAAACACATGATCTAACGCCGGCCTCCAGTGCATGCCAGGCCGGCGCTCCGTTTGGTTCGTCGCGACCGTCGGTCTTTTGATTATCTGTTGTCGCTAGAAATTTTTTATGAAACCAATAGACGGCTATTTCCTCATCAAACCGGAAGACCTCTCTTGGAGGCCATCGAATATGATGAAAATCCCCAATGCGGATTTTCTTGAGCGAACCAAGAGCGAGATTTTGGGGGCCAGGCTATGGCGGCTTCCACCCAAGAGCGCCAACACGCTCCACCGGCATCCCAGGATGGAAGAATTTTACTTTGTGGTCGAAGGCGTCGGGCGCATTCGTATCGGAGACCAGACGCTGACGGTCCCAAAGTATGGAGGAGTGCTCGTCGGACCGGCACAACTTCGGCAGGTATTCAATGACACCGAAACTGAGGTGCTCTGGCTGATCGTCGGTGCTCCTGAAAAAGAGTTGGAGCCTGGAGAAACACTCGATCAGAAGCTGGTATATCCAACTGACCCGACACAGCTACCTAAAGAGTTGGCGGGAATTGCCTGGCCACCGAGAAAGCCGGATTGACGGGTCCGCTTCAAAGTGTTGGCCACGGCGCACGCTATGGAGTGCGGCGGCAAGCGAAGCGCGACGCCGCTTTTCCTCGCTTTGCCTGCGAATTTCAGGCCTTGGACACCATCCAAAGCGGCGTCGCGCTTCGCTTGCCGCCGCGCTCCATATGGCTGTGGCCGACACTTTTAATCGCACCCCGGCTTTAGTGATTCGTTGACATTACCCCCTGAGGCTCTGATACAGTGGGCCGTCTGTTTCTGAGGACTTTTACCCGGCGAAAGCCGATTACTGAATACTGATTATGGCAACGCATTCATCTGAAAAATACGTCTATCTGTTTGGGAATAAAAAGGCCGATGGCAATGGTGGTATGAAGCCACTGCTCGGCGGCAAAGGGGCGAACCTGGCGGAAATGAGCCGCATCGGTTTGCCGGTGCCGCCCGGTTTTACGATCACCACGGAGGTCTGCACTTATTATTACGATCACAAGAAAACTTATCCGAAAGCACTGGAGACCCAGGTTAGGAATGGGATCACTTTAATCGAAAAGATCATGGGCACAAAGTTCGGTGATAGGGCAGCCATGCCGCTGTTGGTGTCGGTCCGATCCGGCGCTCGCGACTCGATGCCCGGAATGATGGATACGATTTTGAACCTCGGCCTGAATGATCAAACCGTGGTCGCGTTGGCCGTTGCCACGAACAATGAACGGTTTGCCTGGGATTGCTACCGCCGCTTCATCCAGATGTACGGCGATGTGGTCATGGGCGTGCAAAAGCGAGCCGGCGAAGATGACGAACCATTTGAAGTCGTCATCCATAAGCTAAAACACGAACGGCATCAGGACGATATCGAGGACACCAAACTCAGCGTGGACGATCTGAAAGAAATGGTGGCGCGTTTCAAAGCCCTGATCATGGAACGGACCGGAAAGGAATTTCCGCAGGACCCGTGGAAGCAACTCTGGGGCGCTGTGGGAGCCGTCTTTGGCTCATGGATGAATGACCGCGCGATGGTTTATCGCCGCAAGTACAACATCCCGTCGGAATGGGGAACAGCCGTCAATGTGCAAGCCATGGTCTATGGGAATACCGGAGATGCTTCGGGCTCGGGCGTGGCGTTCACGCGTGATCCCGCGACCGGCGAAAAAGTGTTTTATGGCGAGTTTCTCATCAATGCCCAGGGAGAAGATGTGGTGGCAGGCATCCGCACGCCAGAGCCGGTGGCGGAACTGAAAAATGAAATGCCCGAGGCCTTTCACGAGCTGGATAATATTCGCCAGACGCTGGAGAAGCACTTTAAAGATGTGCAGGATTTTGAGTTTACGATTCAGGAGGGCAAAGTATTCATGTTGCAAACGCGAAACGGCAAGCGGACAGGTCTGGCGGCAGTGCGCTTCGCCATTGAAATGGAAGCTGAGAAACTGATTGATTGGAAGACGGCCATTCGCCGTGTGCCCGCGGATCAACTCGATCAATTGTTGGCGCCGGTGTTCGATCGCAAAGCGGTAAGGGATGCCAAGTGCATTGCTCGAGGTCTTCCTGCGGGACCGGGCGCGGCTTCTGGCCGGGTGTACCTCAATGCTGAACGCGCCGTGGAAGCCGCTGCCAAAGGTGAAAAAGTTCTGTTGGTTCGTAACGAAACTTCGCCCGAGGACCTTCGGGGCATGATTGCGGCCGAAGGCATTCTCACTGCCAAAGGCGGAGTCAGCTCTCACGCGGCGTTGGTCGCGCGACAGATGGGCAAGGTTTGCATCTGCGGAGCTAGCGAGCTGCAGATCGATTATGCGGCCAGGACCTTCGCGGTGAACGGAACGGTTTATCGTGAAGGCGACGCCCTTTCGATTAACGGCACGGCGGGAGAGGTTTATCCAGGCGCGCTGCCGACAGCGGCTTCCGAAATCGTGCAAGTGTTGGTTGAGAAATCCCTCAATGAGAAACAAAGCCCGACTTACCTGATGTTTAAGAAGCTGATGGATTGGTGCAGCAAGGCCACACGTCTCCAGGTGCGCACCAACGCGGATACACCGGAGCAGACCGCCAACGCCGTTGCATTCGGCGCCAGCGGCATCGGCCTGTGCCGCACCGAGCACATGTTCTTTGAAGGCAATCGCATCGACGCGATGAGAGAAATGATTCTGGCGGAGAACGCGGAGGATCGGAAGACTGCGCTGGCAAAGCTGTTGCCGTACCAAAAGGAAGACTTTGCCGGCATCTTCACGGAACTCGACGGGCGCCCAGCAACCATCCGCTTCCTGGACCCGCCGCTTCATGAATTTTTGCCCCACGATCACGCATCGCAGAACCTGCTGGCGGAGCAAATGCGCATCAAAGTAGAGAAGATCGCGCATCGCGTGAAGGAACTGCACGAGTTCAATCCGATGCTTGGTTTCCGGGGTTGCCGGCTGGGACT
>Ga0137399_10000923_pt1 | contig 12818 bp, 11 predicted proteins | sample czorhiz316metaG_FD_104810 | JGI IMG/M metagenome (GOLD analysis project Ga0137399, IMG submission 104810) | Vadose zone soil microbial communities from Angelo Coast Range Reserve, California, USA - czorhiz3.16 metaG | ecosystem: Environmental > Terrestrial > Soil > Vadose zone | place: USA...
AGCCTGATGGAGTACAGGTCTGCCGGCGTGCTGTTTCTCTCTCAGCCCGCCGACCGTGAGCGCGCTCGATCGATCGTCTCCGGCCGCGCGCCCGCGGTGTTCGTCACCTGTGCCGGCGACTGGGGCGATACCGTCTCCGCCGATGACGACGCCGGCGCAGAGCTCGCCACCGAGCATCTGGTGCGCCTCGGCCATCGCCGAATTGCATATTTCGCGGATCCGATCGTGGAAGACTCCGCCGACCACGACCGGCAGACCGGTTATCACCGCGTCATGGAGCGCTCCGGGCTTGCGCCCACGATCTTTCACTGGCAGCGGCAGCCAGGCGAGCTCCTACGCCAGAAGCGCGACGAGCAGGTGGCGGAGATCCTGCGCGGCCGCGTTACCGCCGTGTTCTCGTCCAACGACTATGGCGCGATCGAGCTGCTCGAATGCGCCGACAGGCTCGGGGTCAAGGTACCCGACGACCTTTCGGTGGTTGGGTTCGACGATGTCGTCATGGCGGGCCTGGCCCGCATCAACCTGACCACCGTGCGCCAGCCGCAAGCGGAGCTGGCCGGCATCGCGGTCGAGATCCTGGACGATCGCGTCAACGGCGTGCTCGACGGTGCTCACCAGCGCCGGACGCTGGACGTCGAGCTCGTGCTGCGCGGCTCGACGGGTTCGCCGCAGCTGTAAGACAACTCTCGGTTGACACTTACTCACGCTTTGCCTTACCGTCCTGGAACGTTCCAGTCCTGACCGCGCTTTGGGTGGGCATTTGAGCAAGCGACTTCGGGTGGGCGTCATCGGCTGCGGCCTGATCGCCCAGGTGATGCACCTCAATTACCTCAGAGAGCTCTCGGACCGCTTTGAGATCGCGGCCATCTGCGACCTGTCGGAACCTGTGCGCACGGCTGTCGGCCGCGAGTACGGGGTGGACCGGTTGTTCGGGTCGTGGCAGGACCTGGTGGCCGAGCCACTCGACGCGGTGTTCGTCCTGACGAGCGGCAGCCACGCGCCCGCGGCGATCGCCGCGGCGGAGTTGGGACGCCACGTGCTCGTCGAGAAACCGATGTGCTTCTCGGTCGCCGAAGGCAAGGCGATGGTCGACGCGGCGGCCAAGTCCGGCGTCGCGATGATGGTCGCCTACAACAAGCGCTACGACCCCGCCTATCAGCGGCTGCTGGAGGAGTCGCGCACCCTGCGAGATCTGCGCCTGATGACGATCACCACGCTCGAATCGCCGGCGGAACCCTACGTCAAGCATTACAACCTCCACCGCGGCGCGCCGATGGCGCCCGATGTCGCGGAGGGCTTCGCGAAAGACAACAGCGCGCGCATCACGGCTGCGATCGGAGACGCCGACCCGCTGTCGCGCTGGGCATACCACCTGGTCCTCCTCGACAGCCTCGTGCACGAGTTCAACGCTATGCGCGGCGTACTGGGCGAGCCCGACCGCCTCGACTTCGCGGATATCCGCGAAACCGGCCTCACCACGATCTTCACCTACGGCGAGACCCAGTGCGTGCTCACGTGGGTCGACCTGCCCGGCATCGCCCGGTACCAGATGGAGTTCGCCTTGTACTCGCCGGACCGGCGCCTGACCCTGTCCTTCCCCTCACCATTCTTGAGAAGCGCGCCCACGATCCTCAGCTCTGAAGGTGGCACACCGCCCTCCAGCAGGTCATGGCGAACCGATGAGATCACGTCTTTCGAGGAGAGCTTCAAGCAGGAATTGATCCATTTCCACGAATGCGCCACCAGCGGCCGCACGCCGACGACATCGGCGGCAGACAGCATTCACGACATCGCTCTGTGCGAAGCGGTCGTGCACGTGCATCGAAATCGGACGCCCCGCGATCATCCATCCGAGCCCGCGTTGACCGTCGCGCGCTGATTCGATGGCGCGCATGAGTCACGGCATCCTGATCGCCAACGCTCCGGTGAGCTATGGCGCGTTCGAGCTCACGGTCGGCATCGATCCCAACGTCCCGGACGCGTCGCTCGTCCTCGACGAGGTGGCCGGCGCGGGCTACGCGGGGATCGACCTCGGCCCGGTCGGCTACCTCGGGGACGGGGCCGCCCTCGCACCCGCGCTCGAGACCCGCGGGCTCATGCTGTCCGGCGGGTTTTTCGAGCTGCCGTTCAGCGACCCGAACGCGATGCGCGCAGCGATGCCGGGCCTCGCGGCCCTGCTCGACGTGTTCGACTCTGCGCCGCCTCCGCAAGGGGGCCTCAAGCCAAAGCCAACGCTTGCAGATGCCGGCAGTGACCTGCGGCGGTCGCGCCCGTTTCAGTCGGCTCGCGACCACACCCTTGGTTTCGACGATGAGGGCTGGAAGCGCTTTGCCGACGGAGTCGCGCAGGCGGCGGCTCTCTGCCGCGAACGCGGCTATGAGGCCACTCTTCACCACGAAAGCGGAACGCACGTCGAGGCCGAGTGGGAGATTGGAAAGGCGCTCGAGCTGACCGACATCGGGCTGTGCCTGGACACGGGGCACCTGCTCCTCGGCCAGGGCGACCCGATGCGGGCGCTGCGCGAATGGGGCCCGCGCATCAACCACGTGCATCTGAAGGACGCGCGTCAGGCGGCCGTCGACGGGATCGTACGCGGGGCCGCGCCGGTGGCCGAGATCTGGCGCCGCAAGGCGTTTTGCCGCCTCGGCGACGGAGACCTCGACGTGGATGGTGTCCTCGAGGTCCTTCGAAAGGGTTACTCGGGCTGGCTGGTCGTCGAGCAGGACGTGCTGCCCGATCCCGCCGGGTCTTCGGGGCAGCCCGCGACCGACCAGCGGGCCAATCGCGAATACCTTGTCGCGCGAGGCTTCTGACGTCGTGGCGAAATTCCGACTCGGTCTCGCGGGCGCCGGCAGGATGGGCCGCAACCACCTGCGCGGTCTTCAGGATTCCCAAAAGGTGCAGGTGGTCGCCATCGCCGAGCCTGCAGAGCCGACTCGAAACGCTCTGGCATCGACCGGGATTGCTCTGCACGCGACGCTCGCATCGATGCTGGATGCGGGCGGACTCGACGGGGTGCTCGTGTGCGTGCCCAGCACCATGCACCTGGAGACGGTCAAGACGCTGATCGCAGCGCGACTGCCCATCCTCTGCGAGAAACCCGTCGGCGTGACAGCCGACCAGGCGCTGCTGGCATCGCGCCTCGCCTCCCACGAATCCCTGCCGCTGCAGGTCGGCTTCTGGCGGCGCTTCGTGCCTTCGCTGAAACACCTGCGCGAGCGCATCTCGGCCGGAGACCTGGGCGATGTGTACCTGGTAGCGAACTACCAATGGGACGGATCCCCGCCGGGTGCGACGTTTCGCGAGCAGAGCGGCGGCATCTTCGTCGACATGGGCGTGCATGAGTTCGACCAGACTCGGTGGCTGACTGGCCAGGAATTCGGAAACATCAGCGCCCTCGCATCCGGCGTGGCTGAAGAGCCGTATCCAGGTGACCCGGAGAGCGCGCAGGCGCTGTGCGACCTGTCCGGGGGCAGCAGCGCGGTGGTGTCGCTCGGACGGCGCTTTCCTCTCGGGGATGTCTGCAAGGTCGAGGTCTTCGGAACGCGCGACTCCGAAGAATCGAAATTCCTCTGGCCTCCAACCGCGGACGAGACCTTCTTCGAGGCCCTGAAGGCGCAGGCGGAGAGCTTTGTGGACTACGCTCGCGGAGGCGCGCTCGCAGGCGCGAGCGGTGAGGACGCGGCGGCAGCGCTGGCCGCGGCTGAGCGGGCGTCGATCCTGATCCGGCAAGCGAATACCTAGTTGAGCGAGCGCGAGGTCGGGATCGGCATCGTCGGCTACGGGATGATGGGCCGCGCTCATTCGTATGCGTACACGGCCGCGCCCGTGATGCGCCCGCTGCCGGTCCGGCCGCGCTTGCGACTGATCAGCGGCCGAGACGAGTCGAAAGTGTCGCAAGCGGCTGCCGCCTACGGAGTCGAAGGCTGGGTGACCGACTGGCAGGAATTGGTGCAGCGGCCCGAAGTCGACATCGTCGACATCTGCACCCCGCCGGGGACCCATGCCGAGATCGCGAACGCCGCGGTGGCGGCAGGCAAGGCCGTCATCTGCGAGAAACCGCTCGCGGTCACATACGCGCAAGCATCGGGCATGGCGGAGTCGGCTCACGGCCGCGGCGTCCTCAACGCGGTCGGCTTCAACTACCGCCGGCTGCCTGCGGTGTCGCTGATGAAGAGGATGGTCGACGACGGGGCGATTGGCACCGTGAGGCTCTGGCGCGGCACGTGGCTTTCTGATGAGTTCGTCAACCCGGCGATTCCATTCGACTGGCGCTTCGACCGCAGCATGGGCGCAACCACGATCGCCGACCTCGGCAGCCACCTGATCGACATGGCCCTGTGGATGGTTGGAGGCGTGCGCGAGGCCTGTGCCCAATCGGAGACGTTCGTGCGCAGCCGAAACGATCCCCGCGCGGGCAGCTCAATCCCGGTCACGGTCGACGACGCTTCGTCAGCGCTGCTGACGTTCGAAGGCGGGGCTCGCGGCGTGCTCGAGGTGGCGCGCACCGCCGTGCGGCGGCCGTGCGACTTCACGGTCGAGATCAACGGTGACGCCGGGACGCTGGTCTTCGAGTACCCGCGACTCAACGAGCTTCTGTACGGGGACGGCTCAGATGATGCCGCCATGTACGGGATGAGGCGGATCCGGGCCGAGCACGAGTCGCACCCCTACGCCCGTCACTGGTGGCCGATCGGCCAGGGTGTCGGCTACGGCGCGAGCTTCGTGAACCATCTCGGGGACCTGCTCGAGCGCTGGCCGCAAGGGCCCTGGGAGCCCGATTTCGCCCAGGGCGCGGCGGTCCAGGCCGTGTGCGAGACCATCGAGCGGGCGGCCGCGGAAAAACGCTGGGTGGCCCTGGCCGAGGTAACGGCTTCTTGACGGGCTGACTTCCTTCAGATATCTTTCAGCCGCTCGGTGGAACGTTCCAGTGAACGTCCGGGTGAGGGGACTCATGACGCGTAATTTGGCGCATTTAGCGGGCGATCGGCTCATGGAGGGAGGGTCTCATGGCTAACGCATCCGTCACCGGTGGTGCTGCTCGAAGCGCGGCTCCGCCTGCTCAGGGCCTGTTCACCCGCCAGTCCTCCGGACTCGTCCGCGAGCTGGGCATCCCCGCGGCCACGGCCATCTCGCTGGCCTCGGTTGCGGTCGTCAACACCTTCATCAACTTCAATGCCGGCCTGACCGCGTTCAACCAGGTCGACATGACCGTCTCGCTCCTGGTCGCGGCGGCGATCTGGCTGGTGGCCATGTTCGCCTACAAGTACCTGCTCGAGGCCATCCCACGCGCAGGCGGCGAGTACGTCTACCTCTCCCGCATCATCTCTCCAGCGATCGGCGCGATGGCCGGCATCGGCATCGCCATCGCCTTCACTTACATCCTGGCCGCCAACGCCAACTTCACGGCGACGTACTTTCCATTCCTCCTGACGGCGCTCGGCGCCGCTTTCAACAGCTCGGCCATCAGCAACGCCGCCGGCAACGTCACGGACCACACTGCGGTCGCGATCATCAGCGTCGGCATGCTGCTCGTGGTCGGCGCGTGCTCGTTCTTCCCTCTGCGCCGTGTGGCGCAGATCATCCTGGCTCTCGTCGTCGTGCAGCTGATCGCGTTCGTGATCCTCGGCTGGCTTTTGGTCACCCACTCGCACCAGGACTTCATAAACGCATTCGGCGCGTTCAGCGGCAAGTCGACCGCCTTCAACGACGTCATTGCGCTGGCGGCAAAGGACAGCGTTCCGCTCGGCGTCTCGTTTGCCACCTCGCTGCTCGTCGTGCCGTTCATGGTCTTGAACTACAACGGTGTCCTCTATTCGTACTACGTCGGCGGTGAGCTCAAGCGGCCGGGCCGCACATACATCTGGGCTTCGGTGATCAGCATCGCGCTGCTCGTCGTGGTCTGGACCGGGGTGTGGCTGCTCATGCTCAACACCGTCGGTCTCGACTTCATGCAGTCCCAGGCCAAGGTCGGCGCCAACGATGCGGCCGGCTACGGCGCGATCACGAGCCTGCAGTCATCCGCCGGCGGGCTGGGCTATGGGCTGGTGCTGTCCGGAGATCCGATCAGCAAGATCTTCATCGGCATCGCTGTGCCCAGCGCCGAGCTGGCCGTGGACCTCGCGTTCGTGGCCGTTGTCACGCGCGTCCTGTTCGCCCTTGCGTTCGACCGCCTGCTGCCGATCTCGCTGGCCAAGATCAGCGAGCGCAACGCGGTTCCCACCAATGGGATCATCGTCGCGTTGGTTGGCGGGATTGTGTTCGCGATCCTCGCCTCCTACCTGAACCTCGCCAACATCGTCGCCAACCTTGCGCTCTTCGTCGCGCTGATCATCGTGGCCGGCTCTGTGTCCGCCCTCGCGCTGCCGTTCCGGCGCCCTGACCTGCTCCTCAAGCCCGGCATGACCGAGCTGCCCAAGGTGGCAGGCATTCCGGTGCCGGCCTTCTGGGGAGGCGCGTCGACCGCGCTGTCGGTCATCGTGGTCGCGCTGATCGTCACCCACCCCGACGTGTTCGGTGCGTTCACCTTCTCGTCGGTGGCCACTCTGGTGCTCGTCCTCGGCGCGGGCCCGGTGATCTACCTCATCGCGAGGCAGCTGCGGCTGTCGCGATCGTCGATCGACCTGCGCCTGGCGATGCGAGAGCTGCCGCCGGAGTAATCGCCTGGGGTTCCTCTTCGGCGGCCGTCCGAGAAAGCGGGCCCTCCGCATCTTCTTCGCGACCGATATCCACGGTTCGGATCGCTGCTTCAGGAAGTTCGTGGCCGCGGCGAAGTCGTACGAGGCGGACGCGCTCGTGCTCGGAGGCGACATCGCCGGCAAGGGGCTGGTGCCGATCCGCGCCGAGAACGGCACTCTATCGGCCGAGGTGCGCGGGGAGAACGTGGTCGTGCCGCGCGACGAAGAAGAGCGGCTCCGTGCCGAGATCAACCGGCTCGGTTTCTACTCGGTCATCGCTGACACCGTCGCGGTCGAGCGCATGGGCGCCGACACGGACTACCTGAACGACGCCTTCCGCCACGCGATCGTCGAGCAGATCGAGGGCTGGTGCCGGCTTGCCGAGGAGCGGCTCGCTCCAAATGTGCGGCTCATCATCACGCCGGGAAACGACGACCCGATCGCGATCGACCCGGTGCTCAAGTCGGCACCGCGCATCGAATGCCCGGAGGGAGAGCTCTGCGACCTCGGGCCGGTGCTGCTGGCCAGCTGCGGCGACGTTACCCCCACCCCCTGGAACACGGAGCGCGAGTTCAGCGAGGAAGAGCTGGCCGGCCGATTGGCGAAGATGCTCGACGCGGTTCCCCAGGGCCGCCGCGTGGTCGTCAACTTCCACTGCCCGCCCTACGGCTCCGGGCTCGACTTTGCGGCCGAGCTCGACGAGACGCTGAAGCCGGTGATCCGCAGCGGCCGGCCGAGCATCATCTCGGTTGGCAGCAAGGCGGTCCGCGATGCGATCAAGAAGTATCAGCCCGTAGTCGGACTGCACGGCCACATCCACGAATCGCGTGGGGCCCAGCAGATCGGCAAGACGATGTGCCTAAACCCGGGCAGCGACTACACCGCTGACGTCCTTCGAGGGGCGATCGTGGATTTCGCGGACGACGGCAGCTATATCGACTTCCTCTTCACGTCCGGTTAGCCTGAGCCGCTATATGCCTGGCCAGGTACCTCTGGGAGACCCCGTCGCCGAGTCGAAACGCCTGGTCGCCGCCGCCACCGGCAAGGGGTTGACGATTAGGGTGCTCGGCGGCGTCGCGGTCTGCCTGCAGGCGCCGCCGGAGGGTCCGCTCCTCGCACGCACGTGCGGCGACATCGACGTCGCCACGCCGCGAGGACGCCGGCGCGAGACCATCGAGATGTTTCAAGAGGCCGGCTACGCGAGCGACGAGATGTTCAACGCGCTCCACGGCGCTCGCCGGCTGCTGTTCTACGACGACATCAACTCGCGCAAGCTGGATGTCTTCGTAGGCGACTTCACGATGTGCCATGCGATTCCGATCACGGATCGCCTCGATCGAGAGCCGTTGACCGTACCGCTGGCCGAGCTGCTGCTGACGAAGCTGCAGATCGTCGAGCTGACGGAACGCGATCAGCGCGATATCTACAACCTCTCCTATCACCACCCTCTCGGCAACGGCAGCGTATCGGGGATCGAGGCCGACTACGTCGCGGAGCTCTGCGCCAAGGATTGGGGCCTGTGGCGTACGTCGAAGGCGACGATCGAGAAATGCCTGGCCAACCTCGGCGAATACTCGCTCCCGCCAGACGCTGAGCGCATCATCGCCGAAAGCCTCCAGGCGCTCTTGAAGCGAATCGAGGCGGCGCCCAAGTCAGCCAGGTGGCGCATCAGGAGCCGGGTCGGCGACCGCATGCGCTGGTACGACCAGCCCGAGGAGAACGCCGTCTCGAACTGACGGCTTACTCCAGATCGACCAGGGTCACGCTCTTGCGGGTCATGAGCCGTCCCGCCAGCTGCGAAAGATATGTACCCGAGGTCGGTGCGACATCTGCATAGTCGCCACCTACGGCGATCGTCACGTAGCTCAGGCCGGCCTTGGTGGCTTGCGTGGGGTCGAACGGATACGCGATGCCTTCGCCAGTGCCGTCGTTCGCGGGCAGAATCACCTCGACCCAGGCATGGGTTCCGCCCTGTCCGAGGAGATGGCCCGACACGTAGCGTGACGGCAGGCCGCACGCCCGGCTGATCGCGAGCATCACGTGGGCGTAGTCCTGGCACACGCCGGTACCCTGCGCGAGAGCTTCCGCAGCGGTCGTGCGGACACCCGTTACGCCATACCGGTAGGTCATCGATCGGTTCACCCACTCCGTGATCCGCTCAGCGAGCTCGAGGCCCCAATGCGAGGAGTTACCCAGCTCTTCGGCAACCTGGGCGATGTGGTCGTCGGGGGTCGTGAGCGGCGAGGGCTCCAGGAGATATCCATCCGCGAGCCAGCCGTCCGGAACCCGGTTGGGCTGGGCGGCTCGACGCTCAACGGACACGTTGACGTCGAACTCGATCGCGGACGCCACCCGCGGCGCGAACACGTTCACGATCACGTTGCCGAACCGATCCCGTGAGTCTTCCAGCTTGACTCCGTCGAGGCCGACCGAGACGTCGTGCCGCAGCCGTCGCTGGTCCCCAAAGCGCTCCGGTGGGATCACGACCAGCCGGTGGCTCAGGTCGCGGATCGGCTCCGGGTACTCATATCGGAAGCTCTGGGTGACCTGGTAGGTCGCACGGCGCGCGGACGGCCAGTTCACGGACGCAACCTCTATGGCCATCAGGCCGCCTCGGCTTTGTCGATGTCGGCCCAAACGGTCATCGACCGAAATTCTGCAGGTCCGAACGTGGTCACCATCGCGACGTCCAGCGCGTCGCGGCCACGGCCGATGAGCACGCGACCCACCCGCCTGGCGTTGTTGCGAGGATCGAAGGTCCACCAGCGGTCGCCGAGCCAGACCTCCATCCAGGCGGCAAAGTCCATCGGCTCGGGCGGCACCGGAACGTAGATGTCGGGGAGGTAGCCGAACACGTACCGTGCGGGGATGTTCATGGCGCGGCAGAACGTGACCGCCAGGTGGGCGAAGTCGCGGCACACGCCCTGGCGGTCGCGGAGGACGTCCACCGCGGTCGTGCGGGCGTTGCTCGTGCCGTACTCGAACTTGATGTTGTCGTGCACCCAGTCGCAGATCGCCTGCACCCGCGCCCAGCCAGGCTGTGTCTGCCCGAACAGCTCCCAGGCTGTCCCCATCAGCTCGTCCGAGAGGCAGTAGCGGCTCGGCAGCGTGAAATGGAGGAGCTCGCCGGGGATGAGCTCAACCGGCACCTGGGGAGCCCCGGAGACGTCAGGGTCGGCCTCGTCGGGGACCGCGCAGACGGCGTCGTAGCGCAGCTCTAGCGGCCCCGCCGGCACAACAAGCCGCTTGACCGGGTTGCCGTAGATGTCGACGTACTCGTCGATCGGGAGCTTGGGCGACGTGCTCCAGCTCTCTGTGACCAGCTGGTGGCGTGCGTCGGAACGAGGGCGCACCTGAACAGTCATCGTGGCCGGCCCGCTGACGTCGTAGGTGAACTCACAGCCAACCCGCAAGTGGATCGTCTTCCCCGGAACTGGTATGGCGCAGACACTATAACTGTGACTCCGGTGAAATCCTTGGGTTCCAACTACCAGACCAACGGCTTCTACGACGAAATGCTTGCGGGCGCCGACCAGCCGAGGCCCGCCTACCGCCGACTCTACGAGCAGCTGAACCGGCTCGGCGCGAACGAGCTGGAGCGCCGCCACGAGCTTGCGATGCAGATGTTTCGGAACCACGGAATCACGTTCGCCGTGTACCCGGATGCCCAGGGCAACGAGAAGGTCTTTCCGTTCGACATCATCCCGCGGGTGATCTCGGCAGGCACCTGGCGGCGGCTCGAGGCGGGGCTGAAACAGCGGCTGACGGCGCTCAATTTGTTCCTCGAAGACGTCTACGGCCCCAAGCTCATCCTCAAGCAGCGGGTCGTTCCACCTGAGATCGTTCTTAGCAGCGCCCAGTACATGCGCGAGGTCGAGGACCTGGTGGTGCCGCACGGCATCCACTGCCACATCGCCGGCATTGACCTGGTCCGCGACGACAAAGGCGAGTTCTACGTCCTCGAGGACAACCTCCGGACACCGTCAGGGGTCTCGTACGTTCTCGCCAACCGGCACGTGATGAAACGCGTGCTGCCGGACCTCTTCGCCGGCCATCCTGTGCGGCCCGTCGAGGGTTACGTGCACGAGCTCATCCGCCATCTACGGTGGCTGGCGCCGGCGGGAGTCGACGACCCGACGATCGTGCTGTTGACACCGGGCATCCACAACGCCGCCTACTACGAACACCTCTACCTGGCGAAGCAGATGGGCATCGAGCTCGTGGAAGGCACCGACCTCGTGGTCGATCAGGACCACGTCTTCATGCGGACGACGCGCGGCCTCAATCCCGTCCACGTCATCTATCGCCGGCTGGACGACGAATGGCTCGACCCGATATTCGGGCGGCAGGAATCGCTGGTGGGTGTCGCGGGTCTCGTCAGCGCCTACCGAGCAGGCAATGTAGCGATCGCGAACGGGCTCGGCAACGGAGTCGCGGACGACAAGGCCGTTTATGCGTTCGTGCCGAAGATGATCCGCTACTACCTCGACGAGGATCCGATCCTCCCCAACGTGCACACCTATCTCTGTGCCATCGATGAGGACCGGCGCTTCGTGCTCGAGCACCTCGACGAGCTCGTCGTGAAGACCGTCGATGCCTCGGGCGGTTACGGGATGCTGATCGGTCCGGCCTCGACGCAGGAGGAGCGCGACCGTTTTCGGCATCGCATCGAGGCCCAGCCTCGCTCGTTCATCGCCCAGCCCGTGGTGGCGCTGTCGGTGCAGCCGATCCTGGACGGCGGCCAGTTTCGGCGCACGCACCAGGACTTCCGCCCGTTCGTCCTCACGGGGCCGGACATCCACGTCACCCCGGGCGGCCTGACCCGCGTGGCCCTCAGGCCTGGATCGCTCGTCGTCAACAGCTCCCAGGGCGGCGGCAGCCGCGACACGTGGGTGATGGCGGAGGACGACGGTGAGCCTGCCGAGATGGACGGCGATGCTTAGCCGGGCCGCGACATCGCTGACCCTGATGGGCCGCCACCTGGAGCGGGCCGATCACCTCGCCCGCATCCTCGGCGTTCATGTTGCGCTGTCGCTCGACCGCACCGACGAGCCCGGCCCGGACTTCTGGACCCGATTCATGGAGCTGGCCGGATGGCCTGGCAGCAACACCGGCCGCCGCGATCAAGCAGTCGAGATGGTGGTCACGGGCACGCTTGGGCCGTCGGTCCAGGCCAGCGTCAGCGCGGCTCGCCTCGCTGCGCAGGCGGTCCGTCCCTCCCTGCCCAGCGAGCTCTACGAGCAGGTAAACGCGCTTCACTGGCGAGTGCAGGAGCGCCCATGGCAGCCCGACCTGTATCCGTTCCTCACCGACGTGCAGCTCAGCATCAGGCTCGTGGACGGATTGCTCGAGGACACGATGAGCCACAACGAGGCACGCGATTTCGTCCGCCTCGGGAAGTTCCTCGAGCGCGCGGCGAACGTCACCGCATTGGTCACGCGGAAGTCGGCCGAGCTTGCGGACGCTCCGGAAGACGCGCTGGAATGGACCGCGGTGCTCAAGTCCGCCTTCGCGTTCGAGTCGTACCAGGCGCGCTACTCAGGCGGCGTCACACCAGAGCACGTGATCGAATGCCTCCTCCTGGACGCGGCGCTCCCCCGTTCGGCGCGGTTCGCGGCGACCGAAGCGCACGAATCCGTGACCAGGATCGACGGGGTCGGGCACCGCTCGCGCCCGCGACGGTTGCTAAGCCGCCTGCGGGCTCTCTTCGAGAACAAGGACACGGAGTCGATCGCCGAGCACCCGCGCGATTTCGAGGCCGAATGTCGGGCGCTCCTGCGACAGCTGGAGATGGCCATGCGCGAGACGTACTTCCACCCGAGCAAGGTACCGGCCGGAGTGATGGGCGATGAGGGCCGGGCGATGCCCCAGCAGCAGCAGCAATGAAGTTAGAAATCGTGCACGAGACTCGTTACCGGTACACGGGCCCGATCGCCGAGACGGTCATGGAGGTTCGGCTCCGCCCGATGGACGGCAACGGGCAGCGGTGCCTGAAGTTCGACCTCGAGGTCAGCGCCGGGATCGAGCCGCGCGAATACCGCGACGGCTACGGCAACAACGTCCACTACTTCAACCTCGTCCGCCCGCACTCGCGACTTTCGGTCACGAGCAGGTCAGTGGTCGAAACCGGCCTGAAGCCGG
>Ga0137399_10000925_pt1 | contig 12809 bp, 11 predicted proteins | sample czorhiz316metaG_FD_104810 | JGI IMG/M metagenome (GOLD analysis project Ga0137399, IMG submission 104810) | Vadose zone soil microbial communities from Angelo Coast Range Reserve, California, USA - czorhiz3.16 metaG | ecosystem: Environmental > Terrestrial > Soil > Vadose zone | place: USA...
CCCCCGGGCCAAACCGCGGCCACATGCTCAGCGCTTCTTTCCCCTCCACCCGGATCAGCACAAACCGGGTCCAGGACTTGCGCGCGGGCGAGGCCGGTTCCACGCGGATACGGCTGAGCATTCCTCGCGCGTAGGGGAGCAGATCCTTTACTTCTTCGTTGACGATCACCTCGCTGCCCGCAGCATGGATGGCCTCGACCAGCGGCACCTCAGCGTAGTCAGTGGCGGCACCGGCCGGCACAGCAGCGAAACGCGCCAGCTCGTGCGGATTGAGCAGATCGTAGACCGATTGGCCGATGGCTCGCAACACGCGATCGAGCGCGGTCAGTTTCAGCCCACGCTTGCGGTTCAGGAAATTGGAAATGTGCGCTTGCGTGAACCCGGCCCGGCGCGCAAGTTCCATGCCCGTCAACTCGCCCGCATCAATCCGCTTGCGCAGTTCCTTGCGCAGGCTCTCCTGCAGGGCCACGAAAGTCATCGGCGGAGAGCTTATAACGAGGAGTTAATAATCACAAGGCGCGACCAATGGAAAAGCAATAGGCACCCCGCGCGGCAGAGCGGCGGGCACATTCCCTTCGGCGCCAAGATGGACCGCGGCCTTCCCGCTTTGAAAATTATCTAGTTGCCACTTCACAGCACCATGACTAGCATACGCGCCGATGCTGCGGGCAGTGGAACACATTCGCCGGATGCGTGGGGGAGCCCAAGCTCATCTGATGCGCTGCAAGCAAGATTCCTCTCCGGAAGAAGACTTTTTTTACATCGTAAAATTCCAGAACAATCCGCAGCATCCGCGGATTTTGGCGAACGAAATGCTCGGAACGGCTCTGGCCGCTCGCTTGGGACTGCCCACGGCGCCGAGGGAGGTCATCGAGGTCGGCCCGGACCTAATCGAATTAACCGGCGAGCTGGTGATCCAACTCGGTGTGGCGCGCACATCGTGTCGCGCCGGCCGGCAGTTCGGGTCGGGCTACCCGGGCGACCCGAGGCAAGTGACCGTGCACGACTTCTTGCCGGACGAGCAGTTACTGCAGGTGGAAAATCTGGATGATTTTATCGGCATGCTGGTGTTCGACAAGTGGACGTGCAACACCAACGGTCGCCAGGCCATTTTTTTCAAGGAACCCGGGAGGTCTCGCTACCAGGCTTGGATGATCGACCAGGGCTTTTGCTTTAACGCGGGGGAATGGAATTTCCCCGACGCGCCTCTGCGCGGGCTCTACGCCCGGCATCGCGTGTACGAGAGCGTGCACGGAATGGAATCGTTTGAGCCCTGGCTTGGGCGGCTGGAAAAACGCATCACCGAAAGCGTATTGGACGAGGTACAAAGCCAAATTCCGCCGGAATGGTACAATTTCGATCAGGAGGCTCTGTTTCGGCTGCTGGAGCAGCTCTATCACCGGCGCACGCAAGTGCGTGAGTGGATCGTAGCAGCCAAAAATTCCTATCGACAACCATTCCTGAATTGGAAGTGAACCATGCCTGACGAACGACTGCACGCCTGTGCTTATCACGTCTTGCGCTACAACCCCAACCTGGTGCGCGACGAGTGGGTCAATATCGGCGTTCTGGTCCACGACCGGAAGTCGAAACGCGCCCGCGCACGCCTGATTGAAGAGCCGGTGGAGTTCGGCCGCGTCCGAAAGCTGCACGCCAATGCGGATCTGGACCTCTTGCGCGCCCTCGCGTCTGATTTCCAGACACAGTTGGACGAACGCAAGAAGGAGTGGGACGAATACTTCCACGATCTGGACGAGACGCTCTCCAATGCCCTGCAGCTCAGCCCGCAGAGAGGCGTGTTGACGGAGGACATGGACGCTGAACTTGACCGGCTCTACCGGGACCATGTGGCCCTGCCGCGTTACCGTCGTGCCGCGGCCGAGACCCCCAGCACCCGCGCTGCAATCCGCACCCGCATCAATCAGGTGTTTCGCAGGGCAGGCATCTACCGGCCCATGCAGAAGGGTGTCCCCGTGGAGGAGTTCACCTATCCAGGCGATTCCCTCAGGCTGGACTACTCCTATCGCTCTAACGGCACGCGCGGCTTCGTGCACGCGTTGACGATCTCTGGAGATGTGACGCAGGCCAAGGTGCTCGCGTTCACGGCGGAGTCAATTCGGGGAAAGCTTGCGAAGACCACGTTTACTGCCGTCACAGAGATGCGCCCAGTGCCCGGCAACAGACAGCACCAGTTCGTCGCCCGGTTGTTGGAAGACCAGAAGATTGAGCTGGTACAGGTGTCAGAGCTAGAAAGATTCGCGAACCGGTTGAAGCCCACAATTCACTGACAAGAAAAAGGGGCGAGGCATCCAGGCAGCCGGGTTCCCCTCGCCAGCCGCACATTGTAGTACGGCAGGACGAGGTGAGGTATCCTCGCCGAATCGCCTCCCACTAGCAGTCTCACTACGGCTGCTAGAGGATGTTCTCGCTCCAGTTTTCCAGCGCCTTCTTCACCTTTTGCAGGAACTGGTGCGACACCGCGCCGTCCACCACGCGGTGGTCGTAGCTCATCGTGATGTACAGCATGGAGCGGATGGCGATGGCGTCCTCAATTACCACCGGCCGCTTCTGGATGGCGCCCAGGCCCAGGATCGCCACGTTCGGCTGGTTGATCACTGGGAGGCCCATCAGCCCGCCGAAGACGCCGGGATTAGTAATGGCAAACGTGCCTTCCTGCACCTCTTCGGGCTTCAGTTTTTTCGAGCGAGCGCGCTCCGCCAGATCGTTTATGGCGCGCTGCAGCCCGAGGAAATTCTTCTCGTCGGCGCTCTTAATCACCGGCACGATCAGTCCCCAGTCGAGCGCCACGGCGATGCCGACATTGATCTCCTTGTGCAGCACGACATTGGTGCCATCGGCCGAGGCGTTGACGGTCGGGAAGGCGCGCAGCCCCTCGACGCAGGCGCGTACGAAGAAGGGCGTGAAGGTCAACTTGGTATCGAAGCGCTTCTCGAACTCATTCTTGGTGCGGTCCCGCAGTTGAACGATGCGGGTCATGTCCACCTCATCCACGGAGTACACGTGGGGCGAGACGCGCTTGGAAACCACCATGTGCTCGGCGATGCGCTGCCGCATCACGGTCATGGGCTGCACTTCGTAGCGCCCAAAGTAGATGCGCTCGCGCGGCACGGCATTCTCGAGCGTCACATGCACCACTGTGCCGGGCGCGCCCGGTACAGCGGCGGGAACGGCCGGCGGGGCCGGGGCAGGCGCCACAGCCGGTGGCGCAAAGGTAGGCGCCGGTGGCGGCGCGGCGGGACGGCTGCCACCCGCGGCAATTGCCGCCAGGATGTCTTTCTTGCTGATGCGGCCGCCGGCGCCGGTGCCGCGCAGCTCGGCGAGATCAATGTTGTGCTCGCGTGCCAGGCGCCGCACCAGCGGCGAGCTGTGAATCCGCTGGCCATCCCGGCGCGGCATCGCTGGAGCGCCTGCCGCAGCCACCGGCGCCGAGGCGGGCGCCACAGCCACACGCTGCGACGCTTGCGCGGCCGTTGCTGGAGCGGCCGAGGGAGCGGGCGGCGGAGTTGGCGGCGCGGCGGCCTGCGGCGCTTCCGTCCTTGCAGGCGCGGCAGCGGGAGCCGTGGCCGCAGCCGCTCCAGCCGCGTCTATTACCGCGACCACAGTCTGGATGGGTACTGTCTGGCCCTCGGCGACCTTAATCTCTTTTAACACGCCAGCGGACGGTGCTGGGATCTCAGCGTCCACCTTGTCGGTGGAAATCTCAAACAGGGGTTCGTCGCGCTCGACTTTGTCGCCGGGCTTTTTGAGCCACTTGGTGATGGTGCCTTCAAAAATGCTTTCCCCCATCTGGGGCATAAGCACATCAACGGGCATAGGCTTCTCCTCGTTCTTCCTGCGGCATTCAGTATCTCGCTAGGTCACGGGCGGCAGCCGCCACACGCTGGACATCTGGCAAAAAACGCTCCTCGAGCGGCGGGGAATACGGCACCGGAGTATCAAGCGAAGTAACGCGCAGCACCGGCCCGTCCAAGTCCTCAAACGCGCCTTCGCAGACCAGCGCGGCGATCTCGCCGGCGATGCCGCCGGTGCGGGTGTCTTCATGCACAACCAGTATCTTATTCGTTTTTTTCACGGAGGCCAGCAGCGTCTCGCGATCGAGCGGCAGCAGCGTGCGCAGGTCGATCACTTCGGCCTCGATTCCTTCCTTCGCCAATACCTCGGCGGCCTCCATCGAGGTGTGCATCATCGCCGCATAGCTGACCATGGTCAAATCGCGCCCCTCGCGCCGCACCACCGCTTTGCCCAGCGGCACCGTGTAATCCCCGGACGGAAGCTCTTCCTTGACCCGCCGGTAGAGGAACTTGTGCTCGAAGAAAAGCACCGGGTTGTTATCGCGAATGGCGGACTTGAGCAAACCCTTGGCGTCATAGGCCGTCGACGGGTAGACCACTTTGAGCCCCGGTGTGTGCACGAAGTACATCTCAGGATTGGCCGAATGAAATGGGCCGCCATGAACGCCGCCGCCGGAGGGGCCGCGCACCACCATCGGCACCGGAGCGCCCCAGCGGTAGTGCGACTTGGCCACGAAATTCGTCAGTTGGTTGAAGCAGCAGGCGATGAAGTCGATGAACTGCATCTCCGCCACGGGCCGCAGCCCCAGGTAGCTCATCCCCACAGCCGCCCCGACAATGGCGGTCTCGCTGATCGGGGTGTCGATCACGCGCTCCCAACCGAAGCGCTCGAGCAATCCCGCGGTGACCTTGAACGCGCCGCCATACACGCCCACGTCTTCGCCGAGCAAAACCACCGCCGGGTCCCGCTCCATCTCTTCAAACAGCGCTTGGCGGATGGCTTCGAGCATGGTGACCGCGGCCACGGTTATCTTCTCACCTTGTTGCGCGCCGGCCTCTTTGCCGCTTTCTCCTTGCGCGCGCTCGGCTGTGCGGGATGCCGGCGGCCGTCTCCAGAGGCCAGCACGGTCGATTGCTTCGCGGCCGCCGCCGGCTCCTCGCGTTTCTCGAAAGCGCCGAAATCTTCCACTTCCCAGACCGCCGCAACGCTCGACTTCGGCGGCACCAGCTCTTCTTTCGGCCGCTGCCAATCCGGCCCGATCGTATGACACCCCTCACAATACACGCCCTGCTCGACGAGCTCCGGCGGGGGCAAGGGCGAGCTTTCAGCAAACTCGAGATCCTCTTGCAGCTCACGCTCGATCCGCGCGTCAATTTCGGCTTTGGTTTGGGCGTCCCACAGTTTGCTCGCGGTCAGGTGCTTTTCGTAGCGGTCGAGGGGGTCGCGCGCCTTCCAGTATTCAAACATCGCCTTGGGCACATACTCAGCGGCGTCGTGCTGAGCGTGGCCCTTCATGCGCATGGTCTTGGCTTCGATGAGAATGGGGCCTTGGCCCGAGCGGCATCGCTCGACAGCTTCTTTCGAGACCTGGTAAACAGATACGACGTCATTGCCGTCAACGACGTAGCTGGGGATGCCGTAAGCCTTGGCGCGGTCGGCCAGGTCTTGGGTCGGCACCTGGCGCCGTACCGGCGTCGAGTAGGCCCACTGGTTGTTCTCGATGATGCAGACCAGGGCAGCCTTCTGCACCGCCGCCAGGTTGATGCCCTCATGAAACGCTCCGGTGGAGGTGCCGCCGTCGCCGATCCACGTCATCGCGACAATCTTTTGGCCCAGGTAGCTGCCGGCCATGGCGATGCCGGTCATTACCGGGATCAGGTCGCCCAGCATGGAGATGGGGGAGACCACGTGCCGTACCTTCAAGTCGCCGAAGTGGCTGGTGCCGTCTTTGCCCAGGGTTGGCGAGGTGTACTTGGCCATGTGCTGGGTCAGGATGTCGCGCGGCTTGAAGCCCTTCACCAGGAGCGCGCCGATATTGCGGATCATCGGCGCCAGCCAGTCCCGCGGCTCGAGTGCGTACGCGGTGCCCACGGAGATAGCCTCTTGCCCGAGGCTGGAGTAGAGTCCCCCGACAATTTTGTTTTGCCGGAACAGTCGCACCATTTGCTCCTCGAGCGCGCGGTTCAGCTTCATGTAGTAGTAGAGCTCGAGGTGCTGTTCACGCCTGAGCGAAATCTTCATTCTCAGAAACCCCTTCCACTCTGCCGCGGCAGTCGGCCCGTCAGGACGCAACAGCCAGTTGCTGCTCGCCAGCGCGCAGCCGGTCTTCCAGTTCTGCCCGCGTCGCCGGCTGCGTCCGCAGGCCGAAAACCTCAGCAAATCGCTCTACCATCCGCGGCACAACCTCTGTGAGACTCACTGCGCGGCCCAGCAGGCGTTCCAGCGAAGTCGGCTGTTTGTCCGGGAGGCCGCATGGCACAACCAAATCAAAATACCGCAGGTCCGTGGTCACGTTATACGCAAAGCCGTGCGAGGTGACCCAGCGGCTAATATGCACGCCGATGGCGGCGAGTTTTTCTTCGCTGCCGCCCGGCAGGTCCACCCAGACGCCGGTTCGGCCGGGTTTCCGCGTGGCCTCGATCCCGAAGTCCGACGTCGCGCGGAGCATGGCCTCTTCCAAGCTCCTCACGTACCAGACGACGTCCCGGCGAATCGCGGCCAGGTTAAGAATGGGGTAGCCGACCAGTTGGCCGGGGCCATGATAGGTGATGTCACCGCCGCGATCGGTCATGTGGAACTCGACCTTCATCTGCCGGAGCAGGTGCTCCGACGCGCGGAGGTGCTCAGGCTTTCCGTTGCGCCCAAGCGTGATCACGTGCGGATGCTCGCACAACAGCAGAATGTCCGGCACCAGATTCGCCTTCCGCGCGGCCACGATGCGGCGCTGCAGCTCCCACGCCGCCCCATAGGGCGTGAGGCCGAGCTCGATAACCAGGCAACCCTCCATTCCGCTAGACAAAGCGTCCCGCCAGACCATTAAGCATTTATCGCCAATCCCCTTACCGAGGCAAACGCGTCCCCCATGGCTTCCCACACCGTGGGGTGCGCGTGAATGGTGAACAACATGTCGTCAATTGTGGCTTCCAGTTGCAACGCGGCGACGGCCTCGGCGAGAACTTCGGTTGCCAGCGGGCCGATGATGTGCACGCCGAGTGCTTCGCCGTACCTCTCATCGGCCACTACTTTGATGAACCCTTCGTGCTGGCCCAAGATGGACGCCTTGCTGTTCGCCGCGAAAGGGAACTTCCCGGTCTTCACTTGAAACCCGGCGTCGCGCGCCTGTTTTTCGGTCATGCCAATCGAGCCGATCTGCGGCTCGCAGTAAGTGGCGTTGGGGATGCGGTTGCGGTCGAGCTGCGGCACATCTTTCCCGGCCATCTTGCCGACCGCGATGATTCCTTCCATCGAAGCCGCATGGGCAAGCTGCGGCAGCCCCGCGACGATGTCGCCGATCGCATAGAGCCCGGGCTCCGCGGTTTCGAGGTATGGCCCCACGTGCACAAACCCACGCTCGACTTTGGCTTTGGACTTTTCGAGGCCGATGTTCTCCGTCTGCGGCTTGCGCCCCACCGCGATTAGAATTTTTTCAGCGGAGAGCGCCTGCGTTTTGCCGGCCTTGTCCTTGAAGGTCACCGTGGCGCCCTTGGCGTCTTTCTTCACCGATTCTACTTTCGCTTCGGTGAAGATCTTGATGCCCTTCTTGCGAAACGCCTTGTCCAGCTCAGCGGAGATCTCTTCGTCTTCCAGCGGCACCACCCGGGGCAGCATTTCGAGGATCGTCACTTCCGTGCCGAAGGAGTTATAGATCGAGGCGAATTCCACCCCCACAGCTCCCGCGCCGACCACGATGAGCGACTTGGGCACTGCAGGCAGAGCCAAGATCTCGCGGTTGCTGAGTACCGTTTTGCCATCCAACTCGACGCCTGGAAGCGTGCGCGCCTCGGAGCCCGTAGCCAGAATGATGTGGGTGGCTTCGACCTCGGTGGTCTTCCCGTCTTTTTCCACCGCCACCTTGCCGGGTCCCGCCCAGCGGCCCCAGCCCTGCATAGACTCGACCTTATTCTTCCGGAAGAGGAACTCAATGCCCTTGGCGTGCTTCTTAACGATCTTGTCCTTGCGCGCTAGCACTGCCGTCCAGTCGAGCTTGAAATCCTTCACCTCGATGCCAAACTCCTTGGCGTTTTTGAAGTAGTCGTAAATCTCGGCGTGGTGCAGCAGGACCTTTGTGGGGATGCAGCCGATATGCAGGCAGGTGCCTCCCAGAAAACCGTCCTTTTCGATGACAACCGTTTTCAGGCCCCACTGCGCGGCGCGGATGGCGGTTACATACCCGCCGGGCCCGCTGCCAATGATGGCGAGATCGTATTTAGGCAAGCGCCTCTCCTCCCCAGCGGGCGGTACAACTCTGGATTTCTTGCAGGATTTGGGATCGAAGAGGGAGGCGCCCGCCCTCCTCCGCCGCCCCTCGTCGATGCACAGAGAAAAAGTAGCGAGACAAACAGAAGCTCGATTCTAACAGTCGCTCCCGGCCGCCGCAACCCCGCCCCGCGCCTGGAATTGCCTACTCACATCGCATTCTCCGGAAGCCATTTGATAAATGGTACCCAAGAGCACACCCGCCTGCCGGGTCGAAGCGACCGTACCTACTCGCCTGCGCATCAGAGGAGGAAATGGAAGCTTCGGCGCCCACATTTGCGCAGCGCACCCTGAACCGTCCAATATGGCTCTAGACGGTGTTCAACGCGAACATTATTCTGAGAATTCTTTTTGAACCAGACGAATGTTCTGATGCATCCGATGAGAAGAAAATGCTAGATAAGATTGACTTGCGCATCCTGAGCATTCTCCAGGGCGATGCCCGAGCCTCGAACGCGGCAATCGCGCGGAAGATCGGCATGGCGCCGTCCGCGACGCTGGAGCGCATCCGCAAGCTCGAGCAACGCGGCCTGATCCGCGGATACCAGGCGCGCCTCGATGCCGCGCCCCTGGGACTGGGCCTGGTGGCGTTTGTCTTCGTGCGCAGCAGCGAGCGCGCCGGCGGGTCCAAGACGGCCCGGCAGCTCGCGGCAATCCCCGAGGTCCAGGAGGTGCACCATATTGCCGGCGAGGACTGCTTTCTGGTCAAGGTGCGCGCCACCAACCCGCAGGCGCTCGGTCAGCTCCTGCGAGAACAATTCGGCGCCATTCGCGGAGTCACTTCCACTCGCACCACCATCGTGCTGGAGACGTTGAAAGAGACGGGCAGCGTTCCTGTTCCCACGGCGGTGCCGGGGCAAGCAGAAAGGAAAAAGGGAGATGGGCGCGCCTAAGATCGCTCTCCGAGCCGCTCAGGAAGCGATGGCCCCGAGCAGGCCGAAGCCGGAGCCCTCGCGGGCCAAACTGATCACGGCCTTCGCCGCCGTTTACATCTTGTGGGGCTCGACGTTCTTGGCCATTCGCTATGCGGTGGCCACCCTTCCGCCGTTTCTGATGGCGGGCACGCGACATCTGGTCGCAGGGGCAGTGCTGTATCCACTGGCGCGACTGCGCAGTGGCGAGCGGCCCACGCGAGCGAACTGGTCCGCCGCGGCGCTGCTGGGCGCACTGCTTCTTTTCGGCGGCAACGGCGGCGTCTCTTGGGCCGAGCAGTACGTGCCGTCCGGCGTGACGGCCTTGCTGGTAGCCTCAGTCTCGCTCTGGATGGTGCTGCTGGAGTGGCTGCGGCCCGGCGGCGCGCGGCCAACGTGGCGCGTGACGGTGGGCCTGGTGTTGGGCTTTTCGGGATTGGTGTTGCTGGTTGGTCCGGGTAATCTCTTTCCAGGGTCGGGTGGAGGCGGCCGAGTTGATCCGCTGGGCGCGATCGTGCTCGTGTTGGCTTCGCTCTCCTGGGCGACCGGCTCGATTTTTTCGCGGCACGTGAAGCTCCCGCGCTATCCTCTGCTGGGCACCGCCATGCAATGCCTGGCAGGCGGCGCGTTGCTGCTCGTTGTAGGTCTGCTCACCGGCCAGGAAATGCGGCTGGATTGGGGCGCGACGTCGCTGGCTTCGGTGCTAGCGCTGGGCTACCTGATTGTCTTCGGCTCGCTGCTGGGTTTCAGCGCCTATACCTGGCTGCTGGGTGTGGCTCCCCCGGCGCGAGTCGCGACCTATGCCTACGTCAATCCAGTGGTAGCCATGCTCCTGGGCTGGGCGCTAGCGGGCGAGCGGATCACGCTGCGCACGCTCGCGGCCGCGGCAATAATTGTCGCCGCCGTGGTGCTGGTTATCAGCTCGCGGCCGCAGCCGATCCCCTCGACTGGGCAGGAGCTTGCCGCGGCGCCTGAGAAGGCAAAAGCCTGAACCATCCATAAGGGCAGGCCCGCGTGCCCGACCGGCAGGCTGGGCGCGTACCGGCCCATGCTCCGCCAACAACCCTGTGCTCATGCCGGCCGGAAAATAAACTTTGATCGCAAGAATCGGATAGAATCGCACGCCAAAGCGGCTTATCTTTGCCCTGTTGTTGATACTGGACGGGAAAGATGCCCGAGACGAAAGCAGCAGACACGCAATTGGCCAGTCCGCCCCTCAATCCGCGGCACTGTTGGCGCGCGGTGGCGGCACGGGACACAAGCTCCGATGGGAAATTTGTCTATGCCGTCCGCTCCACCGGCATTTATTGCCGGCCGTCGTGCCCGTCGCGCCGGCCTCAGCGAGCACAGGTGCAGTTCTTCGCCGTGCCGGAGACCGCCGAGCGAAATGGCTTCCGCCCCTGCCGCCGGTGCCAGCCGCGCAATGCGGCGCGCAGCCCGCAAGCAGAACTGGTCGGGCGGCTCTGCCGGTACATCGAGGCGCATCTCGATGGCGCGCTTCCGCTGGAGTCGCTGGCTGCCCAAGCCGGCCTGAGCCCGCACCACTTGCAACGAACCTTCCGGCGCGTGATGGGAATTTCGCCGCGGCAATACGCCGACGCATTGCGCCTGCGCCGGCTGAAAAAACAATTGCGCAAAGGAGACGACGTGACTACAGCACTTTACGAAGCGGGATACGGCTCCTCAAGCCGGCTCTACGAACGCTCGGACGCGCAGCTCGGAATGACGCCGGCGACCTACCGCCACGGCGGGCGCGGCATGCGCATCGGCTACACGATTGCGAACTGCTCGCTCGGGCGGCTGCTGGTGGCCGCGACCCGGCGCGGAGTTTCCGCTGTTTATCTGGGCGGTTCGAATGGGCCGCTCGAAGCGGCGCTGCGCGAGGAGTACCCGGCGGCGGAAATCTACCGCGACAGCAATGGCCTATCGCATTGGGTGCGGGCGCTGCTGCGCCATCTGGCCGGCCAGCAGCCGCAGCTCGACCTGCCCGTGGATGTGCAGGCCACCGCGTTCCAGCGCCGCGTGTGGGACACGCTGCGCGCCATCCCTTACGGCAGCACCCGCTCCTACAGCCAGATTGCGCGCATGCTGGGCCGCCCGACGGCCACTCGCGCAGTGGCGCGCGCCTGCGCCACTAACCCGGTTTCTGTCGTCGTCCCGTGCCACCGCGTAGTCCGCGAAGACGGCGGCCTGGGCGGCTACCGCTGGGGATTGAATCGCAAACGAGCACTGCTCGAACAGGAACGAAGCGTTAGCCAGCACAGCCTGAGCCGAACGGCCGCAGCCGCCGGCTAGTGTCGTTCCGAAATATTTGGAACGGCACTAGCTCTGGGGTTTGATCTTAGTGGTGCCGCGGGGCCAGTGCGGTTTGAAGCGGGAGTTGGCGATCTTGATGTTACGCACGACGTTCGTGTAGCGAATGACGAAGTAGTCCTCCGAGCCGGTTTCAATGAACTTCTGCTGCGCGGGCAGCCAGGTGGCCTCGTCAATCCACAAGTGAATCTTGGAGATTTGCTTGCGCACATCGTCGGATTTCGGCGTCAGCTCAAGCAGGATCACCTTTTGTTTATCGAGCTGCTCCTCACCCAACAATGTCACCAGGTAGCTTTTTGTCAGCTCAGACCCTGAGGTTCCGAATCCCAAAAGCAAGAACTGATCGACCAGGCTGCGGTGCTTCCCGAGGTCGTACTGCTCGACGCGCTTGATCTTCGGGTTGAAGACGTAGAGCTCATCGTCGTTGCGCAGGATCGTGCGCGGGCTGGGCTGGCTCAGCTCGATGCGCATCTTGTTGTCCGACCGAACCAGGATTTGTCCGGTTTCGGTGGAGCGATCGTTCACCACCACGGTGACCTTGGTGCGCTCGAGGTCGGCTGTCATGCTGTGAAACTCCCTGGCACCCGCGTCGAGCTGCTTGAGGACGCCTTCCAGTGTCCAGGTGGTCTGATTCTGGCCCCCGTCGCGCACCGCAGACGAATCCCGAGCGCCCAGAGCCGGCCCTGAACGCGCGCCGAGCCACAGACTCACAGGGGCCAGCGTCATCGCCACCACAAGAACCCTTACCCAGCGCTTAGTCTTCAAAACTCTACTCCTCCCGAGCTTGGGTAGAGGCAAAAGAACTGTCCCGCAAAGTCCGCACGGAACCCCCCACCCACAGAACCAGCCGGGACGCAACCGCGCATCCTATCACAGCCAGTGGGATGCCCAGAACCTGCGGGGCGTTTCGCGAAGCCAAAGGACAACGCGTCCTTCAGAGTCGCCCCGCAGGCACAGTATTCCCCACATTCCCTCTCCGGGAAGCAAATTGCGCGCCCACTCGGCCCGCGATCTTATTTCTTCACGGTGACAGCGTAATAGAGGACGGCGCCGTCGTCTTCGCGGACGGGGTCAATTTGCACGACCTCGAATCGGCCGTCCTTCAGCTCGCTGACATTTTTGCGCAGGATATCGTGTGTCTCGAGCGCGATCTCCGGTTTCGGTCGAGCTGAAACGAGCAGGGCGGCATCCACGCGATAGGTGCGCGTGCGTTGCGCGGAATCTTCGGAGATGGGCTCGATGCGCGTAGCGTGGGGCGTCGGGCCGACCTGGGGTTGATCATTAAAGTGAATAACG
>Ga0137399_10000926_pt1 | contig 12807 bp, 14 predicted proteins | sample czorhiz316metaG_FD_104810 | JGI IMG/M metagenome (GOLD analysis project Ga0137399, IMG submission 104810) | Vadose zone soil microbial communities from Angelo Coast Range Reserve, California, USA - czorhiz3.16 metaG | ecosystem: Environmental > Terrestrial > Soil > Vadose zone | place: USA...
CACCCCTGCCTCGTCAGCGGCAGCCTTCATCTCCAGACCTTCGGCCACGGAGAAGCACATCGGCTTCTCCACCAAGACGTGCTTGCCCGCCTTCGCCGCCGCGATGGCGATCGGCGCATGACTGCCCGAGGTCAGAATGAAGACGGTGTCGATGTCGGCGTCTTCAAGCATTTCCCGCCAGTCAGTGAACGTCTTGCCGATGTTGTACCGCTCGGCGTTGTTGGCGGCGTTCTCACCCGAGATATCGCACAGAGCAATGATTTCGAAGCGGTCGGACAATTCACGCAGATAATTCAGATGCATGACTTGCGCGATTACTCCGGCACCGACCACACCTACCTTGAGTCGGTCTGTCATTGGGTCTTCCTCCTGTATTCGGTTGCGGCGCTTAGCGGGAGTCGGCCAGCGCGGACTTGATCAGAACTGCGCTCTCCTTGACCCCCGTCTTCGAGTCGACGAACGGGTCCTCGTGTTCGATGGAGAACGCCTGGACCGCGGAGCCGTCGAAGCGGGCGATGAACTGGCGCCACCACGCAGCGTCCTTGCCGTGGCCGGGAACCGAGAAGTTCCACGGCATCTTCTCCGGACTTGCGGGCCACCGGTGGTCGAGCAGGCCGTTGAGACCGAGGGCATCCGCGTTGAAGGTCACGTCCTTGGCGTGTACGTGGCCGATGCGCGGCATGATCCGCTCGACAACCCGGTCGGCATCCATCTGCATCCAGAAGAAGTGGCTGGGATCGAGGTTGGCGTAAAGGTTCTCGCCAAGCGTGATGAACTTCTCGAAGGTTTCCACGTTGTAGACGGTCGTACCTGGGTGCAGCTCGATGCAGATCTTGACGTCGGGGTTCTCCTTGGCTGCGAACTCCGAGAGCTGGGACCAGTACGGAACCACGGACTCCTCCCACTGCCGGTCGTGCACGCCCTCCAGATACGGGAGCCAGCCGCCGGCACCGAACACCGCGGCACGGTCGCCTGCAGCGCCCGACGCCGCACCCGACATCGCCACGATCGTGTCGGTACCGAGCTCACCCGCCAACCGCACCGCCCGGCGCAGCGCCGCGTCGTGATCGTCGGCGATAGCCTTGTCGGGATGCAGCGGGTTGCCCCACACGTTCAAAGCGTCCAGCTTGATGCCATGGCCTTCGAGTGTGCCCAGCCATGCCCGTCGAGCCGACGCATCGGCGAGCAGCTCGTCGGGATCCAGATGGGGGTGCGGGGCATAGCCACCGGCACCGACCTCGATTGCAGTGACCTCTGGCACTTCGGTACTCAACCAGGTCAGCGTCTCCTCGAGGGACTGGTCGAGGAAGGCCTCGAGCACTACCGAAACGTCACACTTCTGCACTAGCGGGTTCTTCCAATCGTTTGGTTTTCTTGGTGACCGACGCCAGCACCTTGACCAGGCGCAGCGCCCCGAATGTTCCGCCGGCCACGGCCAGCGTGCCGAGCAGCATCAACGTCGCCAGGGCGTTCACCTCCGGCGTGATGCCGAACTTGAGCTGGTTGTAGATGTAGATCGGCAGCGTCTGATCCGCGCCGATGATGAAGTTGGTGACGATGAACTCATCCAACGAGAGCGTGAGTGCTATCAGCGCCCCGGCGATGATGCCGGGATATATCAGTGGGAGCACCACGAATAGGAGTCGCTGCAGCGGGCCTGCACCCAGGTCGGCAGCGGCGCGCTCGAGATTGCGGTCCAACGCCTCCAGCCGCGATGACACCACGAGGATGACGAACGGTGTCGCGAGCACGGTCTGCCCGATGATCGCTACCCGCAACGAGGGCTGAATGTGCAGCACATTCGTCGCCAGCACCAAGATGGCCACGCCGATGAGCAGACCCGGCATCATGATCGGCAGTGTGATGAAAACCCGCACCCCGCCACGATTTTTGATGTTGGCGCGAACCAGCGGAAAGGCCGCCGCGGTACCGATGAGCGTCGCGAGCACCGTCACCCAGAAGGCGACAAACAATGATTTTTCCAGCGCATCCAGAATGACGTTGTCGTGCGACAGCCGGGCATACCAGTCCGTCGTGAAACCCGCCATCGGGAAACCGACCACCGTAGAGGAGTTGAACGACAACAGGATCAACACGGCTATCGGGGCGAAGAGGAAGATGTAGATCCCGATGCCGTAGACCGACAGAATGATTCGGAACAGCCGGGCCCGCGGATTCACCGCCTGCAGATCGTCAGACATAGATGTCCTTCGTATCGAGGCTGCGCCGGAAGATGATTAGCACGATGAGGATCACCAGCGCGATCAGCACGCTGGCCGCCGATCCGAGCGGAAGCAGGAAGCCGGAGAAGAAGTTGGCGATCAGGTTTCCCATCATCACGCCATTGGTACCGCCGATCGCCGCAGGCGCAAGGTACTCACCCAGAATGGGTATGAACACAAAGATTCCGGCCGTCACCATCGCCAGGCGCATCTGCGGTAGAAGGGTGTTGGCGATGGCCCGCATCGGCGTTGCGCCAAGGTCCACGGCGGCGTGTAGAAGCCGCCAATCGAACCGCTCCAGCGATGCGTACAGCGTGAGCGCCGCGAACGGAAAGTAGAGGTAGACCAGGACGATGAATACGCCAGGATTGTCGTACAGGAACAGCCGAATCGGTTGGTGGGTCAGGCCAAGCGCCTTGAGCAACGAGTTGATCGCACCGTGGTCACCCAAGATCGCCACCCATGCGTAGACCCGCAGCAGATAGCTGGTCCAGAACGGCAGGACCACAAGAAGAAGGCCCACCCGCTGCAGTCTCTTGGGCACGTAGCGCACCAGCCAGTAGCAAAACGGGAACGCCAATGCCAGCGCGGCGATCGTGGCCAGAAAGGCCATCAGCACCGTCTTACCGAACGTCTTCACGTACGTGCTCGTCGTGATGATCGTGGCGTAGTTGTTCTTGGTGAACGTCGGGACCAACTCGTAGTTCTTGGTGATCCAAAACGAATAGACGACGATCAGGCACAACGGAGCGATGAAGAACACTCCGAAAAGGACTGCGGCCGGTGCGAACCCAACGTACTGACGCCAGTCTCGGCGCTCCTTCTTGACGTCAGTACGTTGACGTTCTGCCTCACCCGGCCCCCCGCCCGGGTCGCGGGCAGTGGAGGCAATGGTCATGTCACGCCCCGAAGACCTTGTTGAACGCCTCGGTGTAGGCCTGCTGGTCCTGGGCCGGCCCCTTGAGGGTCATTGCCAACGCCTTCTCCGGGTTGTCCATGAAGAGCCTCTTGGCGTTGTCGGCTGTCTTCGGATCGTTCGTCAGAGCCTTGGCCGCCGTCTCGTTGAACAACGGGCGCCAGTTCGTGGTGAAGTTCGCCACGATCCACTCGGATTTCTGCATCGCATCCAGGAACGGCTTGACCAGCGGCTTATTCGCGCCCTTGGCGGTGATCATCTCCGAGTCGATGAAGCCGATCGTGCCTTCCGGCGGGTAGGCCGACTTGAGCTCGGGGCCACCAGCGTTCTTGACGCGCACGTCGGTGCCAAGATTCGAGATACCGATAGCGGCTTCTCCACTGGCCATCATCGTCACGATCTCGTTGTTTTGCGAAGCGAGCTTGACCATGCTGGGTTTGAGAGCTCCCAGGAAATTGGACGCGGCCGAGATCTGCTCGGGCGTCTGCGCGTAAGGAGACTTGGATCCGGTGGCGATCCCTGCGATCGCCATCAGGTCGGTTGGGATGTTCTCGGCGACGATCAGGCCCTTGTACATCGGATCGGTCAGTGACTCCCAGGATGTCGGCGGGGTCTTGACCTTGTCCGGGTTGTAGTAGATCTGCACTGTCGACCACGAGAACGGGTATCCGAGCGCACCCTTCGGATCGTTGAGGAAGTCGAACTTCTTGGCCATCGAGTACAGCTCGGAGCTGGACGAGATCGAAGCCAGGTCGAACGGTTCGATCAGGCCGCCCTCCATGTACTTCTTGACCCAAAGCGCGTCGGCCGAGACCGCATCGAACTGGGGTCCGGTCTGCTTGAGCTGCAAGAACGCATCGGCGTTGTCGGAGAACAGCTTCGGGCGGCCAGTGATCTTGGTATTCGAGGCTACCTTGGCGAGCTGGTCGTTGGAGTAGTGGTCCGACCAGGTCAGCCAGTTGACGTCCCCGCCGGCGCTCGACCCACCACCACGGGATGAATCACTCCCGGAAGAGCACGCGGACAACAGGAGCGGACTTGCCGCGCCCAACATCAGCGCACCCCGGACGAACGAGCGGCGGTCTAGCTTGATATCAGCGATTCCGGACATTGCGACTTCCTGACTCTCAATGGACCTCTACAGAGGATGGGCTGCTTCCTTCGACCAGGACAACTTCACGACGTCGCCTGTTTCAAGGCCGATTTCGGCTAGATTCCGTATGTCGACGTCGTTTACCGACGACACCACTTGCATTTCCGAATTCTCCAGCTGAAGCACCATGCGCGTGATTGATCCGAGGTATCCACGCGAAAGTACTTGTGCGCCGATGAATCCGTCTTTGCCGATCCGCAGGGCCTCGGGCCGGATCACCAGCGAGGTGACGGCGTCGGGCGCCTGCGTTGAGATCGGTACCCTGGCACCGTTTTCCAGTACAAAGGTCTCGCCGTCCTTCTTGCCGTGCAAGATGTTCGATTCTCCGATGAAGTCGGCGGCGAACAGGCTGGCAGGCTTGCGGTAGATCTCCTCCGGAGTGCCGATCTGCTCGATACGGCCGTCGTTGAGTATCACGATGCGGTCCGCGAGCGCCATCGCCTCTTCCTGATCATGAGTGACGAACACGAACGTCGTGCCGACATGGCGCTGGATCAGTGACAGCTCGGTCTGCAGCCGCTTGCGCAGTTTGAGATCCAGGGCACCGAGCGGTTCATCGAGCAGCAAAACGCTGGGCTTATTGACCAGTGCGCGAGCGATCGCGACGCGTTGAGCCTGACCGCCGGAAAGCTGGCTGACCGGCCGCTCGGCGAATGTTCCCAGGCCAACCAGGTCCAGGGCTTCCCGTGCCCGGTCGCGCTGTTCGTTCTTGGGCACCCGGGCCATCCTCAGGCCGAAGGACACATTCTCAACGACATTCAGATGCGGGAACAACGCGTAGGACTGGAAGACCGTGTTGACCGGGCGCCGGTTGGGCGGACGTTTCGTCATGTCCTCTCCGCCGATCCGGACCACACCGGACGACGGCTGGACAAAGCCACCGATGATGTTCAGCGATGTCGTCTTCCCGCAACCCGACGGCCCCAGCAGGCAGAAGAACTCCCCATCCAGGATATCCAGGTCGACAGGGTGCAACGCCACCTCGTCGCCGTAAGTCTTTCCCACGCCCCGCAATTCGATCGCGTTCGCGCGCTCGGTCGTACGGCGCGCGGGCTTCGTCAGGAGTTCGTCTACCGGGAAACTAGTCAACGCTGACCGCCCTTCGGGTGCGTGCACTCGTTTGGATTGCCTCGACGATGGCAACCATGCGATACCCGTCGGCAAGAGTCGGGTAGCGGACGTCGGCCCCACCGATCGCCGAATAAACGTCGCGAAACAGATTTCGGAAGGCGTCGCCGAAGCCCTCGGCGTGACCTGCCGGCGAGAACGACAGGCGCGCGGCAGCAGGAGCCAAGGCGTCTGGGTTCCGGATGACGGTTCCCACCGATCCGTCAGCCCGGCGATGGATGATCTCGTTCGGGCGATCGACCTTCCAGTGGAAGCCACCGTCGGTGCCGTCGACGTCGATCGAGCAGCCATTCGGCTCACCGGCCGTGACCCCGGAGAACGTCGCGGACCCGACCACACCACCGCTGAATTCCAGGAAGAGCCGCACATAATCCTCGGCCTGGACCTTGATCGGCTGATCGTTGCTGTATCGAATGGGCCGCAATGTGGAGAACCGGGCATCAACCTCGATGATCCGGCGGTCGGTGACGTATTCGGCTAAGTCGAGCCAGTGCACCCCGAGATCAGCTGTGGCGTAAGAGGTTCCGGCAATCTCGGGATCGAATCCCCAACCCCAGTTGTCGTGATTGGAATCCCATGACATGAATCCGCCGCGAAGTGCATCGACCTGGCCGAGTTCGCCGGCCAAGATACGTGCGCGCAACTCGGCAACCATCGGATACGACCGCTTGGTCAGACAGACGGCCGCGTGGACGCCGGTTTCCATCGCGGCGGCGATCAGGGCCTCCGCGTCGGCCTCCTCAGTCGCCATGGGTTTTTCGATGATTACGTTGATTCCGCGCTTGACCGCTTCGACGGCGTGTGCGACGTGGAGTCCGTGCGGGCTGCAGACGTGCAACACGTCGGGCTTGGTCTGGTCGAGCATGGCGCCGAGGTCATCGAAAGCACCCGCCGGCGAGCTGGTCGAAATGAGACGGGCCTGCTCGTCTGGCTGGCTGGCAGGACGGAACTCGTTTGCCAACGAACGGGCCTTTGTGACATCGCGTCCGCAGACGCCGACGACGGTCGAGCCGAGGTCCTGCAAACGCCAGCCGTGGATGCGGGAAATCCCGCCGGTGCCCACAATCGCCGCCCGCAGCGGAGGGGCGTAATAGCTGCTCGCCGCAGCTACAGCCACGCCTGAATCGGCGGAGGGATTGATCGCTGCTGGGACTGCCATGTGCTTTCTCCGTTAGTGCAACCACACCCGTTCCGGGCGCGGGACGGAAGCGTCCGCCCGCGCCGGCTTACCGAGTGAGTGAAGTCTGGACATGCCTTGACAGATTGTCAATACATCGGTACATGAGCGCATTAGATGACCCGGCCTCAAGGCCCGAAGTGCGTCCATGAGAGTGGTGTACTCACGTGGCTTGATCGCAGTGCCGGTGTGTCAGCCCCACGCCGAGCCGGCAGCGCAGCCGAGTTGTTGGATGCGGGCGACCTGTTCCGTCGACGGCCAGTACTTCTCATCCAGCTCGGGACCCGACACCATCCGGCAGCGTTTCGACCGCCTCGCCGCGGCCGCCGGACTCTCCCGGATCACCTTCCACGATCTTCGGCACTCTTACGCCACGGGCGCGCTCAAGGCTGGTGTCAGCGCGAAGGTGGTCAGTGACCGATTCGGGCACGCCAACGTCGGCTTCTTCCTGCAGACCTACGCGCACGTCCTAGGTAGCGACGATCGCGAAGCGGCGGAGCAGGCCGCCTCGTTTCTCATCGGCGACGGGTGGGACCTAGCCGGAGAAGGCGCCGCCGAAGACGACGAGACTATCTAACATTCACAAATCCGTTCACAACCGACATGAAAACGGCCCCGGAGAGTTCTCCGAGGGCCGTTTTACCTGGTAGCGGGGACAGGGTAGCGGGTTGCCCTCCCTCCCAACGCGCCGTTCCCGAAGGCCCTCGCCGGCGAGTGGCGCTACGTCCGTGTCGAACTGCCCGAGGCGGGGCTGACGACAGTCAACGGGTTGCCGTCGTGGACCCTCGAAGGCCTGATCGTCGGTATCGCGGCGCGGCCGTCAGCCTACAAAGACGTGGCCGGACTCGGACAGTGGCTGCCGGAAGCCGCCGCCGATGCGGATGTCCACACCATCATCACTCTGCTGGAGGGGATGCGTCTTGCAACTAGGCAGCGTGCTGCCTACCTCCTAGGAGCGGCAGGGAACGACGACGCGCGAGCGGCGATCGTCGGTGTGTATCCGGCGACGAAGACGGCCTGGCTCGGTCCACGCGTCGCCGGCGAGGGCGTTTTCGACGCCGAGACCAAGGTCAACGACACCCTGCTTCACCCGTACTTGAGCGTGGGGACAGGATCATGACCCGGATTACAGAGGGACACCTTGTGCGCCACTACCAAGGCATCAAGGGCGGACGCGATGCGGCGCTGCTGGATATTGCGCAGGACTACGCGTTGCACCTGCTCCACACCACCGGGTTGTTCGACCACGGATTGATATTTAAGGGCGGCACCGCGTTGCGGAAGTTTAGGGCCGGCAAACGCGGGTCGCTTCTCGACCGACCTCGACTTCGCCGCGCCCGACGAGAAGCTGGCGCTCTCTGCTTTGCAGGCTCTCGATGGCGTCGAGATCGACGGCTTCGCCTTCGCGATCGAAAATCTCGGCGACGACGGCCGGCGAGGCGACTTGAAGGTGGAGACCCCGTTCGGCCGACCGCAGCTCGGCGCCAAGGTCGAGCTGGCCCGCCACGCCCTGAGCTTGAGCCCGAGACGCTTGACCCAGTGCGACTACCGGTTCACGACAGGTACGACTTCACCCTGCAGCCGACTCCGGTGGTGCGAATCGAGGAAGCCGTCTCGGAGAAGCTCGCGCGCTACCGCCGAGTGTCCCTGGCGCGCGACCTCTACGATCTGCAATGGTTTGCAACCTCGGGCACCCTCGACGAGGCGCTCATCCGGCGGCTGTGGGTGCTCAAGGTCTACCGCGATATCGTGGTCGACGGCCGCGGCACCAAGCCGGTCGACTCGGCCGAGGTGCTCAGGCCGAGAAATGCCACCGAGTTCCGCCAGGAGGACATCGGTTACCTCACCAAGCCTGTCCGCCTTGACGAGTGGATCGCAACCGTCCGCAGCCGGTACGCCTTCGTCGCCCGGCTCGACGCCGACGAGCGGCGCTGGATCGAGTGCAACGAGCGAGATCTCTACGAGGTCCACACGGCACTGGCATCGATGACCGACGCGGCGTCCTGAGTCGATGAGACATCGGATCTATCGGACGCCGTCGACTGACAAACCGCTGACATGTTGACCGGACGACGCCGCGACGGCGGCCAGTCCGTTCGGATGCCGCAGGGGAGAGCGTGTTCGCCGCACGGAAAGGCATGGTGCACCAAAACCGTGATCGGTCGTCGTGACACGTCCGGCGAGATTGCCCGTCGGGACTCGGTCATTGGTCGCGGGATACGCTCGGTCGGTCTATGACACGGCAGGATCTGAAGCAGCGGGTCACGCAGGCAGCCGAGGAGGCGCTCGCCGAACAACAGTTCGTTAGCGCAATCGACGTACTGCTCGGCCTGGGCTGGCTGGCGCCGTCGCATCTCGACCGGTGGCGGCAGGGCCGGATCGAGTCGCTCGAGCGCGTCGTACAGGCGAATCTGAGCAAGGTCACGATGGCGATGGCGGCGTTCCGGTGCTGGGCACGCGACCGGGGCCTCAACCCGTCAGAGACCGACTACGTCGCCCGCACGCGCGACCGCCGCCAGCTGCGGTTCAGCGTCAGCGGGGATGCCGCCATCGAGCGCGCGTACCGGACGCACTGGGTGTCGCCGGACTTGTCTCAGCGCGCTGTCAAGCAGCAGAGCCGACCCCCGGATCTCGTCGTGATCTCGCCGGTCAAAGAGTGGACATGCATGTCGTGTGGTGACACCGGCGACCTGCTGTTCATGGAGGATGCCGGCCCACTGTGCCTGGACTGCTCCGACCTCGGGCATCTCGTCTTCCTGCCTTCTGGTGATGCGGCGCTAACCCGGCGCGCGAAGAAGGCCAGCCGACTCTCTGCCGTGGTTGTGCGATGGAGCCGGTCGCGCAAGCGCTATGAGCGCCAGGGCATCCTGGCCGAGGCCGATGCGATCGAGCGCGCCGAAATCGGGTGCCTCTCCGACGCCGAGGCGCGGGCTCGCCGCAGGGCGCGGGACCAAGCCAGAAGAGCCGACGAGGACGTGCGCTTGGCGGCCGAGCTTGCCGCGGCGATCCGCGCGCTGTTCCCGGGCTGCCCCGTCGGCCGGGCCGAGGCGATCGCGCATCACGCGGCCACGCGCGGCAGCGGCCGAATCGGGCGCAGCGCAGCCGGGCGGGTCCTTGATCCCGACGCCGTATCGCTCGCCGTCGCGGCCTCGGTCCGCCACGTCGACACCGGCTACGACGGGCTGCTGATGTCGGGCGTCGACCGGGAAACAGCTCGACAGCAGGTGCGCGGGCGTGTCGAGGACGTGCTGAGCGGCTGGCGCGCGACCACTCGATAGCCATTGCCAAGGCGCGGTTCAAGGGGATGGAAAGCTGACCGGATGGGTCGATCGAATTTCGCGACGCTGGACGCCATGATCGCGGAGGCCACCGTCGACTGCTACAACGACAGCGAGTGCGTGACCGGCTTCTACACCATGCTCGACGACAATCTCGCCGTGCCGTTTCAAACCGTGGTCATCGGCGTGGACGTGACCGTAGCGGGCATTGACCTGACCGACGACGAACAGATCATGGCCATCTGCAGGCGCGGCCGATCCACACAGCGCATCCCAATCCTGGACCTTCCGTTGCCTACACCGCAGCCCGGCGGCGCGGACTGGATCGCGGCGTACCGCCGCTGGGTGAAAAGAGCGTGAACACCGCCGGCCCCCTCCGCGATGTCGACGGGCACAGGGTGCGGCTGACCGCGTCAGAAGCCCTCACCAACCTGCGTACTGTGCTCGAGCTGTGTGCAGCCGGCGACGTGAGGTGCAGCACCAAAACCGGTCGCCCCTCGGCAGCGGCGATCCGCATCATCGATGCGCACCTCACGGACGGCGACTTCTACTCGGGCGAACCCATCGCCAGCTTCGCCTGGCCACTGCTGATCCAGGCCGGTGGACTAGCCAGCCTTGAAGGCACCCGACTCCAACCGACCCCGAAAGGCCGCGCGGCGCTGGGGAAACCACCGGCAGAAGTCATCCGCCACCTGTGGCAACGCTGGCTCACCCACGCCGTCATCGACGAGTTCAGCCGGATCGAAAAGATCAAGGGTCAGCGCTCCCGCAACGTCCTCACCGCGGCAAAGACACGCCGCCAGATGATCGACGGAGCGCTGGCCACCTGCCCGCTGGGCGAGTGGATCGACGTCGACACTCTGTTCAGCACCATGCGTCGCAGCAACCTGACCCCCAGCATCGCGCGGAACGACATGGCGATATGGAAGCTCTACCTCGTCGATCCGCAGTACGGCAGCCTCGGCTACGACGGCTTCCATAACTGGGAACTCCTCGAAGGTCGCTACATCCTGGCCGTCCTGTTCGAGTACGCGGGCACCCTGGGGTTGGTCGACCTCGACTACGTCCACCCTGCTGGAGCTCGCGAAGACTTCCGGAACAACTGGGGCGGCGACGACTTGGACGCGCTCAGTCGCTACGACGGCCTCCAATCGATCCGACTCACCGCGCTGGGCGCCTACGTGCACGGCCTGACCGACACCTACCAACCGGCCACTTCCGACGCGACCAACACTTCGCCGCTGAAGGTGTTGCCCAACCTCGACGTCGTCGCCACCGGAGACATTCCAGTCACAGACCGGCTCTTCCTCTCCGCCCACGCGAAACAGGCCACCGATCGTGTCTGGACGGTCTCAGCCACCAGCCTGCTTGCCGCGATCGATTCAGGCCGTGAACTGACAGAGTTCACCACGTTCCTGAGCCAGCGCACCGAGCACGAACTGCCCAGCACGCTGAGCACCCTGATCGCGGATGTCCACCGCCGGGCCGGGCAGCTCACCGACCTTGGCCACGCCCGCGTGATCGAATGCGCCGATCCCGCGACCGCCGCGCTCATCGCCCACGACCGTAACCTCCGCCCGTTGTGCCACCTGATCGGCAACAAGCATCTCGCCGTCCCGCTCGATCAAGAGCTGAAGTTCCGCAAGGCCCTGCTCAAACTCGGCTACGTAGCCCCAGCACAACCCATGACCTGACCGACCTCTCCGCCCGGGCGGCAGGTCACCTGACCCACAGACAGCTCTGTGAACGGCCCCTTCACCCAAATCCAACAGCGGTTGCGAGGTTGAAGCGGCGGACGACCTGGAGCGCTACCACTACGGCTGGGAGGGAGGCCGTGATGTCGCTGGCCGGCACCACCATCGAACGCGATCCGCGAGATGGAGAACCATGGGTGCAGGCGGCGCTGTTCTCGGCACTCGAGGCGACACGAGATCGCGGCCGCGAGCTCGCCGCCGGCGGAAAGGGGAAGCCATGACCGTGCAGGACGGCATCGATATCCGGGTCCCGCAGCCCGCGCTGCTGTTTGACCTGGACGGCACTCTCGTCGACTCGGTGTATCAGCACGTGATCGCCTGGCAGGAGGCGCTGGCCACGTGCGGCATCGAGCTGTCGGTATGGCGGATCCACCGCCGGATCGGCATGAGCGGCGGGCTGTTCATCGACGCGCTCAGTCGTGAGACCGGGGTCCGCCTGGACGAAGAGCTGTCCCAGCGGCTGCGTGAGCTTCACGCGGAGGCCTACCTGCGCCGGCACGAGACCGTGGTCCCGCTGCCCGGGGCCCGCGAGCTGCTCGCGCACCTGCACGAGCGTCAGGTTCCGTTCGCGGTCGCGACCAGCGGGGCCAGACACACTGCGGGCTCCGCGCTGGCGCTGCTGGGCCTGCCCGACGACGTGCCCGTCGTGACCCGCGACTTGGTGGAGCGGGCCAAGCCCGACCCGGACCTGTTCCTCGCTGCGGCCCGCCGGCTCGGGGTCGACCCGGCGCACTGCTTCGTGGTGGGCGACAGCGTCTGGGACCTGCTCGCCGCACAGCGGGCCGGTGCCCTGGGCATCGGACTGCTCTCGGGTGGCTACGGCCGCGAGGAGCTCGAGCGGTCGGGCGCGTACCGCGTCTACGCCGACCCGGCCGAGATGCTGACCCGGCTGGAGGAGGTCGGCGTTCGGCCTATCCGCTGACCGTCGGCCCCGACCGCGGTGGTTGCGTCGCAGGTGGAGCACGTGTCGATCACGATTGTGTGCGGGCGCGTGTCGTCGGGAAACGGAAGCGGTCAACTTGCCGCAGCCTGGCGCTATGGCCGATGCCTCGAACGTGCGGCACGACACCATCGTGGTGCCCGAGAGGATGAGCCCGGCCCAAGTAAGGGCGCTGGCGGAGCGGAAGGCTCAAGCTCACGTCGGCGACGATGACATGGTGGCCTTTTTGCATCTCCACG
>Ga0137399_10000927_pt1 | contig 12780 bp, 10 predicted proteins | sample czorhiz316metaG_FD_104810 | JGI IMG/M metagenome (GOLD analysis project Ga0137399, IMG submission 104810) | Vadose zone soil microbial communities from Angelo Coast Range Reserve, California, USA - czorhiz3.16 metaG | ecosystem: Environmental > Terrestrial > Soil > Vadose zone | place: USA...
GCTGGGGAGGCTCCAGGCGCAGGACGCAGCCGCATTCGATGCCGCTCCGGCGAGAGGGATGCAAGGGGAAAAAACACAGCGCCGCCCTAAAAAACACACCGCCGCCCTACGGCGGCGAGTGGCCGCTTCCTCCCGGACGATAAGCGTGGTTTACGAGGGCGCCATGCGCCGACGGGTCTTCGTCATCGCCGGGGAGTACAGCGCCAACCCCCGCTTCCTGCCGCCCTCCCGGAGGGGACGAGCCTTCCTCGCCGTGCCGCATCCCGAATTGACGCGCGAGGAGGTGACGCGCCTGTTCTTCCGCTACCCGAACCGGAGCGAGGACGGGCGCACCAAGCCGGAGGACTGGAAGCGCGAGTTCGGCCTCGATTCGCCGGTCGGCTTGACGGACCTGTTCGCCTCGGCGGCGCACCGGGCGCTCACCTCGCTCTGGCAGCTCACCGGCGGCGACTACGTCCGGGCGCGAGACTCGATCACCGATCTGTACGTCACCTCGATGCCGGGGCTCGATCCGAACGAGCGGATGAACATCGGCCTGGTGCCGCAGGCGTTGCGGGCCTCGCTGGCGCTCTCGCCGCGGGTGGTGGCGCAGTACGTGGTCGGGACCTCGGACAGTGGCGCGTGGGCGTTCGCCCAGGCCGTGCGCGCCGCGCGCACGGCCGAGCAGCCGGCGACGATCGTGGTGGTCGCCGGTCAGATCATCCCGTCGGGATATGCGTCGCAGTACCAGATCCGCACCGTGCTCGGAGAGGACGACCAGCGGCGCGGGCTCGACATGCTCGCCGTGGGCGACCTTTTGATGGACGCCTTCAAGCGCAACCTCGGACTGTCGCGGGAGGACGTGTCCGACTTCCTCACGCGGGTGGCGGCGCGGAAGTTCCAGGCGGGCGCGCAGTACCCGGCGGGCATCCAGGCGGGGAAACCGTTCCGCCGCGAGCTGCCGCGGACGCCGTACTTCCACGCCTCCGACATCGCCGCGCCGTGCTGCGGCGCGGCCGCCACCATCATCACCTCCGACGAGGAGCTCGCCCAGGCGGTCGCCAACGCGCGAAACAAACGCTACCGGGTCGCTCCGGTGACCGAGGTGCTCGGGGTCGGCGAGGGATCCAGCAACGAGAACTTCCTCCACCGGCAGTCGCCGATCGTCTTCGGCACCGCGGTGCGCGAAGCGCTCGCCGCCACGGCCGACGACGCGCGGGTCCCCGTCTCGGCATTCGCCTCCTGCGGGTTCGGCGTGGCGCACGATGCGTTCCCCAGCATCGAGCTGGGCTTCCTGCTCGCCATGGGGCTCTCCTGGGAGCGCAGCGCGGAGCGTATGAAGGAGGGCTGGTCGAATCCCTTCGGCGGCCTGCTCAGCTTCGGCCATGCGCTGGGCGCTTCCGGGCTGGTGCAGGTGAACAAGGCGCACCACCTGTTCAGCGGCGACGACCGGTACCTGCAGGACGGCCCGGGACCCAAGCGGCAGGGCTTCCGGGAGAGCGGAGCGATCGCCTTCACCACCTCGGTCGGCGGGCCGCTCTCGCACATCGTCGGGAGCCTCCTGCGCGGCGGGTTCGAGCGCCTCCGCCCGCTCGCCGACCGCGCGCTGCTGCGGGTCGGGCAACCCGAGCGCACGCCGGCTGTCGACGAGTGGCGCGCGCGCAGGCACCAGCTGGGCATGGTCGCACGCGCGCACCTCTTGCGGCTGCGCGGCCCGGGCGAGCCGTGGCTGGTCGAGGGCACCACCTACGTGAGCATCCGGAGCGCGCTGCGCGCCCTCACGCCGGACGAGGTGTCGCGACTCACCTTCGACGGCCTGGAGGAGCTGGTCCTGCCCGAGAAGCTGGAGGAGGTGCGCGGGCAGCTGCGCCAGGTCGTGCTGGTGGTGCTGGGCGAGGCCGAGCGAGTGGCCTCGATGTTCGACGTGTTCCGCCTGCTCACCGACGAGGTGCGCGAGCTTTCGGCCGGCTGGCGCGAGATGGGATGGGTCGCCAAGAAAGGCGCCGCGCTGCCCGACGACAAGCTGGCCGAGCGCGTCAAGGACACGCTCCGCGTTCCCTTCGCCGTCCTGTGCGGGAGCTCGGAGGATCCGGCGGCGCGCCGGCACGTGCTCTTCCTGCCGGCGTCCGGCCTCACCTACGCGGCATTCGACGGGATCGACCTCGTCTGGCGCCTGCCGGACGGCACTTTCCAGCCGGCGCCTCCCGACCCCACGCTCCTGCCCTTCTGGAACGCCCGCGCCGCGCGCCCGGAGCGGGAAAATCCGCCGCAGCGGCCCGGCTTTCCCAGCGAGATGGTGGACCGCATCCTGGAGCAGAAGCAGCCGGAGAGCGCGGCGCAGCTGCAGCTGTTGCGCATCTGGTTCGCCGCCGACCCGCCGCGGCCCGCGCTCGAGCAGGCGTTGCGGCGCGCGGGGTCCGCGATGGCCGCTCCTCCGCCGCCCGTGCGCGCCGTGGTGTACCTGGGCGAGATCGCCGGCCGCGGCGAGTTGGAAGACCCCGGCGCGGCGCACGAGCTGGTCGGGCGGGCGGCGCGCGACGCCCGCGCATTCCTCGAGGCGTACGAGATCAGCGTGGCGCAGTTCGGCGACCGCGTGGCGTTCGGCGCCTTCGAGCGGCCGCCGTTCCGCACCCGGCCGGACGAAGGCCTGGTCGGGGCGGCGCGCTTCGCGCGCGAGGTGGCGCGCGCCTCGCTCGAGCACGGCGTGGTGGTGCGCGCGGTCGTCTGCGCCGGCGACGGCGCGGTGTACGACGATGCGATGGGCAGGCCCGGGCTCGCCTCGGCGGCGAACGTGCGCGCGGCCGAGCTGCTCGCCACCATCCGCCAGGGGCCGGCGGTGCCCACCATCGCGGTGGACGCCGGGAAGGGCCTCCTGCTGGAGCGGCTCCAGCAGCGGCTCGCCGGCTGGGAGCTGGATCCGGACGGTCCCCCGGGCTGCGCCGTGTGGCGGCTGCCGCGCTAAAAGGATCCGGAGCGGCTTCGGGGACGGGATCGCCTGAGCAGCTTGCTGCCGCACTCGACGGAGCGCCGCGGCGGGCGTAAGGAAGGTCCATGCAGCTCGAACGGGTCGGCGACGCGATGGTGCTGCGGATGCGGGCCGGCAAGGCGAACGCCATGGGCCCGGCGTGGCTGGCGCGCATGGAGGCGCTGCTCGACGAGGCGCTGGCGGCGCGCGCGAGGACGCTGGTCATCACCGGGTACGAGGCGTTCTTTTCCGCCGGGCTCGACCTTCCGGCGCTGGACGCGCTCGACGAGCAGGCGATGGGCGCGTTCATGTCGGGCTTCTCGCGGACGATGCTGCGCATCTTCGAGCTACCCATGCCGGTGGTGGCGGCGGTGAACGGGCACGCGATCGCCGGCGGGTGCGTGCTGGCGCTTCAAGCCGACGTCCGCATCGGGGCGAGCTCCGACTTCCGCATCGGGCTCAACGAGGTGCAGCTGGGCATCGGCCTGCCGGCCGTCGTGCTCGAATCGTTGCGCGCGCAGGTTCCGCCGCCCTCGCTGTTGCCCATCGCATTGGAAGGGCGCTTGTTCTCTCCCGAGGAGGCGCTGTCCGTCGGGCTTCTGCACGAGCTTCTGCCCCCGGATCGCCTCGAGCAGCGCGCCGTCGCGCGGGCGATGGAGCTCGGGTCGCTGCCGGGGTCGGCGTTCGCGGCCGTCAAGAGGGGGCTGCGCGCGCCCGTCGCACAGCGGGTGCGGGAGCTTTCCACCCAGGACGCCTCGCGCTGGGCGGAGACCTGGTCCGGCGAAGAGGCCCGGGAGCGCCGCCGGCGAGCGATCGAGCGTCTGACCAGCAAGAAGTAGCAAAACGCCCGCGCGGTTGAGCTTTCCCCTCAGGAACGCTACAAGGGCGCGCCTGGGGAGGACACATGCTCATTCGCGCGATCCCGGCCTTGTTGCTCGGCGCTTCCTTCGCGGCACAGGCGCAGACCCCGCAACCGCAGCCCAAGCCCGCCGGCAAGGTCGAGGTGCTCTGGCTGGGACAGGCGGCCATCCGCCTCACCACGCCGGGCGGCAAGGTCATCGTCATCGATCCGTACCTGACGAAGAACCCGAAGACGCCGGCGCAGTACAAGGACCTCGACGCGCTCGGCAAGGTCGACTTGCTGCTCGTCACCCACGCGCACGGAGATCACCTCGGCGACGCCGCGGATCTGTCCAAGAAGCACAGCGCGCCGCTCTACGCGCCTGCCGGGCTCTGCCAGTCGCTGATCACGCTCGGCGTGCTCCCGGCGAACCTCGCGACCCGCATGAACAAGAGCGGCACCGTCACGCCGCTCGGCCCCGGCATCCGCATCACGCAGGTGCACGCCGAGCACAGCTCGGAGCTGGTCTGGCACAACCCGGCGACCGACAAGGACGAGACCCACGTGGGCGGCGAGCCGGTGGGGTTCATCCTCGAGCTGGAGAACGGCTTCCGCATCTACCACATGGGGGACACGGGCCTGTTCGGGGACATGAGGATGATCGGCGAGCGCTACCACCCGGATCTGGTGCTCATCCCCATCGGCGGGCACTTCGTCATGGATCCGAAGGACGCGGCGTACGCCACGCGCGAGCTGCTCAAGCCGAAGTTCGCGCTGCCCATCCACTACGGCACCATCCCGCAGCTGGCGGGAACGCCGGCCGAGTACCAGCAGGCGCTCGGCGACGCAAAGGTGAAGGTGTTCCCGATCCAGCCCGGCGAGAAGATCACTTTCTGACGGAGCGAACCATGAAGAGCTTCCTGCATCGGTTCTCCCCGCTTGCCCTGCTGGCCTCGGCCCTCGCCCCGGCGGCGCGCGCGCAGCAGCCCGCCCCGCAGCCGACTCCCTCCGCGGCGCAGCCGGCCGCATCCCCCGAGCAAGCGCGCGCGAAGGCCATCGACGATCTGGTAGCCGCGAACCGCATCCTCGCCGACCAGGGCGTCCTCGATGCTTACGGCCACGTCAGCATCCGCGTGCCCGGCGACCCGAAGCACTTCCTGCTCGCCCGCTCGGTGGCCCCGGAGCTGGTCACGCCGGTGGACATCCTGGAGCACGACCTGGAAGGAAACGCGACCGCGCCCCCGGGCGCGACGCTCTTCGGTGAACGGTTCATCCACGCCGCCGTCTATGCGGCCCGGCCGGACGTGCAGGCCGTGGTGCACAACCACGCGCCCTCGTTGATCCCGTTCGGGGTGACCGGCATCCCGCTCCGGCCGCTGTACCACATGAGCGCGTTCCTCGGCGCCGGCGTGCCGGTGTTCGACATCCGCACTGCCGGCGGCGACACCGACATGCTGGTCAAGACGCTGCCGCTGGGCCAGGCGCTCGCGAAGACGCTCGGCGCGAACAACGCCGCCTTGATGCGAGGGCACGGCGCGGTAGTGGTGGCGCCCGACATGCCCCGGGCCGTCTTCCGCAGCGTCTACGCCGAGCAGAACGCGCGGCTGCAGGCGCAGGCGATGCAGCTCTCTCCCAAGGTGACCTACCTCGACGCGGAGGAGGCGAAGAAGGCGCAGGCCACCATGGAAGCAACGGTCGGGCGTCCGTGGGAGCTGTGGCGCAGGAAGGCGCAGGGCAAGTAAGCGGCTACTTCACGCATCGTGAGCTTCCGGCTGGCTGCTCTTCGTGGTGACCCGATTCGTGAAGCCGGAAAGAGCGCGCCGGCCCTGATTCAGCCGCCTTCCCCCTTGGCGCCGCGCAGGTACTTCTCGATCTCGAGCGGGAACTGGCGCGTGTCGATGGGCTTGGTGATGTAGCCGTCGCAGCCGGCGTCCACGCTCCTCTGCTGGTCGCCTTTCATCGCGTAGGAGGTGACCGCAACCACCGGGATGTCCCGCAGGCCCGGATCCGCCTTGAACTCGCGGGTCAGCTCCAGGCCGTCCACGTCCGGGAGCTGGATGTCCATCAGCACCAGCCGGGGATGGACGGCGCGGATGCTGGCCCTCGCCGTCAACGCGTCGCAGGCCGTGTGCACCTGGTATCCCTTCTTCTCCAGGAGCCAGCGCAGCAATTTCAGATTGGCCTCGTTGTCGTCGACGATCAGGATGGAATCTCCAGCCATGCCTGCCTCCCTTCTCACTTCGATGCCTGCCCTCGCGGGAGGAAGGCATTCAGCTCCCGGAGCAACGAGGCGGCGCCATCGTTCCCCTTGGCCACCACGGCGTGCGCCGTCTCGCGCAAGCGCGCGTGATCCTGGGCCGACAGATCCTTGACCGTCCAGACGATCACCGGCGTGCGGCGGCCCGCGTCCATCCTGCGAAACCGTTCGAGGAACTCGAATCCGTCGACGCGCGGCATGATGAGATCGAGGACGACCGCGATCGGGCGCGACTCCGCCGCCACTCGCAGGGCCGCTTCGGCGTCCGCCCGGCAGATGGTCTCGTACCCGGAACGCCCCAGCGTCGCCTCCATGAGCTTGAGGGAGCCCGGATCGTCGTCCACCACCAGCACCGCCCCACGGCGGTCGGGGACGACGCCGGCCCGCCGGAGCGAGGCGAGGAGAGCGGCGACGTCGATCGGCTTGGCGAGCACGTCGCTCACCGTGAACCCTGCCACCGCTCCCTGCTCGGCGACGACCGTCAGCACGACCACGGGGACGTCGGCGTTGCGGGCCTCGGCGCGGATCCGGGCGAGCAGGTCGACGCCGCTCATGTCGGGCAAGATGAGGTCGAGGGTCAGGGCATCGAAGGCGCGCTCGCGGAACCGGGCGAGGGCCTGCGCGCCGGTGGCCGCCGTCTCCACCGAGAAACCCGCGGCGCTCAGCGCCTCCACGATGAGCGCCTGGTCGGCGGCGTTGTCCTCGATGACGAGGATCTCCGGCGCCCCCTCCTTCCGCGACGGCAGCTTGCGAGGGACGGCGGCGCCCGCCTCGCCCTTCGCCAGGCGCGGCAGCACCGCGTGAAAGACGCTTCCGGCTCCAGGCGTGCTGCGCACGCCCACCGAGCCGCCTTGTGCCTCGACGATGCGCTTGGTGAGCGCCAGCCCCAGGCCGGTGCCGGCGTGCTTCTTCGCGGCTCCCGCGTCGAGCTGCTGGAACTCGACGAAGAGCCGGGCCAGGTCCGCCGGCTGGATTCCCGACCCGGTGTCGTGGACCTCGAGCCGGAAGAAGTCCGCTCCCTCGGGTGAGGCGCGGACCGTCACCGACCCGCCGGCAGGCGTGAACTTGAGCGCGTTGGACAGATAGTTGTAGAGCACCTGCTTGAGGCGGGCGGGATCGAGGACCACGCGCCCGACGGAGGGATCGACCGCCACCTCCACGCGGACCTTCTTGTCCGCGGCCGCCGTGCGCAGGATCGCGCTCACCTCGCCGATCAGCTCGGGCAGATCGATCGGCTCCGGCCGGAAGTCCAGCTTTCCGGACTCGACCTTGGCCAGGTCGAGCACGTCGTTGATCAGGCGCAACAGATGGCGGCTGCTGGTCAGGACGTTGCCGAGGAACTCGCGCTGCTCGGCCACGAGCGGGCCGACCTCTCCGTCGTGAAGGAGCTGGGTGAACCCGAGGATGGCATTGAGCGGCGTGCGCAGCTCGTGCGACATGTTCGCGAGGAACTGCGACTTGTACGCTCCGGCCCTGGTGAGCTCCGCCGCCTGCCGCCGCGTCTCCGCCAGCAGGCCGCGGAGCTCCTCCCGGCCCCGCGCCACGTCGAGCGCGATGGCGAGCGCCTCGCGCACGGAAACGAGCAGCTCGGTGGAACGCTCGGCCCAGGGCTGCAGGCTGACGAGCTCGAGGACGGCGGTGACCTGGCCGATCCGGTAGAGCGGAACCAGCGCGATCGAGCGCGGCGAGCCCTCCGCCAGGCCCGAGCTGACCCGGAGCTGGCCGGCCGGGGCGTGCACCACCATGATCTCGCTCTGGAGCGCGGCCTGGCCGACGAGGCCTTCGCCCGGACGGAACTCCAGGGCCCCTTCGCCGGCCGAGAGCGCGTGCTGTCCCAGCAGCCGAAAGACGCCGTCCGCGTCCGCCGCGTACAGGGCGCCGACGGGACAGTCCAAGGAGCGGCAGAGCGTCGAGACGGCGCGGTCCGCCACCTCCTTCGGCTCCAGCTCTCCGCGGAGCTGCTCCGACAGGGCGGATTGCCCGCTCTTCAGCCAGTCGACGCGGCCTCGCTCGAGCTCGAGACCGTGGAGGCTCTGCGCCATGTGGTTCGCCTGCCTGGCCACCTCGCCCAGCTCGTCACGGGTGGTGACCGGGATGGCGGAGCGGAAGTCGCCCTCGCCGAAGCGGCGGAACCCGGCCGTGAGGTGGGCCACGCCGTCCAGCATTTCGCGGCTGATCCAGAGCGACAAGAGGAGCACCACCACCAGGCAGGCGACGCTCAGGCCGAGGCGCACGCGGGAGCCGGTCCGCTGGGCTTCCGCCGCCGCGGAGAACGCGTTGGTCAACTCCGACTTGTCGAACACCGTGGCCTTGTCGAGGAGCTCCGCCACCCGCGTCTGCTTGGCCTGCAATTCGCCGATCTGCGCCACGACACCTTCGCCGGTCTCGCGGGCGATGAGGCGGGCGGAGACCGCCAGTCCCTTGGCGTGGAATTCCTCGACCGCCTGCTCGAGCGCGGCGGCGAGAGCAGGATCGACCGCCTCGGACGAATCGGCGAGCTGCTGCAGGAGCTCCTTCTTCAGCGCGGCCGTGCCGGCGAGCTTCTCGTTGTCGCTGGCCGCGACCGCGTCCTGGAAGCCGCGCTGGATCCGCTCGAACTGCGCCTCGAGCCGCGGCCGAAGGCCCACTTTCGGCAGGTAGTGCCGCCGGATGTCGTCGAGGTGCCGCTCCACGCGCGCGGCGACGATTGCGCTGGAGACGACCAGCGCGACGAGCGCGAGCGCGGCGGTGGCGACGAGGGCGAGCAGCTTCGATCGGAACGACAGGTTCATGTCCCCTCAGTTCAGCTCCAGCACCTTCGCTCCGTTCAGGGCGGTGCCGGCCGCCACGTACCCGATCGCGCCGGGATGGCTCAGCACGTACGAGACCACCGCCTCGTCGTCCCCCAGCTCGGGCGGCGGCAGGCCCTGTCCCGAGAAGATCCGCTGCTGCCAGTAGCTCCTCACCGACGCCACCGTGCGCGAGAGGACCTCTTCCGAGAAGCGGATTCGCGCCCGCGCATCGGGTCCGAGGTCGACGGGGCGGATGGGCGTGTCGTCCGGCCAGCGAGTCACGCGGCGGAGGAAGGCCTCGCTGACGAACTTGCGATCGAGCCTCGAGACCGCGGTGCCGGGATTCGCGATCACGACGTACACGGGCCTTTGAGGCTCCGCAGCCGCGGCGGCGGCGGCGAGCGCGATGACGATGAACGCCCGGTTCCTCATGTTCCCCCGGGTCAGAAGGACGCCGTCGTCTTGAGCGCGAAGAGCGCCCAGTGCGGCTCGAGGGCGCTCAAGGATCGGTTGCCATTCAGGCTGGTGGAGAGGCCCGCGGTACCCCGCAGGTAATGCCCCTCGGCCTTGATCAACCAGTACTGGTTCACGTCGAAGCGGAGCGTGAGCGCGAAGTCGTGCTGCAGGCCGTCGGGCCAGATCCGCCGATCGACGTTGGGAACCAGGCGCGAGTAATAGGCGCCGGCCTGCAGCCAGGCACTTGCGCGATACGACCCGGACAGATAAGCCCGCTCGCTGGTAACCGAGCTCTCCGGGAACATGGAGGGGTTGCTGCTCTCGGTCTTCACCAGCCACCGGCTGTACTCGGCGGCGAAGAGGAAATCGCGCCACAGGTACTCCGCGGAGGCGACCCACAGGGTCGCGGGGATCTTCACGGCGACCGAACCGGACCCTGGAGGAACGAGCAGGTCGGTCTCGAGCCGCAGGAACTGCAGGCTGCCGCCGACGCGCAGTCCCTCGAACGGCAGCCACAGAACGCGTCCGCCCGCCACGTAGGGCACGTTGAGATCCCGGACCGTGAACGGGCTGCCCGGCTGCGGCCTCACGTCGAGGAAGATGGTTCGCGCATACGAGGAGGAATCGAGCCCGCCCGCACGACCCAGGCCGGCATACCCGTAGAGCTCCACCCCGGTCTGCGCGAGGAGGAAATCGCGGTTCTGGGCGGGATAGATCGACTGCGGAAGCAGCACGGCGGTCCGCGCCGAATCGACGTCGCTGCTGTCGTTGTAAAGACCGAACGGCAGCTTGACCCGGCCGGCGCGGATTCCCAGCCAGTCCCGCCAACGGTAGTCGAGGTAATACCAATCGAGCGCCGCGCGGTAGTCGCCGATTGGCCCCAGCTTGCGGGAGAAGACCTGCAGTCCGAGCGTCAGCCGATCCGTGGCGGGCAGAGTGACGTTCAACCCCACTTCGGAGAATTCGAAGCTGCCTTTCGACGAATCGGCGAGGTACTCGTTCGCGGAGGTGAGGAGGAAGCCCTGGCTGATGAAGCCGTGGATCTGCAGCGGAGGAAGCCCTCCCGGCAGGCCCAGCTCGATCGCGGCGCCTGCCGGCCGACCCGTCGCGAGCGCCACGAGGGCCAGCGCCGCGACTGGCACACACCTCGGCGTCCCTCTTCCGCGTTGCTGGCTCATTCCCTTGCTCCCGATGCGCTACCGTAACCACGCGTCCCGATCGGCCGGCAAGTTTCGCGGCCCGGTCGCGAATCGATGGGCTCCTACCGGAGCGCCTGTTCGCATACAGCGCGCGACACACAACTTTGCAAATTCAACAACCCGGATCCCTCGAGTGATCTCGCCGCCTACCCGGGCCGCTTCTGCAATTGCCCGAAACGACGGTTGCAATGGCCCAATGGCTCGAATCCGGACCCGAGGGGCTCGATTTCGAGCCACTGCACCGCCTCGCGCTACAATGGTAAGTTGATCCGCGTCGACGGCTTCGATAACGGTCGACCGTGCGGTTTGGAGCGGCCATCCTTGGCAGAAATCGATCGCCCTAAGGTCCTGATCGTCGACGATGACCCTCTCAACCGGTCGCTGTTGCGCGTCGTTCTGGCTCCCAGCTGCTCGGTGATGGAGGCGGAGAACGGCACCCAGGCGCTCGCCCTGGTCGCCACCGGGGATCCGGACGTGGTCCTGCTCGACGTGATGATGCCGGGCGTGTCCGGCCACGACGTCTGCCGGCTGATCAAATCGCGGCCGGACCAACCCCTGCTGCCGGTGATCCTCCTCACCGCGCTGGATGAGCAGGAGGACAGGAATGCCGGCCTGGCGGCTGGCGCGGACGACTTCCTCAGCAAGCCCTTCGACCGGCGCGAGCTGCTGCTGCGCACGCGCGCATTCGCGCGGCTGCGCCGCCACGAGCTGCTGGTGCGGGCCCAGTTGCGCGAGCTGGCGGAATTGCAGGCCCTCAAGGACGACCTCGTCTCCCTGATGGTCCACGACATGCGGAATCCCCTCACGGGGCTCATCGCGAACCTGGACATGCTCTCCGGCGAGCTGTCCCAGGACCCCGTCCAGGCGCAGGAGGACGCGGCCGAAGCGCTGCAACTCGCGCATCGACTCCGCACCCTGCTCGACGAGGTGCTCCAGGTCCGCATGCTGGAGGAAGGCGAGCTCCGCCTGCAACTCGAGCGCGTACCGCTCGCGGAGGTCACGCGCGAGGCGGCCGAGACGCTCCAAGGCGAAGCCCGGGCACGCAACGTCGAGCTGTCGCTGGCCTCGGCGGAAGATCCGGTGGCGCCGATCGACCGCAAGCTCGCCCGCCGCTGCGTGGAGAACCTGATCGCCAACGCGCTCAAGTACTCCCAAGCGGGAGATCGCGTCGAGGTGAACGTCCTCACCGAATCGCGGGGCGTGCGCATCGACGTGGCGGATCGCGGCCCTGGCGTGCCCGAGGAGGCGAAGAAGACCGTCTTCGAGAGGTTCGGCTCCGTGCAGGCGCGCCGGGACAACCGCCGGGGCTTCGGGCTCGGCCTCTATCTGGTGTCCCTCGCCCTCGCGGCGCACGGAGGCAGCGCGGCGGTCGTCGATCGGCCCGGCGGCGGTTCAGTGTTCCAGCTGATCTTCCCCGTGAACCGGGCCTGCCCGACCGCCTGACCGATTCAGCACCGGCGCGCCTCCCGCGCCGATCTACCCGGCAGCGTAGCGCGCGACCTCCTCGAGCGAGGTGACCCGCACATCCGGCGCGCGGGTCGGGGCGGCGCCGCCGCGGTCCACGTACGCCGCCGACCGGCCGGTCTGCTTGCACCCGTCGACGTCCCAGCCGTTCGAGCTGACGAACAGGGTCCGGTCGCGCGGCGCCATCTGGTCGAGGAGAGCGTACGCGCGCGGGTCGGGTTTGTAGACGCGAACCTCGTCCACGCTGCGGACCTCGTCCAGGACCAGCCCGGCGGCGTCGAGGGCGGATCGGATCATCGGCGCGGTCCCGTTGGAAAGCACCGCGCAGCGCACGCCGGCCGCGCGGAGTCCGCGGAGTGCGTGTGCGGCGTCAGGGTGCGCGGGAACGGTCATCCACGCCTTGCAGGCGCGCTCCATCGCTTCGGAAGCCAGGTACGGGGCCACCTGCGCCAGCGCGCGGGCGGTGACCTCGCCGAACGGCTCGTAAGCTTTGCGCTGATTCAGGTCCCAGGTCCGGCCGATCTGGGCCTTGCGCCAGTCGGCGAGCAGGGCGCGGGCGTCGCCGCCCAGGATGCGATCGAGCGCGCCCTCCAGCTTCTCGATCGCGAGCAGCGTGCCGTACAGATCGAACGCGACCAGGTCGTAGGGCACCGGCCCTCCACGGGCATATTCTACCCGACCTCGACGACCAGTAGCGCGCGGACTACTTGTCCAGGGACAAGTCCAAAACGCTCACCCGCTCGGCGCTGGGCTCTCGGCGCTGGGGTGCCCGATCAGTTTGAGGCCCCGCGTCGTCCCCGTGCGCATTGACCAGCGCGGGGAGAGAGGTCTGGTCCGCGCATCTGTAC
>Ga0137399_10000931_pt1 | contig 12756 bp, 9 predicted proteins | sample czorhiz316metaG_FD_104810 | JGI IMG/M metagenome (GOLD analysis project Ga0137399, IMG submission 104810) | Vadose zone soil microbial communities from Angelo Coast Range Reserve, California, USA - czorhiz3.16 metaG | ecosystem: Environmental > Terrestrial > Soil > Vadose zone | place: USA...
AAGTTGAGGACCGCGCAAGTAATCTCCGCGGTCTGCACCGCGCGGAGATAAGGGCTGGTCAGCATCTCGTTTGGCCGGATTCCCAGGGCGCGCAAGCCTTTGGCCGCCGCCCGAGTTCGCGCGATTCCCTTGGGAGTCAGATGGCGCTCCACTTCGGGCGGGCAATCGGGATCCTCGCGATTGATGGCGATTCCGTGCCGCATCAGGTAGAGAAGCATATTCCCTCGACAGCCTGGCGTGGCGCTCTCAGCGCGGGATAGAATCGCACCGGACCGTAAATGGCACTCCGCCAAGCCGGCAAACCGGTATGGATCTCGGCGGGCCGCTCTGCGCAGCCGGAGATGGCCAGCGAGTGCCGGGCGCACTCCTCTGGGGGAGACAAGCCGGTTGCGCTCTGCGCCCTGCCGAAGTGGATTCTATAGCCGAACGGTCTCGCAAACAATTTCAGGTTGCGCCGACTCAGTCAGCGGAGAATACATACGGCTCAGACGGAGGCAGCTATGAAGATCGGCGAGGCCACCCGGCTCTACGAGGAGTGGGTGGCGACGCGCGCCACGCTCGTGCCGGTTGATCTCCGGCTCAAACATCAGCAGATGGCCGCGGGAGTCTTTCCATTCCTTCGCGCGACCTTCTATCGTTGGGTGCAGCTCTGGCAGGAGACCTGCCCTAAGCTGGCTGCTGCTCCGGCAGTCCTGGCGGTCGGGGACCTTCACGTCGAAAACTTCGGAAGCTGGCGCGATGCGGAGGGGCGGCTCATCTGGGGCGTCAACGATTTCGATGAAGCTTACCCCATGGCGTACACCAATGATCTGGTGCGCCTGGCGGCGAGCGCGCGGGTAGCCGCGAAGGAGGAGCACTTGGCCATCCGAGCTCGCCAAGCCAGCGAAGCGATTCTGGAAGGCTACCGCGAGGGTCTGCGCTCCGGCGGCCGCGCGTTTGTCTTGGCGGAGCACCACAAGGGGCTGCGCGATATGGCGTTGAATGAGCTGCGCGATCCGGTGGTGTTCTGGAAGAAAATGGAAGCGCTGCCAGAGTGGAAGGGCCCGGTTCCCGAGGAGGCCCGCAGGGGGTTGGAAGAACTGCTGCCGCAGCCCGGCTTGAAATACCGGCGCAAGCGGCGGGTTGCCGGGCTTGGCAGCCTGGGCCGCCAACGCATTGTCGCGCTGGCCGACTGGGGAGGCGGTTGCGTCGTCCGCGAGGCCAAGGAGCTGGTGCCCTCGGGGTGTGTTTGGGCCAGCCCACAGAAGCTTACGCAAAAAGTCAGGTGCGAGGAGCTCATCACCTGCGCTGTGCGCGTCCGGGACCCCTTCGTGCATGTGCGCGGCAATTGGATCGTGCGCCGGCTCGCTCCAGACTGTTCCCGGATCGAGCTTTCCACGCTCCCCAAATCTCGGGATGAGGCCCTCTTGCTCCATTCGATGGGGTGGGAAACCGCCAATGTGCATCTCGGGAGCCGCGAAGCCGTTCGCGCCATCGTAAGGGATCTGGCCAGGCGCCCGGGACGTTGGTTACACCAAGCGGCGAAGAAAATGACCAAGGCCCTCACCCGGGAATGGAAGGAATGGAAAAACGCGTAATCCAACTGGCTCTATTAGCCCTGCTCAGCAGGGGAGGAAATAACGGGCATGCGCTGTTCGACCAACTGCCATGGAATGCTGCGGGCGAGTCGCTGAGATTGGGTGGCGTGAATGAGCGAGGCCGATACGTTCCCACAACATGATCGTTTAAAGCTGCGGGGGGCGGGCCTGGGGTGACAGTCCCGCCCCCGCACCACAATGGAGATGGTGGTCAACCAAGGGTCTCCGGGCGCTCAGCAGTGGTTTGGTTCCTGAAGAATCCGTGGCGGACCGTACCCTCCCCTTTTGACAGAGGGGATAGCCGGGGGCCTAGTCTGGGTTCCCCTTGAGGGAAGATCCTGACGCGTGGCCTACGGCTCCTTCCTCCATCTTGAATCCGTATCGTGCACCGGCATGCGGTCTCCGATCTCCCACCGCTGCCATTCACATCACAATTTCGAGGGAAGGCAAACTTAGGCAGTCCAGCTCTATTCGTCAATTCGTTACATTCTGTAGATTTTCGCGGAGTAGTCCCTAAGGAGGAGTAAGGTGAAATATTTCTTTTCTTGGCTCTCAGGACGGACTGCGCCCGCGGCAGACGCGCTGGTCCCGCCCGCGTGGGACTAAGGCTGAACGATATTGTTGCGCACGGCGTAGCGGACTAAATCGCTGAGGGAATGGAGGTTGAGCTTCCGCATGGATGTTAAGGCGATGGGTTTCCGCCGTCTTGACGCTCAGGCTAGATCCGCTCCTTCAAGCCAAATTGCATGGGATTTATCAAGGCTTCCGCGACCAGCGCTGTGGCACAAGCGGCAGAAGAAAGAATTGAGTAGCCTGGCAGGCTACAGAGCCAGCCCGGTTAATAAGACGACATCGGCATCCCCTTCACCTACAGCGGCAAAGATGAAGCGGCTGTCAGAAGACCACGACACTCGACGCGCAATGAATGTCGAGCGCTGGCCGAAATCGGTGAGCTGGCGCATCGGCACGCCGGAAGTTGGCAGGGCCCAAATGTTCGTCGTGGGACCGTCGTTGAGCAGCACGGCCAGGGAGTTCCCGTCGGGCGAGATCACAGGATGCAGCAACTGCCAGGAGGGAATACGCGAACCGGGAATGCGCGCAAGCACGCGCGAAGGCCCGTTTTCCGGCCGCGCCACGCGGATTTCCACGTCCGAGACACCGTTAACCGCAGCCAGGGAAACACCGTAGTAGAGCGCGCGCCCATCGGGAGCAATCGACAACCGTTGAGGATTGTCGGTGCGGACGATGGTGGGATGCCCACCTTCGGGCGGAGCCTTTTCGGCCTGCCACGTGCCGTCGGGTTTCAGAATCGCGTAGTACAGCCACCGGCTATCGGCGGACCAAGAAGCCCACCCGGCGTTATCCGCTACTTTGCGCAGGTTGCTGCCGTCCGGACCAACGATCCACAGATCTATATTGACGCCCCGCGGCGTTCCCCACCTGACAAAAGCGATGTGCTGGCCATCGGGCGACCATGCAGGCACGCCCAGCGGTACGTTGGGGTCTTGCTCGAAGGTAACCTGGCGCAGCTCACTCCCATCGGTTTTCATTACCCAGAGGTTAGCGTGACCCCCACCGTCCGACAGGTAGACCAGTTCTTTGTCTCCTGGACCTACCGAGGGTGTCTGTACCTGGCCGGTCTGCCGCGTGATTTGGATTCCCCGACGAACGTTCTCCGCAGCATTCCCGCCCACCGGGTATTTCCAAATATTATACTGAATGCGTATACGACTAGCGACCAGCGGGCCTGAATCGCGCAGGTCGGGCTGGACGTAGGAGGCCTCACCGAAAGTAAGCTGGCGCGCGCCATCACCGCGCAAACCCACCGTCCAGAGGTTGAACGAGGGCAGGTACAACATCGTGCTGCCCCGCGCGGTGCTGTACACGATGCCCGAGCTATCGGGCAGCCACGCGAATCCGTTGATCAGATTGCCGTCGCGCGTGACGTTCTGCGGTTCGCCACCGCTGGCCGGCAATGCGAAAATGTCCCAGCTGAAGATCAATCCGCGTTGGTAGCCAATCAACTGATCGTTCGGGGACCAGCGGGGAAAGGAATAGTTGAAGTTGGGAGCCAGTCGCGCCACCACGCGCGGGCTCGATGCGTCGCGGCCCGCAACGACCAATTCCACCTGCTCCTTCTCGAACCGAAAGAACGCCAGCCACCGGCCGTCATGGCTGAAGTCGCCTCCGCCGAGGCAACTGGCCAGCCGCCGCGGCGTTCCTCCGAGCGCGGCAATCTCCCACAATGTTCCGGGTAATTGCCCCTCGGGCGGCGGCGTGAAGTAAATCAGCGATGTGGACTCGGGTGACCACCTTGGGAACTGGTGGTCGGCGGAATCCCGCGTAACTTGTAGCGGTGCGCCCCCGGCCAGCAAGCGCACCCAGATCTGACGACGCCCCCCAACGTCGGCGGTGAAGGCAACCGACTTCCTGTCGGGCGAGATGGCCGGAAACTCCTTAAGGCCGACAAAGTCTGTCAGCCGGTGGAGTTGCACGGAGGTTGTGGCCGCGGGCGTTCCCACAAGCCTTGCTTTTCCCCACAGCCACCACACGGCGAGCAGGAGCGCAGCGGTGACGAGTCCCGCGGCGGAACCCCACAGCATTGCGTACCGGCCATCGTGCTGCGCGAAACGACGCGGTGCTGCTACAGGCAAAGCCGCTGAGGGACTCACCAGCCGCCGCAGGTCCACAGCCAACTCTCTCGCCGACTGATAGCGGTTCTGCGGCTCCTTGTCTAGGCACTTGAGGATGATTCGCTCCAGTTCCGGGGAGACCCTGGCATTCACCGCTCGTGGAGGCACTGGCGGCTGGTGCAAGATGGCGTCGGTTAACTGCGACACAAGCGTCTCGCGAAACGCCTGCTGGCCGGTGGCTATCTCGTACAGCACTGCGCCAGCTGCGTGGATGTCGCTACGGGTGTCAGCCGGCTCGCCCCGCAATTGTTCCGGAGCCATGTAGGGTAGTGTCCCCGCCAGCGCTGCCGTGCTGCTCAGTACGTCGGTCACAGATATCTCACCCTCGGGTCGCAGAAGCTTCGCCAGCCCGAAGTCGAGCACCTTGGCCTGCCCTTGCTCAGTCACGAAGATGTTCGCCGGCTTGATGTCCCGGTGAATGATGCCCTTCGTGTGCGCCGCGTCCAGCGCATCCGCGATCTGAATGCCTAACTCCAGCAGTTGATCTGTCTTGACCGGCTTGCCAGCAATCCGGTGCTTTAGCGTCTGCCCATCCAAGAACTCCATAGCAATGAAGTGCTGGCCGTCAGACTCGTCGATGTCATAAATCGTACAGATGTGAGGGTGATTCAAGGCGGAAGCGGCGCGGGCCTCGCGCTGGAACCGCTCCACAGCGTGGCGATCCTTAGCCAGCTCTTCTGGCAGGAACTTGAGGGCCACCAACCGGCCGAGCTTTGCGTCTTCGGCCTTATATACGACGCCCATACCGCCACCACCGATTTTTTCCAGAATCCGGTAGTGAGAAAACTGTCGCCCCGTAATCTGGGAACCCACGTCGCTGGATGGGCCCCACCTGACTTGCTGGTGCGCCAAAGCCTTAGCTGCCACCTCCACCGCAGGCGTTTCCATGAAGTTCTCGGTCTGACAGGCGAGCAGTGATTCGACTTCACGGCGAAGGGCCTCGTCTCCCTGACAGGCCCCCGCAACATAGGCGGCGCGCTGGTTTTCCTCACGCTCCAGAGCGGCGTGAAAGAGTCGCTCCACTTTCCGCCAACGCTCAGGCTCCATGCTGCTCATCCCTACTCAGCTCGCGCAGAAGCCAAACCTTGGCCAACTTCCAGTCGCGCATGACCGTCTCGGGGGAAACTTTCAGCACCTCGGCCGTTTCCTCTACGCTCAGCCCACCAAAAAAACGCAGTTCCACCACCCGGCTTTTTCTTGCGTCGAAGGCGGCCAGAGCGTTCAGGGCATCGTCGACTGCCACAAAGTTCGCGCCTCGTTCTGGAGACGCAACCAAAGCTTCATCTAGCGACACCTTGTGTGCTTTGCCGCCTCGCTTGATGTACCGACGAGCGCGGGCGAAATCCACGAGAATGCGGCGCATCAACTGGGCAGAGACGGCGAAGAAATGGGCCCGGTCTTGCCAGGTTGCCTGTTTGCAATCAACCAACCGCAGGTAAACCTCATGGACGAGAGCCGTGGTTTGAAGGGCGTGGTCGGGCCTTTCTCGAGCCATGTAACGCTTGGCCAACCGGTGCAACTCCTCATAAACGAGGGGAATTAACTTCTCGAGCGCTCCTTGGTTCCCGTCGCTCCATGCCCGGAGGAGTTGTGTTACTCCCTGAGGTGCGGGGCTGGTCATGCAACCCTTCGTGGCTTGTGCCTAGCGGCACTCGACAGAGGTTATCACACCTGATGGCAAGTTTTCCACGGAGCTATTACAACTGAAAGAAATTCTTTTCGCTCCCATTACAGTTTTCAGACACGATTCTCGCTATAGCAAATGAAGGGTTTCACCTAGGGGCGGCGACCCCTCGACCCTACAGGAGGATGAAATGAAGCCAGCTGGATTTTTGCAGACGCTCGTCTTCGGGGTTGTCGGCCTCGCAACCTTGTGCCTGTTTTCAGCCTCCGCCGCGAAGGCGGCAACAGCCTCGGACTGTGCGAATCTCCTGAACCTCGGCGTCGAGAACACCACCATCACTTCGGCGACCCTGATTCCTGCCGGCGGCGGCCTGCCCGAATACTGCCGGGTACGTGGCCACGTCGATACAGAAATCGGCTTTGAAATCCGACTCCCTACTAACTGGAACGGGAAGTTCTATTTCCAGGGTGTTCCTGCGCTGGGGGGAATTATCCCGCCTGCTGGAAACCGTGGTTTGCCTTTGCCTCCTGAACAGGGTCTCGTGCGCGGCTATGCGGTCGCGACAACAGATACCGGGCATCAAGGGCACCCTTTCGATGGCAGTTGGGCACTGAACAATCCCGAGCGACAGGTCAACTATGGTCATCGCGCCGTGCACGTCGTCACCGTTGCGGCGAAAGAAGTTGTCCACGCCTTCTACGGGAGCGGGCCCAAGGTCTCCTATTTTGAAGGCTGCTCGAATGGTGGACGACAGGGACTGATGGAGGCTCAGCGGTATCCGACCGATTTCAACGGCATTATCGCTGGAGCTCCAGTGCTGGATTTTACGGGACGTACGATGAGCTCTAATTGGAATGCACAAGCCCTGAAGCTCGCTCCGATCCCGGTGAGTAAGGTAGCTATTATCGCTAGGGCGGTTCTTGAAAAATGCGACGCTAAGGACGGCCTCCGAGACGGCTTGATCAGTGACCCGCGGCGCTGCCGGTTCAACCCGGGAAAGCTGCAGTGTCCTGCAGGTGATGGACCAGACTGTCTAACACGAGAACAAGTGCAAACCTTGCGGCTGATCTACGCTGGGCCTGTGAACTCTGAAGAAGAGCGGATCTACCCCCGCTCCCCACAAGGCCATGAGGATGGCGCGGACGGATGGCCGCTGTGGCTCACAGGGAATGGTATGGCTCCAACACTGCAATTCACCCTTCAAGACCAAGTCCTGCGGTTTTTCATCTTCGGACCGAGTTTCGACACGCTCACTTTTAACTTTGACACCGACCCCCGGCGGCTGGATCCGGCAGGCGAATTCCTGAATGCGACGGACCCCGACCTGTCCGCTTTCAGGGCAAACGGTGGCAAGCTGATTATGTGGCACGGCTGGGCGGACCCTGCGCTCACGGCCTTCCGCTCGGTTCAGTACTTCTTGGAAGCGGCCGACGATCTCGGTAGGGATATCGATGCGCACGGTAGCGATAAGGATAAGAAGATTTCCCAGTTCTTCAGGCTCTTTATGGCACCCGGCGTACACCATTGCGTTGGTGGTCCCGGTCCGAACGCCTTCGACATGCTCACGCCGCTGGAGAACTGGGTGGAGGAAGGAATCGCTCCCGACCGAATCATCGCATCGCACATGACAGGGAACATGGTCGATCGGACCCGTCCGCTTTGCCCCTATCCTCAAGAGGCAAGATACATCGGCAGAGGTAGCATCGATGACGCGGCGAATTTCGTCTGCCGCCGAGGCCACGAGGATGACGACGAAGAATGACCGGGTTAAATGACGACGATGAGAGGCAGCGCGACCTGTTGTTTGTTGGTCTCCGGCTCTTCGGCTCAAAATCCGTGCCCTCTGATCTTGGGGCAGGTGCACGCGGTCGACCAGCGTCCGCATAACGCCAATTCGGCTCTTTTGTTTTTTGACATGTTCCTACGCAGAGAATCTGGTTGGATTTCGTCATCGAAGATTGGGAGGCAAGTCATGAAGAGTAAGAAGCATCTTTGGAGTGTTCCCATTCTGGCGGTGCTTTCACTGGTCGCGCTCGGTTTGGCGTCACGCCCGGCGCTGGCACGCACCTCCGCGCTCGGGACCGCTCCGAAACCGATAACCATATCCATTCAGTCAGACACCCCTCTTGGGGTATTCCATGGACGTGCCTACCGAGAGATCCGTGCATTCATGAGCAGCAATGCTCCCGGAGATGCGCACACGAAGCCGGGCAGCTACTCGGTACCTATCGTCATCGCTTGTCCCGTCCGAGCGCACGACTTCAGCGGGTTCGGACTCGTCGATGTCCTAAACACAACCTTCATCGACAACGCCTTCGCGAATCCTCTCGGTGGTGAGGGGAGAGCGCTTCCATTGGCCCGCATATTGATCGGAGACGAAACCCTCTTCGGAAGTGGAGTCTTCTATATTGCCGTTCAATGGGACACTTTCGCGACCGGTGTGACCGGTGGAACGATTTCCAACCCGAGTATAGGAAATGAGATTATTCGCGACGCCTCTCGCGTGCTGCGGAATTCGTCTGCCTATCTGCCGAACGGCGTTGGCCAGGATGTTCACGATGTCATCGGGTTCGGTTATTCGCAGAGCGCACGCATCATACTTGGGCTGTATGTTCAAGGACTCAATACCCTTCCAGAGGGAGGTCTGCTCTTCGACGGCGGTCTGTACGGCGCCGCCCGCGGAGCCTGGGTAAGTACCGACTTCACTGCCTTCAACAATATCAACCTTACGCACAAGCAATACGATTGCGGCTTGCTCGCGTCAGTTCGTTCCACATGTCCGCTTGACGTACCCGCGTTTACGGGCAAGGTGATGTCTGTCTCGTCGGAGACAGATGCCGTTTTGGGCGGATTCTTGGAGCGAGCGGAACCGGGTGACCCTGCCTTCAAGAATTATCGGCATTATGAGATCGCAGGAGTTCCGCATATCGATGTCTCGACTGCCGATTTCCGAAGCGTCGGCAATCCACAGCAGAATACGGTCTCCTCCCGCCCTGTGTTCCGAGCCCTGTTCACGTCGCTAACCGATTGGCTGGACGGCGACGACGTGGATGGCGAGCACCACAACGGCGCACACCACGACGGCGTGCTCGTCGGCGAACGCGACGGCGAGGGCGATGAGCATGGCGAAGCTCCTCCTGCTTCGGTGGCAATCGATTCGCTAAACCAAGACCCGGGTATCGATCCGGTCGCCTTGAACATAGCCTTGGAGCTCGTGCGTGACGCCGATGGGAATGCTGTTGGCGGGATTCGGCTACCACATGTCAGGACGACGGTTAAAGGGAAGCAGATTGGAGCGCCACTAGGGTCGTACAACGGCCGTTTCCTGGCGACCGACAGTTCGGCGCCCCGGATGCGCCGTTTCTTCCTCGAAATCACCGGAACCTTTACTCCTTTCTCGGCACCCACTCTGTGTGAGCGGTACACCGACCACGACGGCTATGTCGATTCAGTAGCCCGAGGGGCAGCGTACGCTCTCAAGCATGGATGGATCCTTTCTGCCGACGCCGCCGCGTACGTTCGCGATGCAGCCGAGTCTGACATCGGGCGCCACTGCGGCGACCATGACGACGGTGACCATCACAATGGTCCCCATAACTGATGAGGGACGAGCGCACGACCCACGTTCGTAGGAGCTGACCGCCGCTCCAGGTTGCGGAAGAATCTGGCGGCGCATGCCTGGGCCGTAGAGGTGCGCCGGTGATTCGGGGCGTGAAAACGCCGTCGGTGTAGGGCCCGCGGCAGACACGCTGATCCCGCCCGGGGGGACTAAGGCTGAACGATATTGTTGCGCACGGCGTAGCGGACTAAATCGCTGAGGGAATGCAGATTGAGCTTCCGCATGATGTTCATGCGATGGGTTTCCGCTGTCTTGACGCTCAGGCCCAGGGCTGCACTTACCTCTTTGTTGGTCTTCCCCTCGGCCAGAAGCTGGACAACTTCGCGTTCGCGGGGCGTCAAAGCACGGTGGCTCGCCGTCTCCTCGCAGGACCAGGCTGCGCGCGTCAGGTAGCCTTGTAGCACCATCTCTCCCACCTTGGGGGAAAAGAAAGTTCTACGCTGCTGCAAGGCCTCCACTGCTGCCACCAGGTCGCGCCCGCCGTTGGACTTTAAGACATAGCCGCGGGCACCCGCTTCCAACACCTCGCGCATCACCTCCTCGGACTCATGCATGGTGAGAATCAGCACTTCAGCCTGGGGGAGGATTTTCAGGATTTGGCGCGCGGCCTCCAAGCCGTTTAGTGTTGGCATGCTGATGTCCAGGATCGCCAGATCTGGCTTCGATCGCAGGGCTTTCTCCACTGCTTCCCGGCCGTCTGCCGCTTCGCCACAGATTTCCCATCCCGGGCGGCTTTCCAGCAGGAAGCGCACACCGTGTCGCACCACTTCATGATCATCCGCCACGAGGATCCGAAATAGGGTCACGACTCCCCTCCGAGAGGCAGAACAGCCTTGACCAAGGTTCCCCGGCAGTTGGAACTGATTTCCAAGCGGCCGTGGAGTTGTCTTACGCGTTCGCGCATCCCCGCGATGCCGACACCTAGCCTCGTCAGGCCTGGATGAGACTGGTCCAGGGTTCCCGGCGCTAATCCCCGGCCCTCATCGCTTATTTCGAGGGTGACCTGCTGGGCGTCTTGGACGATGCGAATGTTTGCCTTTTTACTCCCGGAATGAAGCAAAACGTTGGTCAGGCTTTCCTGAACGATGCGGAAGAGTGTGGTTTCCAGTTCTTGAGGCAGCCGGCCAAATTCGGGAGGCACCTCGAGGTTCACATGAAGCCCGCTTCGCTGGGCGAGACCGTCCGCATACCAACGAATGGCGGAAGCCAGGCCGGATTCGTCGAGCAGAGGGGGGTGCAATAAGTAGGAAAGAGTGCGGACCTCGGCGGCAATCTGTTCCGCGAGGGTGAAGCACTCCGCGAGCGCCTGGCGCGCCTTTGGCTTGAACGCAGCGGCCTCTTCACTGGCCACGGCGAGGTCCATGGCCAGCGCGGCGACCTTCTGGCCGGTGCTGTCGTGCAATTCTCGGGCAATTCGCCGGCGTTCCTCGTCCTGCAACTGGAGCAAGCGCCCGGAGAGTTGGCGCACTTCGTTTTCGGCTTGCTTGCGCTCGATCGCGAAAGCGGCCAGGCGCGTGGCTCGTTTGAGCAGTTGCAATTCTTGCGAGTTGGGGCTGCGCGCCGCGCGGTGGTACATCGCGAAGGTCCCCAGCACTTGACCGGTTGTGGAGAGAATGGGCGTGGACCAACAGGCACGGAGCCCATGCCGCGCTGCCAACTCTCGATAACCGGCCCACAGCGGGTCCGTCAAGATATGGGACACGATCACCGGTTCCTTTTGACATGCCGCCATGCCCCGCGGACCGACCTGCAGACCGATCGCGATTCCCTCGAGGGCACGAACGTGATCCTCGGGCAGCCCCGGGGCAGCGGCGTGTCGCAGATGAATTCCATCTGCCTCCAGAAGAAGAACCGAGCAAAGCAGGCCCGTGGACTGCTCTTCGATGACGCGACACAATGCCTTCAGCACAGCGGGCAAGAAGTGGCACTTAGCGATCATTTCCAACACCCAGGTCTCGCCGCTCAACATATTCTCCGCACGCTTCCGCTCGGTGATATCCTGAATCGACAGCAGGATGAAGTGACCGGTCGCCTCAACATCGAATCGCCGGGCATTGAGCAACATCATCTTCCGCCCAATGTCGGGGAACTCGCATTCCACCTCAAAATCATCGACCTGAGTATGCTTCGGCAGGATTTCTTCGAGCAGCAGCCGCAGACGAGGCATGTTCCACTGTCCGTTGCCCAACTCGTAAACGGGCCGCTTCTCGATATCTTCCGGCGAAACTCGAAAGGTCCGGTAGAAAGCCCGATTGGCGGTTTTCACGCGGAGGGAAACATCGAGGATCAAAAGAGGATCTCGTGCGGTCTCGACGATCATCTCGGCATAGAGCCGCGATTGGTCGAGATCGCGCTTGAGCAAGTCAATATCAGTTAGCAGCAGCACGGCGCCGTCGATCTTGTTCTCGGCGGTCCGGTACGGCCGGATTCGCATCCGATACCACCGCCCCCTGCGGTCTTGCACCTCCTGTTCCTGCAAGGCGAGACTCTCCATGGCCGCTTGGGCCAATGGCTCCAAATCCCCCACCAGGAGATCGGGCTTAATGTCGCCGATGTAGCGCCCCAGATCGCCGGGAAGCAATTTGAGCGGCTTCTGGGCCGACGGCGTGAAAAGGCGGATGCGGAGATCATTCCCCAGCATCACGATCGGAATGTCGACGTTATCCAGCAGATTCTTCAGATCGCTGCTGGAGACACGGCACTCGAGATTCCGATTCTGCAAACCCTGGTTGAGAGCGCTGAATTCTTCGTTGCTGGGCTGAAGCTCTCCTTCGGCGATTTCCAATTTTTCCTTGGCGCTTTGCAGCTTCCCGTTGCTTGAGAGGATCTCTTTGTTGGCGGAGCAGAGTTTTTCGCCACTGCTTTCTTGCCCCTGGATGATGGATTGCAGTTGCTCCCGGCTTGTCGTCACGTCCCGTTTCAATTCCGCGATCTCTGGATAGCGAGCCGATGATTTATGCAGTTCCCTTATGGTTCCCGGGCGAGGGCGCTGAGCTGCGCTCGGTCCGGTTCTAGGGAGGCCTCTGCCTTTGCCATACTCGGCTTGTCCGGCCGGGTATTCACTGCGCACAGAGAAAGGCGGCAGTCGGAGCCAGGCCTCTTTCCTTGCGTAGATTTTGTACCTCGTGTCTACCGGCGCGAAATGATCCAAACAGCCCGCGGCGGTTTCCGATGTCCCGAGCATCAGAAAACCGTGGGGTTTGAGCGCGCTATGAAAAATCAACAGGACCTTCGTCTGCCACT
>Ga0137399_10000932_pt1 | contig 12756 bp, 7 predicted proteins | sample czorhiz316metaG_FD_104810 | JGI IMG/M metagenome (GOLD analysis project Ga0137399, IMG submission 104810) | Vadose zone soil microbial communities from Angelo Coast Range Reserve, California, USA - czorhiz3.16 metaG | ecosystem: Environmental > Terrestrial > Soil > Vadose zone | place: USA...
GACGTCGCGAACGGTAGTCTCCACTATCTTGGTCTGCTTTGGACTGGCGCCCGTGTCGATGTAACCCGGCTTGACTTCGATGAAGGCATCTTCCCGCAGCTTGGTCAGATAGGCACGCAGCGCAGGTTGAAGTTTCTGCATGTAGAGCGCGTCCTGAATACGAGGCTCCATTTCTTTGAGCGTGGGAACACCGGCCATCTGATGCTCGGTTACTTTCAGGATCACAAAGCCCTGCTTGGTGCGAATCGGATCAGTAACCTCGCCGGCCTTGAGGGCAAAAACCCGGTCTTCGAGCTCTTTGGCGAGGACTCCCCGCTTGAAGTAGCTAAGATCCCCGCCCTGGGCGGCGGACGGGCCATCCGATTGCTTTTTCGCCAGGTCCTCGAAACTTGATCCCTTGCGAATCTGGTCCAACAGATCCTGCGCCTTCGCTTGGGCTGCTGCCAGCGCTGCGTCCGTGTCGGCTTGTGGGGCTGCGGGCGGTGTAGGGTCCGTGCCCGCTGCGGGGGCAGTCGCCACCTTGGGCGCGACCAGGATTTCGCTCAGGCGGATCTGTTCGGGCTGCTGCATCTCCGCCTGATGCTCCTCGTAGAACTTTTTGACCTCGTCCTTCGCGAGGGACATGTGCGAACCGACTTCCTGTCCGATGACCCTCTGCGTGACGATCTGATTTCGCGTATTCTGCTTGAATTCTTCGTACGAAATGCCCTGCGCCTCAGCCGCTTTTTCCAACTCTTCCATCGTCGACAGATTCATCTGCTTACGCATCTCGTCCAGGCGCTTGATCAGCTCGGTGTCGCCGGTAATACCCATATCCTTGCCTTTTTGTAAGAGCAATTGCTGGTCAATCAGGTCGCGCAGAACGTCGCGCTGCTTTTCAGCGACAATCCGGTCGGCATTGGCCGCATTTTGCTGTTGCGCTTCCTGCTTGAGCTGGTCGCGGCTGTGGGCATACTCCGTTCGGGTTATGATCTCGTTATTAACACGGGCGATAATCTCTTCGACCACCGAGTCGGCCGCCGTTAGCACCGGGAATAACATAGCGCCGGCAACTGCTAGTAGCAAGGGGAGAGTCGTTTTCTTCATTTTGGAGCTCGCTAAGACCTGGGTAAAACCCGGAGTTTGATTGGATCTATTTTACGCCGCCCGGGCGAATCAGGCCAAGACGGCAGCGCTCTCGTAGCCCCTGATTGAATTAGGACTTCTTTCGTGGCCTAGCCCATGAGAATACTGCGAACCATACGAAGACGAAAAATACTGCTCCCGAAAACCCAAGCGCTTTGCGGCAGAGATCGCATAGGCGGCGCAGATGAGCAAGATGATAACCAACCAATGCAATCTGCTCTTCATACCGCCGTCGGTGTGGACAGTTCGGGATACTCGAACACCCCACGCCCCGATTTCCGCCCCAGCCTCCCCGCCTTCACGTACTGCACCAGCAACGGACAGGGACGAAACTTCTCCCCCAGACTCTTGTGCAGGTATTCCAGGATATTCAGACGGGTGTCCAGGCCGACAAGATCAACGAGTTCGAACGGCCCCATGGGATGGTTGAGTCCCAACTTTAGCGCCTTGTCAATGTCCTCCGCGGTGGCGATGCCTTCCTGCAGCATGTAAAACGCTTCGTTGCCGATCATGGCATTGATCCGGCTGGTGATGAAGCCGGGCGCTTCCTTGATGACCACGACTTCTTTTCCCATGCGCTTGCCAACCTCGACGACCGTCGCCAGCGTGTCGTCGTCGGTCTCTAGTGCGCGCACAACTTCCAGAAGCTTCATCTTGGGCACGGGATTGAAGAAGTGCATACCAACACATTTCTTCGCGCGATAGGTCACGCTGGCAATTTCGGTGATGCTGAGTGAAGAAGTATTCGAGGCCAGGATGGTCGTGGGGCGGCAGATCTTGTCCAACAGCGTAAAGATCTCGATCTTCGACTCCATCTCCTCCGGAACAGCTTCAATGACGAGATCGGCTTCACGCGCGGCTTGCTCGACGGATCCCGCATATTCCACACGCTCGAATGCGGCATCGGCGGCGCCGGCGCTGACCTTCCCGAGTTCTACAGCTTTGTCGAGATTGGCGCGAATTTCGCTCTCTGCCTTGCGCAGAGCGTTGGGAAGAAGGTCTTCAAGGATGGTGCGATAGCCGCCGACGGCTGCCGCATGGGCGATACCGCGGCCCATAATACCGGCGCCGATTACGGCGACGGTTTTCACCTCTGCCACTACTTGCCTCCGCCTTCCAGTTGCTGCAGGATTGCAATAAAGTTCGGATCGGACTTACGCATGTACTCCGCCAGACGCTTGCGCTCTTCGTCGGTCATCGATGGAAGGCTGACGCTGATTCGCCGCAGCGTGGCAGCGATGTCATCGACATAATTCATCAGGCGAATAAATTCTCCAGTAGCAGGCATGAAGGCTCCTTGCGCTTTCTCTGGCAAAAAGAAGCAGCTCGAACGAACCGCAGCCAGGATACGCATTCATTTTCAATGGACGGGAGAGATTAGTAAAGGGAGCGAAGGTGGAAACGCTAGTCCATCTTGTGAAACCGCCGAAAGCCGGAGTAGCCTTCCTTGCCCATGTAGCGCTCAAGGACCGCAGGATCGGTCTGGCGCAGGTCGACAATCACCAATCCATCCACGACGTCGGAGAACTTGCGGTCGAGGTTGAATCCCACCAGCTTGCCGCCGACTTTGTCATATTGCCGAATCAGAATCGGCACGCCTTTGCCATCCTCTTCAACGTCGGAAATCGGCTCGCCCAATTGGTCGAGGTTTTGCAACGCATCGCACAGGGCGCGGCAGTCCCAGCGACGCAACTTGGGGATACGGAAGGGAGTACGGGGCTGGATGAGGTCGACAAACTCTCGTCCGTCGTCGCGAGACTGAAAGTATTGCACGATCATCTCCCGCGAAAGACGGCTGTATTCGTTGCTGATGCTGACGGCGCCAAACAGCACCGGCGTCTGGGGGTGCGCTGCGACGAAGCGCGCTATTCCCTTCCACAACTGTAATAGCGGACCATATTGCCGCTGATATTCGGTGCGGACGAAGGATCGACCCAATTCAAGAGCCGAACCAATTTTCATAAACAAGGTTTCGTCGTACCGGAACACGGTGTTCGTGTAAAGACCTTTCGTTCCGTGGCTGCGGATAATCTCGTCAGTATTGCCGGCTCGATAGGCGCCGACGAGTTCCTGTTTTTCCTTGCTCCAGAGCAGCAGATGCCAGTAGTAGCTATCGAACTGATCAAGGTCGGTGCTTTTGCCTGTGCCTTCGCCAGCCGCGCGGAAAGTGACTTCGCGCAGCCGTCCCAGTTCTTCGAGCAGATTGGGAATTTCGGCGGCGCGGGCGGCGTAAACAGCAAATTCGCTGCTCTCGGCTAGAAGTTGAGTGGTCGGTAAAGCCTCAATGTCGCGCACCAGCAAGTTCTGCGGCACGGCAGCGACGATCGTTTCCTGCGCCTTCCGAGGCAATACTGAACGCATCTTGGTGGGAATTGAAATCTCTTTCTTGCCGCGATAAGAGAGCAGATAGGTCCGCAGGCGAAGGTATTCAGTGGCTTCGCGATCATCCTCGATGCCCGCTATCAGTTCCGCAGGAATCGAAGTTCCCACCCGGACTTCAAGCTTCTTACCCCGCTGCTGAAGAAATTCCTGCATCAGCACCAGTGTCCGCAGCCGTGGATGAATCAGCCCCAGCAGCTGGAAGGTCACGCTGTTGTGTCCGCAGAAGTACACGGGTAGAGCGTTAGCTCCGGTCTTACGGATCAGACGCGTGGCCGTAGTGTTCCAGACTGGATCAGCGACCTGCGCCTGCCCCACGTTAAATTGCGAAACTTCGCCCGACGGGAAGACCGCCAAGGCTCCGCCCTGACGCAGCCACTCAATGGCCTGCTTCAGTGCTTTCAGATTTCTTTCCGCCGAAGCCGCTGTTTGAAAGGGATCAACGAAGAAACAATGTTCGCGCAGCTCGGGGATTCCTTCGAGCAGTGAGTTCGTCATCACGCGTACATCCGGGCGGACGCGCGACAAAAGAACGCCTAAGGCAGCGCCATCGAGTACGCCAAAAGGATGGTTGGCTACCGCCACCAGCGGACCCTTGGTCGGGATACGCTCGAGGTCAGCGGGCTGGAGCTGCAAATCTACCTGCATCTCCGCGAGCAGGGTCTCCAGGCGAAAACCGTCCTGGGCCGACCGCACGCGCTCATATAGTTCGCGCACTTCGGCCATCGGGATCAGCTTGCCGGCAAATCCCGGAAGCCCCGGGAGCCGCTGCGAGCCGGTCCAAAAGTCCTGCTGCCGGTCACGTATGCTTGGCGATCTGGGCATAGCAAATTTTCGCCTAGCTTCCTTTGCAGCCGTGTGAAGATACGGTTAAAGGTTCATGAACAGTGTCCCAGAAGTAACTACTTGAGAATAGGGGATTTGTCGCCGAATACTGTAACGGAAGTCACAGTACTTTGGAGCCGCACGTGGCGGGCTTCTGACAGCTTTTAGGCCGCCCAATCGTCATCGACAACCTGCGATATCGGCCGTGGGAGCCGGTCCGCGACCTCTGTGAGGGCCGAGAGCTTGCTGGCTAACTCTGGGCGCAACATTTCGGGACGGTAACGCCATTGCCAGTTCCCCTCGGTTTTGCTCGGTACATTCATGCGAGCCTCGCTTCCCAGCCCGAGGACATCCTGCAACGGCACCACTGACAATCTGGCAACAGAATTGATCGCATTCCGGATCAGGGCCCAATTTACGCCGTCTTCGCAGGTGCCGAGGTAGGCACGCGCATGCGTTCGCTCCTCCTCCGTCACCGCGGACTCCCACCACCCGAGAATCGTGTCGTTGTCATGCGTTCCCGTGTAGACCACTCTTTCGGGTGTGTAGGTGTGCGGAAGGTGAGTGTGCGAGCCGACATCCCCAAAACCGAATTGAAGCACCGCCATGCCCGGAATGCCGATTCGCTCGCGAAGCGCATGGACGTCAGGCGTAATGTAGCCGAGGTCTTCGGCGAAAAACGGGAGCCCACCCAGCGCGTCGCGCAGGCGATTGAATAGGTCGTCTTTGGGACCGTCAACCCAGCGCCCGTTAATTGCAGTTTTCTCTCCGCCCGGAATTTCCCAGAATTGGGCAAAGCCGCGAAAGTGATCGAGCCGGATGTAGTCAAAATTGTGCGTCGCCCATCGCAGGCGGTCGACCCACCAGGCGTAACCCCGCTCTCGCATGACGTCCCACCGGTAAAGAGGATTGCCCCAATGCTGGCCCGTCTTGCTGAAGAAATCCGGCGGCACGCCGGCAACAACCTCGGGCTCCAGGTCGGCGTTTAGGCGGAACAGATCCGGGTGAGTCCAGACATCCGCGCTGTCAAAGTTCACAAATATCGCAATATCGCCGACCATGCGGATCGATTGCCCCGCACAATAGGCGCGTAGCGCTTGCCACTGTTCAGAAAAGAAGAACTGGAGCACGCTGCGGGCTTCGAGATCATAGTGGAGTTCGGCCCGTTTGTTCTCCAATGCCGCAGGCTCACGATGAGTCAATTCCCTCGGCCACCGGTTCCAGCTTTCCAGGTGCAACTGCGCGCGTATGCCGTCGAACAGGACAAAATCGTCGAGCCACCATCGGTTCTGCTCTCGGAAGCGCTCGAAACGGGATTGAGAGTCCGTCCCAGCCGAGCGCAGAAAATTATGCGCGGCTTCGAATAGCAGTGGCATTTTCTGACGAAAAATACGCTGATAATCGACCGGCTCGACAGCATCTGGAAGGCCGCTGAGTTGCGACGCACTAATCCATCCTCGATCCGCGAGGCGTTCAAGGCTGACGAGCAGAGGACTGCCCGCAAAAGCAGAAGTGGAAGAGTAAGGCGAATTGCCGAAACCTAGAGGACCTAGCGGCAACACCTGCCACAGACTTTGCTTGCCCGAAGCGAGATAGTCGGCGAATGAGTAAGCGGCCGGACCAAAATCGCCGATCCCGCCGCGGGAAGGCAACGAGGTGGGATGAAGCAAAACTCCGCTGGCGCGCGGGAAAGACATTCAGGTGTCAGGTCTCAGGTGTCAGGTCTCAGGAAAACCAGCGGTGCAGGCCTAGTCTCGGTTGCGACGTGATTTCAGGATTCGATTCTGGCTCGACATGGTTTTTAGCCGACCCGCGTGAGTCGTTTTCCTGAGACCTGACACCTGCGACCTGATTTACGATCCTTCTTCGGCCCCGCGGCGCGTCAGGCTCTTCAACTCTTCCTGATTGACCTTGAGCTTATTGGATTTTTCCATTTCCTTGCGCAGGTTCGACACGAACACGCTAAACAGCTCGTTCTGCTTGCTGTCGAGCAAAGTTTGGCGAATCTCATCCTTTTTTGCGGAAAAATCCTGATCGGTAGGCGGCTGTTTTTCCAGAACCTGCGCGACGACGCCGTTAGAACCCGCGTTGATCGGGGCACTGATGTCGCCCGGCTTCAACGTAAACAGCGAACTCGCCGCGCCGGACAAAGATCCGATGTCGGGCACCTGGCCATCTGGCGAAACCAGTTCGCTGATCTTCACAGTGGCACCGAGTTCCTTGGCCGCTTTCTTCAAATCGTGCCCGGCTTTAGCGCGGTCAGAGAGTTCCTGCGTCTTCTGCTGTAGCAGAAAACTGGCGCGCTCGTTTTTGAACTCCGACTCCACCCGCGAGCGAATATCTTCGAATGCAGGTGTCGAAGGAGGCTTGGTGGCGACCAACTCAAAAACCACGTAGCCTTGCGGAACCTGCACTAAGTCGGCAGGCGCTTTTTCGCGCTCGTTGAAAATCGTTTCCATCAGCTCCGGCGTCGCTTCCAGACCAGGCAAACGATCCTGCCGGCTGAAGAATTCAGTCGTTACCACATGCGTTCCCTTGGCGGTCGCGCCTTTGTCGAGTCCTTCGCTGCGCGCCTGGCCCAACAGGGAGTTCGCTCCGACTTCGGTCGCATGCGCCGCTTTCTCTTCCCTTATCTTCCCTTCAATTTCGTTCTTCACTTCGGCCAGCGTCTTGAGGTGAGCTTCCTGCTTGTTTTCCACACGGATGATGTGGAAGCCATAGCTGCTCTTCACCAGGTCGCTGGTCTGCCCCTTGGGAAGGGAGAAGGCAGCCTTCTCAAACTCTGGAACCGTGCGCCCGCGGCCGATCCAGCCCAACTCGCCGCCACTCTTTGCGCTGCCTGGGTCGTCTGAATTTTGGCCTGCGAGTTTCGCGAAATCGCCGCCGGCTTTTACCTGCTTCAACACGTCTTCCGCCTTATTGCGGGCTGCTTCAACTCCCTTTTCATCGACCTTACCATCCGGCCCCGCAAGCGGAGTCTTGATCAGAATGTGCGCGACCTTCACTTGCTCTGGCAAGCGATAGTCGTCGCGGTGCTTGTCGTAATAGGCTTGCAGATCCTGATCGGTGACAGGCGTGGCCGCCGGCTTTACCGCCTCGACAATCGTGTATCGTATCTGACGCTTCTCTGGGACAGAGTTGTTGTACGTCGCTTTGTTGCGATCGTAAAAGGCCTTCAATTCCTGGTCAGTCGGATGGAGACCCTTCAGAATGTCAGGCTGCGTCAGCACTGCGTAATCGAACTTAATTTTCGTATTGCGACGGTCGAATTCCGCGCGGACCTCAGGTTCGCCCACAAACGCGCTGCCCGAAATCAGAGCACGCAACTTGCGAATCAGGATGTACTCCTTCTCCAGATTTTCAAACTGGGGAACGGTCAGGTCAGCCCGCTGAACGAAATTCTCGTACTCCGATTGACCGACAAACTTGCCTTCCGGGAAAAGCATGGAAGCGAGGGGACCATGCTGAAGTTCGTCGCGCAGTTCATCGTCGCTGACGCGCAGGCCCATCCGGCGCGCCTCCGCTACCAGCGTCTTCTCGTTGATCAGTTGCTCAGCAGCCTGTCCGGCAAACAATGGCAGCAACATGGCGGCTTGTTCCCCACCCTTGGGAAACTGCTGCCGCACCATCATGCGAGCCTCGCGCTGCACTTCAGGAACAGTCACTTCCTGATCGTCAATGCGCGCAACTACCCCGCGGGGCGGCGCTCCGATGCCGAAACTGGAACCCAATCCGCCAGGAATGAGCGTAATGATCATGCCGGCGCAAATAATGAGAAGCATCCCGCCCAGAATAATTTTCAGGGTGGGCCCTGCACTTTGAAGAGTTCGAATCATGACTCAGATAACTCCAGATGTAGAACGTGAATTTTTCATTATAAACCAGTGCAAGCAGGCGGTCGAAGCAGCCTGCGCCGCCTTGTCCGGACGAAGTGTTTTCGCTAAAAACACTCTATTGAAACGAATTAATAAAGTACTAGAAACCTGATCGCAGTTCCGGCACAATAGGTCGCGGAACTTTTATCGTCTCCTGAGGGCTATCAATGAAGATTTCCCGGCTTGTGATTTTGATTTTAGCTTCGATAATTTTGTGTACAGCCAGCTTCGCCCAAACTGGTTCCAAATCTACAGATTCCAGGTTTTCCCTTAACGACAGATGGACCATACAATCCTCCGCCAAGGTTTCAGAGAAAGGCGAAGCCATCGCCAGCCCTTCGTTCCAGCCCAAAGACTGGATCAAGGCGACCGTACCCACCACGGTTGTTGCCGCCGAAGTGAAAGGCGGCCTGCTGCCCGATCCCGCTTACGGAATGAATATCAGGCAGTACCCCGGAGTCTCGTATCCAATTGGCGCCAATTTTTCAAACCTGCCCATGCCGCCCGACAGTCCCTATGCCGTCTCGTGGTGGTATCGCAAAGAATTTACGTTGCCCAAGGATTTTGCCGGGAAAACCGTGTGGCTGAATTTCCGCGGCATCAACTATCGCGGAAATATCTGGCTCAACGGTAAGCAGATCGCCAACTCGGATCAGGTCGCAGGAGCGTGGCGTACATACGAATTCAACGTAACGAAGGACGTAAGGCCGGGAGCGAATGTGATCGCAGCGCAGATCTGGGCGCCCACCGATAAGAGCCTGGCCATTACGTTCGTCGACTGGAATCCGGCTCCGCCCGACAAGAATATGGGACTCTGGCGAGATGTTTATCTGAAAGCCAGCGGGCCGGTCGCGTTGCGATATCCGGCTGTCGTGTCCAAGGTAGATTCGCCTGCCAACAACACCGCCCACCTGACGGTGACCGCGCTTCTCAAAAATGGCGCGGATCAGCCGGTCAAGGGAACGCTAAAGGGCAAGATCGAGAATGTTGAGTTTACTCAGGAGGTTGAACTGGCCCCGGGCGAAGCCAAAGACGTCACTTTCGATCCAAACAATTTTTCCCAACTCAATTTTGCCAATCCCCGACTGTGGTGGCCGACGCAAATGGGCACGCCCAATCTTTACGAACTTGACCTTTCGCTCGAAGTGAATGGCAAGGTTTCCGATTCCGCGCATACTCAATTTGGCGTCCGCGAAATTACGTCTGAAGTCGCCGAGCACGCGCCCAATCGTTTCAAGCGCCTGTTCAAGATCAACGGCAAAAACATTCTGATTCGCGGCGCCGGCTGGACTCCCGACCTGATGGTTCGTCCCGACCCGCTCCGTATGACCGACGAGTTCCGTTACGTGCAGGACATGGGCCTGAATACTGTCCGCCTGGAGGGCAAGCTCGAGCCCGAACTATTCTACGAAACCGCCGATCAGATGGGCATCTTGGTGATGGCTGGATGGTGCTGCTGCGATCATTGGGAACACTGGGGCAACTGGGCCCCGGAAGATTTCGACATTGCCAAAGCTTCCCTGCGCGACCAGATGTACCGGCTGCGAAGTCATCCCAGCATGGTGATGTGGCTGAATGGTAGCGACAATCCGCCGCCGCCGGATGTCGAAGAAATGTACTTGAAGATCGAGAAAGACCTGCACTGGCCAAACCCGATCGTGTCTTCCGCCACCGCGAAGCCCGCCACAGTCACAGGCGCAAGCGGAGTCAAAATGTCGGGACCCTACGAATACGTCGCGCCGTCTTATTGGTCAGCTGATCCGCATCGTCCGACAACGGAACAGGCCTGCAACGCGGGCGGCTGCGGCGGCGCTTACGGCTTCAACTCGGAAACCAGCATGGGACCTGCAGTACCGCCAATTGAAAGCGTCCGGCGTATGGTGCCCAAAGACCATCTCTGGCCGATCGACGACTACTGGAATTTTCACGCCGGCGGCGGCGCGTTCAAGACCCTCAAAGTATTTACCGACGCGCAGGACAATCGTTACGGCAAGGCTACGAGCGCCGAAGATTTCACCTACAAGTCGCAACTGATGACCTATGAAGGCGTACGTGCGATGTACGAAGCCTACAGCCGCAACAAGTACACCTCCACGGGAGTGATCCAGTGGATGCTGAACAACGCTTGGCCGTCGATGATCTGGCACCTCTACGATTATTACCTCCGACCCGGCGGCGGCTATTTCGGCGCAAAAAAAGCAACGCAGTCGCTCGATCCCATTTATGGCTACGACGACCACTCCGTGTGGCTGGTGAGCAGCCAGTATCAAGATGCGAAGGGACTGAAACTGACAGCGCGCATCTTCAACGTCGATGCGACCGAAAAGTTTTCAAAAGAAGTGACGATCGACGCAGCCCCCGATAGCACCGCAAAAGTCTTCGAGTTGCCCCAGGTCGATGGTCTGACCCCGGCGTACTTTCTGGATCTGCGCGTCACCGATGCGAGCGGCAAGCTGGTCGGATCAAATTTCTACTGGCTATCGACCAGGAACGAAACCATCGACTGGTCGAAGTCCAACTGGTACGTGACCCCGACGGAATCCTATACCGACTACACCGCGCTCTCGCAACTCCCCAAAGTAAAGCTGAACATTTCCACCCGCTCTGAAAACAAGGGGAATCAAGAAGTAACGCGAGTAACGCTCGAGAATCCCAGTAAAAGTGTTGCGTTCTTTGTCCGGCTGAAAGTCAACAAAGGCAAGGGCGGAGAAGAAATTCTGCCGGCAATCTGGCAGGACAACTACATCTCTCTGCTCCCCGGCGAGAAGCGGGAAATCACCGCAACGAATCGCATCGCCGACCTTGGAGGCGCGAAGCCCGACGTCGAGGTCAAGGGGTGGAACGTGGACTAAGCAAGATGGCGTGTAGAGACGGGGCTTGCCCCGTCTCCGCTCGCAGCACAGTTTCTCCGCCACCGGAGACGCGGCAAGCCGCGTCTCTACCTCTACTCTTCGGGCGGCAACTCGAAGTTAACGAGGTTTCCGCGGAAACCCTTCGTCTTCCACGCGCCGAAAGCGATGCCGAGGATCATCCAGATTCCGCCCACGATCCAGGCGTTCCAGCTCAGATTCTTCCAGAGGAAGAAACAAATCGTGAAGCCCGCGAGCGGTGGAGTCCAGACCGCGAGAATCGCCAACAACACACCCGCCGCAATGAAGGCGGTCTGGTTTGAGTGCGTCCTAAAAACCAGCGCAATCAGCTGCGGCCACAAAACCAGTGTAATCACCAACCCGACCAACACCAGCGGAATCACGGCGTTCTTCTTGCCGTCGCGCACGTCGTAGCGGACAAACGCCGCCATGTTGACGCCCATGAAGGCAATTAGCGCACCGAAATTAAGCATTTCCGCACCCAGACCGTAACAAAACAATGTGCTGTCGCAGACGCCATGTTGCCGGAACGGCACCGCCGCGAGCAACGCCCCGGCCAGTGCGATCGCGCCAACAAAGATCACGCTATTGCGGGGCACTCTCCGCTTGGGATCGACGACTCCAAAAAATGATTTCGGGAGCGCGCCGCTGCGTCCCATGCCGTAGAGGAGGCGAGCCGCCCCGATCTGCGCCCCCATGCCCGAACCGAAATTTGCCACCAGCAATGTAAACCCCACCACCGCAAACATCGGCGCCCAGGCGCGCCCGGCCACGTAGGTAAACGCCGTGACGCTGTTTGGGAATGCCTCTCTCGCGGGCCACACTAGCTGTGCCGCATACACTTCGAATGCGGAAAGAATTCCGATCACAAAACAGGTCAGCACCGTCGCCAGCAGAATGTTCCGGCGCGGGTTCTCGGCTTCCTCCGAGAGCGTCGAGATTCCGTCAAACCCGATATAACCGAGCACCGCGATCGAAGTAGCGCCCAGCACATCGCTCATACGCCACATTGTCGGGTCGTAGAATGGCCGCGTGAAAAACCCAGGGTCGGTATGCGGATGCCCAAAAATATACCGTGCCGCAGCCGTGAAGAACACTGCGACGACGGCACCCATCCCAGCAGCCAGCGCAGTGTTGACGCGCGCCGACGTCTTGATGCCCTGAATATTCAAAAGGGTGAAGATGGCGCCGAAAAAAACCGCCCACGCAAGATAGTGAACCCCGGGCGCGAACACGTGCGCCTGCTGACTGCACCAGATAATGCAAATCATCGGGTTGAGCATGTAATCCATGACCATGCTCCAGCCGGTGACGTAACCCAGCGCCGGATTGATCTCCTGGCCGACATAAGTAAATGCCGAGCCCGCGCTCGGATATGCCCGCGCCATGCGCCCATAACTGAACGCAGTAAACAGCATCGCAACCATCGCGATCAGGAGAGTGGTAACAACGTGACCGCGGCCCCGGTCGCTCAGCACTCCGAAGACAGACATCGGCGCCACCGGCTGTATGACGATCACGCCGTAAAGAATCAAATCCCAGAGCGTCAATGAGCGTCTCAGGCGAGGCGCTCCGACCGCTGTTCCTGAAGAACTCATTTAGGCACCTGTAAAAATCGAAACCCCATTATCCAGCAAAAGATAATGGGGTCGGGGAAGGCTCCGCGGGTCGGCAACCCTAAA
>Ga0137399_10000933_pt1 | contig 12754 bp, 10 predicted proteins | sample czorhiz316metaG_FD_104810 | JGI IMG/M metagenome (GOLD analysis project Ga0137399, IMG submission 104810) | Vadose zone soil microbial communities from Angelo Coast Range Reserve, California, USA - czorhiz3.16 metaG | ecosystem: Environmental > Terrestrial > Soil > Vadose zone | place: USA...
CGTACGAGCGACCTCGTCTTTTATAATTACAGAATCGACCAGCGCTACTTCGATCTAAGAGCTGGCCTTGCAACAGCTTGAAAGAAGGCTGGAATCGAGGGCGTTTCCTGGCTCACGCTGCGTCACATTGTTGCATCGCGTCTGATCGCTCGAGGCGTTGATACGGCGAAAGTCCAGAAGTTGCTTGGATATTCAGCAGTCGCTGTAACCAGGGTTATACGCATAAAAATCTCGATTCAAGGAAGGCGGCGGTCGCGAAACTCGAAAGTTTTGGTGACAATTTGGTGACAGTACGCACCAAAATGCAGCAATCGACTCCAAATTGTCGCCAAACGTCCCGCTAAGAGCGGTTGCCAGCTATACTTAGAAACGGAGGAGTGGGTGAGCGGTTGAAACCGGCGGTCTTGAAAACCGTTAGACTCGAAAGGGTCTCGGGGGTTGGCATCCCTCCTCCTCCGCCATAGCTAAAGAACACAATAAAATAGCAGTGTTTGACCGCGTGCTACACTCATGATACACTTTTCTGGTGAGGTAGCGAATTGGCTAGGGTCTACATCCGCCGAAAAGAGCCGGGAAAGGGCTGGCGCTATAAGGCCGTTCCGAAAGGGGCAGGCCGCCGTCCTGCCATCGAACCAGGCGTAAAGTTCCATGTTCGTTACGCAGATGCCTCGGGCAAATTCGTGTGGAGCCAAGCATACGACACGCTCGAAGAGGCCCAGCGCGAAGCTGAGGGACTTGCACTAAACGCACAAGCTGTTCATCTCGGGCTCACGGTTGAAGAATACAAAAATCGAGCCAATTCGCATCGCACGACGATCAAAGCCGCAATTGAGCAGTTCATCTCCGACGCGCACAAAACCAAAAAGAGAAAAACTGTAGTCGGGTACGAACACAACCTTTCACAGTTCCAACAATCGTTCGGCAAGAAAATCCGTTTCATCGATGAAGTTACGAAGAAAACTCTCAGTGATTTTCGAGACTTCCTAGCCGGGAAAGGATACGAGGCCCGGACTCAGCACAACCGTTTAATGACTGTGCTCTCGCTGTTGAAGAAAAACAAAATCAAGACAGAATTTTCGTTGACTGCCGATCTGCCAGAGTTTGAAGAGGAGCCTGCCGTACCGTATGAGCCTTCTGAACTGAAAAAGTTATTCGCTGCCATGAAGCCCGAGGAAGTCATTCGCTACAAGTTTTTTCTCGGTACCGCCTGTCGTGAAAAGGAAGTCACATTCGCAGCGTGGCAGGACATTGATTTTGCCCGAGGGATTTACCATATTCGCCGGAAACCTGACGTTGACTTCACACCAAAGAAACATGAAAGCCGCGACGTGAAGATGCCAACCGATCTTGTCTCGATGCTTCGGGATAGAAAGAAGCATGCTCCACACTCAAGATGGATTTTCGTGAACAAAGACGGGAAACCTGACGGCCACTTCCTCAAGAAGTTTAAGCGAATCGCTCTCCAAGCAGGAGTGAACTGCGGGAACTGCACAGCGCCATGGACAGCAGGAAGATACCACACGTTGCGAAAAATCCGGACAACCTGCAAAGCGCATCCGGTCTGCGAGCATCATTACCTGCATAGGCTCCGCAAAACTTGTGCCAGCAATTGGGAAGGGAAACAAGTTCCTGTACGCACGATTCAGTACATGCTCGGCCACAAGTCTCTAGAAACAACAATGAAATATCTCGGAATTACAAACCTAGATTCGCTGACTGACAAGATAGATGCAGCGGCAAATGTAGCAATCACGGGTGAGGTATGAAATTAAGAACCTAGTGCATTCATACCTTCACCTGGCAAGCGATTCAGCGGATCACAACAAGAAATTGAAACTTATTCCGTGGCAAAAGGCGAGCCCTCGATGGGATCGAAGCGTCGCTCCCGCTTGATGCGGCCTATGTCTTCCCTGGTGTTGTCCATGAACTCTGACCACAATCTGGGATGTAGTCTCGTGTCGTGTTCAGCGATCCCCGCTATCTGATTAAAAATCGATCTACGAAGTTGCTGCCACTCAGGACCCGGTTGGTATACGATTGCCAGAGTTTCGCTACCCAGCTTAAAAAACCTTTCTTTGGCCTGCCCCCAGTCAACGATCACGCGCCGACTGATGATCTTCGATACTCTGTGATAGAGCGTCATAATGTCAGTATTCAAAACACGGGGGTTAGGGCTGATATGATTTGTAAAGAATCGCGCTATCTCTTCTAAATACTGGAGGTGATTAGCAAACGCGATATACAAACCCTCCAGGCTGAAATCCGACGACATCAAGTATCCAAGGGTTAAGTCTTTCCATTTCTCATCCGTGTCCCATCCTATCTTCTGTAGAAACATCATCATACTTGGTTCGAATATAACTTCGGATGTTAATAGTAAGCATCCAAGAAAGCATTGCCTCACATGTTCCAGAGTTTGGGGATCGTTCAGATTGTCGAACGAGCGTGCCTGCTTTTGTGGACCAAGAAACTTATCTCTCACGACGATTGACGGCGTTGGTCCCTCTGACATGAAGTCACACCATGATTGACGAGATAGCGATTCCGTTTCCCCAAGTGTCCTCCAGGCGAAGATTAATCCTTCCTCGATTAAGATAAGCTCTAGTAGGGCACTTTCTGGATCAAAGAAGCCTATTTCGGTTCCCAATTGCAGCCAAAGCGTCGATTCGATCAAACCCACTGCATTCATGATGAAGGTCTGCGTTGGCCGGAGCGGGAGTGGTATACTCGACATCGGGTCGAATTCTAAGCGTGCAATTCCTGGATCAAGGAACGTGGACTTGAAAAATGCTAGGTTTTCTGTTTGAAAATTCAGTTCATCAGGTGTCATGAGACAAACTCAAGCGGCCTCAAATAGCTGAAGTCTGGTTTACAGATACTGAAGTGATCTTGTCCATTCGCGTAGGCTATCTCATCGCATTTGTAAGATGCCGTATAAACGACTTGGTCGTGGTCTCCAAACAACACTTTCGCTGCAAAACCGGGAATCCCTTGGAATTTGGCACTAGCGTTCTCGGTCTCAGACTCTATTGGTCTGAGAATCGGCGAGTTGGGCAGGAGTTCATTCCGAACTAGAGAAGATGAGGCAATTGCCGAGACCAAGGTAGACAATGACGTGGCGAATCCCAATAGAGAAGAGAGATTGGTTCCCATACAAGCGGGTGCAAACAACCGCAACTGAGAACTCAAAACGATGTCGGCCTTTGCTGCCTTTAGAACAAGGTCATCCTTGTGAGCGTTTGCTTTTTCGATGGTATTAAGGCGGTCGATAAGCAACCTCCTAATCATAACCGCCCCTTCGGAGTGTCCGACAAAAATCAATCGCGCATGTGATTCACCTGAGGAAGCTGGAAAACGCGGAGAGCCAGTCGCATCTTTTGAGAGGATGTGATCGACAAACTTCCCAAGCGTTTGAGCATTGACTCCGATTGGAGTCCTAAGACTCTCGTATGAGTAGAAGAACAGATCACACTTTTCCCACCAAGGGTAATTGACTGAGCAAATCTTCACCAATCCATGAAAATCTAGCCAAGTGCTTGTCGGCGTACCTCCGAAACCGTGTACAAAGACAACCATCGTGTCAGCGCTTTGATCCGCACACACAAGGGCATATGATTTTCGAAATTCTGGGATTGCCTTTGGAATACGGTATTGGCCCATAGCGTAAACCTTTCAAAAATCGTTCAGCTTGGATGTTTTCTACAACGATGCGCGCAGCATCTTGGTTGTAATTTAGCCGGATAGTACCACAAGGTGCAGATGATGTGATTGTTTATAGGGACCGTGCTTTGCTTAGGGATGGGACTCGCGATGGAAAACCTGTTCACGCTTAGTTGATGGAATAAATGCCGCTGCTCTGTCCGGCGTATGAATCAAAAACATGCTGGTATACCTGCTCACACTTTTGCTCATAAAGTTGTGGTGTATAAACCCTCGGCAGGTGATCGAGGACCGTCTCAACCGTGTAGCGGACGGACGCCCTCGTCGTCTGACGCTTCTTCCAATCCAAGACGAGCTTTTCCTTTTTCAGTGTTTCAAGTAGCTCCTTCGCGACCTTCTTCACGTCGCGTTCTTCAGCCTTCGAGAGCTTCATTTCCGGTTTGGTCAGCAGATCGAAGATCACTAACTCTTCCTCGGTCAACTGTTCAGCAATCCCTCGCTTCTCCTCATCGGAAAGCTTCTTTGTAAAGGACATCAGACGGTCGAACAGTGTTTCAAGATTCGACGCCCCTGAATTGTACTCGTCTATCATCTTCTGGAATTCTTCCAAAAAATTCATTCGGGTACGATTCAGCCTGACCATCTGGACTAGCTTTTGAGCAATCTGGCCTCTGAGTTTTTGTACTTCGATTGGCTTCCTACCTTTTTCAAACTTCTCTTTAAGCGCCTCGAAATCGATCTTGCTTAGGTCAATGTAATTCTGCGCTGTTGCTGAAGGCCGGATGACATAACCCTCAGTCGAGACAGATTTGTCGAGAAGCTCATCTACTTGCTCCATCACTTCCGATATGTCAGAAGGAGGAATCTCGGACCGAATCTTTTCTGCGATCACTGAGATCACCTTTCGGATCGGTCCAAACTCATTCGCTGTTGGGTCAGGCAATAATGACTTGAAGAGCTTTTCGACGTGTCCCGCCGACTCCATAAACCTTCTTCTAGTCTTGTCATCGATGACAAACGTCGCTACGGCATCTTCCTTCAGCTTTTCTCTCTGAAATCCGGTTTCTATTCTGATCGCTTCCAGATCAACTCCCCTCTCCCGACAAAACACCGTCGTCTCCTGTGTTGCCTGTCGGAGCAGCTTGACCAGTTCGAGCTTGTCCTTGATTGGCAGTTCGCCCGGCTTTGCACCACCTTGCGTGCTTCCGTAGATCGCCAAAGCCTTTTGAAGGTTGCGGAAGATACCAACGTAATCCACGATCAGCCCGTTCTGCTTCTCTCTCCACACTCGGTTGGCACGTGCGATAGTCTGCATCAGTGTGTGATTCTTCATCGGCTTGTCGAGGTAAATGGTGGAGCAAGAAGGCACGTCGAATCCCGTAATCCACATCGCACAAACAAACACGATTCGCAGCGGGTCATCCGACTTCTTGAATTTCTTCTCAAGATCTTCCTTAACTAGCCTTTTCCGATGCGTTGCGATGTCCAGACCCTTCTTTTTGAACTCTTCGATCTCGTTCTGTGATTGGGAGACCACCACGGCCATGTCGGTCTCTTGAAAAAATCGGAACCGTTTTTCTAACTCGGGTTTGTCTACGGGATCAGCGGCATTGAGTTCCCTTTGCAGCCGTTCCACTGCGGCGTTCCAGTGCTTCCGAACCTTGTCATACATTCGGACTGTGGTGGCTTTATCAATCGAGATGACCATCGCCTTGGCCAGTACGCCCCGTCCCATAAAGTGGGCAACGATGTCTTCGGCTATTCGTTCCAGACGCTCTTCCCGAGTGATGAGTTGATATTCTCGGGCGAACTCCCGTTCCAACTTGCGCTGCTGGTCTTCATCGAGTTCAGCATTATCGACAATCTCAGCCATATCCTCCGTGAGATTCGGATTGGTAAGCTGTAGCTCGGGGATACGGTTTTCGTAATAAAGGGGAACGGTGTTCCCATCATCAATGGATTGTTTGAAGTTATAGATCGAGACGTAATCACCAAAGACCTGTTTCGTCCGTTCTTCCCCAGCCATCAGCGGGGTTCCCGTAAAGCCGATGAATGCAGCGTTCGGCAGTGCATTTCGCATGTTTAGTGCGAACTGGTCATACTGGCTCCGGTGCGCCTCGTCTGTGATTACGACGATGTCCGACCTGTCCGACAGCTTCGGATAGGTCTCACCCTCTTCGGTACGGAACTTTTGGATCAGGGTGAAAAGGTAGCGGTGGTCCTCTGCATTCAAGAGCGTTTTGAGGTGTTCCGCACTCTGTGCCCGGACGCTTTGTTCGTCTTCCAGGACTGCACCCGTCGAAGCAAAGTTGCGGTAGATTTGCCCGTCGAGGTCATCCCGATCCGTGACGATTAGAAATGTCCAGTTACCAGGGAGTTTTCTAAGAACCTTCTGCGAGAAGAACACCATCGAGAAGCTCTTGCCGGAACCTTGGGTGTGCCAAAACACTCCGAGCTTGCCTTGGTTTTTCTTGATCTTTTCCGTCGCTTCAATCGCTCGGTTCACTCCCAGGTATTGATGGTTCTTCGCAATCAGTTTCGCAGGCTCGCCCTCGGCTTCGCTGTACAACGTGAAATTCTCTACCAAATCGAGCAGGTGAGAAGGCTCGCATACTCCTCGGATCATCGTGTCTAGGCTCACGATGCCTTCTTCGCCTTCATCATTGATCTTCTTCCACTCGGCAAAGTGCTCCCAACCAGCCGTGATGCTGCCGATTCGACTCTTGGACCCGTTCGAGAGAATGATCACTGCGTTGTGCCAGAAGATTTGTGGGATTGTGGTGCGGTAGTCCGAAAGATTGTACTTGTACGCATTCTCCAGGGATTTGTGCGATGCCTTCAGTTCGATGAAGACAAGCGGAAACCCATTCACGAAACCAATTAGGTCTGCCCGTTTCCTGCCGTAGTCACCGGAAATCCAGAACTGGGAGGCTAGAAAGAAGTCGTTATTCTTCGGCTCATCCCAGTCAACGACGCGGACGATCTCTATGCTCTCTTGGCCGTCGTCTTTCCGAACAGGAACTTTGACTCCGTCTCGCATCAGCTTAAAAAGTTCCTGATTGGCACGGACAGGGCTCAGAATGCTTCGATCTTTGCTGAGTTCCTCAACCGCCAGATCGACGGCAAGAGGAGTGATGCCAGGATTGACCTTTAGGAGTGCGGCCCGAAGTCTCCGTTCCAGGACGACCTGTTCAGATGTCTCGCGCCCCAACGTTGAGCTGGGCCCAAGGGTTTCGCGGTAGCAATCAGCAACTTCCCATCCGAGTTCTTCGAACAGTCCTATAGTGTTGGCTTCGAGCGTGCCTTCGGAATCGGGGCTGAGGTAGGCCATCAGGTTTGGGCGACAGCTTCTGGTTCAAAGCTCTCCACTCTGATCTCGCCTGAGATCAGCTTTGGCAGAAGCAAATCACGGGTCTGACGAAGGTTCCTATTGCTGAAGACCAAGTTTCTAATCAAATCTATGATCGGAAGAATGATCTCGCTAAAACGGGTGAGAATTCTCTCCTCGGGCAAGGGGATAGGATAGCGAGTAAGAACATCCCAATTTGCACGCGGCATTTTGGTTCCTTGAGAGGTTTGCGTTGCCTGATTTACAAAATCTCTGCTTGAAACGCAACACAGGACGACCGAAAGCCACTCAGGCCTCCTGGGCAGAATCACGACGATGTCCGACGAACACACTCCGTTTATAGGAGCAATCCCGACTTTGTGAAAGTAAGGTCGAATTTTTCCAAATAAAATCTCACCGTCGCGAAACGCTAGCTTGTTACTCTGAACCTTCCCTACAACACCCCATTCCGACAGAGCAATAGACCGACGAGGCATGTGCTCCAGCCCTATATAAGGTGTTTCTTGATTGAGTCCACTGGGTTGGACGTTTCTCCGTTCATCTCTGGCCAACTCGCCAACTGAGCTAGGCTTCCAACCGAGAGGAATCGGGCCGATCTCGGAATCCACCATCTTGACCTTTTCATGGCCGGGAAATCGAAAGTTCACGAACCACTCTCGATAAATCCTCTGCGCCATCTCTTCTAGAATCTTGATCCGGCGAGTGTTGTTTTCGATCAGGTCATCGTAGGCGCAGAGGATAGATGCTATGCGCTCTTGAAGCGGGTAATCAGGTACATCGAAGTCGAACGAGAGCAGTTTATCCACGCTGAGATTGTCTTGCGTGGTTCCCTTAGAAACGTTCTGCATTCTCAGCTTTATTATATCAATGTAGTATTTGACGAAACGAGCGTCAGCTTTTTCTTTGTGTGCAATGAACCCGACAATGCTATCCGGGAAGCATGCCGGAATCTTCAAAATGGCCGTTTCAGCGATATTTGCTGCGATAGTTATGCAGAGTGTTCCGGCAGGCCACAGCTTGCTCTGGGCCAGCCCAGTCTCATTGTAAGTCTGCGTATAGTGACTGAGCCAAAGATCAGCTCCTTTGACATCACCCGTTTGGACAAAGGGATATTGACCGCCGTAAAGTGAGGGATCATTTCTTGGGCGGTGCTTGGACTTACCCCTGCCAACAAACCCAAGTTCGTCAAGCTTCACTCGGCACCTCTGGCCCCAAGACTTGTTGGATGTTTTCCGAAATGCGTTGCTCCAAGCTCCTTGCTTCTGCGTTCAACTTTTCTAATTCTTCGTTTAGTTCTTCAAGCCTCTCTGCAAACTCAAAGTCATCTCCTGCCCCTTCCGCAACACCGACATAGCGCCCCGGATTAAGGCTCCAACCTTGAGCTTCGATTTCAGGCTGGCTGGCGATCTTGCATAGCCCCAGAACATCTGTGTACTTCTTTTGGGGAAAGCTCTCTTTCACAAGGTGCTCGCTACCTGCATCTGTTTCAACGTTCTCATCTCTGTAAAGTCGCACGATATTCGAAATGAACTCGATCTGTTCAGGTGTGAAATCTCGATGTGCCCGGTCGATCTGACGAAAGATATGCCGAGCGTCAACGAATAATACTTTTTCCCTCCGTTTTGTTTTTGCTTTCCCTCGATCAAAGAACCACAAGGTACATGGCAGTGTCACGGTGTAAAAGAAATTTGGTCCGATGGAGACCACAACGTCTACAGCATGGGATTGAAGCAGCTTCTTCCTAATTTCAAGCTCTGATCCCCGTGCGTCTGCCGCCGAATTTGCCATCACAAATCCCGCCCGGCCTGTTGCACTTAATGTGCTGTAGAAAATCTGTATCCATAAGTAGTTGGCGTTGTCTGCCTTAGGCATCTCAAACGGGTACCGAGGGTCATTCTTGATCCTCTCTTTATCCACCTTGTCCACGTTGAACGGCGGATTCGCCATCACGAAATCGAACTTGCCAGTGCTCTTGTGTGGGTCCTCATAGTAGGTGACAGCTTGACGGATGTCGCCCGAGAGACCATGAACTGCGAGGTTCATTTTGCAGAGTCGGATTGTTTCCGCGACCTTTTCCTGACCGTAGATCGCAATTTCGTTGATGCTCTTCTTGTGGTGTTCGACAAATGCGGCTGATTGCACGAACATGCCGCCAGAACCGCACGCCGGATCGAAGATGCGCCCATGGTAAGGCTCGATGATCTCCACAATCAATTTAACAATGCTCGTCGGTGTGAAGAACTCGCCGCCCTTCTGGCCTTCGGCCATCGCAAATTTCCCAAGGAAGTACTCGTAAATCTTCCCGAAAGCATCTCCCTCAATCGTCATTGGAATCGATGAGAAGTTCTTGAGAAGAGAGATCAGGAGGCTCTTGTCTAACGCGTTGTATGTCTTTGGAAGAACGTCCTTCAGGTCTTCGTTCTCAGACTCGATTGCCTTCATCCCATCGTTGATGGCCTTACCAATGTCCGCTCCCTCCGGCAGGTTCAGAAGTGTGGCGAACCTCGCCTTTTCCGGTATGTAGAGAACGCCCTGCGCCTGATAGTCGATCTTTCCGATCTTTCGGCGTGCGCTTCCGGATGCACTGAGCTTTTTCTCAGCGTCCGAGAACTTCTGATCCGCATATCGAAGGAAGATCAGGCCAAGGACGGGGACCGAATACTCCGACGACTTCAGCTTGGAGTTCGCCCGGAGTTCGTCGGCGGCTTCCCAAAGGCGCTTTTCAACTTCTGTGTGGTTGGCTGGCATAGATTTATTTTTACTAGAAGTACCGTGTTCAGTCGGAAAGAGTCTATTCGGCTCGCAATGATTTCCGCAAGGGCTGTAGGCGAGGGCTTGCTCAAGATGTGACGGATCAACAGAAGCGACGGGAGACCGGATTAGATGAAAAACGTTGAGCCAAGGCAGAAAGCCACTAGGCTTGCATGAGGGCAGGCTTCGGCATGATTGGCATTTCGTCGTAAGTCTTGCCGTTTAGCAATCGGCCATGCTTCGATTTCTGCACTCCTCCCCATTGTTTGAAGAAAAACGCAACATGGTTTCGGCGGCACTGACGCTGTATTGAAAGAACCCAATCCTTCTTCATCGGTCTCGCGCCAGGGCCACTCTCACCGCCAACAATCACCCAATCGATCCCTGACAGGTCGAAGGTGCCCAAATCTTCTAGCAGTGGCTCAATCGAAAGGAACCGAATAGAGGCCCCCGCCTGACGAAGATGTTCAATTCGTGGCAATCCATATTCCTGATCCTCGACACTTACTCCCCACCAGATATTCCCATGCGACCCGGCGAACTTCAGCCGCGAGGCCAACAAATCACGCAGTCTCCCAGAACGCTTTGTCAAAACCTGATATGTGTGCCAGTTTGCTGCAACCATCACCTCGGCAACTTTCTGGATATATTCATCAGGCACACTCTCGTGAAAGAGGTCGCTCATCGAGTTGACGAAGATAAGCTTTCTCTTTTTCCAGCGAAGCGGCTCTTCAAGCTTTGAAGGGACCGTGCGTAGGTCGAACCCGAGTTCGTACGGATGTCCCTTGACGCCGCGAAACCTCTCGGCAAACGTTTCAGCGTAGCAATGCTTACAACCAGGACTAATTTTAGTACAGCCACGAACAGGGTTCCATGTCGCATCTGTCCATTCAATTTCAGACTGAATGCTCATTTATTGTTTCCTCGGAAAAATCACCTTCACCTGGTCCGCAAATGTAACCTGGCCCTTTATCTTACGACGCTTTTCCGCTGGTGGTTCAGCCGTCACTTTTCCTTGTGCCTCAAGAGCGATAAGTGCCTGTTTGTAATTCCTCTCTATGTATGGTCTATCGACGCTATGCCGAGAATAGATGTCCTTCATGATGGCCGTCTCGCCAGCAAAGTCAGTTAGCAACATGTCAGCGAGATCATCCAGTGGCCGAGACAGTTCGAAAAGCATCGGATAGCGCTCCGATGCAGGAGAGAATTCAAATGAAGGGACGCCTTGAACATGATCGGAACTCTCTTTGGCCATAATTTCCTTCATGATCTCGTAACCTCTAAAGTATTTCGTCACGAATATCAGGTGTTGCTTTGTGCGATTCGCATTTTCGTCCTTAAATGCGAATGGAAGAACGAAACCTCCGCCTAGAGACTTGAGCGATTGCGCCAATTCTTCGACAATTGCGATTTCCCGGTCAGCCGGACTTAGCCCAGCCAGCGTTGCACGTAATTTGTCAGCTCTCTCCTTTCCGAATAGCACATCCATGTGCTCGCGAACCGCGCCATTGTTCAATCCCATGTTGACGCGGTTGTAGTTGAAAAAGAAAACGCAATCACAGCCCCAATTCTGCAACACCGAGTTAATCAGACCCAGAGACAATCCCTTATAGCCCCAGGGATCAACGAAGAAAAAGGTTGGAACCAGTCTCAGTCCAGAAAACATTTTGGCGAGTTCTTCGCCTACTACCTGATTAGAAATTTGCGGTTTGTACTTCAGAGTATTTATTCCTGGCAACGCTTCGATGGCAGCACGCAGTTTACCTGCGTTTTCGACATCTCTGTCGTTAAAGACCGTCACCAACATATTGCGCATGTCTGGGTCTTCAATCGCACTCTGTAGGACCAACAGAGGAGTTGAGATAGTCCCGTCTTCATAACGGCCAGGTCCAGCGAACAAGTCGATATATGCAATGCGATTGCCGTGAAGCTTGGTTGATGGGATTACAACTTTGGCCCAGGCCCAGAAATACTTGGCAACTATTCGCGCTTTGATCTGTGACTGCTCTCGGGATTCAGCAAAGAATTGATTGTCAACCATCTCGGGACGTAGCACCTACTACCGACTAGTCCACATATTAGCAGCTTACTCAGTCGTTCAGTCGCTTCTCTAAGATTCCTTTGCAGAAAACGAATTCACAATCATAGGCCATCTCGCATCAATCCGTTCGAGGATGAACACAGCATCATCGATGGCACAATCTACGAAGAATCCCTTCGCCATATTCGGTTTATCCGGGTCCAGATCGATGAGTTTCCGCCCAGCCAAAATCGTTGCGGCAAACAGGATGGCGAATGTCCGCTCCTCCGTCATTTCAACCTCCTATACGTCGCCCTATACCTCGCCTCCCGGCACGCCCAGACCTTATGCCAATAATTGCTGCGTGCATTAGGGTCGGGGTTCGGGTCACGCGGAGAAATAGACAGTACCTCAACGGTTGGAATACTCGGGTCTGGGGGCTGCGTAATTCGGTCGATAAGAAAATCATAGAGTTCGGTCACTTCCTTACAGTCGGGACACTTCATTTTGATCTTGCTGCAAAGATGGTAGTGGGTCGGAAGAGGTTCGGGCCAGATCACGCGGAAATGATCTTCGCAATTCGGACACATGAACGACTCGTAGCTTGGCATTGGAGAACTCCGGCATCGTGGATTGAAGTGCAGGTAGGAGAAGCGGGAACAGCAGTTTACTTATTTTTGTCCCATAAATCCAACCACGTCTAATCTTTCAGCGTTGGTTCCAGGCGGATGAATTAAGAATCATAACCTTTAGATAGCTCTATAAGAGCCTGAAGGTTACGGACCGACACCGCCTCCCGTCGTCGGCCAGCCACTATGCCTCGCCGTTCCCATTGACACAATATCCGGCTCACAGTGAACAGTGTCGCGCCGACCAAGTCTGCCAATTCCTCGCGGGAAAGCCTGATTTCAACCTCGCCATTTACGCCGTGACCCACGTGGTTCAGCGATCGAACCAGTTCGCTACCCAGTCGA
>Ga0137399_10000934_pt1 | contig 12751 bp, 12 predicted proteins | sample czorhiz316metaG_FD_104810 | JGI IMG/M metagenome (GOLD analysis project Ga0137399, IMG submission 104810) | Vadose zone soil microbial communities from Angelo Coast Range Reserve, California, USA - czorhiz3.16 metaG | ecosystem: Environmental > Terrestrial > Soil > Vadose zone | place: USA...
CCCGAAATGAGCGCAGAGTCCCAAGCGCCATCGCGGGCCCAGCAGCTCGAGGGGCCCGTCGGCCCTCTGCGGGAGCAGGACCTCCGCGACCTGGGCTTCGGCTCGGTCGTCGCCTCGGAAAGCCGGCTGCGCCTTCTGAACCGCGACGGCACCTTCAACGTGGACCGCCGCGGCCGGGGATTCTTCGCCTCGATCAGCCCCTACCACGCGCTCCTCACGATGACCTGGAGGACGTATTTCGGGCTCGTCGTCGCGAGCTACATCGTGACCAACGTCCTGTTCGCCTGTGCCTACGAGCTGTGCGGCCCGGGGGCGCTCGAGGTCTCGGGGAGCCGGAGCGCCTCCTTCCTGGAAGCCTTTTTCTTCAGCGTTCAGACCCTGGCCACGATCGGGTACGGACGGATCGCGCCGATCGGAATGGCGGCAAACACCATCGTGACGGTGGAATCTCTCGTCGGCCTCCTCGGGTTCGCCCTGGCGGCCGGAATCCTCTTCGCGCGGTTCTCACGCCCCCTGGCCGACATTGTATTCAGTGAGAACGCCATCATCGCACCCTACCAGGACATGCGCGCGTTCGAGTTCCGGATCGCCAACCGGCGCACCAACGAGGTTCTGGAGCTTCAGGCACAGGTCCTCTTCAGCCGCCTCGAAGGCGCCGAACGGGCACGGCGCTTCTACCCCTTGTCACTGGAGCGCACGAAGGTCGTATTCTTTCCGCTGGCGTGGACGGTCGTGCACCCGATCGACGAGTCGAGTCCGCTTCGGGGGTTGACGCATCAAAACTTGATGGATACCGACGCCGAGATCCTGATCCTCCTGACCGGAATCGACGAAACGTTCTCCCAGACGGTGCAGGCGCGCTCGTCCTACAAGCCGGAGGAGATCGTCTGGGAGGCCAGGTTCACGGACATCTACCGGCGCCCGCGCGCCGGCGGTGTGCTCTCGGTCGACATCGGCAGGATCCACGAGATCGAGCGTCTTTCGCCCACGGAGTGATCGTGAAACGAGCTCTCCTGTTTCTGATGTTCGCGGTGATCATCACGGGCGCCGCGGCGTCGTTCGGAGCCGCCGCGCGGCAGATCAAGGTCTATTCGGCCCAAAAAGGAAAGCTCATCATGGTGGATCGAGTGCGGAAGCCGGACGAGGAGTGGAAGAAGAGCCTCACGCCGGAGCAGTACGCCGTCGCGCGGAAGAAGGGGACCGAGCGTGCATTCACGGGCGCCTACTGGAACAACCACGACAAGGGCGTCTACAAATGCGTCTGCTGCGGGAATGACCTCTTCACGTCGGATACGAAGTTCGAGTCCGGGACGGGATGGCCGAGCTTCACGAAGCCCATCGCGGCGGAGAACGTGAAGAACGAGACCGACAAGAGCCTGTTCATGGAGCGGAACGAAGTCCTGTGCGCCCGGTGCGACGCGCACCTGGGCCACGTTTTCGACGACGGACCGAAGCCGACGGGCCTCCGCTACTGCATCAACTCGGCGTCGCTCAAGTTCGAGAAGGGGAAGTAGGGAGGGTCGTGCCCGCCGCGCGCGTCATGACGTGCGCGGCTACTTCCTCACGATCTGGTACACCTCGCCGCTCAGCAAGACGAAATAGAGCTCCCCGCGCGCGTCCTGGCCGAAGGAGCTGAGCCCCGCCATGGGGCCGCCCGATTGGGTGCGCAGGGTCGAGGTCCAGTCCCGCGGATTGACGGCATTGCCCTGGTCGATATTGAAGCTCCGCACCATGCCGGTGCAGTAGTCGCCGTAGAAGTACACGCCGTCCAGCTCGGGGAGCTCGCGGCCCCGGTAGACGTACCCTCCCGTGATCGAGCAGCCGTCCTGGTGCGGATATTCCACGACGGGGAGGGTCAGCCCGGTCTGATTGCAGGGCGGGCCCGGGTAGCAGTGGAGCCCTTCCATGATCGGCCACCCGTAGTTCTTGCCGCCGCCGGATCCGTGCGGCTCGTAGTCCACTTCCTCATAGGCATTTTGTCCGACATCGGCGATGTAGAGATCCCCGTTCGCCCGGTCGAAGGAGAAGCGCCAGGGGTTCCTCAGACCGTATTCCCAGGTCTCGCCCTTCACGCCCGCTTGAGTGGCGAAGGGATTGTCCGCGGGGATCGAGTAGGGGGATCCGACGTCGACGTTGAGGCGCAGGATCTTTGCGAGGAGGGAATTGAGATTCTGACCGTTGTGGTAGGTATCGCCGCCCCCTCCGCCGTCCCCGAGCGCGATGTAGAGATACCCGTCCGGTCCGAACGCGATCTGCCCGCCGTTGTGATTCGCCGCGGGCTGAGCGACGAAGAGGATCTCCCGCTCGGCCGCCGAGGCGGTGTCCAGACTCGCCGAGGCCACGAACTCCCGCACCCGCGTGTCGCCGTTCCCGTCCGTGTAGTCGACGTAGAACTTTCGATTCGACGCGAATTGAGGGTGGAATGTGAGTCCGAGGAGCCCCTGCTCGCTGCCGCTGCTCACGCGCGAGGAGATATCGAGGAAAGGACGCGACAGGAGCGCTCCGCCGCTGAAGATTCGGATCACGCCTGTCTTCTCGACGATGAAGAGCCGGTTGGTGTCGCCGGGGGCCGCCTCAAGGTCGACCGGCTCCGAGAGCCCGTTGACGAGAAGCCGCACCTGGACGTTCGCGTTGCCCGGAGCGCCCGGCCGTGGTTTCTGTTTCCCACCGCACGAGACGGCCAGCGCGAGGATCGGGAGGAGGAGCGCCCCGTGCGCCCACGGCAGGAGCGCCCCGTGCGCCCACGGCGGGAGCGCCGCGCGCTTCCGCGGCGGGACCGAGCGGTGCGTCCGCGCGGTTAGGATTCCTTCTTCCCTGTCACGAGCCGGAAAAGCTTCCGGACCGGATCGTAGTGGTCGTCGACCACGCGTTCCTTCAGAGGAATGATCGCGTTGTCGGTGATCGTGATCTCCTCGGGGCAGACCTCGGTGCAGCACTTCGTGATGTTGCAGAACCCGATCCCCGCGTCTTGTTTCAGGAATTTCGAGCGGTTCCGGGCATCCATCGGATGCATCTCGAGCCCCGCCACCCGCACCAGGAAGCGCGGCCCCGCGAACGCGTCCGTGCGGGCGTGCGAGCGGAGGACGTGGCAGACATCCTGGCAAAGGAAACACTCGATGCACTTGCGGAACTCCTGGACGCGGTCGATGTCTTCCTGCTTCCATCGCCACTCCGCGTTCTGCTTCGGCGTGAACGGAGCAATCTTCTTGTTCACCTCGTAATTCCATTTTACGTCCGTCACGAGGTCCTTGACGATCGGGAACGTCTTCATCGGCTGGACGACGATCGGCTCGCCTGGCGGGAGCGCGTCCATCCTCGTCTTGCAGAGGAGCTTCGGTTTTCCGTTCACCTCGGCGCTGCACGAGCCGCACTTGGCCGCCTTGCAGTTCCAGCGCACCGCGAGGTCCGGCGCCTGATGCCCCTGGATGTGGTGGATCGCGTCGAGCACCACCATCCCTTCCTCGAGCGGGACCCGGTACTCCTGGAGCTTCCCTCCCGACGCGTCGCCTCGATAGACGTGGAGAATCGCCTCCGGCACGCTTCCTCCGATCAGGTCTTGGCTCCGGCCGGCTCCGGCTCGAAGAGCGAGCGGAGCTCGTCGGGCATCCGGGGTAGGGGAGATTGGGAGACGCGCAGCTCCTCACCGTCCTGGGTGACGACGCTGTTCACCTTGCCGAATTCGGGGTCCAGGTTCGGATAGTCGAGCCTCGCGTGGGCGCCGCGGCTCTCCTTCCGCTGGAGGGCGCACCGGGCGACCGCCTCGCTGATCCGGAGCATGTTCTCGAGGTCGTGCGCCAGGTGCCAGCCTGGATTGAATGCGCGCGATCCCTCGACCCGCACCGTCCTGGCTTCGGCCTTGAGTCGCCGCACCGCCTCGATTCCCCTCTCGAGATCGTCCTCATTACGGAAGATGCCGACGAGCGATTGCATCGTGTCTTGAAGCTTCCGGTGGATCGCGTAGGGATCGGGTCCGCTCGAGCGCTCGAAGGGCGTGAGCAGCGCGCGCTCCGCGGCGGCGACCTGGGCGGAATCGAGCGCCACGTGGGCCGGGGCCTTCGCGGCGTACGCCGCGGCGCCCGCTCCCGCCCGGCGCCCGAACACGAGAAGGTCCGATAGGGAATTGCCGCCGAGACGGTTCGCGCCGTGCATCCCTCCCGAAGCTTCGCCCGCGGCGAAGAGCCCGGGAACCGTGGCGGCGCCCGTGTCGGCGTCCACGCGTACCCCGCCCATGACGTAATGACCCGTAGGGCCCACTTCCATCGGGCCCTTCGTGATGTCGATGTTCGCGAATTCCATGAACTGGTGGTACATCGAGGGAAGCTTCTTCTTCACCACCTCCGGCGGCTTGTGCGAGATGTCGAGGAACGCGCCGCCGTGGGGGCTCCCGCGTCCTTCCTTCACCTCGGTGTAGATGGCGCGCGCGACCATGTCGCGGGTCGAAAGCTCCATCCGCTTTGGATCGTACCGCTCCATGAAGCGCTCGCCCTTGGCGTTCCGGAGGAGCCCTCCCTCGCCGCGAACCGCTTCGGTGACGAGGAGGCCCATGACGCCGGGCGGCCAGACCATCCCGGTCGGATGGAACTGGAAGAACTCCATGTCGATCAGCTCGGCGCCGGCTTCGAGCGCCAAGGCGTGGCCGTCGCCCGTGTACTCCCAGGAGTTCGACGTGATCTTGTAGGCCTTGCCGATCCCGCCGGTGGCGATCACGACCGCTTTGGCGCGGAACGTGACGAAGCGTCCCGTCTCCCGCCAGTAGGCGAACGCGCCGACAACGCGCCGGTCCAGGGTCAGGAGCTTCGTGACGGTGCACTCCATGAAGGCCTCGAGGCCCTGGTGCACCCCGTAATCTTGCAAGGTTCGGATCATCTCCAAACCCGTGCGGTCGCCGACGTGGGCGAGGCGCGGCGAGGAGTGCCCGCCGAAATTCCTCTGCAAGATCCGCCCGTCCTGGGTGCGGTCGAATACCGCCCCCCAGTGCTCCAGCTCGCGGACGCGGTCGGGGGCCTCCTGGGCGTGGAGCTGAGCCATGCGCCAGTTGTTCAGCATTTTCCCGCCGAGCATCGTGTCCTTGAAGTGGACCCTCCACGAATCGCTCGGGTCCACGTGCGCGAGCGCGGCGGCCACGCCTCCTTCCGCCATCACGGTGTGCGCCTTCCCGAGAAGCGATTTCATGACCACGCCCACGCGAGCGCCCTGGGCGGAGGCCTCGATGGCGGCGCGAAGCCCCGCGCCGCCCGCCCCGATCACGAGCACGTCCAGGTCGTGGGATTCGAAACGGTCCGTCACAAGAGCCTCACATCGTGGAGGACGCCCATCGAGAGAAGACGCACGTACACGTCCGCGAAGCAGACGGCGACGAGCGAGATCCACGCGAATCCCATGTGGTGCCCGTTCAGCGCGGACACGCGCATCCACGCGCCGTGCCGCGTCCGGGCGCCCGCACTGCACGAGAAGCAATCGAGCCCTCCTCCGACCAGGTGCCGGAAGGAGTGGCAGGAGAACGTATAGAGCGTCAGTGTTCCCGTGCTGGCGAGGAGGACGAGAGTCCCGAGGCCGATCCCGAAACGGCCGTCGAACCAGAGCGCCTTCCACACGTCGTGCCAGAGGAAGAAGAGCCAGAGGAACGCGAGGTAGAAGGCGAAGCGATGGAGATTCTGCAGCACGAAGGGAAACCGCGTCTCTCCCGTGTACTTCCCACGGTGCGCTTCCCCGACTCCGCACGCCATGGGATCGAGGAAAAACGAGCGATAGTAGGCTTTGCGATAGTAGTAGCAGGTCGAGCGGAAGAGGATCGGGGGAATGAGGATCAGGAGCGCCGGAGAGAGCGGCCACCACGGAGCCCGGATCTTCGGAGAGTAGAGGGGCGAAAGGTAGGGGCCGAACTCGAAGTGCACGCCCTGCAGGGCCGCCCAGGTCGCGTAGCCGCCCAGGAGGAGCAGGCCCACGGCCGTCGACGCGGGCGCAAGCCACCACGCGTCACGCCGGCACGTGGCTCCAAAGCGTTCCGCCGCCGCCGCGTGTGCGGTTTCCGCCATTCAAGCCTCCGTCGAGAATGGAGTTCGCTGCGGGGACAATCAGCGTTCCGACTCTACCATGGCGGCCTCGGGAATCAAAGCGAGGGGCGGGCGCCGGATGCTCGCCCGCCCCTCCGGAGAGTGGCCGGTTGTAGGTACCCTACGACCTAATTGTCGTAGTAATAATCGTCGCTATAGTCGCCGTTCTGGTCGTAGTCGCAGTTGTCGTCCGCTCGATAGGGTCCGTCCCAGTACGAGTCGTAACCGTCATCCCAGTTGCTCACCGAGATCTGTAGTCCGCCGGGCCGGTGGCTGCAGTGCTCGACGTGGTAGCAATAGTCGTCGTACGAATCGAACCGCTCGTCGCAGAAATTGCAGCCGTAGAGATAATGCGGGCGCACGATCCGCGCGCGGATGTTGAGCCCGCCGATGCACGCGTCCGCCGCGATGAAGTAGCGGACGGGACGCACGTATACGAACCGACCCCAGTACCTCGGGGCGCAGTAGATCCGCCGGGCGCGGAAGTAGCCGCCGCCGTAGCGATGGTCGCGGATCACGAGGACGTCGCGCCGAACCGGCGCGCCGCGCCAGTTGGAATAACCGCCCCACGTCGCGCGGCCGCTGTAGCGACGGTCGCGGTAGGTGATGCGACCCTGCCCGCCATTCCCGCGATCACGCCAGGCGCCACGATCGCGCACGGTCACGCGTCCGCGCCACGCGCCCCCCGGGTCGCCGCCGCTCCGTCCGCGCCACGCGCCGCGGTCACCCTGGTCACCGTCATGCCGATCGCCCCAGCCGCGGTCGCGGCCACCGCGATCCCGCGACTCGACCTTCCGGTCCCCTTCTTTCGGGTTCCACCACTTGCCTTGATCGGCTCGGGCGAGAAGGGGAGCTCCCAGAAAAATCGTGACGCCCAGGGCGCCCACGAATGCCAGACGAGTTCTTCGTAGCCAGGTTTGAACCATTCGAACCACTCCTTTCCGGCGTTGGGGACCTCCCCATCGCGTCTCGGCCCAAACGTTAGAGCAACCGTCATGCCCAGGCGGTTCACAACGCTCAACCGACCATATTATAATGAGATACGGGCTCCACGCTTCCTTCTCTTTGGGCCTTTTGGCCGTGACCATCCGGCCCCACGGTCGCCGAGAAGTCACACCCTTCAAAGCTCAACTGACCGATGCGTTCTGCCGATAGTTGGACGAGCGCCGGAAGGGGCCGGCGCCTCCTTACCCAACCACGAACGAAAGGTGAAACCATGGCCGCAATGAACGAGAACGAGCGAATGGAGTACTCGGCCCTCATGAGCCGGGGACGGGACGCCGAGCGCACGTGCCACTTCTGCTGGATCGCGTCGGGCATCGCAGCCGCCATGCTCATGTCCTGGGCGTTGGCCGCCAAGAGCCCCATGCTCATGCTTCCCGTGATCTTCTGCGTCGCCTACGGCTTCTACACCATGATGCACGGACGCCAGCAGTCGCGATTGATCGGGGGCTATGTGAAGGAGTTCTGCGAAGGGAACGACAACGGCCCGGCGTGGTTCTCCCGGCTCGGCCATCTCGAGATCGTGCCTGGCTTCAGCGCGTCTTCAACCGACTGGCTCTCGACGATGCTGGCGTGCACGATGGTCGTTTGCTGTGTCGCGTTCGCGTGGCTCTTCTCCGGCCTGGCTCCGCGCGGGGAGCTGTACGCCGGCATCGTGACCGGATGCGGCATGGTCTTCTGCTTCCACGCGATCTCGGAGACGACGCGCCTGCGCCAGAGCGACGCGTCCACCTTCTGGCGTCAAATCGGCATGGGGCCGGTCGAGGAACGCCGCCCGCAGCGGATCGCGGGAAGATAACCCCGCCAAGTTCCAGGGCGAATCCCGGGAGCGCCGCCGTTCAAGGGGAGGCGGCGCTCCGCGCGAAGCTCGCGGCAAGCTCTCTCCTTCCGATCGCGAGCAGCGCGAGCGCCAGCACCGGCAGGATTTGGACTGCCTGCAGCGCAAACCCAGCCGCCAGCGCCTCGTGCGGCGGTATCCCGAAGGGAAGCAGCGAGACGATCATCGCGGCCTGGGTGACTCCGATGTTCCCGGGGGACAATCGGAAAAGGCCGCCCAGGTTCGTCACGATGAGGGCGGTGAAGGACCCCGAAAGCGTGACCGGGATACCGAACGCGGTCAGAACCAGGTGATAGGTCGCCCACTGCCCGACCCAACTGAGGAGAGCAAAGAGCATGGCCGGCGCGAAGGCGCGCGCCGATCCCGCCTCCGTGAAGCGCGATAGGATCGTCCGGATACTCGAAGGAACCAGCTCCAGAAGCCGGATGCGTCTGCCGGACCATACCGCCGCGACCAGGGCCAGAATAAGACCGCCGCCCGCGATCTGAAGATCGTGAAGGAGCGGAGGAAGCCTGAGAAGCGCCGGCGCGAGCACCATGAAGCAGGCAAGGGCCAGAGCTTCGATCGCGCGTGTCCGGACCACCGACGCGGCCACCTTCGAGATCGGGATCCCTTGGCGCGCCGAGAGATCCCGGACGCGTGCGGTCTCGCCGACCACCGAGACCGAAACGGTGTTCATCGCCGTCCCCAGTAAATTCGCCTCCTGCGCGGCATACCATCGGCAGGCCCCTGTTTGACGAAGGAGAAAGTACCAGGCGGAGCCCTTTGCGATGAGGGAGCCGAGGTTCACCACGAGCGCGATCCAGAGAATTTCAGGGTTCGCTCTCATGAGAACGGCCGGTATTTCTCGCCAGGGGAAGCGCCCGAGGAAAAGGGCAAAGGCCAGTCCGCACGATAGGAGAAGGACCAGGCGGACCGCCATTCTCGGCTTCAGCACCGGGGAATGCCCTGCCCGTGACGCGGAGGTTCGGGACGCCGGGGATAGAGATCCTCGAGCGGGCGGAATTCGTATCCCTGATCCCAGGCGTCTCCGATGATTCCGTCTAGAGCCGCGGCGGTATGGCTGCGGTCGCCGTCCGCGGCGTAGCCGTCTCCGTCGTGGAGCAGGATGATCGCGCCCGGGCGCAACCCCCGCCGGACCCGGCGGCGGATCTCCTCGGCTCCGGGTCGATCGGAATCCCAGACGCCGAAGGTCCACCCGAACACGAAGTAGCCGAGATCGCGCGCGACGGCGTGTACGAGCGGGCTCCGGAACCCATGCGGAGCGCGAAAGGCGCGCGGCACGCGCCCTACAAGGTCGGTGATCGACGCGTGCGCCTCGAGGAGCTCCGTTTCGATGAAGCGGCGGCCTCTCAGGTGGAGTTTCGGGTGGCGCTGCGTGTGGTTTCCGATCGCGTGCCGGCACTCGGCCAGGCGCGAGGCAAGACGCGGGTACATCCGAACATGACGCCCGAGCAGGAAGAAGCCGGCAGGCACGCCGCGCGACATCAGAGTGTCCAAGATTCGGTCGGTGGCCGAAGGGCTCGGTCCGTCGTCGAACGTGAGATAGAGCGTCTTGCCCTCGCGCGGACCGCGTCCGATGACCGGGCCGAAGAGAGTGCTGTTCGGCGCGAGCATGCCGTAGGCGTAGGTCCCGAGCGTCAAGGTAACGGCGGCCGAGCCGGCGCTCCAAACCTGCGCTCCGGACTCCCACGGCGTCATCGGGTCACCTGGCGGTAGATCTCGAGCACCCGCGCCGAGACCTGGGCCCAGGAGTACTGTGCGGCTTTCTCGAGGCCCCAGGCGCTCATCTCGGCTCTTCTCGCGGGATCCCGGATCAAGCGAATTACCGCGTCGGCCCAAGCGGCCGGGTCGTTCGGCGCCACGAGGAGGCACTTGCCGCCTCGGACGAGCTCGCGGAATCCGCTGATGTCCGAGCCGACGATCGGCGTGCCGCACGCCATCGCCTCGAGCAGCGTGATCCCGAACGAGGCCTTGTCGGTCGGGCAGAGGTAGAGATCGGCGGAGGAGTAGAGATCCGGGCGCTCGTCGTACACGCGCCCCACGAATCGGAGGCTCGTTCCCAGTGACCGCGCGCGCCTCTCGTAGACGGCGCGGAGCGGACCGTCGCCCGCCACGACCAGCTCGGACTTCGGGAACGCGGCGAGGATCCTCGGCATCGCCGATAGGATCTGATCGAGACCGTTCCGCGGATCCAGGCGCCCCAGGAACAGGAGCCTCGGCCCGGCCCCCGCGGCATCCGAAGGCCTTCTTCCATTCGGATGGAAAAACCCCACGTCGACACCGTTCGGGATGATCTCCCACTCCGACCGGAAGTAGCGCCTGTTTGCCTCGATGGCCGGAGCGCTCACCGCGATTCTCGCGGCAAACTGGTCCAGGCGCTTTTGAAGCGCGGAGCGGAGGATCCAATACGCCACGGACCGGCGAAACCAGGAATGGAAGGTCGCCACGGCTGGAATGCCGAGCTCCCGGGCCGCATCCTGCGCGACGAGTCCGAGGGTCGGTGCGAGGGGGCCGTGGATGTGGACGACGTCGATCCGCTCGGCGAGTAGGATCCGGCTGATGGCCTGCTTGAGACGGAGACCGGCTGTGATTCTGGCGAAGGAGCCGTTGCTGAGAAGGACCAGGCTGCGGCCGACGCGGTAAACCCCTTCGGCATCATCGTGATGCCCGGGAATTCGCGACGTGATCACTGCCGCGAAATGTCCACCGGCGCGGAGGTGAACGGCCAAATTCTGGACGTGCTCGGTCACGCCGCCGAAGTGCGGGTAGTAATACTCCGTCACCAAGGCTACGCGCAGCGGACCGGTCGCCTTCAGCGGTCGCGCGCGATCAGGCCCGGAATCGGTCGAAGTCTCGTTTCGAACCATGGAATGCCGCCACTCCGTCGGGGCCCGGAGTTACTATCCTGGGTGGCCATCCGTTCGATCGCGGCCGCCGCGCGTCACCATGATCCCAGTATAGACCCTGGTTGGGAAGAGGAGCTTGCGCCCTCAAACTGAATCGCTCGGGTACGGACTGCGTACCCGTCCGCCGTATGCAACCTCGCTGGCGCTCGCCCTGTGTCTGGTCTTCGTCGCGGCGTCGGGCAAGACGCGCCCCATGAAAGCTCAGGCCACGCGCTCCGGGCACCCGCATGCCGTCCTGGCGCGGAGCCACGGACACGCAAGCCGGCTTGGGGCGAGAACCGTGGGCCGCAGCGAACCCGCCGCGATGCTCGCGGCTTTCGATACGCCGCCGGCGCCGGGGTCGAGAATCGTACGAGGCGAGGAACGCTTGGTGACGGAGCGGCCCCTCCCGGTCACCCGCGCCCGCGGGCCCCCATCACCACGCTTGACGACATCGCCCCCCCGCGACGCATCCGGCCGTTACCCTGATCTCCGCTCGTGCTTCCGGCACGATCCGCCGCACCGATCCCTGGCAGATTCACGTCGCAAAAGCCCACCCGCGCGTCCATCGAGACGCGAGCACGCCGTCCATCCGGAGGGTATGACGGCGCGTCGGATCCCATCCCTCACAGGAGGTATTTCATGAAACGCTTGTTCGCGTGTTTCGCGGCCGTGGCCTTCGCTCTGGGCATTGCCGTCGCACCGGTCGTGCATGCGCAGAGCATGGCCGCCGCGGATTCGACCAGCATGCAGAGCACTCCCCCCGCGGCGAGCACGCCGGGAACCACGAGTGAGACGACCCACGAGACGATGAAGAGTGAGACCCCGAAGGCGCAAACGCACAAGGCCCACGCGGCCAAGAAGGCCGCCCCGAAGGTCGACATCAACTCGGCGAGCAAGGAAGAGCTGATGAAGCTGCCGGGGATCACCGACGAGATCGCCGCAAAGATCGTGGAGGGCCGGCCCTACAAGACGAAAGGCGAGCTGCTCACGAAGAAGCTGGTCACGAAGGCCGAATACACCAAGATTCGAGGCCGCGTGATCGCGAAGCAGGAAGCGGCCGCCACCACCAAGTAGTCGAGTCCGGGGGACCCGGCCCGTGCGGGTCGGGTCCTCTACCTTCCGAGCAAGACTCCGAGCCCCGGCAGGGCCGGCTTCATCACCATGAGGACCGCGGCGATCGCGGGCGCTAGGAGCGCCACCCCTCCCCAGATCTCCCATCTCACGGAGAGCGACCGATACGCCGACCACTCCAAGGAGTCGCCGCTTTTCCGAACGAGGGCGAGCATCTTTCTCTGAAGCGGGCCCACCTGCGCCATGAAGGCGATCCCCGAAACGGTGAAGAGGACGATCGACCAGAAGATCCAACCGGTCCCGAGAATCGGGAAATTGCCCGCGATCGCCGCCCCGATCCCTCCGATCAGGATGAAGAGAATCGGGGGCAGAGTGAAGAGCCGGTCCGCGTGGATGATCCCCTCGAGCATGTTCGCGATGACGGCGGGATTTCGCGTGCGGTCCGCGTTGGCCTTCCAGAACACTCCCGTTGTGATGTTCCCGAGGAAGAGGACCACCGCGAGGACGTGGAGAAGCTTGAAGCCCAGATAGGCGTGTGCGTCCATCGGCACTCCCTTGGTTTTGGTTCCCGCCCCTAGGGAATCAGCCCCACGGCGCTGAATTCGGGAAATCCACGGTGCCAGATGCCCCAGACGGCGAAGAGCAGGATCGAGACGAGAGCGCCCAGAGTATAGAAGAGCCGCACCGGTTGGAAGTGACGTCCGCGCCGGAGCGACCAGAGGAGATAGGCCACGCAGAAGGGGAGGAGGAGCGCGACCGTCTGGCCTTCGACACCGGCCGCGAAGTAGATGAATCCATAGGCCGCGGCGCCGGCGATCAGGAGGCGGAGTCCCGCGCCCGCGCCGGGCCGTGACACGCCCGCGGCGCTCCAGCGGTTTTCGAGCGCGGTGAGGCCG
>Ga0137399_10000939_pt1 | contig 12692 bp, 8 predicted proteins | sample czorhiz316metaG_FD_104810 | JGI IMG/M metagenome (GOLD analysis project Ga0137399, IMG submission 104810) | Vadose zone soil microbial communities from Angelo Coast Range Reserve, California, USA - czorhiz3.16 metaG | ecosystem: Environmental > Terrestrial > Soil > Vadose zone | place: USA...
ACGATGGCCGCTTTCGAGAGCAGGGTGCGACCGCCCTGCGTGAGCCGCAGCCAGTAGAGCCCCGGCATCACCTGCGTGCCGGGATCGAGCGGCACGACGTGGCGTCCCGCTCCGAGTGAGCCCACTTCGCGCGTCGTTACCGTCCGACCAGCTACGTCGAGCACCGTGAGTGTGGCGGGGGAATCGTTCGCGAGCGACAGCGACACGTTCATCAGCCGCACCGCGGGGTTGGGCCTCGCGCCTTCGAGCGAGAACACCGCCACCCTCGGCACGTCCACCCATGTCTCGGAGGTGAACTGCTCGGCTCCAGCATCGGTATACCCAAGTCGGTAGGCATAGCGCGCGCCGGGCGACACGCTCTTGTCAATGAAACTCAATCGGTCAGGAGCATCGAGCACCGGAGCGCCGAGCGACTGCCATGGGCTCGCGTCGGTGCGGCGGTAGACGGTGGCGATCAGTCCCTGAGCGGACGCGCTCTGCCACATCAAAGAGACATGATCCGATTGAGCATCCGTCGAGACCAGGGAGATCTGGGTCGCAACCACGCCGTCCATCACGTATCGCTGCGCGAACACGCCAAGGCGACTGCAGTTGCCGTCGGCTTCGTTCCATGCCACCACTGCACCGCCCGAGCCGTCTGGGACCAGCCTCGAATTGTCCTGCACGCAGGTCGAGGCTACCCTGAGGCCGTACTGCGGCCATCCCGCGGCCACCGCGCCAGCCGCGGTGATGTGTTGGATGTATGATGGATACCCGATGCTCTGCGAGGTGCTCCACGCCATGTACGCCCCGCCCTGGCCATCTGCGACGATGTCGCCGTCGGGTTGCAGATACTCAGTACCGATGATGGGATTGCTCACTCTCAGCCCGCCGGTTGGAAATCCGGCAGCCAGCGTCCCGCCGGGCAGCACGCGCGAAGCGTAGATGTCATAGCCCCCGAGGCGGTCGTCGTACCAGTCCATTAGCACGCCGCCGAACCCGTCGCTAACGGCATTGATATTCTGCCGATCTCCTCCGCTCGGATCGCACACCAGCACGCCTCCTGCAGGCCATCCCAAGGCTGGCGTTCCATCGAGGGCGAATCGCAGCACTGTGTAGCGTTGCTCGCCCCCGGCATCGAGCGAAGGTGTTCCCGCGATCAAGTAGAACCCGCCGGTTGGATCGGGCAGTACCACTGGAGTCCACGCTCCGGGGGAAAGCAGCAGTCCATTGGTTGCCCACCCCGGGGCAATCGCTCCGGCCGTGGTGAGCCGCTGTACGTAGACGTCGAATCCATCAGGCACATGGCCGCCGCGGCGAAAATCCCGCCACGCCACGACCGCCCCACCCGTCCCATCCGCGATCACACTCACCGGGGAGGTGGAGACCGTTCCGCACACCGAGAGCCCTTCCGCGGCCCACCCCGCGGCCACGGCTCCGGTCGCGGTCAGATGTTGCGCAGCGATCGTGCTCAAGCTGTTGTTCCGGATCTCGTACCAGGCTACGAACACGCCACCCTTACCGTCGGGTGCGATCACCGGCTCCTGATCGAGGTAAGTGGAGTTGTCGGCTTGCGCGCCGTTTATCGGCCAGCCCGGAGCGATGGTGCCATCAGGCATTATCCGCTGGACGTAGATATCCAACTGATCTGTAGCGTTGTTGCGGCCGTCCTCCCAAACGAAAAACGCTCCTCCTTGACCATCGGGCGCGGCGGCGTCCAAGTATGGGTTGCTCCCGGGCGCCATGCAGATTGGCGTGCCGTCGGAGGGCCATCCAGGGCCGAAAGTTCCGTCCGCGGCGATCCTCGTGCCGAAGAGCTCCAACTCGGTTGAGCTCCTGTAATCCGTCCAGACCACGAAGGCGCCACCCTGGCCGTCGGGCGCGATCCGAGGGCCATCCGCCAAGGCGTACAGCAGCACTCCATCGGGCAGCCAGGCAGCAGTTGCGCTGTTCGGTGGGGCCAGCAGTACGAAGAGCAGCACGAGCCAGGAGCGATTCATCGGGGCAAACTCCGCGAGGCATGAGGGGGTACTGGCGGTCGCACTTCGTCGTGAGCCGCTGCACCGCTGGAATCCTTCCTGCCTCAGCTCTTTCAGCTTGACTGACGGCGGGAGCGAGAGCAAGACTTTTGGTGTTAGCCGCCCTCCAACCCCCATTCAGCCATCAAGCGACGGCCTCAATCCTCGTAAGTCGTTTCCCTCACCGAGGAGGCCGCGATGATCGCCCGCTTCGCATCTCATCGTCCCGCCCGCGTTGCGCTTCGCATTTTGAGCGTGCTTGCGTGTCATGTCGTATTGCTCACTACGTTGTTTCTGGTCTGGGACGTTCGCTCAACGCGGGCGCTGACCAAGGCCGACACTGGAAAATGGACACCCAACAGTGACTGGCGCAGCACGAACGACGTGACGAGGCACGCGATCCACATGGCGCTGGTGCGCGGAGACAACAACCCGTATCACAGCCGAATACTGTGGTGGTCCGGTGATGCGAGTGGCTTCTTCGGCGGCTGCGAGTGGGGCTGGAAGACCGGAGGCGACGGCTGCGACAGCTTCCCTCAGGCATCTCGGTTCACCGAAATCAGTGTTCCGTCCTCGAACGAAGATGTCTTCTGCTCGGGGCAAGCCGCGCTCGCAGACGGGAGGATGCTCTCAGCCGGCGGCGCAGATTCAGCCACCGGTGACTACGGCGACGATCAGACCCGGGTGTGGAGGACCGGCACAGGCTCAGGCTCTGGAGCGTGGACCAATTCGGGTGCGATGAAGCAGTGGCGGTGGTATGCGACCGTGACCACCCTCGCCGATGGACGAATGCTTGTGCTCTCTGGGGATCGCAGTCCACATCACCGTATCTTCGGCGGAGCACGCAATGACACGGTGAGGGGCAGTCCGATGGGGGATTCGCTTTACCGCTTCTTGCCGGTGACGTACGGGCACTGGGATCCTAGCGTGATCCCTCTCGCGGACGACACGACCGGAAGACGGCCCCCGATGCGCCAGGGCCATAGCTCGGTTGAAATGGAGAAGGTCTCGAACATCGAGGCTCATGCGTTCTTTGGCGGCAGGGACACGTCGGGGGTCCCGCTTTCCGAACTCTGGTTTCTTACGCGCCAGAACAACCTGACCGGGGATGACTATACGTACAAGTGGCAGTTGATAAATCGATCGGGCGGGCCAACGGCTCGAAGCCACCATTCCGCCGTCAACGCCCTCGCCGACAGTGCGGGGGAGAAAGCAGGCATGTATCTGTGGGGTGGACGCACTGCGTTCGGTCTAGCGACGACGGACCAGAACATGTATCGCTTGCATGGCCTCGGAGGGCCGCACTGGGTCAAGTTTCTGCCGAGTGGTACAGCTCCCTCGGCCCGCTTCGCCCACACTGCGATCTTCGACAGCATCCACATCAACGCCGATACGTCACTCAAGAACCGCATGATCGTGTTCGGAGGGATCGCATCCGATGGCCAGACGCCCTCCGACCTTGGTGTCTGGGAGATGCGGCTCGATTCCACCAATTTCAGCGTCGGCGCGTGGCATCGACTCTCCGTGGTGGCGGGCGAGAGCCAGAATCGCCGCCCCGCCCCGCGCTACGGCCACGCCACGGTGTGGGACCAGGGTGTGCGCCATAACTCGTACGCCAACAAGAACGGCCATGTCGGTTTCATGTTCGGAGGCCAGCTCGGAGCGAGCGCGTTTTCGGATACGCTGTGGGCGCTATGGGTCTTCAACGACAACACTGTGGCCTGGGAGCCGAAGTTCTTCAGTGGCCCCGCGCCCTCGGCACGCGCCCGGTTCGGCATGGTGCTGGACCCAAACCAGGGGTTCGTCAACAACGACCAGCATTCGAATGTGGCTGCGCGGCTCTACATCTGCGGAGGGGACAACGCTTCGGACGATTCGGTCTATGTAGTGGACCCCTGGACGAGCTCGCCGACCTGGTCGAAGTGGGCTTCGCCGGGATTTCACCTGTCGGGCCAGAGCGTGACTCTGGACAAGGATGACACCAGAGCGAGAACTCCGGAGGTTTACGATTCGACATCCGGCTGGCAGTCGATCCTCTCGACCTCGACGTTGCTCCAGAACACGTACCCGCCCACGTTCTTGATTCGGGGAGGCAACACCTCGCACGGGCGCATACTGTCGGTGGGGAGCGACCTCTCAACCTACTATCTTGATGTTGCGACCTCGGGCGCGGGCAATGCTTGGACCAAGCTCACCAACGGAGATCTGGGCTTCAACCCCGAGGCCGGGGTGCTCTATCAGCCCAACAAGATCATGGTGGCCGGGGGGCTCGCAAGCGGCTCCTCGTTAATCCCGGTCGGAACGACAAAGACCCTCGATGACAGCGTGCTCACCAACAGTTGGCAAACCTCCGCGACGTCCGGACCGCAACTGGTCCCGCGAGTCTACACGAACTTGGTCCTTCTTCCCGGAGGCAAGGTCATCGCGGTAGGGGGTGATTCCAACGATGGGACGCACGCCTACTCCGACAACTATCCAGCCCGGCGACCACAGATATGGGACCCGGCTGGCAACAGCGGCACCGGATCATGGACCGATACGACGCTCGATCGGCAGCCCACGATGCGAAACTATCACTCGACCGCGGTCCTGCTCCCGGACGGTCGCGTGCTGAGCGCCAGCGGGGACGCCCAGAGCGATGAGTACTACGCCAACCTCTATTGCCCGCCCTATCTCTTCAACGGGGACAACCTCGCGACTCGGCCGGTCATCACCGACGTGGTCCAGCGCGTGCGCTGCGGGCAGAAGTTTGCGGTTTGCCTGCCGAGCGGCACGTACCACACTACGGCCTGCCTGATTCGGCCCGGCATGACGACCCACGCATTCGACGAAAACCAGCGCTACTACTCCCTGGCGGCCGCCGACACTGCGAACGACGGGAGTTGGGTCGAATACTCGATGCCGAGCGACAGCACGAACCTGCCGCCCGGCGACTACCTGTTCTTCGTCATGAATCCGGCCAAGGTGCCGGCGGTGGCCAAGTGGGTGCGCGTGGGTCCAGTGTGGAGCAGCGGCGATACGACCCGCCCCAGCACGATCAGCGACCTCTCGGTCGATGTTTCATCGCACAGCATCATCTACTCGTGGACCGCGCCCGGCGACGATGGATCGTCCGGCCAGGCAGCGCAGTACGAGATGCGCTATTCCACCTCGCCCATCACGACGTCGAATTTCCACTCGGCCACGGCGGTGCCGAATATGCCGGTGCCGCACTGTTCAAACTCAACGCAGTTCTATCAGCTCAGCGGTCTTTCGTCGTGCACCTGGTATTACCTGGGCATCACGACTGGGGATGAAAGTGGCAACGTATCAGGCGGACTGGCGACCATCGGGGTCAAGACGATGTGCGGTGGAGGCGGAGGCGGCAGCGCCACGCAGGCGCCGGGAATGGAACCGATCGGTGCCGAAGGGAGCGCGATCCGCACTGCAGAGGCCGGCGGCAATTCGCCGAGCCATACGCACAGCCAGGTATCTCCGTCGCGCGTCAGTCGGCTGACCGCAACGGCCGCAAACGCCACAACCGGCGGCAGCCTCATCGCCGAGTATCACCCGGACGGCTCAGGCGCACGATGGGACATCCGCATGGTCGCTCCGGGAGAGGTCGGAGCGTTTTCAGGGGCCGACACCGCAGGGCTCCTGATCCAGTCGCGCAATGACCACGGCGACTGGCAATCGCGCTACGTCGTCCGTGATCCCGAATCGTTCACGGGGCTCGGACGCCTGCGCGAGGGCGAGCGCGTGGTTTTTGCCGGATCCTATGCCCTGAACGCGATCGAAGCCGCGCCGCCAGGATTCGATCTCACCCGCGCAGTTCACTCCCGGCTCGGTAGCTTGGATGCGAACGTGGCCGACCCGACCCCTTTCTCAGTCGACATGTCGGCCGGTGACACGCTCTATCTGGGCTATCAGCCGGCCGCTGGGGATAGCGCAACCAACGAGGACTGCTTCTTCGTGGTTCGGCGACTGGGATCCGCCGGGCCCGCGAACGCGAGTCATCATCCCACGCTCGAGCCGGCACCGTCTCGTCCGCTCACCTTCGCACTGCATCAGAACGAACCCAATCCGTTCGCGTCCGTGACCATGATCCGATTCGACCTGCCAGTTGGCGAGATGGTGAAGATCGAGGCGTTTGATGCCAGCGGCCGGCGCGTCGCGACCATTGCCAATCGCTTCTTCGTGGCCGGATACCATCGCGTTGAATGGAACCCGCGAGCGTCGTCATCTGGATTCGGGCCCGGTGTCTACTTCTACCGAATCCAGGCCGGGCCCTTCCGGGCGCGCATGAAGGCCGTGCTGCTTCCGTGATGAGCCCGACCTACCGCGCCGCCTTCGCCGCCGCGATTGGCGGGCGCTCGAGGTGGTATTTCGTGCGGCTCTGCCACAGCTCGCCGAAGTCGATCAGCGTCGACTCCTCGAACGGCGCGGCCATGATCTGGAAGCTGGCCGGCATGTGCTCCTTCCCGAAACCCATCGGCAGCGCGATCGACGGCAGGCCGCACGCGTTGCCGATCCCGCCGGCCGGATCGCCGTAAGGCAGCGTCTCGTTGAGGTCCTGCTTCACCGGCGGCGCCACCGACATGAAGTTCGTGGTCACGACGTAATCGTAGGTCGAGAAGAACTCGGCCATCTTCTTCTGCAGCACCACGCGCATGCGCCACGCCTTTGCGGCGTCGGCGCCGGTGACGGCGGCATTGGTCTCGACCTGGTATTGCGCCCACGGATCCTTGAGCCGCTTCACGCGGCCGTCCTTGAAGAACGGCTCGAACGCGGACAGCGCCTCGATGGTGATGAGCAGGCCCGCGACCTCGCCGTACGGGAACTCGGGGAACTTCGCGTCCGCGAGCTGGAGCCCGGCGTCGCGCAGCGTCTGCACGGTGCGCCCGAAGCACTCCTTCACTTCGGGCTCGACCCCCTTCTGCTTCCAGTCGGGCGTGATCAGCGCGCCCTTCAGGCCCTTCAGCGAGTGCCGCCCGGGCGTCAGGTTCACCGGCTCGCTCGACGACGTGGGATCGGCGGGATCCTGCCCGGCAATGGTCTGGAGGATCATGCGGATGTCGGAGGCCGAGCGCGCCAGCGGCCCGATCTTGTCGAACGTGTCCGAGCACACCATGCCGCCGGCGCGGCTCACGCGTCCGTACGTGGGCCGGAGCCCGGTGATGCCGCAGAACGCCGAGGGGCAGAGGATCGAGCCCCAGGTCTCGGTGCCGATCGCGAACGCGCATAGCGCGGCCGCGACTGAGCCGCCCGATCCCGACGACGAGCCGCCGGTCCAGCGCTCGGGATTCCAGGGATTGCGGCCCGGCCCGCTGATCGACGCGTCGGCGAAGCGGTAGCCGAGCCCGCCCGCGAACTCCACCATCGCGCACTTGCCGAGCAGGATCGCGCCGGCTTCGCGCAGCTTCGTCACCACCGTGGCGTCGTGGTCGAACATCTGCCCCTTGCACGGCACCGCGCCCCACGACGTGGGGACGCCCCTGGTCGCGAGCAGATCCTTCGCGCCGTAGGGGATTCCGTGCAGCGGCCCGCGGTAGCGGCCGGCGTTGATCTCCTTCTCGGCAGCCTGCGCCTGCTCGATCGCGATTTCGGGCGTCGGGGTCTCGAACGCGTTCAGGCGCGGCGAGAGCTGCGAGATGCGATCGAGATACGCGCGCGTCAGCTCGACCGGCGAGAGGTGGCGCATCCGGATGCGCGTCGACAGCTCGCCGATTGGCAGGTAGAGGACGTCTTCGTCGATCATCTCAGCGCCCTCCCTTGCCGGGACGCAGCGGCTTGAACGTGAACGCCAGCGGGCTCCCAGCCGGCAGCTCGTACTTGCGGATGACCTTCAGCGCATCCGTGGTGTTCTTCTTCTGCCGATCGATCTCCTTGACCACCGCGGCGCTGCGCGGCGCCGTGCTCACGCCCGCTGCCGGCGCGGCCGCCTTCGCCGCCACCGCCGCCGCCGCGGCAGCGCTCCGCGCTCCGCCGCTCAGGGTCGCCGCCGAGCCCACCGCCACCAGCTTCAGGAACTGCCGCCGCGATTTCATGCACGCTCCTTCACGGGATCGCGCCGCGTCATCCGCGCGCCGCTCGGGTCAGGCTCCGCTTCTCGAACGTCTCGAGCGAGCGGCGCAGGTCGTCGGGAACCGCGAGACTTCGTTTGAGTTCGTAGTCGTAGCACACCTGCACCGACGAGGCTTCCACCACCAGGCGCGAGTCGGCCACGGCGCGGATCTGGTATTCGAACGTGAACGACTTGGTGCCGATCGAGCCGCAGCGGATCGCGAGCAGCAGCCGCTCGTTCACCAGCGCCTCGGAGCGGAAATCGATCGTGACGTGCGCGAGGATGAACGGCACACGCCGGTAATCCACCTCGCGGCTGAACGCGCGCCAGTATTCCTGCCGCGCCACCTCGAGGTAGGTGACGTAGACCGCGTTGTTGATGTGGCCCATCGCGTCGGTGTCGCGAAAACGCGGGCTCAGCTCGTGCGTCACGGTGAAGCCGTCGGGGCTCAGGCGGGCCTCCTTAGAACGCATTCAATGGGTGAAGGAACGCGGGGCGGGCGCGGAACCAGCGGTCGATCACTTCGGCCGCGCCGCCGGCGGCGTCCACCAGGCCGATCTCGGCGGCGCGCACCGGCGAGAGCGAGCCGCCCACGATCGAGGCCAGCACGTCGGGCTCGACCACCAGGCGCGGCAGACGCGCGCGCCGCGCGCGCGAGGATTCGGCGCTCACCTTGAGCCGGCCTTCGCTCGCGCGCACGCGATAGGCGCGCGCGTTCTGCGGCACCACTTCGTCGTCCACCTCGAGCGCGATCTCGCCGCGCGCCTGGGACGAGATCGGCAGCTTCTCGAGCGCGCCGCGCACGTCGTTCAGACGCAGCATCAGCCCGTTCACGAGATTCCCGGTGTCGTGATAGACGCTCATCTCGACCGCGGGTCGCAGGTTCTGCGAAGTCTTGAGCAACGCGAGCCAGCTGTTGTCACCGGGCGCGATGGTGTGGATCTCGGCCACCTGATCCGAGAGCGACGCCAGGTGCCCGATCAGGCCGCGATGCGCCTCCGGGGTCGAGGCCACGAACTCGGTGAGCGTGAGCGAGAGCTTGAACGGCCCGGGGTCGGCGTCCACTTCGTAATAGAGGTAGCCCTCGAGCTGGCCGCGGCGCCGTCCCTCGTACACCACCCAGTCCCCGGTGCGGGTCCACAGCCGCTGCGACCACCACTCGCCGCGGCGCGCCAGCGCGAAATGCCCTTGCGATGCGATGCGCTCGTACAGCGACTCGACCGATGGCCGGTCGGGGAGCATCAGGCGCCGCACGCGCCGCGCTTCGTCCGAGGCGGGCAGCAGGGCGGGCGAAAACGCGAGCTGCTGGGCGACCTCGATCACACCGTAGCCGAGGCGGCGATAGAACGAATCGCGAAACGGATACAGCATCGAGAGCGCCTCGCCGTTCTGCCGCATCTCGCGCAGCGCGCTCTTCAGCAGCAGCTCGGCGATGCCACGCCGCCGATGCTCGGGCGAGACCGCGACCGAGCCGATGCCGGTGACCGGAACGCGCTGGCCGCGCACGAACGCGGTGAACGGGTACAGCACCAGCGACGCCACGATCTGGCCGTCCAGCTCGCCGACCCGCACGTCGCGCAATCCAAAGCGCGGATGATCGGTGTAGAACTCGCGCCGCTTCTCGAGGCTCGAGATGCGATACGCGCGGAAGCCCAGGTCGGCGAGGGTCTCGACGTCGGTGCGCCGCGCCGTGCGATAGCGTAATGCCGGCGGTCGCGGCGCACGCGGGCTCACAGCGTCACCTCGCGCGTCAGCCGGAACACCGCGTCGCCGGCGCGATCGCGCGACATGCCGGGGCCGCGCAGCTCGAGCCCGCGCCGGCCCGCGACCATCACCTGCGCCGGCTGCCAGGTCTGGTTGAAGAACGTGAGCAACTCGAACACGTAGTCTCCGGTCGGAATCGGGCCGTGCGGGCCGAGCACCGGCGGGGAATCGAAGCGATGCTGCTCGACCGGCATCTGCATACGCGCGACCATGACGTGATCCTGCTTGCGATAGATCGAGACCTGCAGTCGCGTGCCGTCCGGAAAATCCACCGTGCCGCGCACGCGCACCAGCCCATTCGGCAGCCGATACGGCTCGAACGTGGTCAGGAGCGAAGCACCCTGCGCGAGGCCCGCAGTGTCGCTCACGGATTCGAAGCTGAGATCGCCGGAGTGTTCGGGTTTCGCGCCGCGTCCGCATCCCGCGACCGCCACCCATGCCACGGCCAGCACCCAGGCACGCCTCATGTCCGCACAAAGTAGCGAAGGGCGGGCATAAGGGAAAGATATTCCGCCCGACGCCTGCGCTTCCTCTTCGCTCTTGAGCGGAACCGGGAGCGTGGGGTAAGGTCCACGGCCTGTTTTGCCACCCGCGTCCGACCTCCCACGCGGGTTCTCTCATGAATGACCGGGCAGGATGATGCGTTGAAAGGAGCGGACGCGTGATGCATGAGCGTGTGAACCGATCGTTTCGGATCGCGGCGACAATCGTGATCGCCGTGGCCCTGACGCTTTCGGCTTCCGCCGGGGCCGCCCCGGGCGCCTTCCTGCCCCTCGATGTGCAGCCGCAGCTCGCGGCCGATGCTCCGGCCACCGCGCCGGCGGCCGCGCAGCCCGCGAAGCAGGCCAAGGCCCCGAAGGCGAAGAAGGCGGCGAAGACCAAGTCGCCGGCGCACGTTCATTCTCCCGACGCCGGGCCGTGGGACACCGGCGCGCTGTGGATCACGCTGCGCGCCGGATACAACCACGCCACGTATCGCACCGCGGGCGACGGCAACGTGGGTTGGGGATTCGGCGCCTCGCGCATGATCAAAAGCGGCTGGGCGCTGGGTGGCATGGTCGAGCGCAACACGCTGGGCAAGTTCGGCAACGCCACCGAGTCCGAGATCCCGTTCACGCTCGAGCTGGACCGCCACCTCAAGGGCAGCACGTTCCGTCCCTATTTCGGATTCGGGGGTGGCACGTACTATCACAAGTTCGCGAACACCACCGCGGATCACAGCGAGGTGCGCGGCGGCGGTTTTATCGCGATCGGCGGGAACGCCGTGGCCTCGTCGCGGAACCTGATCGGCGTCGACGCGCGCATCGCGTTCGTCAGCGCCCTCAAGGGGGACACTCCGGACGATCCCGTGTTCGGGCCGCAGGAGAACTCGACCACGCGCTACAGCATCAAGGTGACCTGGTCCACCACGTACTAAAGGGCGGGGAACAGGCGCTCCCCCCGAGCGCTGACAGCCCCGACCGGGAGCGGCGCCGTGCGAGAGCGCGGCGCCGCGGCTGTTTTCAGGGCGTCACGATCGCGACACTGCGATCACCGCGTGGACACGATCCGCGGCTCCTGATTCCCGTATGGCCGCTGAACTCCACGCGCCGCCCGTTCGAATGTCCGCGGCACGACCCGTGCTCGGTTCCGATTCGCGCCGCCCGTCCAGCGGAACGCGGGTCTGCATGGGTGACCGCGCTCCGGGGGCCATGGGCAGGGGCAGTGGGTCGGGTGGACCGGGCGAGTGCGGCGCGATGCCCCCAGGCCCCGCCCGAATTGCCGCGCTTCGAACCTAGCGGTAGTGAAGCTTCAACCCACCCCAGCTCTGCGGACGCACCGGCGTGGGGTTGGTGCACGTGGATCCGAGATACGGATGCATGAAGTCCACGTCCGCGGAATCCACGTCGCCATCACAGTCGAGGTCGCCGCTCAGGTCCGACGTCCCGACCTTGCCCTGCTCGAGCGCGCTGTCCGTGCCATTCACGACCAGATCGCCGTTCTGATCCGGCGAGACGACCCGCGCCGACCCGAGGGGTACGAGATCGGCGAAAATGCGCAGGTCGGCCGTGGCGCAGCCACCGCCGGCGCGGAGGTTGAACACCACTTTTCCGGTCGCATCAGCGGTCACCGCCAGGGTCCGGTTCGCCGGGTCGTGGACGTAGGCGTCGCCGGGGCCAGGACACACCACTAAACCAGGGCAGTCCGAGTAGGAGAGCACGACATTCGAACCCGGGACCGGGTTATTCGAGATATCCCGGACGACGATGACCGTGGAGATGTTCCCGCCCGGGACGACCTGGATGCAGCTCGGCCAGGTGGAGGTGATCGCAGAGGGAACATTCGCGAACGAGGTGCCGGTCAGGGCCGGCATGAGGACGAGCGTGAAGCCAAGCAGCAGGGGGCGCATGGGGGCCCTCCGGGGTTGAGTGCGCTTCCCCGATCCTCTCACCCGATCCGCGCCGGAGCAGCAGCAAACCGCGAATCCTCTGGGGCGCAACACCCCGCGGCCGCTAGCGCGGCGTGGCGGACGCCGCGTGGGCGCGCTTCGCGGCCTGGTACTTGATCACCTCGAACGCCACCAGCACCGCGAGCGCGATCAGCATCGCGAGCCAGCCGGCGGTGTTGCGCGGCAGCGGCTCGAGCAGCACCGCGGCCAGCCCGAGCACGGCGGACAGGCTCCACAGCAGCACCACCGACGCGCGCGGCGAGAGTCCGAGTCGCAGCAGGCGGTGGTGGATGTGTTCGGTGTCGCCGTGGAACACCGGGCGGCCCGCCAGTATGCGGCGCACGAACGCGGTGCCGCTGTCGAGCAACGGCACGCCGAGCGCGACGATCGGAAGCAGCAGTGCGAGCGCGGTGGTGCCCTTGCGATTCTCGAGCAGCGAGACCGCGGCGAGCGTGAGCCC
>Ga0137399_10000941_pt1 | contig 12685 bp, 10 predicted proteins | sample czorhiz316metaG_FD_104810 | JGI IMG/M metagenome (GOLD analysis project Ga0137399, IMG submission 104810) | Vadose zone soil microbial communities from Angelo Coast Range Reserve, California, USA - czorhiz3.16 metaG | ecosystem: Environmental > Terrestrial > Soil > Vadose zone | place: USA...
AAAACGGATGTTCCATGGAGAGGCGTTCGCCGATCTGACTAGTCAAAACCGCGCTTTGGACCGACGGAACAACGGCTCCGTGAAAGTCGACCAACATCGCTTGCGCCGCAAGTTTGCTCACGAGCTCGCTTTCATAACGCAGGATGGCCCGGCCTTCCTCTTCCAACTCCTTCTGCTTGAAGTGACTCCAGAGGTGATAATCGAATGGATATGAGGCAACGGCCGCATTAATTTCCCGACTGGAGGGAAGCGCCCAAGTCCAGAGGTCTTTGTCTTGGATATAGTTGAGGAGCCACGGCGTCGGCTGATCGTGTAACCATTCCCAGGCCAGGACCGCTCCGGACTTCTTCATGTCGAAGTAGGCATAGGGAAGGCCTGCGAGGGCTTTCTCTGCGGTGATGTGATGATCGAGCACGAGGAGCGCCTGCGTCTGAGCAGCCATGGTTTCCAGCGTCTCGCGAGTATAGCTGAAATCCACGATGACGACTCGTTGGTCCTGTATCCCAGCGGGAGGAGGATTCCCGTGTTTGACTGGAATGAACCGAGCCGCTGGAAATTGATTCCAGATCGCCCAAGCGGCGCCGAACCCATCGGCACATTCGTCGTGATAGAGCACGACGGTGGGGGGCTCAGAAAATTGGTGCCGTATGCGGGAACCAGCCATCGTGGCGGAGCATACCATGATGCTGCTCCGAGACTAAAGCGTCTTTGTGAGGAAAGGTCAGAGGGCGTTGAGATGGTCGATCAGCTGCCGTAATCGGCCCGCGCTCCGGCGGTTGGAGGTAAAGGCCAACCGAGGCAAGTCCCTCAGATCCGGCTCGTCGAGCTCTTCGGGGAGAGGCCCGCGCAATTCGAAGGTGCCTTCCGATAACAGGTCGCCAAACGTTCCATGAAGGCCAGCCACCTGTTCCGGGGATATGCGGGTTTTCAGCCGCATGGCCAAGAGCCGGCCCACATATCGAATCGAATGGAATCGGCGGTAAAAGCTCCTGATCTCATCGATCGCGTCGTCCACGGACGTGGTGATTTTGAACAGGCTGAGATCTTCAGGGTTGATCAGTTGACGGGTTAAGAGTTGGCGTGTGACGAAGGCGTACCAATCATCCCAATAGTTGCAACCCGGAGCCTGGAGACACACGATCGGCTGGGGATCGCTCTTGCCGGTTTGGGCGAGGGTCAAAATTTCAAAACCTTCATCATGCGTCCCGAAACCGCCCGGGAATAATGCAATGGCGTTGGCCTCTTTCTGAAAGATTAATTTGCGGGTAAAGAAGTATTTGAACGTGACGAGCTTGGGGTCATCGGCGATCGTGGCATTCGGGCCTTGTTCGAAGGGCAGCATGATATTGACCCCGAAGCTGTTCTCTCGCCCGGCGCCCTCCTGGCACGCGCGCATGATCCCGTCGGCGCCCCCGGTAATGACCATGAACCCTTCCCCGACGATCTGACGGGAAAACTGGAAGGCCATCTGGTAGTTCGGATCATCCGAGGCGGTGCGGGCCGAACCGAAGATGCTGATCTTGCGCCGATCGCGATAGTCATGAAAGACACGAAAGGCGTGACGCAGTTCTTTTACGGCGCGGTTGACAATCTTGAGGTCCAGGACGTCTAGTTGAGAATCGTGTAGCCGAAGCGTCCCGGCCAGGAGTTCCTTCATGATCGCGGCTTGCAGGTCGTCTTCCGGACTGTCAAGCAGGAGGCGAATTTGGCTGAGCAACTCCTCGTTCGAGAGGAGGGGACGGGAACGGGGACGGGTCTGGGAAGTCTTCATCGGGTTATCCATGTGTGGTTATGGTATATGCTAGGCAGAAAAAATTCTATCAGCTGATCGCCTATTGGTCAAAAGAACGGAGCATATGTATAAGGTTAGGAACGATTGGGTGAAGCAGGCATTGTTTGAAGTGCCCAGGCCCTGATACGCGCGAGATCGGTCGATGAGAGGTCAGTGAACTGAATATCGACATGCCTGGTGCGGATCCCGCTTGATGGCTCACCGCGCTCTGCCCCCGAAACTCCGCTGGTCAGGACTGTTCCGCGAATGGTTAAGGGAGTGTTTTGGCCAGGAATGGAAAACGCCAGTACGACGTTCGTTCCTGTCAGGATTTTCGCGGTTGATTCGACCAACGCTCCGACATGACTCAGTTGGGTAATGATGGCGTTATAGTTGAGCCCCTGCGCCGAGGCTCGTCCGACCACACTCACGACGACGGGGATCTTCGTGCCACATCGGAGCGGCGTGAGCATCAGGTCTTGTGCACTGAGCACCCCAACCGGTTGGTTTTCTTTGGTGACAATCAAGAGAGAGGCACCTGTCGCCATCATAAGTGTCGAGGCCTCTGCCAAGGCCTCATCGTACTCGATGAACTGCACCGGGCGTGTCATGATCGTCCGGACTTCGATGTCGTGCGGTTCGAGCCCCTGAGCGACGACTTTCTTCACAATGTCGGTCGGCGTCATGAGGCCGAACCGCGTATCGGTATCCTTCACGAGCAGGCAGCGCGCCTGTTCTCGTTCGAGCAGCAGTGCCGCCTCACTGACAGAAACGTCTCCCGGAACTTGCACGACCCCTGGTGTCATCATATGGGCAACCATAGTGGGTATGAGATGTGTAGTCTTGAAGGGCTTGTCATCGTCGTTCGGCATGGGTTCGAGACTTCCCCCGATTCGCGCCTGCACGATTCGTGAGGGTTCCGCCTCCGGCGACGTAAGCCAAGTATAGCAGACGGGCCCCCCTGGTCCGTGTCTGGGGCTTCCCTTGTCAAACAAGGGGTTCGGCGAATAGACTAGGCCAATTGCCAGAGCAGCACAAGGGGTGATCGATGGTTGATCCCGATTTCGTTCAACAGGACTTTCAGCGTCGCCTCAGGGAAATCCCTCGACAGGGGATGGGGCTGTCAGTCGACGTCTATTCTCCCGATCTGTTCGAGCTGGTGAACCAGCTTAGGGACCGAGGACTCCAGCCGGGCTATCTCGAAGTCTTTAAGGCAACGACGACCGCACTGACAACGGTTCGACCGACTGTGCCGGATATACCACTGGCGTATCACGGGGAAGGCCTGTGGATCACTCAACCGGACGTTCAAGAGTCTCCGTTCTTTCAGCAGGACGTCGGCGAAATGGTCACGCAACTCAATAGTATACAGAGTCTCTGGCTGAATCATGAATGTGCGATGAAGCAGATGTCGGGCTACTCGTTTGGCACGTATGTCCCTCCATTATATACGCGGCTGAGTGCCGAGGTGGTGGCAGCAAATATCGCGGCGGTTCAGCAGGGGATGGATCGGCAGGGTCGTCGAGCGGACGGGACAGCGCCGCTCTTTCTCTTGGAGATACCGCCGCTCACATATTTTTCCGCCGGCACGATACCGATTCCCCATTTTTTTCAGTTCGTCACAGCGTTGGTGCCCTGCGGTCTTGTGCTGGACATCGGACACCTCTGGACGGTCTATCGCTATACCGGCGCCTGCCGACGGACATCCCTTGAACGATTCGTCCGGGAGTTCCTCGACGAATTTCCTCTGGAGCGGGTCGTCGAAATCCACGTAGCGGGGTTGGCCTGCCATGAGTCGGTTGGTGAGCCAAAGGGGGGAGAGGGGATTCCTGAATGGATCGACGCCCATGACGCGCCAATTCCGTCGATCCTCTTCACCATGCTCGAACAGGTTCTTGACCATTCGAACCTCGTCAGCCTCCGGGCGGTGGCGCTTGAAGTGGACACCAAACCGATCGAGATGATTGTGGAGGAGTATACAGAGGCCGTTCGGCGTTTCTCCCTCCTCGTTCAGCGGACGATGGCCAGAGGAATGGCTGTAGAACAGTTGATGGGACTGACGCCTCGTCCAGCATCAGTCCAGGAGCCTGTGTGCCTGTCTGATCGACAGCAGTTGCGCGAGGACTATGCGCGCTACGCGCAAATCATTTCTGGACAAGCCCCTATAACAGGCCCGGAGTGGCAGGAAACGGCCGCGGAGGCGACCGGTTTAACACGGTACCGCACGGCCTACGTTCCGCACGAGATTCTCCATTGGGGAGGAGACCTTGCAGAGATGTTTCCGCAAACCTGCCGGACTTTAGCGGAGCGGGGCCTCTGCCTGACAGAGTTCGTAGCTTTCTGGTTTCGGTCACCACGACCGCTCACGCACTCGTATGATTTCTTCCTTCTCAAGATCGAAAGGTTTCTCGAATTTGTGACGGAGCGTGCGCCGGACGTACGTGTCTGCGTACAACAGGAATGCGACAGCTTGCGCCTGGCCTATGCTCAGGCGAATGAAGTGGGGGAACCGGTGATGGAGCAGGAGCAAACCCGATGAGTTTCTGGCAGTCACTCACCAGACCGATCATCGGGATGGCGCCGATGGATGGCGTCACCGATGCGACGTTTCGCCATACCGTGGCGATGCACGGGAAGCCGGATGTTTCCTTCACGGAGTTCACGCATGTGCATGACGTCTGCCGAGGACCGGAGTTCTTGTTGGACTCCCTCATCTATCATGAGGCTGAACGACCGATTGTCGCGCAGCTCTATGGGAAAGAGCTGGACCTCTTCTATCAGGCCGCTCATGCCGTGTGTGAGTTGGGGTTTGATGGATTGGATATCAACATGGGCTGTCCCTCGCGGAGTGTGGCCTCATCCGGATCAGGAGCGGGGCTGATCCGAACGCCGGATGTGGCTCAGGCCATTATGCAGGCCGCTCGACAGGGTATTGCCGATTGGGTGGCCGGTCAGACCCTTGAGGGAGCGGGGCTCAAACCGGGCAGAGTGGCGGCGATCTGGCGGATGAACGAGCAGCGGCAGGACGCCCGTCCGCTCAGCCGACGCACGATTCCCTTGTCCGTCAAGACACGCCTCGGCTACGATGTGGTGGTCGTCGACCGATGGATCGAACATCTCCTCATGGAGCAGCCGGCAGTCATTTCCCTGCATGGCCGCACCTTGCAACAAATGTATCGAGGGGAAGCGGATTGGAACGCCATTGCCCGGGCGGCGGAGATCGTGCGGGGGAGCGGGACATTGCTGTTCGGCAATGGGGACGTGCACAGTTATCACGACGTCGTCCGTCGCGTGCGGGACACCGGAGTCGATGGCGTGTTGGTCGGACGAGCCGCGCTCGGAGTCCCCTGGTTCTTTCGGCAGAAAGAGGCGGCGCGACTCGTTCTGCAGCAGCATCGGCCTGAGGAGGGGCCCGAACCGTGGGTGCCACCACTCGACGTTCGCTTCGAGATGCTGCTCGATCATGCTCGACGGTTCGAAGCGGCCTGTGGGCAGGGCCAGTTTCGGCGGATGCGCAAACACCTGGGCTGGTACTGCAAAGGGTTTCCTCATGCCGCCTCGCTTCGAGCCAATATGTTCCGAGTCTCTTCAGTCGCCGACCTGGAGCAGGTGCTCGCCGATTTTCGCATGCACAGCGCGAGTCTCACCGAGATCTCTGACCAGGTGCTGCTCGGACCCCTTGCTTCTGCTGAACCCTCTCCGGCGTTGTAGATGCCACTCATTCTGGCTTCAACCTCTCCGCGCCGTCGCGAGTTGCTCGCCCTACTGGGTATCCCATTCGACGTCAAACGCCCATCCTTCGAGGAGCGCCTGGTTGCGGACCGTCCGGCGATCGAGCAGGCGCAGTTCTTCGCGCAGGGCAAGGCCCAGTCGGTCGCGAGGCAAGAGCCGGAGGCGATCGTGCTGGGGAGTGATACGGTGATTGAGTTGGATCATGACGTGCTTGGGAAACCGGCCGATCTGGCGGAGGCCCGTGCGATGCTTCGGCGCCTGGCTGGCCGTGATCATCACGTACGCACAGCGGTCGCGCTCTTCTGTTCAACTCGCGCGATAAACATCGTCGCCCTGTCCACGGCCGTCGTTCGGATGGAGCCGTTCGATGAACACGTACATGAACGTTACCTCGCGATGGGAGAAAGTCTCGGCAAGGCCGGTGCGTACTCGATCCAAGGAGAGGGCGGCGACCTGGTCGATTCCATTGACGGAGATTTCCCGACTGTGGTCGGCCTACCGCTCCGTCTGGTCGCTCAGCTGCTTGCGCAAGCCGGTGTGAGAGTGCCGGTCGATCTCGACGAACTCTATGTCACCAGGCCCTATGCCAACTGGGCCCGCTTCCCAGGCTGATTGCAAAGGGGTAGGGGGTTTCCGTACAATGCCGCCCCATCATTCGCTTTCTTGGTTACGGAGGGAGTAATGAGCGTGCGATGCCTGACATCAATGGCGCGAGTAGGTGGCGTCGCCACCTGTGCGGTCGTGGGCCTGTTGACTGTCGTCGGGCTCCAGCCGGTCTTGGCGATCGATGTGAAGCTCTCAGCAGAAGAGGCGCAGAAGGCCTTGGAAGCCGGGCGGGCGCCGTTGGAGAAGGCCAACACCCCGGAGGACGTTAAGAAGGTCCTTCAGCAAGCTTCTATGGTCACGCGCGTGGGAGCCGATCCAGAGAAAGATCCCTGCGGAGCCAGTGCCATCCTCCGGACCAAGCGCTATCGACTTGAAGCTTTTGGCAGGCAGGAAGCCGCAGAGTCCAAGAAGCGGAAGACGGATGTGCGCATGCCCGAGGAGTTCATCAAGAAAGTCATGGACATGCCCAATATGGAGATTGAAGTTCAGCTGTGTGGCGATGACGAATACTTTGCAGAGGGTGCCTTGATCGAGTTGCAACAGGGCTCCAAGAAGATCAAGCCCATCGACATCGGAAAAGCCGAACGTGGCCGAAAGAATGAGGGAAGCGGGCCGACCTACCGGTCACGCTTTACCGCATTGTTTGCCTATGAAAAATTTGATCCCACTGCGGCGTCCGTTTTCGTCGTGAATCTTCAGGACGGAAATGAGGTGAGAATCATTGCCGATTTCTCCAAGGTGAAGTAGGCACACTCCTTCGATCCTGTCCCGTACCAATCTGCGGCGACTGCTCCAGCTGTCCGGTGAACGGCCGCCTGTGGCGCGAGAAGCGCGCGGATCGGCTGCTCTCTCTTGTTCATCTGGTCTGTCTCGTTTGTTTGGTTGAACCAGACAGAACAGATGAACCAGATCAACCCTCACATCCCGCTCGCCCCGCCTGTCTCGCGCTCATGAACCGCTCGCACTCACGTGCGGCTTGTGGCTTTGCGCCCACTGGCGCTGAAACTGCTCGTACGACACGGACAACTCCTGTTGCATCGCCGTCTCAAGAGGCTGTCCGGTCATGAGTACATTCATGAGCTGGCGAACGGTGTACATGCTATATCGATCGAGAAGGTGCTGAGTGGCAGCACTTGCCGTGAGGTATGCGGTCGGTAGTGACGTTGAGGGAACCTGAGCCCACGATCCGTGAAGGGAAGGCAGCGGCATGAGGGGAGGGCTCTTTTGCCGGGACTCCTCCATGTCCGGCCAGGGGTCTTCCGTCAGATTGATGGCCAGACCTTCCACGAGCCATGTTGGAGGAGAGGTACTTCCATTCTTGGCCTGTTCATGAAAGAGCGCATGGACGAATTGATGACGGACTACGCGGCTGAACAGTGCAAGATCCTCGAGCGCGCCTTGAGTGGGGAGGTGGATCGAGCCTGATCTGTGATCGAACAACGTATCGGCCCAGTCGGGAATTCCAGCCGAACCGGAAAATATCTGTTCTGTGTGGAGGACAACCGTAATAGGTCTGGCGGGCATATGTCCGAACTTCGGGGGGATTTCCTCATAGGCATACTCAAGCATGGCGCGAATGCGCACCCACGTCGCGTGATCGTCAGGCCCGTCGAACTGAACGACGAAATGGGAGGCGTCCCGCGGGACAAACGGTCTTGGCGACGGTCCATCCTGAGTAGTGCTGGAGGGGGGCAGCGGGCTTACGGATGGCGTGGAGAGAGGAGGCGTGCGGCCTTGACCTGGATTCGGGGTCGGCCTGGTGTCTATAACTGCTGATTTGGATGAGGGGGCGAGTGCCACTGCTTGAGGCTGTATGGAGTTTCCCTGGCCCGCCTTTGCGACCAGCTTATCTCGATAGGATCGGAGATTGGAATCATATTGGGTTTGTAGATGCGCGAGATCGAGATGGGTCATCGCTGACGTCTTGTCGCCTTTCTCCAACAGCAGTTCGGCGAGTGCAAGATGCGGGAACGGATCGGTGGGATTCAGTCGAATCACCCTGTTGAGGAACTGAGACGTCATCGCCGGATCGCGAAGTTCCCAGTATGCTTGTGTCAGGTTCATGTGCGCAAGCGGATTGGTGGGATCGGACGCCACGGCTTTTTTAAAGGCTTTGACAGAGAGTGCGCTCCCGCCGAACTTTTCCTGTTGCACGCCGAGATTGTTCCAGAGCGCTGCAAGGTACCGTTTGGTCTGAGCGTTCTCCAGCTTTTTGTGTGAGAGGGCCATCAAACGGCGTTCTGCTTCCCTGTAGTTCCCCTTTTCCACTTCATCGCGAATTAGCCCGAGCGCACCAGTAGGCGCTTGTCCGGGATCGATCAGTCGCGTTTGCGGAACGTCCCAGGACGGATATTCTTGCGTTCCCGGCAACGTGAAGCTGGGGGTTGGTTGCGGCGGAGGAGGCTCCGAGGACTGTCGCGATGCAGGTCCCGGAGTCAAAAAAGTCGGTTTCAGCCACGCCTGGTAGCCGATAAAGAGGACAAGCACGAGGGCGAGGATTTTGAGAGTGGATGAGATGTCGCGTCGATATTCCACAGTACCTTCCCTTTGAATATCTCACACTGTCGGCTTGAGGCTACCGACTGCGAAAGATTCTGTTGCCAGGTTTAATCGTCTTCCAGAACGTTGTTTCATGACACCGGTCACATTGTGGGCCGAAACTTCCCTCATGCTTGTCATCCTTCTTGTGACAACTGACACAGGAGGATGATGAGTTGACCTTCTTGTCCATGCGCTCGGTGTGGCAGGCATAACAATCGAGCCCTTTGTGACCGCCGTCAAGCTTGAATCGAGTCCGTGTATCGTGATCGAAGTCCCAGAGTTTCCAGTCTCGTATGCTGTGGCAGTCCTGGCACTCCGTGCCCAACCTGCGCCGGTGCACATCGTCCTTCTTGTGGCAAGCGTAGCAGGCCGTGGGCGTCTTATCTTGATACAGCCGTCCCGTATGGCAGCTCTCGCAAGTGGTGGTTCGGTGTTTTCCCCTCAGCGGATACTTCGTATCGTGGTCGTGCTCAAAGAGGAGCACTTTCCAATCCCGTTCGGTGTGACAGCTTTCACACTTCTCGGTAAATTGCCCCTTATGCTTGTCGTCTTTTTTGTGACAGGCAAAGCAATCGACAGGTGTCTTGTCCTTGTATAGGTGTCCCGTATGGCAGGACTCGCACTTGGTTGCGATATGCCGTCCCCGTAGTGGGTACTTAGAGTGCAAGTCATGATCGAACGTGATGGTCTTCCAATCGCTCTCCGCGTGGCAGGTCTCGCATTTCTCTCCGAAGGTCCCTTTGTGCTTGTCGTCTTTCTTGTGACACGAATAACAATCTAGCGGCGCATCTTTGAAAGCGGGAGTCAGATGACATTTCTCGCACTCGATCTTGGCATGCTTACCCATCAATGGGAAGCGCGACTTGTTATGGTCGAACGGCGATTTCTTCCATGACCGGTCGTCGTGGCACTCCTCACACTTCGTGCCCTCCTGCCCTTTATGCTTGTCGTCTTTCTTATGGCAGGAGTAACAGTCCATCGGGGTATTTTTATAGCGCTCGTTCGCATGGCACTCCTTGCACGGCACCTCGACATGCTTGTTCCGGAGCTTGTAGCGTGTCTTGTCATGGTCGAACCGGATCTCCTTCCAATTCCGATCCGTATGACAGTCGGCGCAGGCGCTTCCCACTTTTCCTTTATGTTTATCATCTTTCTTGTGGCAGCTGTAACAATCAGACGGCGCGTCACGATACTTGATCTTGGGTTTGTGACAGGCCTTGCACTCGACCTTATTTGCGTTGGCATGGGCGCCCTTGAGCGGGAAGTCCGTCCGTTCATGATCGAAGGTCTGTTCCGTGATCGGTGCAATGTTCTCCGTTCTGCCCTTGTGGTCTGTGTGGCATTCCTTGCAGTCCCGTTGCTCTTTGAACCGTCCGTGTGAGCCCTGCTTTTGCTCAACATCTTTACGAACGTCTTTGTGACAATCTTGGCAGAGGGTATTCTGCGCCGCCTTGTCGAACCGCTTGTGACACTTCGTGCAGTCTTCTTCCCATTTGGCATGGCCTTCGATCACCTGCCCTGGCATCAACGCCGTCTCGACTTTGTCTGCCCAGGCCGGTGCGGCCATGAGCATCAATGTGCTGAGTAGAAGTAGGGGAACGTAGATTCGTGAGGCCAGCACAATGGTCGATCTGCGTCAGTACATGTAGGCGGCCACGATGTGAAAAATCGTGCAGGCAGCCAGTATGTAGATCAATGGAACGTGGAGCACGTGCCACAACGAGAAGAAGCGTTCGAAGGTACTAAACTGGGCGACGCGCTGGCACTCTCTCAAATACGATGACGCTAACTGAATCGCCTCCGATGCCCCGCCATGGAACTCCGGATGCCGTTCAGTCTTCAGAATTCTTCGCAGCTCGCGCTCGCAGCGAAAGGCCAAGATAATCCGTTTCGATCCGACCGTGAAGGGGCTGAAGAGGTGCGAAGTAAAGGAACGATCGAGTTGCTTCGAGTCGCGTTCGAATGATTGGAGCCATTGCTCGACACGAGGCGCAAAGTGAAGCCGGGATTTAGCATCATTCGAATGGCCTGCAAATTCCGCTCGAATTTTCTCCAGCGTGGCGCGACGGCCGTAGAGACCATAGTGAATCTTGGTGTAGATAAAGCGACCGATAATGCCGCTGATGACCACCCCCAGCATGCTGAAGAGCGCGACGGTCGCGTTAGTGGATCGGAGATGAAAGGTCGAATGGAACAATACGAGGGTCGGGCCGACGATACCCATGATCATGTGGAGGCGAAACCAGTTTTTGAGGGCGCCCCATCGACGCATGAAGCCCACATACTTGCGTAGTGGATAGGCCAGCATTAAAAGCATCATCACGGAGCCGACGACTCCCAGGTAAAATCCAAAGTTCGAGCGCGGGGTGTAATACTTTCCGGTCCCAACCTTGTAGGCTACCCACATCGATAAGCCCACGAGCACGAAGACCAGCAGACGTCCGGGCAGGGAAGGAGAATCGGATGTCACGTCTTCATCCGGTTTTGAACCGAGCCTGGTCGCCGGGCGAGATGCCTCGGTTGTTCGTTTCCGGACTTGCGGGAGAGGTTCAGCAATAGGCATATTCGTTCATCCTAATGTTCAGAGAAGGTTGGTACATTGATCTGTTGTAGGCGATGCGTCGAAGATCTTGATTGTTTAGAGCAAATCCCGCGCCTGTTTCTCGGTGCACGATCCTTGAGTGGTTTCGGACATTTTTGACCTGTGGAAAAGGGGCCCCATCTGTAGAGGACGTAGGTGTAGGCCTGCGTCTTGTACAGGAAGAGCTCTGCATCCATGGGTAGATCAACCCATCCTGAATCTCAGCTTCGCATAGAAATCACAACCTTGCGATGTTTTCTTTGTAAAGGGCATGTCCCTTGCGTTAGCCATGTTTGGGATTGTGTTCCCATGATTTTCTCCTATTTAAGTTTAAGACTGCACATCCGTAATCCCAACTATCCAAAATGGCGGAACCAGCGCGCTGAAACCCGATGACAATATCATCGTGGGCGCAAGCGACAGAGGTTGCACAGTGGCGGATACAAGAATGACTCAATTGACTAACTGGGCAGGACGTCGATTCTTTGCCTGGGCAATTGTTGCCGGGCTTCTGGCGGTATGCAGCACGATGTTGTTGATGCCGGATACCGCTTCTGCCCAGGGACGTAACCGCACGGACATTGAAATTGATCACAGCAGCACCGGCTTCGCGCTCAGCGGTGGCCACGCGCAGGTCGTGTGTGAACGATGCCACTTGCAGGGCATATTTCGAGGAACGCCGACGCAGTGCATGCAATGCCATTCACCCGGCGGTCGAATCGTATCCACCTTTAAGCCCGCGAACCACCTGCCGACCACGGTCAACTGCAACAGCTGCCACCGGACGACAAATTGGACACCCGCGTTTTTTACGCACAACGGCGTAGTTCCGGGAACCTGCTCCAAATGCCATAACCAAACTACCGCAGTAGGCAAGCCGGTTACTCATATTCCGACGACCATGTCCTGTGACAGCTGCCATCGGATGGTTGGCTGGACTGGAGCAGCCTTCAAACACATGGGGGTCGCACCCGGCACCTGCGTAACCTGCCATAACGGGATTCAAGCTCGTGGGAAGCCGGCTGGACACATCTCGACAGCTGCTTCGTGCGATACCTGTCACCGAATGGGTGCGGCGGACTGGTTACTTGTCACCACGGGCTACAATCACTCGGGAGTGGTACCGGGATCCTGCGCCACCTGCCACAACGGTACCAAGGCAACAGGCAAGCCCGCGACGCATATCCCGACGACCCAACCGTGCGATACGTGCCATAAGTCCACGACCACGTTTACGGGAGCCGCGTTTAATCACACGGGGATCGTGGCCGGGTGCGCCACCTGTCATAACGGCGGGACCGCCTTAGGCAAACCGGCGACGCACGTGCCGACCACCGCTGGCTGCGAGACGTGCCATAAGTCCACGACCACGTTTACGGGAGCCGCGTTTAATCACACGGGGATCACGACGGGGTGCGCGACGTGCCATAACGGCGGGACCGCCTTAGGCAAAC
>Ga0137399_10000942_pt1 | contig 12683 bp, 6 predicted proteins | sample czorhiz316metaG_FD_104810 | JGI IMG/M metagenome (GOLD analysis project Ga0137399, IMG submission 104810) | Vadose zone soil microbial communities from Angelo Coast Range Reserve, California, USA - czorhiz3.16 metaG | ecosystem: Environmental > Terrestrial > Soil > Vadose zone | place: USA...
CACAAAGATCTCCTCGTCGGTCAGGTACTCCAGGCCAAAATTCAGGGCTTCGGCCTTTCCGGCGTTGGGCTTGGTGAGGATCAGCACCCTGCCCTCGGCTTCCTCCTGGGCGAACGCTCTGCGTGCCACTTCGAGAGTCCGGTCCTTCGAGCCATCGTCGATGACGATCACGTGCAGGTTCGGATAGTCGGAATCGAGCGCTGACCGCACGGTGCGCTCAATCACCTTCTCCTCGTTGTAGGCCGGAATCAGAACCGCGACCTTCGGCTTGTACGCGGCGATCTGGGCCGCCGGTCCAAGTGCGCGGGTCGTGAGCCGGTCATAGACCGCCAGCGCGCCGACCAGCAGCAACCTTGACGTCATGAGTAGATCGCCGAGGAAGAAGATCCACGTAATGGACCACATCCCTGCTCCCCACAACCAGAACCCGATGCGGTTGAGCCACGCAGCCCAGCGTTCATTGCCCGGGATCGGGGGCATCACGTCGGCCTTGGTCTTGCCCAGAAGCTGATAGACCGGCACGATCTGGTAGCCCCGGGACCGCAGCCCTTCAATAATCATGGGAAGCGCCCGCACTGTTTCGCGGCGTTCTCCACCGCCGTCGTGCAGCAGGATGATGTTGCCACACAGTTGGTCATTCACATTGCAGGGGGGAAGATCTTTCATGACCGCATCCCGGATCTCTTCGGCGCTGCGGTGCGGATTGTCGCGCCAGTCATTGGGATCGATGCGGTTGCCGATCGTGACGTACCCCATGTCCTGGGTAACCTCGAGCGGGCGCACCTGGTCGGCAGTGTCCGGTTCCTGGTCGATCGAGTATGGCGGGCGGAACAGGATGGTGCGAATTCCCAGACGGCTGGCGAACAGACGCTCGGTCAGGTTGAGCTCCACCCTCATGTAGGTTTTTGAAATGTTACTGATGTCAGGATGGGTGAAGGTGTGGTTGCCGATCTCGTGGCCTTCGTCGTAGATCCTTCGCGTCAGCGCCGAGTTGTTTTCCGCTTGGATACCGATGAGGAAGAAAGTCGCCGGGACATGCTCGGCCTTGAGAACGTCAAGGATCTTGGGAGTCCATTCGGGATCCGGGCCGTCGTCAAATGTGATCGCGACTTGTTTGGCAGCCGCTCCATAGCGCGCGACCCGATAAGGTTCCGGCAGGGACTTGAAGACCTGGTCGGTGATCAGACCGCTCGAATCGAGGGTGATTTCGCGCTCGCCATCGGCTGGCCGAGCCTCGATGCGCAGGATCTCGCCTTGCCCCTCCATGTCGACGTCCTGGCCGGGCGGCACATCCTTGAGTTTGTCCGGGGCCCCGGCATCGGCGGGCAGGTCCCATATTTTCCAGAGGGAACGATCCTCGGAACCCAGACGCCACAGGGCGAACGTCTTGATGCCGAGAGTGCGGGCGGCGCGCATCTCATTGAGCGCCGTCACACCGTCGAGGAACCAGACGTCGTGCCGCAAGTTGCTCTCATCCATGTAACTGAAGTGCGGGTTGAAGCTGTCCGAGTCGAAATCGACGTCTTCGTCCGAGTCACGTGCCGCCAGCCAGGATTCCTGCACGGTGACGTTCACGTTCTTCAGTCCGGGCGGAGGATTTTTCTTCGGCCTCTCTACCCAGTCGTAACCATAGTTACCGACCGCGCAAATCAACTTGTCGATCGGAACCTTCTGCTTGGCGATCTCGAGGTTCTTGGCAAACCAGTCCTGGGAAGCAACCGGCCCGGGCTCACTCTGGGACTCATGCTCGTCATAGTCCATCAGGACCACACCATCGCTGCGCGCCGCGATGGCTGCGTAATCGAAATCGCGGTCCCGGGCTGGCACACTCACGTAGAGCTTGAGACCCCGGGCGTGCAGGTCGCTCGACAGCTCCCCGAGCAGGGCCAGGTAGCCTGGTTGCGCACGCTTCGGGAAATCTTCGAAGTCCACCATCAAACCGCGATATTTGTCCGACGCGAGAAAAGCGTCGATTTGCTGCCGGAAGCTCGCCCGCGCCTCCGGATTCATCAGGAACCCGGCAATCTCGGGTTTCCACTCCGTTTCATCAAAGTTGTTCACCAGCGGAAACACTTCCGTGTCGGTCTCGGCCGACTTGAGGAAGGGCATCACTACATAGTCGACAGCGCGCACTTTGCCGTTTTTGAGCACGTCGAAGTACTTGTAGCTTTGCTGATCGAGTCCTTGCACCTTGCCATCGGGACCCAGTACGTGCAGCCACTCCGGATACAGCAGGTCAATTTGGTGGGCGTACTCACGCAGGGACGCAAAGCTGGCTGCGTCCCACTGCACATAGAAGGCGGCCCGGATCCCTTCCTCCGCGTTCAGGACGACCTGGGAGGGTGGCTTTTTCGTCTTGCGCCGGGCGCGCGCAGCTGCCAGCCGGCGGCGCTCCTTCTCTTTTTCCTTCTCCTTCTCTTTTTCCTTGAGGGCGTGATAGGGGCGCTTCTGGTCAGGCAGCAGAAGGCTTGGAAGCTGTTCATCGCGAATGGCGGTGTAGACGAAAAACACCACCAGCAGGGTGATCGTCACGCCGAGTACGTCGAACAACCGGCGTAGCCGTCGCCGGCGGGACTGTCGAGGATCGTAAAAGACCGGTTTTGCCATGAGCACGCGTTCCTACTCATCGTATGATGCGTTTTCGGCAGGGTCAAACCCTCTGGGACATTCCGAAATCTCCTCTTGGGGCAGGAACCGCGTCGAGAACGTGGCGGCTGCGGGGAAACCGGATATATTCAACAGGTGCGCCAGCTTGTGCGCCAAAACCTGCGGTTTTTCCTCTGGGCCACGCTCGCGGCGCTGGCGCTGCGCTTATTTTTCCTGCTCAAGCTCCCTCACGTCACGGCCGATTCCACCTTCTACGCCGACCTGGCCAAGAACTGGCTACTGCATGGCGTCTACGGACTGACCACCGAAGGCTCCCGCGTGAGCCCGAGCTTTGCGCGCCTGCCCGGGTATCCGGCATTTCTGGCGCTGGTGTTTGCAATCTTTGGCCGCGACCATTTCCGCACGGTACTGATTCTGCAGATGCTTGTGGATATTGGGACGTGCTTCCTGCTCGCCGACCTGGCGCGCCGCTCGATTTCCGACCGCGCCGCCCAGGCTGCCTTCCTGCTGAGCGCGCTCTGTCCCTTCCTCGCGCAGTATGCGGCAGCGGTTCTGGCTGAAACCCTCGAAGTCTTCTTTACTGCACTTGCCATGGATCTCGCCGTCATCGGACTCGGCCAGATTGAACGGGGCGGATTTCGCTACCGCCCGTGGCTAGGCTGCGGAGCCGCGGTGGCTGCCTGCATTTTGCTCCGGCCAGATGGCGGCCTGCTGCTGCTGGCGATCGGGGTGTACCTGGGCATGGTTGTCTTGCGCCGCTGGCGCGCCCGAACGGCGGTCATGCCGGTTGTTCGGGCAGGCGTTGTCGTTGCCGCCTGTGCCTTGGGGCCGCTGGTCGTTTGGGGCCTCCGGAATCTGCATACGCTCCACCGGCTGGAGTTCCTCGCACCCCGCTACGCCAACGAAGAGGACGAATTCGTTCCCCTCGGATTCAACCGCTGGACCCGAACCTGGATTGCGGACTACGCCTCAACCGAAGAGATTGACTGGAATGTTCCCGGGGACACGGTCGATCCCACCAAGCTGCCGTCGCGGGCGTTCGACACAGCCGAGCAGCGCCAGAAGACATTCGACCTTTTCGAACAGTACAACCAGACCCTTCACATGACGCCCGAGCTCGACGCCCAGTTCGTCGCCTTGGCGGACGCGCGGATCCGGGCCCATCCGTTGCGCTATTACGTCTGGTTGCCGGCACTGAAGATCGCCGATATGTGGCTGCGCCCTCGCACCGAGCTTCTACCGCCCGATACGCGCTGGTATGAATTCAACGACGACCGGAAATGGATCGTACTGACGGTGGGCCTGGGGTTTCTGAACCTGCTGTACGTGCTCGCAGCCGTTGCGGGTTTGGTGCGAGGACATCCCATAGCTTGGGCGGGCCTGGGAATCTCTTACATTCTGCTACGATCGCTGTTTCTGGGCTCGATGGAGAATCCGGAACCGCGCTACACCCTCGAATGTTACCCAGTGGTGATTTTGCTAGCTTCCGCCCTGTGGCACCGTCCCGGATCCCTTCCGGCCAGCGATTTTCGACCGTAGTCTCTACTTAGGGCCTGCATGGCTCGGCGGACGGAGACGTTCCGCCTCGCCTCGCTCCCGTTCCGCATCCAGTCTCCTGCCCAGCTGCGAGTAGGCGTCGGCCAGGAACGCGTGCGCTTCCCGCGAATCGGGCTGCACTTGGGCGGCCTTCTTCAGGTTCGGCAGGGCGTCCACGGGATTGCCCTGCAGGGAGAGAATCCGTCCCCGCAAAAGATTCGCGCGGTAGTGGTTCGCGCTCAGGCTCAGCGTGGTGTCAAGTTCGGTCATCGCTTCCGGCACGCGATCGATGCGGGCATACACCGAAGCCAGGGAGAAGTGAGCATCGGCCCAGCGCGGCGCTCGCGCGACGGCAGCCTCAAATTCGGGCGCGGCGGATTTCCAGTCGCCGGTCTCGAACAGCGCCAGGCCAAGCTGGTAGTGGCCCATACCGGAGTCGGGGAGCAGTTTTACGGCCTTCTGCAGCGGTTCCAGGGCCTGTGCGTAATTCTTCAGGCCGGCTTGGGCGATGCCCAGCTGCATCAGAGCAATCGCCATGTCGGGCTGATCCTTGAGTGCGCTCTGCAACAGCGGCACCGCCTCTTGATAGCGGGCATCCTCGACGTCGAGCAAGGCATCATGCAGAAAGTTCGAGACTTCGATCTTTGACTTCGGGTCGGGGCCAGCATCGGTGGCAGCTCCGGTCGGATTGCTGGTATCGGAGGCGACGTAGCCAAGAGCCTGCAATTTCTGAACCTGCTCCGGATCGGGCTTCGCCAGGTTCACCATCGTCTGGCTGGTCTTGCTGCGAAAGTCTTCCAACTGTGCGGCCAGGGTCTCCGACACCGCCTTGCTGGTGCTCGCCAGGTTGTGCTCTGCCTTAGGATCAGTTCCCTGATCGTAGAGCTCCGCCTGCGGCGCCCGGACGTAAAGATACTTGCCCTCGCGCAACGCCCGGAGCGAACTCCACCCGAAGGCACGATGGGGATATTGTGTTTCCGCATAGGCGGGACGATCTTGTTCACCCGGATGCGTAGCCGAACGGGCCGGAATCATCGTGAGCAGCGACTCTCCCTGCATTTCAGCCGGCACAGCGAGGCCGATAGCGCGCAGGATGGTCGGCGCAACATCGACCAGGCCGACCCGGGTATCGACCTGCTTGCCAGCAGCGCGATTACCCGGCAACTTGAGGAGTAGGGGCACGTGAATCGTCTCGTCATATAGAAACACTCCATGAGTGTTCTCCCCGTGCTCTCCCAGCGATTCGCCATGATCGGCCATCACCGCAATCAGTGCGCCGTCGTAGAGCCCTTGCGAGCGCAGCGCCGCCAGCAGCCTGCCGACGCAGTCATCGGCATAGGCAATCTCTCCGTCGTAGGGCTGCGCGGCATACTTCGTCTTGTAAGGTTCAGGCGGATCATAGGGATCGTGCGCGTCGTACAGATGCACCCAAAGAAAGAAGGGATCCGGAGGACGCTTCTTCAAAGCAGTGATGGCCCGCTCCACCACTTCGCCGCCCCGCCGCTCGACCGACTTATAGCGATCCATGCCACCGGGGCGGAGACGAAAGCCGGCGTCGTAAACATCAAATCCACGATCAAATCCGGGAGCGGTGCCATCCAGCGGATCGAGCACAAGCGACGCTACGAATGCCGCCGTGCGATAGCCATGATGATGCAGGACGTCGGGAAGGTAGGGCAGCCGCGGCGACAACCGGATGCCGAAGTCCACGACCTGATTGAACTGCGGGTAGGTGCCGGTAAGGATGGTTGCGTGCGATGCCGTAGTCAGCGGCACGTGAGAGTAGGCGCGAGAAAACACGACGCCCTGTTTGGCAAGCTGGTCAAGGTGCGGCGTCAGGTTGCGCTGTGAGCCCAGAAACCCCATGCGGTCGGCGCGGGTAGTGTCGAGCGTGATGAGGATGACATTGCGGCGAGATGCTCTGACGGGGGATTGCTGGGGCGCAGCGCGGGTCCGACGTGGCTGGGTGGCTTGACCCCAGAGGGAGCTCGACAAGAAAGCCAGACAAAGGGGGAGCCCGACCAGACGCATAGAAAAAGGGAGTCTACCATAGCGCGACTCCCTCACTGACTCGCACTCCTGGCAACCTCGCTAGAACATGACCTTCAGCGCGAAATTCATGTTCCGTGGACCGCCCTGGGCAATCACCGGGTTGCCCACAGCCACGTCGGGCGTCGATGTAATCGTTGCGAATGAAGTGCTACCCACCGTGTAGTTGGTCACCAGCGGCGCGAAATTCCCGCGATTCAGGACGTTGAATACTTCCCAGCGGAACTGCACGGTGAAGCGCTCCCCGATCTTGGTGTCTTTGAGGATGGTCATATCCCACTGGCTAAGCCCGGGCCCTCGCAACATGCCTCGCCGCGAGTTGCCGATCGTCCCGCTGCAAGGAATGTAGAACGGCTTGACCGGAAGAGTGGTTTTGCTCAGGTTGCTGTCAAAGGCCGGATTCGGAACCGTGTTGATCCCCGGATCCTGAAACTTGAAAGGACTCCGGCCACAGGGATCCAGTGCAGTGGGATCATAGGGAATGGACCCGTCACCCGGATCCCCGAAAAGAAACGCTTGCGTGACATACTGGCCGGGATTGCGAGTGCTGTACTGGATGGGCGACCCATCGTAGGAAGCGCGTAACGCCGGTCCACTTAGCCCCTGACCGGAGGTGTCCCCATTGAACAAAGCGGAGAAGGGACGTCCGCTGATGGCGGTGTAAATGGTGCTGATCTGCCAGCCCCGGCCGATCAGCTTGGGCGCCTTGGGAACGCTCGGAAAGCTGTAGAGTCCGCTGACGTTGAAGTTGTGGGTGACGTCGTGATCACACAATCCTTTCGAGTCTTTGGGATTGAACGGATTGTTGGCCTGCGGATAGTCGCCCGCCCCACCACGATTCACCGAATTCTCGTCGAAGCACTTGCTGAAGGTGTAGTTGTAGGTCAGGTTGACGCCGTGCCAGTTGCGCTGGCTCAAGGTGGTTTGCAGGCTGTCATAGCGTGAGTAAGCCGCGTTGGTCGCCTGAATGATGTGGTTGTAGAGGGGTGTGCCAGTTAGGGAGTCGACAAAAACATTGTCAAACGGTCTGGTCCCGTTGCCCCCGATCGGACTGGCATTCAGGTCCCGATACATCAGCAACTTCTGACCGTAGGAGCCGGAGTAGCCTACCGTGAGAACCTGGTTGTTCGTAATTTCCCTCTGAATGCTCAGGTTGTAGTTGTGCGCGCGGGGGGTCTTGAAATTTTTCACCACCGCGAAGGCGTCGAAAGGCGCGCTGCCCGAAGGACTGGTGCCGAAAACCGGGCCGGAGGTCGCACTGTCGAAGCAAACATAGTCGCCAGCAGTGCCTGGAGGGTTGGGATCGACGCAGGTGGCGGCAGTATCGTCGGGCGCGTGACCATCTGAGCCTGACAGCGAAACCGAGTTCGACGAGAACTGGCCCTGGAATGGCTCGGTAAAGGCACCGGCGCGAGCGTGTGCGAACGAGTAAGGCGCCGCGATGGCACCAAAATTAGGCACGTCGTAGGTAAGCGAATAACCGCCTCGCAACGCCGTTTTGCCGTTTCCAAAAAGATCCCACGCGAAACCGAGGCGAGGACCAAAGTCACCCAGGTCTTTGTTGTAAAGACTGCTAATCCCCTGACCCAGGGTGAGGAGGCCTCGGTCCGGAAAGAAGTTGGCTCCGTGATTGTCCTTCTCTCCCAACGCGCCATTCACTTCCCAGCGCAAACCCAAGGTTAGCGTCAACCGGGGTCGCACTTTCCACTCGTCTTGCGCATAGAAGCCGACCGATTTCTGCACGATGTGGCGGTGGGTATCTCCAAAGTTGCGGTCTGCGAGATCGGCCTTGGCCAACAGCAACTGCTCAACCTCGCCCACCGACCCGGAAGCGTAACCCATCACCAGACCAGTTCTGGCCCGGTTGCGCAGGCTGTTGGTGTAGGCCGTCTGGTAGTTGCCCCCAAACTTGATGCTGTGATTGCCCTTGACCCAACTCAGGTGCTCGGACCAGTCGTAGCTCTGGTCAGGGCGAGTGGTAATGGGATAGCCCTGCACTCCACCGATATAGCCGCCATAGCCCAGGTTGTACAGGTAGACGTAAGGCACGCCTAAATCGGAGGCCGCCAGTGGACCTGTGTCCACGCCCAAGCTCTTGGGATCCACCTTATTGTTTACGTCAATAATCTGTGCGAAGCGTTGCCAGCCAAAACGGCTCTCCAAAACCTTGTTGCTCCCGATGTTCCAGGTGTGGCTGAGTCCCGCCATCTGAGTGCGGGATGGGGCGATGGAGTTGAATAAGTTGGAGGGGTGATTACCGCCAGCAGGCAAACCCGCAAACGACGGTGCACTCTGTAAGCTGTCTCCAAAGATGTAGCGGGCCGACATCGAGTGCTGGGTATTGAAGTGGTGGTCCACCTTCACACCGAACCCGTTCATGCTATCGGTGGTCGGCGTTTTGAGCACCAGATTGCCCGAATCAGAGGTTGGGAAGTAGCTGAGCAAGGCTTCGCCCGCAGCAGTCGTTGTCAGACCAGCACCGGCGATAGCGGTCCGGGCGGCCTGGATGTCGGGGTTCGCAACGACGGCACGGTTGACCACGCCTTCGGATATGTAGCGCTGGCCTTCGTAGTACAGGAAAAAGAAGGTCTTATCCTTCACGATGGGGCCACCCACGGTTCCGCCAAACTGCTGATTACGGATGAACGTTGGGTGACAAGGATCGGGGGTCCCGTTGCAACCCGAGGACTTGGAAAAATAGTTGATGGCGTCGGCGAAGTCGGTGTGCCGCACCCATTGCGCGGTACCGTGCCAGTCGTTGGTGCCGCTCTTCATGACCATGTTGATGGGGGCACCGCCCTTGACTCCAAATTCGGCGGAGGGCGTCTCCTGAACACCGAGTTCTTCAATTGCTTCCGGCGGAAACAGGGTCGCGGGAATTCCCACCACTCCCGTCTGCCCTACCGAGGAGTCGCCGTAGTAGCGGTCGTTGTTGTAGAGGCCATCGATGAGGTAGTTGTTCGATGTTGTCCGGGCGCCATTGATGCTGATTGCGAGGAACCCGCCTCCTGGAGTGCGCTGCACACCGGGTGTAATCGCGAGCAGGGAATTGAAATCGCGGCCATTCAGCGGCACGCTCTCGATCTTGGCGTTGTCCACGTAGTTGTTGTTATTGGCTGAGAGTTCCACCAGCGGAGCGGCGCCTTCTACGGTTACGGTCTCAGTGCGTTGACCAACCTGCAGCACGTAGGCGGCGTGGGTCAGCCCGCCCGCTGCGACCTGCACCTTGCGCTCGGTCGTCTTGAAACCGGGAGCGGCCACTGAAACCTTGTAAGTGCCGATTGGTAGATCGTTGATGCGGAAGCTTCCGGAGTTGCTGGTCGAGGTCGATCGGGTCTGACCGGTGCTGGGGTCGGTCGCAGTAACCACCGCATTCTGCACCACCGCGCCCGAGCTGTCAGCCACGTCACCCTCAATGTCGCCCGTGATTTTCTGCGCAAATGCAGGAAGTGCAACCAGGAACAGACAGAGACAGCCAAGCAGCAAGCGCGAAGACAGACCTCTCCGCATGAGCATCCCCCCTCTCCAAGTGTGAATCCGTTGTCACCTGGAGGCGTGATTTGCGCACAAGTGTAGCCACGTTCACTTTGAAGTCAAGATGATTATGACCGTACTTGCCACAATTTACGTGACTTGCAGTCATCGCATTCGCGAGAGCGATGGGGAGCATCACAGAAACGCGCAGGACACCTCTGTTGAGCGAAGAAATCTTCAACTTCGCATAGCACAACAATGATTTTTAGAATGTGTGGAGGTGACCGGTGCTCACCCCAGGGGCGAGTCACTCATCCGGAAGCGGGTGCGCACGTGTTCGGAGAGGAGTTCGATGGCAGGACGGTTAGCAACCGGGTCCGACTTGGCGAGATACTTCATGGCCTCCACCAAGGTTCGCTGGCCGTCGACGTAACGGGGATCGGCGGTTCTCTCTCGCTTTTTGCGGCCTATGCTGGGAGCAACGGGAATCGTAAAAACCTTGGCCATGAAGAGTTCACCCACCGCCTATCGCAGCAGTATAGCTGCCCCAGTAGCAATTTTCAGCCTTAATCTTCGCTATTTAAATTCACGGGGTTAGCCCTTCGGCGCGGCCACATATTTCGTGTCGCTTGCGGTCTTCAGCTTGAAAACGTTGTCGGCAATTTTTTGATTAATCTGGAAGTCGGAGTACTTCGCCAGGCGATAGTCGCCGGAAGGCTCGAAAAACTGTTGCTGCACGGAAATGCCGCGCGCCGGGTCGATCCACAGCCATATCTTGCCAAAGATATTGCGCACACGATCGGACTTTGGGACCAGTTCCAGCTTGGCCGCGTTGACACCGTCGACCGTCTCGGTGCCGAGATATTTCACATCGAACGACTTCAGCATGTCCTGGCCGCTGCCACCAAAGCCCAGCACCAAAAAGCTCTCCACCGCGTCGCGATTTTTTCCCGCCTCATAGGTCGTGACGCGTTTCACTTTTGGCTCGTAGATTTCCACCTTGCCGTTGCTGAAGAGCACGCTCTTCGGCGGATCTGCGATGTCGGCCATCATCTGGATTTCTTTTCCGGCGCGGCGATAGTAGACCGTGCCCTTCTGCGATTCTCTCTCGTTGACGACCTTCCAATACTGCTCCCAAACGAAATTCGCCTGGGTGGTGCGGAACGAGGCTGCGGCCGAGTCCATCTGACTGAGCACTTTCTGAAGGTTCGGATCGTTCTGCGCCACGGCGCCAGGCGCACCAAAAGGCAGGAGACAACACAACGTGAAAAGGAAAAGCCAGATGCGCGTGGGATAACTGGGTTTCATCGCTCCCTCGGAAAAACCGCGTCCGCTGCCGCTCGCACGCTACTCCTTCTGCACCCAAACCTTGTAGCTCTGCACATGGCCCGAGCCATCCTTGACCGCTTCGTACTTTGAAATGGCGGCGGCACCCGTAATCGGCTCAATGATCGCCAGCATCTCATCGCGCATGCCGTCTTCCGTCCTGGCGTTGAGCTCCGACGCTTCGATCTGGTAGATGAATCCCCCCTTGCCGTCGGGCTGAATCACCACCCCGGTCTGATGCGGAACACGCTCGATCGGTTTGTCCTTGAAGTTGATCCAGTAGGGCGACAGGAGCACAAATACCAGGATGAGCGTCACCATCACGTCGTAATGGAGACTCCCGCGTTCATAAGACCACAGAATGTATCCGCGGATTGTGCGCCAGATCGAATTCATCGGCAGCGACGGCGTGCTGGGGATCGCCGAACTTGCTTTCGCGCGTTCCAAGTCTAGTGACTGCTCCTGCTTCTGGCAACGACCGTTGTCGCCACTCCGGCCGACTCTAAAATTTCTTCGGCGTAATCCGGTCGGTTCCGATATAGGGACGAAGCGCTTCAGGAATCACGACGCTTCCATCCGCTTGCTGGTAGTTCTCGACGATCGCCACCCAGGTCCGGCCCACCGCCAACCCGCTGCCGTTCAGAGTGTGCACGAACTCGGTCTTGCCCTTGCCCTCCGGGCGAAACCGGATGTTGGCGCGGCGCGCTTGAAATGACTCAAAGTTCGAGCATGACGAGATTTCCCGGAATAAGCCCTGCCCCGGCAGCCACACTTCAATATCGTACGTCTTGGCAGACGAAAAACCCATGTCCGCAGTGCACAGCGTGACCACGCGGTAGTGCAGGCCGAGTTTCTGCAGCACGGTCTCGGCGTTGTGGGTGAGCTTTTCCAACTCATCATAGGAATGCTCGGGGTGGGCGAACTTCACGAGCTCGACCTTCTGGAACTGGTGCTGCCGGATGATCCCGCGCACATCCTTGCCGTAGGAACCCGCCTCGCTCCGAAAACAGGGCGTGTAAGCGGTCAGCGAGACCGGCAAGCGCGCAGCTGGGAGCGTTTCATCCCGATACAGGTTCGTGACCGGCACCTCGGCGGTCGGAATCAGCCATAGATCCTTATCTCCATGCGGGACACGGAACGAATCGGCTGCGAACTTCGGAAGCTGCCCCGTCCCATACATCGATTCGGAGTTCACCAGGTACGGCGGCAAGACCTCCGTGTATCCGTGTTCGCCGGTGTGCAGATCGAGCATGAAGTTGGCCAGCGCGCGCTCCAGCTTGGCGCCCAGGTCCCAGTACACCGTGAAGCGGGCCCCGGCCAGTTTCGCGCCGCGCTCCAGATCCAGCACACCCAGTTTCTCCCCCAGCTCCCAATGCGGCTTGGGCGTGAAATCGAACTTCGGTGGAGTGCCCCAGCGGCGAGCTTCAAGGTTGTCCTCCGGACCCTTGCCCACCGGGACCGAGTCATGAGGAAGATTCGGAACGCCCTTCAGCACCGCATGGAACTTTTCCTCCGTCTGCCGGACGCGCTGCTCGAACTGCTCGATCACCGACTTCTCGTGAGCGACCGCTCCGGTCAGATCCGCAAGTTCCTTCTGCTGCGCAGCCGACAAACCGCCCGCTCTTTCGGCCTGCTTCAGGACCCCGATCTTCGGCGAAAGCTCGTTCCGGCGCTGCTTGGCGGTTTCGAGG